>Ga0156517_1277_pt2 | contig 9450 bp, 5 predicted proteins | sample RifOxyB3_FD_111912 | JGI IMG/M metagenome (GOLD analysis project Ga0156517, IMG submission 111912) | Deltaproteobacteria bacterium RIFOXYB12_FULL_58_9 | reverse complement strand
CAGGGGATGGCGGCCCCAGGCACCCGAGAGCTTGTCGGCGCGCTCCTCGGAGACGAGAAAGTCGTTGCGCAGCACCTTGGCCACCTCTTCGGTGGGTCTGTTTTCTTTCCAGGTCAGGTAGGACGACTGGTTTTTTGCGTCGTCTTGTAGCAACGCGAGAAGCACGCCGAGCTCGAGATCCTTGTCGGGCAGATCGGCGATGTCGGTGATGCCATGCGCCATGAGGATGGCGTTGTTGGCGATGCCCTCGAACAGGGCGGCGGCGCGGGTGTTCATGGTTAGCATGGTCGACTCGAAGCCAAGCTCGCCGCGAACGTAGCCGTTTTGCAGATAGGCAAATGTCGTGACGTGGCCGGGGACGACCTCGTGGCTGACCAGCTGTTGAAACTCGGGCAGTGAGATCTCCAATGCCGCGTTGAGCTCATAGGTTGCTTCGTACTCGGGTGAGCCGTCCGGTTTGCGGGCGCGTCCGAGGTAGTTCATCGATCCGGAAAACCACGCGTTCTCGATGGGGAGAAAGGTGACGTTGGCCCGTGGTATGGGGTGCAGATAGGTGGGCAGGTGCGGCAGCACGTTCTTCGCGGTAAGCGCGTCGTATTCGCGGATGTAACGCCCACCCTCTTTGGGGATTTCCGACTTTGGGACCATGCGTCCCTTGCGCCACGCGTCCGCCGCCCCGAGCAGGTTGCGCGGGTTATAGCCCTTGCCCGCAAGGAGCTCCGCAACGCGTTCACGCTTTTCGTGGGGATCGGAGGGCTCCGGTGGCTTGCCGGTGACCGCGGTGACGCAGCGCTCGTAGGGCACCGCCTCACCTTTGCCGAGTATTTCCATGGCCAGGTCCCACATGATCTCAAAACAGATGCCGAGCCCGCCGAGGTAGTCGCCGCGCAGGCCGCCGACCTTGGATCCCTTGCCCTTGAGCTCTTCGATGGCGCCGCGCACATCAACCGCCTTGGTGTACGCGTCGATGGCGGCACCGTCCGGTGCTTTGCCCGACACGCCACCGCTCCCACGCACGGCGATAGCTGTGGCGTCGGTGTAGGCGAGTGGCAACCGCTCGTCGGAGAACCAGGAATCAGCGATGAAGCGGCCGGTGCCCGAGGCGCATTGGACGTCGCCACCCCAGAGGGTGTCGATGCCGATGATGGCGGTAGCAATGGCCTGGTCGAGACGGTCGTTGTCACTCATTGTATTCTCCCCAGTGTATGGGCGTCTGTTGTCAAGGGCCGCCGGATGCGGGTGGCACGTGATGAAACCCCATGCTGTCCTGTGGGGCAAGGGTATTGACCATGGCCACCATGGCCACCATCGCCCAATGAAGGCGTGTGAGTCTACCGACAGGCGGGAGCGACAATGTGGATTGCGGTGTCGGTGGTGACCACCGTGAGATCGCGGTGGTCGAGGACCCGGCGCGCCGGTCGGGGCAGGGTGACGCTGCCGAGCTCTTCGACGCCAAACCCGTCGTAGGTTATCTGGGTCAACCGGTGCTGCGAAGTCGGTAGCGGAGTCGGTAAGAGAGACGGCTCCGCCGATGTCGGTCCTGTTGCGGCGTTGTCGATCCAGTCCCAGCTCGCCCAGGCCGTACCATCCCGCATCCATGGAATGCGCACCGGGCCGCTGGCTTCGCCATGGGCGTCGCCGAGAGGAACGGATTGGGGGGCTGTGATTCCGTCGGCGTCGAGAGCCATGGTCCAGAGCTCAATGTGATCCGGTTGGCCGATCATCAGACAGGGCCATTCGAGGCCGAATCGATCGCGGGCGTCGGGCCACTGGTCCATGGACCAGTCGCGGATGGGCACGCTCGCCATCAAGGAGCCTGTGTCGAGTTGTGGAATGGATGATGTTTCGTTCGAGTAGATGTGCACGTTCAAGAACTCCGGGCCACCGGGGGCGCTATCCCTATCCAAGTCGGCGGCGAACACCGCCACGGATTTGCCGTTGTCGGCGGCTCGCACCATTGGCCAACGGCCATTGGCAGACGTTGCGTAGTTGGCCATGAAGGGGTCGTGGATCTGGTGGATCGGCACTCGGGGGCCGTCTCCCAAAGACCACACGGATAACAATGGATCGACGTTGACATAGTAGGCCGATACCGGCAAGCCGGTGAAGGCCCACAGGGTGTCCTGGGCCGCGTCAAAGCTGCCCGACAGCAATCTGCATAACCGCGGGGTGACCTGGTACAGTTGGTTCAAAGGGCTGTCCAACCGATCCATCGAAGCGCGTTCCCATAGATCCACAGCGGTGCAAGTGCATGTCTCCAGGGCTCTGCCGCGGGTATCGTTGACTGGGTCGCCATCGACGGAATAGGGACCGTCGGCGCAAGGGTTCTGGTGTTGGGTGGCTCGTTGCACAGAGCTGCTCATGTTATCGCCCTTGATGATACGGGGCCTGGCCTCTGTGGTGGGCACGCTGGAGATCGTCCAATCGTTGATGGTCAGGTTGTCGAGGTCAATCGAGCCGATGGCCATCGCACCAGCGACGACGACATTGCCACCCACATCGACGATGGCCGCAACATCGCCGTGCAGGGGACCGCTGACCCGAGCATAGTTGGTGAGTACGCTGGAATCCAAATCGAGGCCCAGAAGTGGTAGGGCAAGCACGCCGTGGGCGAGCAGGTGACCTGGCCCGTGATCGAGTTGGGCGGTGGGCATTGGATCAACCAGCCATGACATCAGGACCGGCTCGGGGGGTGCCGTCGGGATCTCTGCGGGGGCGGTGTCCCAAGTGTAATCCGTGGCAATGCCAAAAATGCCCGCTGCTGTGGCCACGTGGATGACGTTCGGCATCGCCGCCCAGTCCTCGTCCTCAACGCGGCAGTCTCCAAAGACAGTGGCACAAGCTGGCGTGTGAATGGTCAAGTCACTGGGTACTTGTGTTGAGACCCACTCGATGGTCGAGACTTGTGGGGCGGTGCCGAGGTCGCCGAACTGGGCCAACAATACCCGTCCTTGAGTGTCGAGAATCGCCACCGACGATCCGGTGACACTCACCCGCCAAGGCGGGGAGGCCGGCGTGTAGGTTCCTCGGTTGTGGATCTCCCCATTGAGATCGATCTCGGCCCAGTGCACACGGTACCCGTCGGTCCAGGCTACGTGGCTACCGCATGCGTCGAGGTCGACGACCACACTTGGACTGACGGGTACAATCGTTTCATCGATCGCTGCCGGTGTACCGACGTTGGTGGCATCACCGATGGGAATGAAGTAGGGCCCCGGCACGATGTTTGCGCAGGTGTGAGATTCCGGGCAATCCTCCCAATCTGGCTCCGGTGAGCCGACCACCACGCCGCCGTGAACCGCCGCCATGTGAGCAAAAAGGCGCGTGCTCCACGGTATCCCCCACAGAGCGATCTCTTGGTCCCAGATGATCTGGGGTGACCATGGGTCGCTGCTATCGATGACCGCGAGGCGATCATCGTGGGCCACGACGAAATGGCCAGAACTCAAGGTGACCGGAGCAATCCTCGCGCGCAGATCGAGGCGGGCGGTTTGTATCAGGCCGCCATCCGATGGATTGGCAACCACAGCGTCGTCGTCGCCATTAGATCGTATGGCAAATCGCAGAGCGTCGGCGTCAGCGAACAGATAAACGTGGCCGTCGGTGGCGACGAAACTGCCCTGGCCACCGAAGGTTTCGAAGGTCTTGACTATCTCCGGATCTGTGTGTGTCGCGGGGCCACCGATACAAATGCCGCTGCCACAGACGTCGGGGCCGGTGCAGGAGTTCGCGTCGTTGCAGGGCAAGCCTTCGGTCTCCGTGACGATGTCAATTTCTTCACAGCGGCCGAAGAAGCACAGGTGCCCGACAGCGCAGTCGAATGGGCCGCAGGGGGTGCCGTTTTGCGCCTCGGGGTTGCTGCAGCCGCCTATGGGGTCACAGACGTCCGCGGTGCACGGATCGCCATCGACGCAAATGTCGGGGTTCTTGGGAAAGATGCAGCCATTGGCAGGATCACAGAGGTTCAAGGTGCAGTCGTTGTCGTCGTCACAGTTGCGCCCCACGCCCACGCAGCTACCGCCATTGCAGGTGTCAAAGGTGGTGCAGCTGTTGTCGTCGTCACAGCTGCCCTCCCTGGGGTCGTGGCGGCAGATCTCTCCAGTGAATCTGTCGGTAGTGCAGGGATTGTTGTCCTCACAGTCGGGCTGCAGACGGGCCATGCCCGACAATTGCACGCCCCAGGTTTCTGCGCCGACCACATCCGTGGTGACGATCATGAGGTCCTCGAGTGGGCCCACCGCTGTTGGAGTCCACGTCAGCCTGACTCGCCAGGTGTCGCCGGGATTGAGGGTCTTCGACACCGCTGCGATGTCGAGGTCGTCACGATCGGTGCGGATGCCCGCAATGTGGGTTCTGCCATTGCCCCGCGCCCGAATCACCAGGGAGGCTGTTGCGCTCCAGCCAACATGGGTCCCACCAAAATTGACCGTCGGAGCGACCGTGACGTTGGCGACGGTTTGGTTGAGGTTGTCAAGGTCACCGCAGGCAACCGCAAACAATCCCAAGAGCAGTCTGGCTCGCCTCATCGGCCCCTCCAATTCAATTGGCTGTGGCTAGCATGCAAAAAGAGATCCAGACTTGATGTCTATACTTGCTAGAAATATATAGACTAAATTCACGACCACGGCTGTTCTGTCTCTGCTCGTTGACTTTGGCGCAATCTGGTTGACACCTAACTGCCTTCTGAAACCGATTGACATCACCACCCACGCGATTGATTATGTCCCGATTTGTCCGCTGCGTGGCAGTGGTGGGTGTTTGGCTGGTACAAGAGAATCTTCATGCAATTGACCGTTCGAGAGGTTGCCGCGCTTTTGAATGTCTCCGAGAAGACAGTCTACAGGTGGATCAAGAAGGGCGGTATTCCGGCCTATCGGTTGAACGACCAGTATCGATTTCATCGGGCCGAGCTGTTGGAATGGGCCACGGCCAACAAGATCGGCGTTTCCGTGGCGATCTTTGACGAGAATGGCGACTCCCCTGCGTGTCCCGTCACCCTGTCCGAGGCCTTACAGAACGGCGGCATCATTTACCGAGTGGCGGGGGACGACAAGACAACGGTCTTGCAACTCGCTGTGGAGGCCATGCGTCTTCCAGAAGAAGTCGACCGCGAACAGCTTCTACGAGTGCTGCTTGCGCGCGAGGCCCTGGCCTCGACCGGCATAGGCGATGGCATTGCGGTACCCCACGTGCGCAACCCCATTGTCTTGCACGTACCACATCCGACGATCACCCTTTGTTTCCTCGAGCGTCCCCTGGACTTCGGCGCCTTGGATGGCCAACCGGTTCACTGCCTGTTCACCATGGTCAGCCCGACAGTCAGAGCTCATCTGCATCTGCTGTCCAGGTTGGCCTTTGCGCTCCGTGACCCAGGCTTCAAGGCTGTGATCACGCGGCAGGCCCTGCGGGACGACGTATTTGCAGAGCTGCGACGCGTCGAGTCCGGTTTTGTTCAGCCCCTGGGCGCGCCGGCGCCGGTGGTTTGAGACGACAATGCCTCTATTTCTCATCGCCATGGGACTGGTGGCTCTGGCCGGCCTGGTTGCACTTGCCGCTGGACGATCTGCGCGGTGGGCCACCATCCTGGGAGCAGGCGGGGCGGTGGTGGGTTGCGCACTGGGTCTCATCCCGGCGCTCGAGGCGGCGTTGGGTGGTTCAACGCAAGTCGTCCGTCTGCCGTGGGCGATGCCCGGCGCTACGTTCCACGTCGAGATCGACGCGCTCTCCGGTTTTTTCCTCTTGCCGACGCTCCTGCTCGGGGGGCTGGCTGCGGTCTACGGCACCGAGTATCTGCAATCTTTCCGCGAGAAGAAGAACCTCGGTGTCGCCTGGTGCTGTTTTAACCTGCTGGTCGTCAGCATGGCCATCGTTATTGTTGCGCGCGACGGCCTGCTTTTCTTGGTGGCGTGGGAGTCCATGGCGCTGGTCTCCTTTTTTCTGGTGGCCTTCGAGCACGAGAAGGACGAAGTCCGCAAGGCCGGTTGGATCTACCTCATCGCCACGCACATTGGCACCGCCTTCCTGCTCGTTATGTTCTTGTTGTTGGCCCGCGTCGCGGGCTCGTTCGACTTTGATGCCTTCAGCCAGGCGGGAGCGGTCGGCCCAGCGTTTGCTGGACTCATCTTCGTGCTCGGGGTCGTCGGCTTCGGCACCAAGGCCGGCTTCGTGCCGTTGCACGTTTGGCTGCCGGAGGCCCACCCCGCCGCACCGAGCCACGTCTCGGCCGTCATGTCCGGTGTCATGATCAAGACCGGTATCTATGGCCTGTTGCGGACGCTGACCCTGCTCGGGCCGCCACCTTCGTGGTGGGGTTGGTTGCTCGTGGGCATCGGTGTAAGCTCCGGGGTGCTCGGCGTCCTGTTCGCCCTCGCCCAGCACGACCTGAAACGGCTCCTCGCATACAGCAGCATCGAACACATGGGCATCATCACCCTGGGCCTGGGTTTGGGCCTTCTCGGCGTAAGCCTCGGGATCCCCACGCTCGCCGTACTCGGCTTTGCCGGTGGGCTGCTCCACGTTCTCAACCACGCTCTGTTCAAGGGGCTCCTTTTCCTCGGTGCGGGCGCCGTCCTGCACGCCACCGGCACGCGCAGCATCGATCATCTTGGCGGGCTGGCGAAGCGCATGCCTACGACCAGCCTGCTCTTTTTGGTCGGTGCCACAGCCGTCTGTGGGTTGCCTCTTTTGAATGGCTTTGTCAGTGAGCTGCTCATCTACCTGGGCGCTTTCTCGAGCATCGCAGCGGGACGAACATGGGTGGTCTTGGTCCCGGCGCTGATTGGCGTCGCCGGGTTGGCGCTGATTGGGGGACTTGCGGCGGCGTGTTTCACCAAGGCGTTTGGCATGGTCTTTCTGGGCGAGGCGCGGAGCCACCACGCCGAGCACGCTCACGAGCCGCGCCTCGCCATGCAGGCACCGATGGTGATCCTGGCCGCCTGTTGCGTTGTCATCGGACTTTTCCCCGCGGTTGTCGTGCCGGTCTCGGCTGCGGCGATCATGCCGCTCGTACGTCAAAGCGACAACGTCTTGGTAACGACGCTCGAGCATGCTGGCAAGTCACTCTGGATGATTTCACTGGCCGCGGGCGCTCTTGTTCTCGTGGTGGCGGCGTTGGTGATCTTGCGCCGGCGGCTCTTGGCCCGCCGGCCCGTGGAGGAGACCGTCACGTGGGATTGCGGCTATGCCCGTCCAACCCCGCGCATGCAGTACACGGCCTCTTCCTACGCGCAACCGCTGACGGCGCTCTTCGCTCTCGTCTTGCGGACGCGCGAGCGTCTGGTGTCACCCCAGGGAATCTTTCCGACGGCCTCGTCTTTGGCCACCGAGACGCCTGACATCTTCCACCGCGGCTTGTTCGCTCCACTGTTTGCTGGCGTCGAGAGTGTGCTTTGCCGGCTGCGGGTGGTGCAGCCAGGCCGGGTGCAGATCTACGTGCTCTACGTCGTGGTGACACTGCTGTCGCTCTTGGCCTGGAAGATCGGGTAGATGATGGACTGGACCGCATTGCTACCGCCGAGCGCTGCCCTTGTGCTAGCTCCCCTGCTTCTCGGGATCATCAACCGGACCAAAGCGGTCTTTGGCGGTCGCAAAGGGCAACCGTTGTTGCAGCACTATTTCGATCTAATCAAGTTGCTCGGCAAAGGTGCGACCTACAGTCGGACAACCACCTGGGTTTTCCGTGCCGGACCGATCCTCGGGTTGGCTGCCGTGTTCGTCGTGGTGCTGCTGACACCGCTGGGCGGCGTATCGGGCCCGCTATCTTTCACCGGTGACCTGCTGCTGTTCGCCTATTTGCTCGCCCAGATGCGATTCTTTACGGTGTTGGCGGCGCTCGACACCGGCTCGAGCTTCGAAGGCATGGGATCGAGTCGCGAGGTCCTCTTTTCGGCGCTTGCTGAGCCGGCATTGTTTTTCGGTTTGGCGGCGCTGGCGCGCCAAACAGGCAGCCTTTCGATCTCGGGGATGCTCGCCGAGATCAACACGCAGAGCTGGCTCCTGCATGGTCCAGCATTGGCTCTCGTTGCTTCCGCCCTGCTCGTGGTGGCCCTGGCGGAAAACGCTCGCATCCCAGTGGACGATCCGAACACGCATCTCGAGCTGACGATGATCCACGAGGTGATGGTCCTCGACCACGGGGGACCCGATCTGGCCTTCATCTTCTATGGGTCCGCTCTCAAGCTGTGGGTGTTGGCAGCGCTCTTGGTGGGCGTGGTCGTGCCGATGCGTACGGGCCAGGCGTTACTTGACGCTACCGCGGGTCTTGCTGGCATGTTCTTGCTCGCGGTGATGATCGGCGTGGTCGAATCCATCATGGCGCGGGTTAAACTCCTGCGCGTGCCCAATCTTCTGGTGGGAGCCACGGCTCTCGCGGTTTTGGCACTTGTCCTGGTGGTGAGATGAACCGATGAACAATCTCGTAGCCATCGAAGGAATCCTGATCGCCGTGATCCTCACCGACCTGCTGCTTTTGGGCTCCAGCCGGTTGCGAACGTGTATCCGGATGGTGGGTATCCAAGGTGTTGTCGCGGGCCTGTTGCCCATACTGCTCCACCACGCTGAAAACCCATTACGAGCCTGGTTGTTGGCCGCTGGCAGCGTGGCCATCAAGGGTGTCGTCTTCCCCCTCTTGTTGCTTCGGGTTCTTCGTGATGTCGGCGTGCGCCGAGAGGTTGAGCCGTTTATTGGCTACACCTCGTCCCTCATGGCGGGCGTGGCGGCACTGATCTTCTCGCTCTGGGTAGGGTCGCGCGTGACCTTGCCGGGAACGTCATCCGCGTCTTCCTTGATGATCCCTGCGGGCCTGGCGACGATCCTGATCGGCCTCGTGGTGATCATCACCCGGCGCAAGGCCGTAAGCCAGGTCCTCGGCTACATCGTCGTCGAGAATGGCATCTATGTTTTTGGTGTCTCCCTCGTCGGTGGCGTACCGGCGCTGGTTGAACTCGGCGTGCTCATGGACGCCTTCGTTGCTGTGCTTCTCATGGGCATTGCCATTCATCACATCAGCCGAGAGTTCGATCACACCGACGTCGATCGACTCGACCAGCTGAAGGGCTGAGAACCATGGTGGCAAACTTTGCACTCTGGTCGATCTTGATGTTGCCGGTGCTGACCGCGGGCCTGTGTCTGCTGCTCGGTTCGCCGAAACGGATCATGTGGGTGGTCGCCGTGGGTGGAGGCGGTTGGGCCGTTTTTGCCGGCGCCGTCGCCTGCACGGCGCTGAGCTCGGTGTCAATCACCGCTGCCCGAAATTGGCTGCTCCTGGATGCACTCTCGGCCTATCACATGTCGGTGTTGGCCGTGGTCTTTGGCGCGAGCTCAATCTATGCCCGCCGCTATTTCCAAGGTGAGATCTCGGCCGGAACACTATCGCCGAGTGCCGCGCGCAAGTTCGGCGCCCTGTGGTTCGGCTCGGTTGCTGCGATGGCTTCGGTGTTACTCTGCAACAAC
>Ga0156517_1067_pt2 | contig 9480 bp, 9 predicted proteins | sample RifOxyB3_FD_111912 | JGI IMG/M metagenome (GOLD analysis project Ga0156517, IMG submission 111912) | Deltaproteobacteria bacterium RIFOXYB12_FULL_58_9 | reverse complement strand
CCAAGGTAGTAGACGCTGATCGGCAGGCGGGTGGAGCTGACGTGCGGACCGCTCGGCACCTGTGCGGATACGACGAAAGGCACGGCCCAGACGAAACCGAAGACGAGGAGAGCACAACGGTGACGGTTGATCAACAACGCGGATCTTGCCATTTCACGCCTCCATCTACTTCCCGCGGGTCGGCGAACAGCACCCACTCGTGCCCGCAACGTAGCAGTGGCGATTGGCTTCATCAAGGCGGTCGTTGCGGGATGCGTTCCGTAAATTGAAGCTTGCCGATGGGATACAGTCCGCCTCTTGTTGTGCAGACCGGCATCACCAGGACGGCAGGGGACCCCCCATTTCGGGTAAGCACCCTCGACTGTGGTCTAGTTTGCCACCTTTCGATATGGTGACGTCATGTTGCCGACCGTGCTTCTTTGTTGCCTCGCGGTTTCTGCAGATGCCGAGTGGGAAGTTCCCTTGGACGCGCCGATGGTCATGCATGCTGCCGCACTCGATCACGAGCTCGATGGCGAAATAGAGCGGGCTTTCGAGCTTCTGCGCGCTGCCATCAAGCTCGTTCCCGACGATCCGATGATCGCCTTCGATTTGGCGCGGCTCGCCCTCGAACAGGGGAGCAACCAATTTGATGATGATGTCGAGAGCTTCATGGGCATTGAGCCAAAGAATGACGACGCCCGGGTCCTGCGCGCTCATGTCCTGGTGCGCCAGGGTGAGCGACTGGCGGCGCGGGAGCAGCTCGATGCGATGATGGTGCACTCACCGGACCTTGGCGAGGCGACCCGATTGCGAGATTTCCTTGTTCAGGCAGGGACCCAAACGCCCACCCATTGGTATGCTGCGAACCTGCAGGTTGGCGTCGAGACGGATACCAACGTCACGGTGGCACCTGACGCGTTGGCCGGCGAGGAAGGCGTCGGCGTTCGCCTTGCGACTCAGGGCGGTCTGACGTTGGTACCGGTGCGGGGCGACACGGAGCTCACCGTCAATGGCGTTTTCAAGTACGCCCCACATCTCAACAACCGGGAAGATTTTGCAACCTTTGATGTTGCATCGGCGGCGGCTTTGGCGCGTTTGCGCAGGGTTCTGGGACCCGTGATCTTGACTGCCCAGGTGTCCGGCAACGAAGTCACCATCGATTCTTTCCAGACTCAGTTCATGCGTGACCTATTTGGTGACTTTGAGCTGCGTTATCCCACGAACAGCGTGCAGCTGGCGGTTTTCGGTCGCGGCGGTTATCGCGACTTTGCCAGCATCTCAGACGGTGCGTTCAATCCTGAAGGGGACCGCGACGATCGGGATGGAACGCGATATTCCGCGGGCGGTTCCTTGGATTGGCAAAGAGGCCAACTGGGTGTCAGCAGTCAGATTTCCTTTGAGGGAGCGAGTACCGACGGCAAGAACCAAGATGAATATGGCCTGGAATTGGGGGTCCACCTGCGCTGGCGACCTTTGCCATGGCAAGCCCGCCTAGGTGTCAACTATGCCCTGCGGCGATTCCCCGAGAGCATGTCCGATGGGGACAGTAGGATGGACAACCGATTTACCGCTTCGCTACACTGCAGTCGGGTACTGCACGAGCACCTGGCGGCCTTCGCCTCCGTGGTTTGGGTGAAGAATCTTTCGAACCACGAGTACGACTACAATCGCCTGCTCATGCAGCTAGGAGTGATGGCACAATGGTAATCCGCAATCTTTCCATCTTGGTGCTTGTTTGTGCTATGCCGAATGCCCTCCTTGCCGCCCAGGCAGCAGCATCCGCGGGATTGTCTGCCGAGCCGGTGGGACGTGTGGTCGCTCTCAGTGGTGCGGTCGCGGTTCAGCGCAGCGACGCCTCGATGATGGCCCTGGCCCGGGGCGACTATGTCGAGGAAGGGGACATCATCGAGACCCAAGAGGCGAGCAACGTCCGACTGTTGATGCGCGACAAGAGCGTTTTGGCTCTGGCGGGCAACAGCAGATTCGAAATTGCCAGTTACAGCGTTCAACCGAAGGACAAACGACGCAAGGCCAAGCTGAAAATCTTGGTGGGCAAGCTCTGGGCCTTTGTCACCGAAGCGGTGCACCCCGATGCCACCTACCAGGTGGAGACCGCCAATGCCGTCGCTGGTGTGCGCGGAACAGAGTTGGTGTTCGACGTCGCTGCTGATGGTGCCTCCCAACTCACAGTGATCGAGGGCGAGGTTGAGGTTGATGCCGACGGAACCCAAGAGACGCTCGGTGCACGAGAGAGCGGCAACATCGGCAACTCCGACATCAATCTGAAGACAACCTCGGAGGAGGAGATCGCCAACCTTCGTGAGGGGGTGCGACCCGAGCAACAACTCGACACAGAGAAAGCCGTGGCTCGTGTCGCTGCTACCCGCAAAAAATCGGAGAATGGCGATCGGGACAGCACCGACGCACACCTGCGGGAGGAAGGGCAGCAACGAGCCGAAGGGGACGAGCCTGGCACTGGCGACTCGGTCTTTGAAGATGTGGTCGATGGAGGCAACAGGAATTCTGCGGATGGCGGGCCGGCGCTCGAGTTCTTCGACTCCGCAACCATGGCCCGGGTGCGAGTGCGGGTGGAGGTGCGGCAATGAGAACCTATACCAAAGCCATTTTCGGTGCCGTGTTGACCGCAAGCTTGTTGGCCTGTGGTGGCAGCGGGGACTCGCGGGTTCGCATCGATTTGTCGGCGATCTGGCGGCAGTCGGGACAAACGGTGGACACCATTTTCGTGCGTGTGTTCGCCGAGGACGGAATCCTAGAGCAGGAACAGATGCTCGTGGATACTGCTGACAGCGTGGAGCTTGAGATCTTTGCCGGCTCAAACCTTCGCTTTGAGGTAGAGGCGGTGTTCAGCGACGGGGGCACAAAGACCCCGAGCCTGTGGGGGGAGCTGGTTCGCACCGTGGATCCTGGAGAAGCCATTGTCGACTTGCTCATTCCAGTCTTCCCTGCGGGGGGCATTGTCGGTGGGCTCACCACCATCGATTCGACCTCCATTCCATTGGGGACCGTGGTCATCGCCCAGGCGCGCAATGCACGGGCCGACGCTCCCGCGTCGCGTCAGTTTGCCATCGACAATGCTGCCTACTCGGGTACCTTGCCCGATGGCGGCTATCTGATTTCGGTGACCTTCACCGATGCCACCGGGTTGTCATACAATGGCAGCTCTGAAGTGACTGTGATCAGAGAGCAGATCCTCACTGTGCCAATCCTGTTGAGTCCCTGAGGCCATCGTTGATCGCCCTTTGGCTGGCGTCAAAAACCGAATGGGGTGAGGACGATTGTCGCAAAGGGACCGATTTTCTTCGCCTTGGCTGCAGCGGCGAGGGCCTTGGGCAGTCCTTCCTGATGACCTGCGCCCATGACGACGATGCAACTCTGATAATTCTTCGCAATCATGCGTTCGATCACCTTGTTGGCAGCCACCCGTTCGCGATGAGTCTGCGACACCCTCGCGAACTTGGATGATACCTGTTGCTCCATTTTTGTGAGGTGCTTGCGTCGCCGCTGTTGGGCTTTGGTGAGTTGACGCGCCTGATTTTCAGAGTCGCCAACATGGACGATGCGATCCAGCTCGCGATAATACGCGATGTTGGTGGCCACCTCGTCGGGCCGGATGAGGCCGTCTATGATGCGGCGAGCTCGGGTGCTGAATTGCACCACTGCGTCCGCGGCGTCCGCGGATTCCTCACTGCGCAGCTGCAGACGCAAAGTGTCCAAGCGCTCAAGGGATTGCTGCAATGGAATGAGGGTTTGGGCCTCGTAGGTTGGGTATTCGTCAAGCCACATCTGGCCGAGAACGCCGACTTCATCTGGTTGGGATCCGGGGTCGAGGGTGGCGAGCTCGCGCTCAATCTCCCGTAACTGCCGCAGGAGCGCGAGGGCCTCCTGATTGGAATCAGGGTCCTCAATGCCAAACCGGTCGAGTTCGATGCGGCCCTTGAGGCGGTTTTGGGCAGCGCCGACACCATCATAATAGATAGCGGTCTCGCGCATGGTGGTGTCGAGCACTCGGGTGATGGTGTCGAGGTCGGACTGCGCACGTCGGGAATCACCGGCCAAGGCCAACAGAACGGCGCGCTTGCCCCGCATGAGCTCACCGCGCCAATCGGCAAGTTGGCGCAGCTCACTGGAGTAGGGGATCACGTCGCGGATGTTCCCCTCACTGCCGAGGCAGAGTGTTCCGTGAACGACGGCGAGTCGTTGAATCAACCCATCGATCCGTTCTTGCACCTCGCGAATCTCGCGTCCAAGTGTGGTCCAGGCAACTGGGACGGTATCGTCACGATGATATTGGGGAATGAAGAATACCCAGCGAGGCGCCAAGGGTTCGCCGCGTAGCGGTTGAAGCCAATAGGACTTGCCGTTGTCTGGATGGGCTGCGAGGGCCTTGTGGTGCTGCGCCGCACTTATGGACGTAACGGGATGGTCGGTGATGGGGGACACCTCGGGCAAGAGTTGGGCGATGTCATCGTGCGGCAGTTCGCTACCAGCGAAGATTAAGAGAGTGATGAGAGAAGCGATGTCCATGGTTTGATGTCGGGCCGGCTAACACTATAGTCCCCTTTTGGGATGATTCCTCCTCGGAAAGGACAGCCATGGCAGATAATGTGCCGACCCGTGAACAGGCGTGGACTCTGTTGACCAAGTACAACGAAACCGATCGGGCACGGCGTCACGCCCTCGGGGTAGAGGCGGTGATGCGCTATTTGGCGCGCAAGCAGGGCGAGGACGAGGAGGTTTGGGGCGTCATCGGCCTAATTCACGACCTCGACTACGAGAAATTCCCGAACGCGCACTGCAAAAAGACAGAGGAGATCCTCGTCGAGCACCGGTGGCCGCCGGAATGGATCCGCGCGGTGGTGTCACATGGCTGGGGTTTGTGCTCAGACGTGGAGCCCAAGACCACGTTGGAGAAGACGCTCTACGCCGTCGATGAGCTCTGCGGCCTGGTTGCGGCCACAGCCTTGGTGCGACCGTCGAAGTCGGTTCTCGACATGAAGGCAAAAAGCGTCAAGAACAAGTGGAAGGACAAGCACTTCGCCGCTGGCGTCGACCGCGCACTGATCGAGAAGGGTGCGGCCATGATGGGAGTCGAGCTGGGCGACCTCATTACCGACGTGATCATGGGTATGCGTGAGCGAGCCGCCGACCTCGGACTTGCAGGTACTGTCGAGTCCTAGAATGCTCGACCCCGAATCTCGGAATGAAATTGTGTCCAGCGTGGCTTACGGTGAACATCCCCTGGTGTTGTCGCTGTGTGGGTGTGACGCGGATAACCCGCTTGGGCAATTGGCAATCGAAATAAGAGAGAGCTGCGGCGCGAAGGTTACGGTGGTCGCGGGTGATGCTGGGCTCTGCCGGGCAGCACCCGCTTTGGGTCTCTCCCGATGTGGTGCACCGCAACTGTTGTGGAGCTTTGTGCCGGAGTCAGGTTACGTGCGACCTTTTGTTCGCGGTGTTGAACTGTTGACTTGCGGTGAGCCAACCACACAGCTAAACGAAGACCACGAGGCATTGGCCGCTCCGGTGAAGGTCGAAGTTCTGACTGCGGCTGGTTGTCCACACTGTCCCCAAGCAGTGATGTCAGCGATTCGGGTGGCCGTGGCTCATTCCGCAGTGCGCACAGAGGTCATCGACATAGGCATCCACAAAGATATCGCCGAGCGGTTGGGGGTGCGCAGTGTGCCATTGACCGTGGTGGACGGGGGCTTGTCGATCGTCGGCATACCCACCGCCGAGGAATTGGCGAAACACATCGCCGGTCGTCTTCGGCCCGATTTCAACAACGAAGTGTTCGTCTCCTTGATGTCCTCGGGACGGTTGTCCGCCGCCGTTGCGCTATTGCGGGATAAGGGCGCAGAGCCTTTGGTCACTGCCTGGCAAGGGAGTACCACCGCCGATCGCATGGGGCTTCTGCTGATTGCCGAGAGAGTCTTGGAGATCAACCCGCGAGCTCTCGACAGTGCTGTGGTTGAACTGATGGCGTTGGTCGATTCCGGAGACGCCGCCCTGCGCGGGGATACTGTCGATCTGCTCGGCCAAATCGGCGACCCCCGTGCCCGCCCGGCAATTGAAAGGCTTCTCGCCGACCCCAACCCCGACGTCGCAGAGATAGCCAAAGAGGTGCTCGAAGAACTCGTACACTAGACCTGTTTCAACCGCGTGTTTGCGCGGCCTGGACGGGACAGGACTGGGCCATTGCCGAGCGGGTGCCGCACATCTTGCCCCCCAACGAGCACAATCGCTTCTACTTAGAGACCAAGGCGCGGCGATCTGGACATCTGATTGATTTTTCGGATCGCACGCAGCTCTCGGAGCAGGGTGATGCGGTTGTTGTGCGAGGAACGGACGATTAGATCCTACGTGCACTGTGCCGCGAGTACGAGAGCGGGCCGCGGTGACCGCTGTCTCAGTTGGTTGGCCGTGCGCGGTGCCGGTACGCCACCTCGAAGCCAAAGGGCCGGCCGATTTTTTCCAAAGTATCCAAGGTTGGATTGCCGGCGCCACGTTCGAAGTCGATGAGCACTCTCGGGCTGAGTCCCACCAGAGCGGCATATTTCTTTTGATTCAGTCCCATGATGCGCCGGGCCCGACGGATGGTGTCGACCATGCTTAACTCGCCGCGCTCCATTTCTGCGAACAGGTCCCGGCGGGCGGTGACAGTGTCTTTGGCCGGCTTCATGGGCGGCTCTTTCTGACAGGCTCGATGTCGTGCAAGCTGCAGCGAACGTCTTCGATACGTCGGCGCAAACGCTCAACGAGCATGGAGTCGGCACCACATTCCAGCAGCAGCTCGGGGGCGTCGCTGAGGCCATCGGCCATGATCCGCAATGCGGGTCGTAAGGGCACTGGGTCGGCCATGAGAGGCTCGACCATGTCTACGACCCCGGGCCAGGAGGGGAAACCCATCGACTCGACGGCGGTCCAACGGCAACAACGGGGAATACCGGACTCGTCTAGGAACATTGGGGCAAAGTCGAATAGGGGGGACAAACGCATGGCTCCATCGGTGGTTTTGAGCAGGGCTTGGTTGCGTGCGTGGTTGTCGGTGTTGCCGAGTGCGACACTCAATATGTCTCGTTTCACCAGCTCGATGATGTCGGCGTCAGGATTGGTGGAGAAGTCGGCGAGTGCTTGTACCAGACGTTCCTGGGGGATGCGGGCACCATAGGCGGCGACGCCAGCGAGGGAGCACAGTGATTCGAGTCCATAGCGCTCGACGCCGTCGGAGGTGACGTGGCGATCGAAGCGTTTGACGTACAGGGTGTCATCCTCGAACACTGGCTCGGCATGAACGCGCAATCCCATCCTGTTGGCGAAATGCAAGTACGCTGACTCGTTGCGCAAGATTTGGCGGTCGCTGTCGCGATTGCTGCGCGGCCACTTGACCAACCAATGTCTCTTGGCCTGCGCATCTGCGAGAGCGCCATCGGCATGCAACAGGCCGTCCAGAGCTTCGGTGAGCAAGAACTTCGGCGACTCTCCATGTGCGCCGCTGGTGCCGGCCACGCCAGCGCGATGCTCGTAGGCGTACTCGACGAATTGCGGATCGCGGCTGCCCACCTGTGCACGCGTGAACCCTTGCGCCGACGATGGCGGCGGCTCGCTCGGCAACACTCGCAGGTTGCCAGGTGGATGGCTGGCACCCCGCAAGATGAGTTGCCAGTCGGCGGATTCGTCATTTTTGAGGCGCAAGGCCGCGACCCATGTTCTGCGAGCGGCTCCAGCGGGCAGGATGTCGAGCATGAAGGCCGGCCATGGGCTGCCGGTGTGCACGTCGAAGTCGACGGGCAGGCAACACGAGGCAGCCCGATGATCCCTTGCCCCCAGGTGTTGCAGTGCATAATCGTCGTCGTAGGTGAAATGGACGCGCCCCCGGTGGCCCTCAACCACCGAATCGCCAACCGATTCGAGCTCTGCCACGGGGTGCCACGAACCCCCGTGGTGAATTTGTAGATGGCATTTCACACTACTATAAGTACACTTTTGTTCTCATATAGCAAATAATATTGTTATTAAAGTGGTGTGTTTGTTCTTCAGTTCGATTGATCCGATTGATCCGTTTGATCCGGTCGACCCGATTGATCCGATTGATCCGGTTGATCCGTTTGTTCCGTTTGTTCTGTTTGTTCCGTTTGTTCCGTTTTTTCCGGTTGATCCGATGGCGTCGATGGTACGGACTTGGGTTCCACAGTAGTTGCGGGTGGAACATCTGACATGTGGCCCAAGCTTGCCAGCCAACGCTCTGCGACCGCGCGCCAGTCGAAGCGTTGAACGGCAAGCTCGCGCAGGGCGGCGCGGTGTTGACTCGCATTGGCTAACCCGACGGGGACAGCTCGGGCGATGTCTGCCACCACGTTTTCTACTCCGCGGCGGAGCTTCATCGTTTCTGCGGCTTTGGGATCGATGACCTCCGCGCAGGCATCGATGATGGCTCTCGTCCCGGCGTGGTAGGTGGCGATGGGCCATGTTCCACAGGCGAGCGCCTCGAGAAGAACCTGTGGACCTGTTTCTGGAATTAGGGAAGGGAAGACCGACACCTTGCAACAGGGCAAGAGGCGTTTGAGCTGTTTGTGGGCGAGGTGGCCGGTGAAGAGAATGCGGCTTTCAGCCATTTGTCGGGCACAATCGAGGTACTCTTGAACGCGGCGCTGGCGTTTGAGTTGGCTCCAGTAGCTCCAGGCCTCCGGCCACTGGGCGTCCTCCAACACCGACCCCCAGCGAAGGATGGCTTCGATCCAGTCGTGTCGGCCCTTTGCGAGGGCGTGCACCAAGATCTCCAGGACTTCGCGGGCAGGACCGCTTCCGACGATGACCAGTCGCGCATTCGGCACTTGGCGTAGGATCTCGGGGAACGCCATCACGATGGCGACAACTCCCTTGGCAGCGTTCAATCGACCCACAAAGACAATGACCTCATCTGAGTTCCAATTGACCATCTCCAAGCGATCCTCAAGACCGGCGTCTGGTGCCTCGCTCCAATAGTCAGACTCTCTCTCGAGGTAACCCTGGAGTTTTTCCCGGTGTGGAGCGTTGGGCAACACGTGGGTGTGGTCCATGCCCAACGGTCGGCCCCGACGTAAGTCGTTGAGATCCTCTGTCATGGCCGAAACGGCCGCATGACGCTGCGCGGGCTCGAGGGGCGCGAACGTGGTGGTGTCGACCGCGAGGGGCAGTTCAACCAGGCGTTGTTTCAGATTGGGTACGGAAGCGAACACCTCCAAGATCTGATGGCGCAATGGGGAACCGACACAAAGCACTGCTGCCGCACTGGCCAGAGCGTCCGCTGCGAGTGCCATCATGCGAGGGTCACGCAAAACGCCGTAGTCGATGTCAGCGCCGTGGGGCATCACAGCATACGGCACGCCGGTTTCGGCGTGAGCCTTCTGTGCCACCGTGGGCATGAGCACGGCATGATTGGCATGCAACGCTGTCAATCCGTGCGCGCGAATGACTCGAGTTACGACGGCAACGTTTCGG
>Ga0156517_1311_pt5 | contig 9492 bp, 11 predicted proteins | sample RifOxyB3_FD_111912 | JGI IMG/M metagenome (GOLD analysis project Ga0156517, IMG submission 111912) | Deltaproteobacteria bacterium RIFOXYB12_FULL_58_9 | reverse complement strand
CATACAGGTCATTGACAAGAACGCCCTTGGGGTAGCCGACACGGTGGACGAGGTCGATGAGTGTCTGAAAAAGAATCGCTCCATAACCTGCTCCGACCCCCAGGAGGGCGGCAAGGAGCATGAGGTAGACGGTTTTGCCACCCAACAGATGGGTGAGGCTCAGGGTGATTCGCAATCCTGCGGGGGCTTCGTATTGCGGGTTGGGGACGGAGGCGGGAGGCTCGGCGTTGCTCATTGCCGGGCCCAATTTTCACAATCCCGCCGCAGAATCAAGAACGATGGGGCGGTAACGCTCCGACAAAACGGGAGGCGCTCCGATCAAAGTGACTATTTGTGCTTGAGAGCCTTGACGATCTTCCGTTTGGCGGGGCTCGTGCGGGCGCTCACCGCGGCGATGGCACGCATTTCCATAGCGCGCAGCTCGTCGGCAATGACTTCATCATCTTGACCCACTTGCTCGAGAACCAAGCTGTCGGGCGCCTTGAGACCGTGGCGCATACGCAGAACTTTCTCCTCAAGAGGAGTGAGAATCTGGGTCTCGGTTTTGACCTCGGTACGTCCGCTGTTCTTCTTTGTGGTCATCATTTTCTTTCACCCTCCGACGGCCTTTGTGGCCGCGTGGCCGGTTCATCCCCACTCACCTCCGCGCAGAGCTCATGGGTTACGATGATTCTAGGCCCGCCCCCTGACATCGTCAAAATAACGGCCAGGTTTGTTTTGAGCGACGCGGAAGGTACGGGAGGTTTCCCATTCTGTCAAAAAACCGGCCCAAAGGACCTTCGAAGAAAACACTTTGACAAACGAGCACTTGCATTGGTCCTGACACGGCGCAACAATGGTTTGCGATGGAGGAGCTGCCAGAAGTACTTTTTGTTCGGACCGAAGACGGCTGGGATTTGGCTTTGCACCTGTGGCGGGGACGTGGTCCCAAGCGTTCCTCTCCGGTTTTGGCGGTGCATGGACTTGCGGCGAATCGCCTGAACATCGACCTAGATGCCCGCCATTCGGTGGCACGGGCGGCCCAACGCCGGGGGTTCGATGTTTATGTCCTGGAGCTGCGTGGCTCAGGGCACAGCAAACCTCCCGAGGACCGTGATCGGACGCTTTTCCAATGGGGCTTTGCCGAGCATTCAAAGCTCGATCTGCCAGTTGCAATGAAAGCGGTTCTCGATCACTCGGGCGCCAAGGCATTGCATGGCTTTGGGCACTCCATGGGGGGCATGCTCTTCTACGCCTTGGGTGTACAACGGCCGCCTGAACTCCGTTCGATAACCACAGTGGGCGCGCCGATGATTTCAGAGCTTAACCTCGCCCCATTGGAAAGTCGCCTCATGGAAGTGGGAATGCGCCTTGCGCCGGCCAGCCCTTTGCGTCGAGTACCCATCAAGCAACTGCTCGGCGTGGCTGGCCGCTTCATTACCATCTCTGCACGGGTCGTTGATGGGTTGCTTCTCAATGCTGCCAATTGCGATCATGACGTCATGGCACGCGTTGCCCGTGAGGGGATTGCCGACATACCCTTGAAGCTCGTGCAAGAGTTGTGGGAGCAGATGGGCAAGCGTGGGAAACCCCAGCCGCCGTTCGAGTATGAGGCAGAGCTCGGAAAAATTGCTGTGCCGATCCTGGTCCTAAGTGGCAGCGTTGACAGGATCGCTCCATACCAGTCGGTGGAGGCGGGTGCCTCTCGCCTGCAGAGTTGCGACGTTCGTTACCGCAAGATGGGGCTCGATTCGGGCGATCGCGCCGACTATGGCCATGCCGACCTACTGGTGGGAAAATCCTCGTCGGACGAGGTCTATCCTTTCTTGGTCGACTTCATTGAAGAGATGGATTGAGGGCTGCGAGTCTTCAGGTATTCGCAACAATAACGTGCTTCTCTGAGCCTGTGCGGCTTGAATTTCGGTTGTACATTCAGCGTCAACGGGGTAGGGTTTGCCAATTACATAAATCCACAAGGCATTCTTTTAGGAGGAGCCATGCGCAAGTTAGTCGTCGCTTTATTCTCGTTGGGTCTGATGGCCGGTTGCACGAGCACCGATTCTGAGTTTGTCGACACCGACGGCATCACTGCCATATTTGACGTCGAAGTAGCTGAACAAGACGGCGGGGCGACAGTCTGGGCAATCCTCCACCAGGGAGATGCCGACTCATCCACCTACGTGAAAATGTCCGGCGGTGACAAGCTCATCGCCGCGGTGTCGGTCGCTGGTGGCCAATACACGTCCGACAAAGAGATGGACGAGCAGCAAGCCTTTGGGTCGACGGCATATCGCGCTGACTTCAGCGATTTTGACGACGGCAGCGAGGAATTCAAGATCGAGTTTGATCGCAGCGGTTCTGGCAAGGACAGCGCGCTGGCGTCGACGGTGGTGTTGCCTCCAAAATTTGGATTCAGCGGATTTCAGATTGACCAGGTAGATGTTGTCGACACGAGTCACATCGCGTTTTCCCGGAGCTCGCAGGATTTCTATGTTCAATGGGATCCCTTCAACCCTTCAGCAGACTACGACATGGGGTATGAAGTTGATGGGCCGTGCATTGCAGCTCAAACCGTTGGAACCGCTGACGTGGGTGGTTATGAGTTTGACCCCAACACGATAAGATCTGCAACTGGGAAGGATGCCGAGACTTGTCAGGTCACTTTCCGGTTGATCCGGTCGAATGATGGTACCGTGGACTCGGCGTTCATGGGAGGAAAATTCAAAGCCTCTCAGATAAGGGAGTTCACCTTTACGTCAGCTCCATAATCGTATGGGGAAGATGGCCCCACTACATGCTTCCGCCGGGCCACAATCGTCGCTGTCAGCGCAAACAATCCAACATCTGAATTCGACGCACGCAAATCCAGATGGGCACGGCTTTTCATCGGCTTCATTGCATTCCGGGCCGTTGGTAGGTTCGCCGGCCAAACAACCGGTGATGAGAGCGGTCAAGGCAATTGCTGTGGAGAGTTTTCTCATGATGCCCCCTGGCGGCAGTTAATAGCCGCGTTGGCCGTTTCTAGCAAAGAGTCTTCTTTGTGACAGCGCCTGCATCGACCATGCCACGAAGTTTGCTGTTGGTTGTTGAGGGAGAGCACAATCTTGCAGGCGAGTCTGTGTGCATTTGGGACGTGGCGTGCTGCAAAATGGCACACGACCATCCAGCTCCGAAAATAATTCAGCAGAACCCTCTGGGTGACTCTTGCGTCTCAATCCACGGGGTGTTCCCATGTGTTGATGTCGGCTTCGGTCCTGTCTAACTTCAACGGGACACGATGGACCATAGGACGTAAGCTTGGGCGCGGCCCGACCTGAGCGAGGAGCGGGACAGGTTGTCCGCACATGGCTGTTAGGGGTACGGCGGTGATGTGCAAAAGATTGCGTGAAACGAATTGTTGGAAAAATAGACTGTTGGTGGATCCTGGTGGATCCTGGTGGCCGTGGAAACCAGGTTTGCTGGATTGGGGGCAATGGGCTACACTCATATGCATATGAAGTGGCCAAATAGATATATTGAAGATCTATTTGCGGGACACTTGGTGGTGCCAGTCAGGCAGAAGAGAAGACAAGAGAAGAGGGTTTAGAAGAGTAAACAAGAGCGGAGAAGAGGAGTTTTGGGGGTTGGAAGAGGGATAAACATGTTGGACGCGCATGTGCTGGTTCTGAATCGGAACTTCCAACCGATCAGCGTGGTTGGGGTCAGGCGTGCGTTTGTCATGCTTTATCTGGGGGTGGCGCGGGCCTTGGATCGCGAGTACCGACAGCTCGACTTTCCTTCGTGGGCGGCCCTCTCCTCTGAGTTTCACGACGAGACCGTTGGCACGTCCAATCGACGGATTTGCATTCCTCGAGTTCTGGTATTGCAGGTTTACGATCGAGTGCCGGTGGGAAGGATTCGCTTCTCGCGTCACAATATTTTTGTTCGTGACGATCATCAGTGTCAGTACTGCGGCAAGAAGCTGCCGCGGAAGAAACTGAATCTCGATCATGTGATTCCGCGATCCCGGGGAGGCAAGACGAACTGGGAGAATGTGGTTGCCAGCTGTTTTCCCTGCAATCAGAAAAAGGGTGGCCACAACCCACAAGAGGCGGGGATGCGATTGATTCGCAAACCCAAGCGGCCCCGTTGGTCACAGATCGCGCACCCCCCACGGATGCGGGCTCGGTACCGCGAATGGCTGCCATTTCTGGATCCAGTGGATGCGTCGTATTGGAATGCTGAGCTGGAAACCGACGATGAGGCAGTCTAGCAGCTCATCTGATTTGTTGAGTAGGAATATCGGTTGGAGCGGTTGGAGCGGTTAGAGCGGTTGGAGAGGGGAACGTCTCTGATCTGCTCAAAATTGTGGCCCTGGGATGGATGTGATATTCAGTCCACGAACAGTGTGCACATTTGTGTCCGATTGTTGCTACGAATAGATGTGTAGGACTTCGGGCGGAGTGAGCTTGGACGGCGTGGCAAATCAGCATAGTGGGATGGGACCCGACGTCGATCCGGAACAGGCGAGGGAGCTTGCCCAACTGTTGGGGCCCTTGGATGAGTCGACGTTGGAAGGCGCCAATGCGCGACGGATGGTCATCGCTGTGGGGGGGGGCAAAGGCGGCATCGGCAAAAGCCTGATCGCTGCAAACCTCGGAGTGTATCTCTCGCAACGGGGAGCCAAGGTGGTGCTCGTTGATGCTGACCTCGGTGGTGCCAATCTGCACACCTGCCTTGGTGTCAAACCGCCGCGTACGACCCTTTCCGATTTTGTCAATCGACGAGTCAATGATCTCAACGAAGTTGTTGCCAACACGGGCATTCCCAACCTGGGATTGATCTCGGGGGCACTCGATCAATTGAGCGCGGCCAATCCCAAGTACACCCAGAAGTTGAGGATCCTGCGCGAAGTCTCCCGCCTAGATGTCGATGCCATCATCATCGACCTCGGCGGTGGTACTGGCTTCAACATTCTCGACTTTTTTCTTATCGCCGATCACGGCATTCTCACCGTCGTGCCTGAGCCGACCTCCATCGAGAACGCCTATCGTTTCATCAAGGCGGCATATTATCGGCGATTGAAAACCGCGGAGATGTCGTGGAACCTTCGGCCCCTCGTGGAAGCGGCGATGAGTGATCGGGGATCGCAGGGTTTGCGTACCCCCGCCGATCTCGTGGCCTATGTCGAAAAACGCGACCCCGAAGGCGGTGCTCGATTGCGGCACGAGCTGGAACGTTTTCCGCTCGAGCTCATTGTCAATCAGGCACGCTCACCAGAGGAAGAGCGCCTCGGTGAAGCCATTGCCGACGCCTGTCGCAAGTACTTTGGCATTCGCATGCAGTTCTTGGGGGCTGTGCCGTTTGACGACGCCGTTTGGCAATCGGTCCGGCACCGGCGACCGGTGCTGATTGACGCGCCACAGTCACTTGCCAGTCAGAGTATCATGCGCATTGCCGACACTTTGGGCGTGAGGATTTCACGATGAGCGGTGTGCGGGAGGACTCCTTCTACGAGCTGCTCGAGGTCAGCACCAATGCAACCCTCGAGGAAATCGAGAGATCCTACCAGCGAATCGTTGCCTATCTCGACGCCAACTCGTTGGCCATCTACTCGATGATGGAAGACGATGAGGCGTTGCAGATGCGCTCCGCCGTCGACCAGGCTTTCCGTGTCTTGAGCGACGGGAACCGCCGGTCGGCGTATGATCGTGCCTTGGCGGGTGGGGAAGAGACCTATCCGCCAGTGGTGGTCCCTGATGTTTCCAGCGACTCGAACATGTCAGTCGGCCACGTGGGAACCTTTGGGATGGTGAAAACCAGTCATGCCACTGGTGATCCATCGTCGACAGAATCGAACAATCTCTTGACCGGTGAATTCACCGCCTCGTTATCGCAATCACAACCGTCGTCATCACAACCGTCGTCATCACAACCGTCATCATCACAACCGGCGTCATCCCAACCGTCGTCATCACAACCGTCGTCATCACAACCGTCGTCATCACAACCGGCGTCATCCCAACCGGCGTCATCACAACCGTCGTCATCACAACCGGCGTCATCACAACCGGCGTCATCACAACCGGCGTCATCACAACCGGCGTCATCACAACCGGCGTCATCACAAAGTTTTTCCATCAGTGATGCGTCGGTGCCAGGTCCCATGCAGAGTGATGCGCATGGGGATTTTGGAGCCAGGGAGTCGGAAAGTCTTCGATCTTCCGCCGACCAGATGGGCAGGAATCTCGAAAAAAGTCGGTTGGTGCCAACTCCACGGCCCCATAAACCCCTGGCGACCAGAAAGGTGCGACGACTGCAGCCGAGCCTGGATATCCAGCTTAGCGACGACACCGAGTTTTCGGGTTCACTGCTGCGTCGGTTGCGCGAGAGTGCAGATGCGACCGTGCAGGATGTCGCTGACATCACCAAGATCGGCAAGCGGTACGTACACGCTATCGAGGAGAATGATTTTAGTTCGTTGCCTGCGGCCGTTTACGTACGCGGGTTTGTCGCCGAGTACGCTCGGGCTCTCGGTATTGATCCGCTGATGGTGGCCAGGAGCTATATGGCGCTCTATGCCCGCTACAAAAATGGAGGAGGCGAAGGGAAGTAGAGAGGTAACAGAAGCAGTCCAAACAGCCCAAGAGAGCACGCGAGCCGGTCAGAAGTGACCAGAAAGCCAGGAAGCGACAAACAGTGGCCAAGAAGTCGGAAAATGGCGCAGCAGTGATGAGGAAGTATCCGGGCTGCCTGGTTGTTTTCCCGTCGAATGCAGGGCAGGATCGAAACCGTGGAAGGTAATTCGCAGTGCGGCTGACGTGCCTCAGATGTGGCCACCAAATGGAAGTGGCGATGGGGCCGCGTGGAGTGCGCATCAACTGCGTCTGTGGGCAGGACTATACGTACCCCGAGGTTGTGAACACGGGTATCCGCCCCAACGAACGGGCCGCCGAGCGGTCGCGTTCGCGGGCATTTCGTGCAGCTGGCATCGTCAAGAACGTTGGTGGTTTCGCCCTTGGGATTTCGTTGCTCGGCATCCTGTTTTTTCCCATCGGTTTGTTGGGGGCTGGCATTGGCATTTATGTGTTGATCATGCTGCGCGGTCCACTTGGCCGCTACAGCGGGCGAAGAGCAGCGATGGCAGCCGTGGTCATTGGTTCTGGGGTATTCTTGGGTGAGGGGGCCGCGGCGATGAGTTGGCTCAAGGCCCGTCGGCTGCAGCAGCAGCGCTCCGTTCAGGCGAGCGTCTCTGAGGACCTGCGGGCGCTCTTGCGAGCCCAGCGCCTATTTCGTGCTACTCACGATACGTATGGCACATTCAAGGAGTTCCGTTTCCTGCCCCCTTCGGGGCGTTACACCTACTATCTTGGACCAGATGATGTCGTCGTCGCCAAACGGGACGGTGGGAGTGTTGCGGATCCACTACCCGACAATTTGTATCCTGGCGTTAGCGAGGACAGGTTTACCGCGGTCGCGGTTGCCAACCTGGATGGCGACCCATTTCTCGATGTCTGGGTTCTCGACGATCGTGGCAAGGTTTCTCAGGTAATTGATGACGTCACCAATTCTTCGCCACCACCCAAAGTGACGGCTGGGGGAGTCGTTCCGCCCGGGTCCAACAAGGTAAAGGAGGGCGTGGAAGATGAAGCTGCGGTTTCCAAGGCCGTTGGCGCAAACGAGGCCGACGGTGCAACCGAGAAGGTAGACACCTCTTCGCAACCAAAGGTATCCCCGCAAGCAGTGAAGCGTGCGCCTGCGCAACAGTCCACACCTTCGCCGAGACCGAAGCCAGCCATGGTGCCGACAGGCGATGAAACGCCTGCGCCGGCCAATACACCTTTGCAGGATAAGACACTCAAGCCAGATGACGTGCCCAAGCCAGCTCCACCCCGGCCAACGCCGCCTGCGGTTAAGAGCATCGACGATCTGATCGACGGTGCGCCTTGACTGGCCGACGCGCGTCGCGACGCGTTATTAGACGTCGGGAACTTGATTCACGGCAGGGGGGTTGGTAGGTTTCCATCATGCCGCTCATTGACGAGCCAGGAAAAGCCATTCGTCTCGCTCGGGCCATTGCCTCAGATATTTCTCTCTATAACGAAGAGAAGATCAAAGAGGGGATCGAGAACGACACCTTTTATGACGCCATCTCCTCGGAGCTCGACGAGGGGCGGGAGCTGTATAAGAGCCGTGTGGCTCCCGAGCTCTTCGGCTCGACCAATTACTACGATCGCGCGGTGATTGACATCATTCTCCGCTCCAAAGGCCATATCAAATCTAAGCTCTGGTAGGCTGTGAGTTCCGCAGTCACCCCTCTGGTTCCGCCAGGAGCTGCACTGTGAGTTCCGCAGTCACCCCTCTGGTTCCGCCAGGAGCTGCACTGTGAGTTCCGCAGTCACCCCTCTGGTTCCGCCAGGAGCCGCGCTGTGAGTTCCACGGTCACCCTTGTGGTTCCGCCACGAGCCGCGGGACAGCGAGTGGATCTTTTTGTCTCGACGGTCGACGACGAAGAAGACGTCGCCTTTGTTCCCCCAGGCATCAGCCGCTCCCTTATTCAAAAATTGATCGCCACAGGGGAGTTGACAGTCGATGGTCATGTGGTGCGTGCCTCGCATCGGTTGTGCGGTGGCGAGACAATCGTCATGACGCTCTCCGATCCCACCCCGACACAACTCGTGGGCGAGCCCATGGAGCTCGATGTCCTTTACGAAGATGACCAGTTGATTGCGGTGGCCAAACCCGCCGGACTGGTCGTTCATCCCGGTGCCGGACATGACACAGGCACCCTGGTGCATGGTCTCTTAGCTCATTGTGACGATTTGGGAGGCATCGGAGGGGAGCTACGGCCCGGAATTGTTCACCGTCTGGATCGCGAAACCAGCGGGGTTATCGTCGTTGCCAAGACCAGTCGCGCGCACCTGGAGATTGCCCGCCAGTTCGCCGAGCGCGAGGTGGGCAAGGCCTACGTCGCTTTCGTTCTTGGAGAGCCCAGCCCGAAGAGGGCGATCATTGACACCTTTTATGGGCGGCACCCGAAGCATCGAACCCGGTTCACCTCCCGTTTGACGACGGGAAAACGAGCTGTGACCTCCTACCAGGTTGTGGCGGCGGCGGCCGGGATCTCAGAGCTCCAGATTGCCCTCGGCACTGGTCGGACCCATCAGATACGAGTCCACATGGCGGATCGGGGTCATCCCGTGCTCGCAGACAGAGAGTACGGGGGCCGCCAGCTCGATCGCATCAAAGACGGTGGCTTGCGGGAACTGGTCGCAAAACTCGGCCGGCAGGCGCTGCACGCAGCTCGTCTCGAGCTCAACCACCCGATCTCTGGTGACCGGCTAATCCTAGAGGCTCCCTTGCCCGTTGAATTGGAGAATCTCCACCAGGCCTTGTGTACATGCGCGGGGTTGGATGGATGATTGACCTGATGTGTCAGAACGGGTTGATTCTTGTGCCTTCGGTTTGTTCGTTCGTTTCAATATAATATCCAGAGAGTTGTTTGCAACGGCCACCCGCAAGGTGACCGGTAAA
>Ga0156517_1079_pt1 | contig 9498 bp, 8 predicted proteins | sample RifOxyB3_FD_111912 | JGI IMG/M metagenome (GOLD analysis project Ga0156517, IMG submission 111912) | Deltaproteobacteria bacterium RIFOXYB12_FULL_58_9 | reverse complement strand
CCCCTTGGTCCGGGTCCTAACTGCGTCACCGACACCGACTGCAATGCACCCTCGGGGCCGGCGGCACCAACCGGTTGCAGCGTCGACGTCGAATGCCTGCCGGCCAATGCCTGTGAGCCGGCGTCCCGCCACTGCCGCGTTCGTTTCGACGCCTCGGAATCCTTCGACCCCGACAACGATCCTTTGACCTATGTGTTTCAATGGGGTGACGGATCTGAAGCCCTACACAGCACCAATCCCGTGGTTTTTCATGATTTTGCTCGCGAGGCCATCGTCACCGTCACGGTCCGCGCAATCGACATTCACGGCGAGGAGAGCGTTGCCGCTCAGGACGTATCCATTCGCGACGAGTATCCTGCAGATCCCTTTTTCTGCGACGACACCACAACCTGCGTGGTCGGCGACATCTGCGTACGGGGGGTCTGCTACACCACCGGGGGTACGTTGCACTGAGCAAGAACTGCCGTTTTTCACACTATCCTGACTTTACAGCAACAACCGGCTTTGGCAGAAAACCGCACATGCTCGAGATAAACCGATGTCTCCCCCTCCTCTTCGTTGCTTCCCTCGCGTGCAACAACCGCCAGGCCGCATGGGAGGTCAAACCGGCGCCTCCCGCAAAGCCCATCGCGCGGAAGCTGGTTGCCCCCACCATCGCTGAGCTTCAAACTGAGGCAGAAGAATCGTGGCAAAACCGAGGGGAGCGGGCATCCCTCGAGAGAGCGATTGAGCTGTGGCAAGGGCTTGTGGCGGCTGAAGACGCGGCTGGGCTCGCGCAACTTTCCCGTGCGTACTTTCTCCTTGCGGAGAGCTTTCTGACGCCAGCGGGCGAGAAATCCAAGCGCTTGGCCACTTACGAGAAAGGCATCACCTCCGCAGAGCAGGCAATGCTGGCGGTGTCTGCGGAGTTTAGCAATAGGGTCAATGCAGGTGAGGCCCTTGAGGCAGCGCTGCCAGCGATCCCCGTGGAGGGCCAGGCAGCCCTGTTTTGGTACGCCTCCAACCTCGGCCGCTTCATCACCGCCGATATGACCACCGCCGCGATGTACAAAAGTCGCATTGAGACGGTGATGCAACGGGTACTGGAGCTCGACCCAACCTTCTTTCACGCCGCACCACACCGTTTTATGGGCGCATTTCGCGCCGAGGCACCCGCATTCTTGGGTGGCAACCTCAAGGCATCCAAAGAACACTTCGAGACGGCTTTGCAGCTCGCCCCCGATTGTCTGGAGACGAAGCTCCTCTACGCAGAGCTCTACGCCACGCGAGCAAAGGATTCACAGCTCTACAACCGCCTATTGACCGAGATTGTCGCAGCCGATCCCAAGGCCATCGCCGATTTGGTGCCGGAGCAACGCATGGCCCAAGACAGAGCCCAAGCACTGCTCGATGGTGCTCCCGAATCCGAGGCAATCGCCTTCGACGCGTCCGACGCGAAAACGGCCAAGGAAAACTGACGCACCTGCTCAACCGAACAAGAGCGCGTCCATGGATTGCTCATCGGCTGGGGTGAATTCATAGGTATCGAATTCGCTCGATTTGGCCCAGGTCAGATCCTTGACATTGAGAGCCTTCGGCTCAACGGGGCCAAGCTTGCAACGATACAAATGCAGCTCGACGGTATAGTTGGCGTACTCTTGCGGATTGGTGGCAATCCGTTCCCCGACCTCGGCTTCAATGCCCAGTCGCCATTTGAGCTCTCGTTTGAGGGCGGCTTCGTCGGACTCCCCTTCTTCCACCTTGCCTCCAGGAAACTCCCACAATCCGGGCAACACAGCCTTGTCGTGACGTTGGGTGATCAGGTAGCGGCCGTCCCGTTGGATGGCTGCGGACACCACGGTAATCTGACGTTTCGACATGAGCCTCCCACCTTGCGCGACGGCCCTTATACAGCAGTCGGTGTCATTAGGCTACACTTGTCCTCCCACCCTGTTTCACGAGCGATGGTCGAGTCGGAAGCGATGATGTCCGGATAGCGTCGTCAGCTCCTTGATGTTCTTGACCAGCAACTGCCGCCCGTGCATCGCAAGAATGCCCTGTTCGGTCCAAATCTGTATGGTTCGGTGAATGGATCGCCGGGCCACCCCGAGGTCGCGCGCCAGACTCTTCTTGGTGATGACAATACGCACGAGAATGCCAACGCTCGTGGGCACGCCGTACAATTCGACGTAACTCAACAGGAGGTTGGCCAAGCGCGAGTCAACCTGTTGGAAAGCGAGGGCTCGCTCATGATCTGCGGCGATGCACAACCTCCTTGCCAAATCCTTGAGCATTGCCCGCGCGAAGCCAGCGTTCTGGCCAATGAGCTCCACGAAATAGGCGCTCGGAACCTTGAGCAGAGTCGATGTCTCAAGGGTACGAACCGACTCCTGGTAGGCGATTCCTGTCAAGCACTCCATCTCCCCAAAAACCGCTGGCGCGCCGAACAATTTGCAAACCAACTCCTCGCCCTCCTCGGAGCGGTAAAACACACGTACCGAGCCCGCGAGCAGCACAAAAAACCATTCAGGATCCTCACCCTCGGTAAGGACCGTTGCCCCAGAGTCGAAGCGCATCGGTTTGACACTTGCAACCAAGCGCTCTCGTTCCGTCCTCGTCAACGACGCAAGCGGACCAATCTTCACGGCTTCGGGAAGGAGGGGCTGCGGAGCTCGGGCCATGCCTCCACATTACGGCACAGCTCGCAACAGATCTAGTTTGCCGCAACACTGGGACTTGTGAACACGGTCACTCCTCGATGCCGAGAGAAGATCGCATTTTTGAAAAGAAATCCTGGGCAAGCTGGTCCGATTCCTCGTCCCGGTCTTTGTTGTCGCGGTCGCGGCGATTGACAAAGGGGCCATCCTGGATTTCGGCGAGGAAACGAGAGGCACCGCGGTCCTGCATGCCACCATGGCGTTTTCGACGGCGGGCCCAGGTCATCCACAAGCGTTTCTTGGCGCGGGTCATACCCACGTAACAAAGGCGCCGCTCCTCGGAGAGCTCGCCACCCTCCTCGATGCTCTTTTTGTGCGGCAGCGTATCTTCCTCGACACCAACAAAGAAGACGTAGTCGAACTCAAGGCCCTTGGCTGAATGCAGTGTCATCAGGGTCACACATCCCGACTTGTCTTCTTCTTCGCTGGGGAGCTGCGCCAACGCCGCCGAGTGCAAATACTCACCGAGGGCCGGCTTGTTGCTCGGGGGCTCGCGCTTTTCAAAACCATCGATCGAGCGCACCACCTCCTCCAGATTTTCGAGGCGGCGAGACAGAATACTGGGAGCATCATCGGCGCTGAGGATCGACTGACGCATGCCGAGCTTATCGAAGAGTGTGCGCGACAGCGATGCCAGCTCCCCCACCTTGGCGAGGCGCAATTGCCGCGACATCGGCAATAGAACGCTCATCAGTTGCTCCGCGCCCTGCACCGCGACCTGGGGCAAGTCTTCGACCTCCTGAGCTCGAGTCAACGCGCCCCACAGTCCCTTGCCCGATTTTTGTCCGTGGCGCACCAGGCGCTGAAGACTGGTGGCACCAATGCCGCGAGCAGGCCAATTGACTATGCGACGCAGGGATATCTCGTCGCGCGGATTCTGGATCACCGCAAGGTAGGCGATGGCATCACGGACTTCTTTGCGTTCGAAGAATGCTTGGCCGCCGACGACGACGAAGGGGATCCTCTCGACCGCCAAGCCCTCTTCGAACACCCGGCTCTGGGCATTTGCGCGATAGAGGATGGCAATCTGACCGGCTCTGGTGCCCTTTTGCATGAGCGCGCTGATCTTGCCGATCACATACTCGGCCTCGTCGTCGCCATCGGAGCAGGCGATCACCTCGACCGCATCGCCGGGTCCCGAACTTGACCACAAGGTCTTGGGCTTGCGCACCGCATTGTTTTTGATCACCTGGTTGGCGACCTCGAGGATACTTCCCGTCGACCGATAGTTCTGGTCGAGCACCACCTCTTTCGCCCTGCCAAACTGCCTTGAGAAATTTAAAATATTGTCCGCAGCCGCTCCACGCCAGCCGTAGATCGACTGGTCGTCGTCACCGACGACACAGACGTTGCGCCGCTCCCCCGCCAGCGCCTTGAGCAATGCCAATTGGTCGGGACTCGTGTCTTGGTACTCGTCGACCAACAGATAGTGGAACCGCTGACTCCAACGTTCGCGAACCTCCGGGACATCGAGGGCATCCTGGGCTTTGAGGATCAGGTCATCAAAATCGACAGCGTTGAAGGCGAGCATCTGAGCGATGTAGCGGTCGTAAAGCTCGTAGGCAGCGATCTCATAATCGTCGTCGTAGCGGATCTCTACCTTCTTTTTGCGCTCCCGCTTGGTGCGCAAGATGAGCTCGAGCACACGCTGCACATCAAGCCGTCGGTCGGCCACGTGCATGTGGCGCATGAACTCGCGCAACAGGCCCATCTGATCACCTGTGTCATAAATGCAGAAACCCGCTTCGAGACCAACGTGCTCCGGCTCCTCCCGCAGGATCCGCAACGCCAGAGAGTGAAATGTCGAAAGGAGGACGTCCTTGCCACAGGGACCCGCAAGGGCGGTCAGCCGCTCCCGCATCTCCCTAGCCGCCTTGTTTGTAAATGTGACACCGAGAATTCTCTCCGGCGGCACTCCATCGCGGAGCATCCGGGCAATCCGATAGATGATGACCCGAGTTTTGCCGCTGCCGGCACCAGCGAGAACCAACAGCGGCCCGTCGTCGTGTAGCACGGCGTCCAACTGCGGCTTGTTGAGTGAGTGCAGGTCAAAGTTGTCCTGCCGCGCTCCCGGTGGACAGTGTCGCCCATTCTTCGGTTTGCCGCGACCGCTGCCCTTGCCAACGCCGGCTTTGGGACCTTTTGCGGTCCCTTGGTTATTTTTTGTGGATGCCACGGAGAGAAAGCCCCGCTAACGCAGAGATGCTGACGGGGACGACGGTGTCGGCTGCAACGCGGGTGAAGGCGCGACCACCATGCGGTGCAGGTAGAGGTAGCCAGAGGCCGCAACAAAGGCGAGTTCTTCGCCCTCCCAGGCGAGATCACCTGCAAACGGCTCACCGTATCCAGCGGCCTGCAGGGGCTTGCCGCTGTAACCGTCGAACACCACGAGGCCGCTCTCGCCGGCATTGAGAACAACGAGATTGTCGCGGACCACCATGCGCGAAATGTCGCCAGAAGCAAAACGGGTGCGATAGACCATGGTGCCATCTTCTTGTTCAAGGCCCCAGAGATAACCGTCAGCACTGGCAGCAATGACCATCTTGTTGAACGGAACCAGCCGGGTCACAGCTGGTGCCCGGCGATGCCAGGCGGCCTGGCCGTCACGAATGTTGAGACCGTAGATGCCATCGGAGTAGGACGCGAAGATGACCTTGTCGCCAACAATGACAGGATCCGCGTCGGCATCGACAAAATCACCGCCACCAATGGAGAGAGGACTCGACCACACAGCAGAGCCATCTGCGAGCCGGTAGGCTTCGGCGTAACCATCAGAGAATGAAGTATAAACCACGCCATCTTGAGCCAGCGCCATCGCATGCCCCACGACGGTGAGACCGTTCGGCATGGGTCGGCCTTTGCTCCACTCAATGTTGCCGCTATGCGAGTCAAGGACGTAGAGCTTGTTGGCCGAAGTGGTTACCAGCAATTGCTCGCCCAAAGATTGTGCCGGGGCGCGCGGATCTCCTTCGAGTGTCTCTTGCCACCGGACTTTGCCGGTCGGCACCTCAAGGGCAAACAACTCACCGTCCCGGGCTCCGAGGATTGCGAGCTCATCGGGACTGCCGTTGGGATCTTCCGTCGCATCAATGATGACGATCGAAGTCTCAAAGGACGCACGGTGATGGAACTCCCACACCACGGTCCCATCTTTGACCCGGAGTGCGCGGACATCGCCTTCCCCAGATGCTGCGACCACGATGTCATCCACTCGTGAAAGAGCCGGCGCGCCAAAGGACGTGCCAACCTGACGATGGAGGCCTGTGCGCACCATGGGTCGGCGCCAAGCGAGGCTGAATATCTGTTGTCGGGACGCATCCACCTGGCGCGGAGCATTTTTCACCGCGGTGAGTTCATCGTCATCTCGGCCTGTGGGACTCGACAGCAGAAGGCCCGCGAGTAGAAGGACGCCGCTCACGGTTCAAGCCCAGGATTAGCGTTTGCGTCGTCATCCGTTGTGTCGACCTTCGCCTCAACCGTTGCGTCAACCTTCGCCTCATCCGTTGCGCCAACCTTCGCCACATCCGTTGCGTCGACCGCCGCGTCAACCTTCGGCTCGACCTTTGCACCCTCCCCTACCTCGGATTTGGACTCAGCCTCCACTGGCAAGATCGCCAATCGCGCCTTGACCTCGTCCATCACCGATGACGACGGGTATTTTTCCTCGACCCGCTCGAGAAGATTCTTGGCACGGGTCGACTCGCCCTTGGCCATGTAGAGGCGGGCTTGATGAAACGATGCGATGTCGGCGTAGAACCCCCCATCGACGTTGACGAGTTTGCCAAGGGTGCGCAGGGCACCTTCGGCGTCGCCGCGCGCTTCCTGCAGGTAGGCGGCTCGCTCAACCGCCAAGAAGAACAGGCTGTCGTTGTTGGAAAGATCTTTGACCAAGGCGAGGAACTGTTCCTCAGCTTTCACGGTCTCATCGAGCTTTTCGCTCAAATCGGCGGCCAAGAACGCCGCAAGCTTGGCGACGCCGCTGCCCTTGGCCTCGGCAATGACCTTCTCTAGCTGCGCTCGCGTCGCTTCCCATTTTTCCTTCTCTGTTGCAAAAGTGGGCTCGATGCCATCGGGGTTCGGCACATCCTCGCTACCTTCGGCAAGGATCTCGCCGTCCATAAGCACCAGGGCGCGCTTGTACAGGACCGAGGCTCGCTCATCCCGGACGCGGAAATACTCGACAGCACCCCAAGTGCCGAGAATCACACCCACGACCAAAACGACGCCCACAATGACCTGCAAGCGATTGCTGGACACCCACTGGGCCCCCTGATTCGCCGCATTGATGAAAGCGTCGTCTTTTTTTAGTAGCTCCTTGCGGGACTGCATCTTAGTTTTTCGGGCCACGGCTTGTTCCTCCTGTCGGCAGCCGGCCTATTATCGCGAAGAGGAACAAATTGCTATACTCCCAACTACATTGCTTCACGATCCGAATGCCATGAATCCACCCACCCAATCGCCAAGACTCCTTCCTGTTGACCATTACGCCGCAGACATGCCCTGCAGTCCGCTCTTTTTTGCACTGGCACTGGCACTGGCACTGGCACTGGCGGCCTGGCCCACTGCAGCCAATGCGGACCTCGGCGACATTCGAGTGACACTGGAGCCGGGCGCTGCAGTCCTGTCCCAGTCCTTCGCCGAAGACGCGTGGGGGCTGCTCGGCGCCGCCACCGTTGCTGTGGGGTTCACCGAACAGTTGTGGTTGCAGGTCCACATTGACCAGAAGAGTTTCTCGCGGCACACCCCAGCTTTTTCTGCAACAGCCGTCGGTGGGTCATTGACCTACAGCCTCGACGTGCTAAATGTGTCCCCGTTCGTGGAGGCAGGGATCGCCCGGGTGGTTCTTGCACCTGAGCGCGGCCCGACTTTCAATCCGGAGCTGGTCCCTATGTTGGGACTGGGAATTGATGTGCTCCCATTTCGATGGTTGTTGGCGGGAGCCGTCGTGAGGTATTACCCTGTGTTTGAAACTGACCTACTCGGTAACCCAGCATACGCCACCCTCCACCTGCGTTTGGGTGTGGTGGTGAGCTTGTTCGGAGAGTGATCGCCCAGGTCGCGCCGAAATGGTGGAGGTCTCACGCTTCCGGTGGAAACTGGAGAGCCCATAAAATGAACGGTGTACCGAGCGCCGAATAGAGAATGTGACTACATGGCACGCAAGATGATTATCAACGCCGTTGATCCAGAAGAGGTGCGCATCGCGATCCTCGACGGGACCGGCACCCTGCAGAACCTCGATATTGAGACCCGTGGCGTCAACAAGAATAAGGGAAACATTTACAAAGGTATTGTCCGCGCTGTTGAGCCGTCCCTCAATGCCGCATTTGTCAACTACGGTGCCGACAAGGAGGGCTTTCTCACCGCCGGAGAGGTCGATCCCAAGCTCGCACGGAAGAAGGACGCCGATCCGTACCGCATTGACAGCCTGCTGCAAAAGGGCCAACCGGTCCTGGTTCAAGTGGAAAAGGATGAAGTGGGTAGCAAGGGCGCAGTCCTCACCACCTATTTATCCCTGGCTGGTCGCTATGTGGTGTTAATGCCTGGTGCCAATCGACGCGGAGTTTCCCGTCAGATCGAGGATGAAAAAGCGCGCAAGGACATGCGCGAGAAGGTCGCGAATCTCGCCATCCCCGATGGCATGGGCGTCATCATCCGCACCGCTGGTATGGACCGAACCAAGACCGATCTCAATCGAGATCTGAAGCTCCTCACCCGTATGTGGGACAACATCCTCAAGGAGGAAGCGAAGGCCAAGGGTGCGGCGCTCATTCTCAAAGAGCAAGACGTCATCATCCGTACCTTGCGCGACTATCTCTCCACGGAGGTCGACGAGATCGTTCTCGACTCCGACGAAGCTTTCGATAGGGCCGCAGAGTACATGCACTTGGTGATGCCCAAGCAAAAAGACTCCCTCACCCGCTACGTCGAACGTCGGCCAATCTTTCATCACTACCGTATCGAAGAGCAGATTGATCAGTTGTATACGCCCAGGGTTTCACTGCCCTCCGGGGGATCGTTGGTCATCGAGCCCACCGAGGCCTTGGTGGCAATCGACGTCAACAGCGGCAAGCAGAAAAACGGTGGTCACGAAGAGACCGCGTTGCGGACCAACCTCGAGGCAGCCGGTGAAGTTGCACGACAACTGCGCCTGCGCGACCTAGGTGGTATCGTTATCATCGATTTCATTGACATGCTTTCGCGCCGCCACAATCGGGATGTCGAACGGACCATGCGCGAGGCGCTCAAAAACGACAAGGCACGCATCAAGATCGGGCACATTTCCCCCAATGGCACACTCGAGCTCACCCGCCAAAGGTTGCGCAGCGCTCTCGGTGCAAGTGTGTTCTGTGCCTGCCCCACCTGCACAGGCACAGGCCGCGTGCTTACTCCCGATTCCCACGCTGTCGCGATTCTCCGCCGCATCGCCGATCGGGCAGCTCATGGCGATCTCAAATCTGCGCGGGTGCGGACCGAGGCAGAGGCAGCCAACCGCCTGTTGGGTGGGAAGATCAACGAGGTCGCCGAGCTCGAGCGACGTTTTCACATGCAGTTGGTCATCGCCGCCGACTCGACTTTGGCCGCGGGGCAGGACCACATTGACTTTGAAACCGACCCCAACGCCGAGATTGTTGCCCTGCCGGAACCCGATTTCGGTCCCCCTGATGATGGGGAAAACCAAAGGAGCAGCGACAACACAGACAGCACACATAGCCGGCGGCGCAAGAAGACCAGCCGAGCAGACATGAACCCCGAACCCGAGTTGGACGAAACCGAAGATGACGACGAGGACGAGGACGAG
>Ga0156517_1175_pt5 | contig 9542 bp, 7 predicted proteins | sample RifOxyB3_FD_111912 | JGI IMG/M metagenome (GOLD analysis project Ga0156517, IMG submission 111912) | Deltaproteobacteria bacterium RIFOXYB12_FULL_58_9 | reverse complement strand
CCTCTCCGGCAAGAGTTTCTCAAGCCGCTCTTGGGGGAGTCCCTTGGTCTCGGGGTGGGCGGTGCTTGCCTTGAGCATTGCGAGTCGCATGCTCTTGCCCGTTGCGGTGAGGAAATTGGCGATTGAATTGCCTGCCGCCGCCAACAATTCGGCGGTGGGATCGACCGCGTGGCGAAAACCGCCAAAGCCTGGATGGTACAGGGTGAGCTCGCCACCCACCTTCAATCCCAGAAACGGAACATAGAGGGCGAGGTCGAGTCCGGCCGGCAGCTGGGTATCGGTTTGAAACGAAACCCCTAAGGGAAACAAGAGCTCGTTCTTGAAGGTGACCGCGTTGCAATACTCCGACTTCCTCACATAGAACGGTCCAAAGGAGGGGAAGCCGATTCGCGGACCGCGACTGCTCAACTGTGCCCGTCCGAAAAGGGTCAACAACGAGTAGATAACGTCAGTGCGAATGGCGGCGGTGCCGTTTTTGTATTCCTTGCTGCAGGGGAAAATGAGTGCGCCGCTGAGCTTGACCCCGTGTCCCATGGCTCCGGCAGCGACTCCGACTCCAAGGCGGAAGCTAAACAGCCCTCCCGCGTCCTTGTCTGTTATCGTGCGAATGAATCCGCCGAGGTTATTTAGGAGCCAGGATGCGGCATCCCAACCCGTGGTCTTTTTGACAACTTTGCCAACCAGCTCTGGGTTTTCACGATCGGAGGGATTGCGCAATAGATCGAGCCAAGTGTCCACATCTTCGACCGCGCCGCGCATGGCGCCGGCCGCGAGCAGAATGAGCTCGCGCTCTTCTGGGGAGACATCCTTCAGTTTGTTGGGAGATGATTGGATGTGCGCGAGAGCGCGGTTGAGCTCGCGAAACATGTTCTGCGCTTCGTCTCGCCTCTCGTTACCGACCTTCTCCAGGCGGACCGCCGCTCTCTTCAATGCCTCAGCCGTGGGTTGTCCCACCGCGTGGGCGACGGGAAGCAGAGCTCCCCAAAGCTCGTGGAAGACCTTCAAGGGGGTGGTGAGTATTTCTCGAACAGCGATGCCCGCTGCCTTGCCGAGCTTCTTGTCCTTGGCCGCGGCGATCAATTCCTCGAGTCCGATAATCGGCGTGCGCTCATGGATCTCTCCAACCGGTGGCGTGACCTTCTTGTTGATCTTCTCCAGACTGCCGAGGACGCGGTTGTCCGTAGACTCGACGTCGTTTGCCAGTCGCGACATACGCGCCGACAACGGCTTCCAGGTGCCGAGGGTTTTGCTTTTCACATTGAGGTATGCGGTCTCTTCGAGCTCAACGAGAGAGATGTTGGTTTGCTTCGAGATCTCCTCGATGATGGCTACGTGAATGGGCGCGGGCTCGCCGCCGAGGGCACCGAGCATGTGAAACTGGATGCGAGCGATCAGTTTGCGGAAGAGTTGGTTTCGTTTTTGGATCTTGGGGTGTTGTGAATCCGGTGTGGTGATCCGGTCCCACTTGAGCGGGTTTTCGTGGGCATCACGAATCTTGGCGAACAGACTGCCGTATTCCTTGTTGAGCTTTTCGAGCGCTTTGTGGGTCTCTGGGTTCTGCACAGTCTCGAGCTTCGAGGATTCGCTGTGGCCCCTGGCCCGGCTTTTCTCGATCCGCTGTTTCTGGCGATCGACTTGCGCGACATCACCGCCAACCTGCTTGGTTTGGCTCTGACAACCTCCCCCAAGAGGTTGGGTTTGCATGTGTCTTCGCAGCTCCTGCCAAAAGTTGTAGTTCTATTATCGACTTGAATGGTCGGATGTTTCGTCCCAAACGGTCCCAAGGTCCCAAACGAAGATTTTCGTCTTATTCTGAGCGCTTGGATTCAGTCGCAGGATCTTTCCAGAAGGCGAGCAAATACCGGTCGCAAATCTTCCTGTTGTTCACTGGCAAAATAGTCCGGGCGAATCTGACGGGTGGCGGCCAAGAAACGCTCCCACTTGCCACCGCAATGCTCGAACAATGCGGCGAAGGAGTCGAGCCCTACCCTGTAGGTGCGAAATCCTTCGAGGGATGCGTTGTTGATTTCCCCTGTGGCTCCGATCGCGTCTTCGAGCTCGGTCAGGATCGTATGTTTCGCGGCGAGCTTTTCGATGTCGCTAAGGTCCGAGCCATAAACAGCTTCCAGTCTCTGGTAGGCAGTCAATGCGAGCTCGTCCGTCACAGCGCGACGTTGTTGTTGCTCCCCATACGCGCGGACCTGCGCTGAGTTGTCACCGAAGGTTTTGCGCAAATACAGTGGTGTCATTCGGTCAGCGACAAACAGCGCGAGACTCTCATTGAAGTAACCTTGGCCATCCACATACACGGTGGCGTGTACTGACTCGTGCAGGATGGTGTTGACGAAGTCACCGGTGACGCTGGCACCACGCGTCAGCATGGTCGAGAGGATCGGATCCGCAAACCAGCCGAGGGTTGAGTAGGCCGCAGCGCCACGGACGTGCACGTCCAGTCCTCGTTGTGCCATGCCGTCGGCAAAACGTTGGGCGTCGCCTTGGTCATACCACGCGAGATAGGGGAAGCTGCCGAAGGGTGGGAAGCTCCAGGTGACCGGCTCAAATGCCAAGGGTGCCGAAGCGGTCACCACCCACACCGCGGCGTCACGGTCGAGTTCCGCATAGCTTGCATAGTTGTCTGACATGTTCAGGCCGTTGTTGGCGGCGAAGGATCTGATCTGGGCCACCTGGCCGAGGAGACCGCGCAGCTTCGGCGGCAGGCTCTTGCCTTCGAGGAGTTGGTCGATGGGAATGGCTCTGCTTTGCAGATCCAGGTGTCCCATGGCCGCTTGGCTGAGGAAACGAGCTTCTGCACAGGAGCTCGCAGCCGCTGTCGCAATCACAACGATCAACAGAGAACGGCGGGTCACTTTGGCTGTGAGTGACAAGGGGAGTCTAGAGTTGTTCGAGCTTGGCTAGCAGCTCGAGCATGGCGGTATCTGTCAATGGACCGAGATGCGTCCAGCGGACAATGTTCTCGGCGTCGAGAATCAAAAGCCGCGTGAAATGGTCCTTGGGAATGCCATAGTCCAGGCGGAATTGCTTTCCCCAATCCAGCAACACCAAATGGTAGCCGTCCTCTGGTACGAAATCCTTGAGTCTTCCTTTGGTTGCAAATTCCGGCAAGTACCAAGGATTGTCGAGAACCGCGATCTGATAGAGTTGGGTCTTGGTCCTCGCAAGGTTGTTTTTCAACGCCAGCATCCACTCGCGACTCGGAGGAGCACCTTCCAGCGTTGTGCCGATGACGAATACTGAGGGGTTCCCTTTGAGATCGTTGAGGCTGACGTTGCCATCGGTGAGCTTGGGCAAATCGAAGCTGGGCGGTACTTTGCCTAACAGCGCCTCAAACTTGGGCTGCGAGACCGTCGTCGCAGCCAACAGAATGTAGAGCTCAGCTACCATGTGGAGAGGATGGACCCCAATATGACGGAGCGCAAGGGCCTGTGTTTGCGGTTCATTGCGTCTGATCAGCGAAGCCGTCGATGGCAAGACCAAGCAGAGATGGGGCAACCTCCTCCACGCCGATCTTGACGCCAACCAATCCCAGCGCTCTGTTCAAGGCCATCTCGGACAGCCCGTTCCACCACATGTGCTGGGCACCATTGTCGGCCAAACCGCTCGCGACTTTGAGCGTCTCGGGAAAGAGGTCCTCAGTGAGGGCTTCTGAGGCGACTTTGCCAACCGCACTCATCACCACCGCTTGAACAACGATGAGACCTGCCTGCGCACGTGCTACCGTGACGCGGCTCTTGTTGCCGAGACCGGACGCGCTGAGGCTCTCGAGAGTGTTGGCCTCGTCCCATTGCGGCAGTGCAAAGCAGAGCGAGATGGCCGCATTGACAAGCATGCCGCCGCCAGCGGCGATGCTCGCCACCCTGCCGCCCATCTCCAGCAATATTTTTTCCCCTTTGCGTTCGTGACCCGAAATGCCATTGGCGAGGGCTTCTTGGGCGGCATTTTTTGCATCACTGAAGGGATAGTCAGCGGCGTCGAGGCCGATGTCTGCGACATCGAGAGCAGTTCGGGTGATCTCGGGGGCGATGTCGAAGATCTTCATTTCGCCACCTTTGATGCGCAGGGCCGTGGTCGCGAGCTTCTTGCTGGTTTCGTCGGCGCTCTTTTGCAGGGTGGCGATAGCCTCGTCGCGGCCTTGGGCGAGGAGCACAGCGGCGAGGTTTTCATCAAGGCCTATCTTGCGTAGACATCGGCCTGGGTCCTCGGCGACCTCGAGGACGCTCACGACGATCGCAGCGGCCATCTCGTTGCTGACGATATTGTCGAGGCCGAGGGCGAGAACGTTCAATGGGGTGGCAAAAGATTGTTGCAGTGGGGTGCGGGCCTTGCGCACAAAGAGGTCTTGGGCCAAGAGGTGGGTGAGGCGTTCGCCGATGTCACTCGAGGCATCGACGCCGGTGTTCTCGACCATCGTGTCGATGGCGTCGGAGAGCCCGCCGAGATCAGCGAAACCCACAAGCAGTGCCGTGCGCATCTCGGGACTGAGGCCATTGCCGTCTTTGCCGAAAATCACTTCGGCACCCCCGACACCGTGACTGAGAATCTTGGGGTTCTCGCGGGCCACGGTCTCGATGCGACGGCGCAGCATCTGCTCTGCAAGAAGAGGGGAGGGAAGGTTCTTCGTCTTGGCAACCTGACTGCTCTTGTGGCTGCGTCGCAGGCTCATGCCACCTTGGGGTTGCTCATCAAACACTGGGTGGGACACATTTTCGCTGTCGGGGTGGGTGATGTTGGCGAAGCTGTCCATTGGCTCGACACAGGCATTGGCATTGGCACTTGCGTTGGTGGGTTTTTGCACCGGGAGTGCGGGCAACGCGACGGGGTGGGGGTGAAGGTCAGACGGTCTGTTGGTGTTTGTCGTCGCTATCATGGCACGGGTTCTGTGCCAGTTGCGTGCCATCAAGAATTCACGAACAAATCAGTCTGTTACAGTGGTGACGCCTATCATCAGTCCGATTTTGACACTCGGCCGAGTCCCGCAATGGCACACCTCTGTGCCACCCTGATTGTGACAGGCCCGTTGTTCCGTGGGGGATTTGCCAGGATAGTGGACGGGTGATCACCCTTCTTGCCATCTCTGCATTGGCGATGCCCGTGGACAACCCAGGGATGTTTCGCTGCGTCGACGCAGAATGGGCACAAGACGATTCACACGAAGGCGATGCCAGTGACGCGGTGCGGGCCGCATGGCTCGCGTGGCGATCCATGTCGCTGCAGGTTGTTCCGCGCAACGAACGTCCCGATCCCACCGAAGTTGTGGATGTCGCCCGCAGCTACCTCGGGACTCCGTATACCTGGGGCGGAGTCGGTGAGGGGGGGTTCGATTGCAGTGGATTTGTCAACAAGGTCTTTGCGCAGCTCGGTTACGACCTGCCGCGCACATCCCGGGAACAATTCAAAGTGGGAGTCGCAGTTGCGAGTGCCGGCCTCGTTGTCGGCGACCTGGTTTTCTTCACCTCATCTCCTGGGGATGCTCGCATCACCCACGTGGGCATCTATGCAGGCGAGGGTGATCTTATTCATGCAGCAACGGGCAAGGGAGAGGTGACATACGACAGCCTTCGTTCCCACTACTATGCACAGCGTTGGGTGGGCGGACGGCGGATTCTGGCGTTGCCTCCTGGAGTCTACTCGACCCGCACAGGGGCAGCGAGAGCCGGAGTGTTTTTCGAAAACGTGTTGGCGATTGGCGAGCACCTAGGTGAGGTGGACATTGTCTACGACGACGATGAGATCGGACAGCTCATCCTCGAGCTCACCGAGCATGGAGAGGACGAGCGACCCATACAACTGGCAAGGCGTGGTGGCGCTCGGGTTATCGATGAGGTTGGGCCGCGTCTTTTGCGCCATGACCGAACAGGTCTGGCCATGCGTCTCGGCGCTGGTCGTTTCGGGGGCAGCGGCGGCATGTTGGCTGCAATAGAGGGCACCTACTTCGGTGACAGCAATGCGCTGAAGGTGATGACCTCCGCTGCGATTCTGCTGCCCATCGGTGACGGCAACGTGGGTAATTCTCTCGCCGAGCAATGGTCTGATGCGCACGATTTCACCAAGCTGCTGAGCAAGGTCTCCTATGGGCAGCCCGAATCTCGATTCTATCTGGACGTGGGTCGTACGGCATCGGCGACCTTGGGGCAGGGCCAGCTCTTGCGCAATTACACCCCCAACATCGTAAGTCCCGTCCTACCGAGTTTCGTCAGTGAGCCTGACGCATTGTCTCTTTCTTTTGCAGGAGAGGTTGACGAAGGCGGTGCGGAGCTCTTCGTCGATGACCTCTTCCGCCCGCAGGTAGCGGCCGTGCGTTTGGCGACTCGTCCGCTCCACCACCTGCGCCTCGGCGGTGAGTTCTTCCGTGCTCTCGAGTTGTCGGCGACGTACGCCGTTGACAGCAACGCGCCCAACGAACCCACGGCGAGCGGCGGTTTCACCCGCGCACGTGTGCATGGGCTCGGCATGACGGCGCAGTTGCCGCTCCTTACCGGAGACCTCGGCCTTGAGGTTTATGGCGATTGCTCGGGCCTTGTTTATCCCCAAGGGGCCGCAATGGGCGGAGCTGTCGGGACGTCCTTCGCCGCTGATCTGGGTGGCGGTCGGCACAGACTGCGATCGCGGTTCGAGCTTAGAGTTTCGGGAGCGTCATTTTTGCCGAGCTATTTCGATGCCACCTACCGCATCAATCGCGCGCAAGCACCCGTCGCCGATGATGACACGCTGCGCACCAAGGTGGCGTTGCTCGAGGCGCTTGAGGGGGGACCTGCCCGATGGGGACTCTATGGTGAGCTCGCCTATGTTTGGGCCAGGCGATTGAATCTCGGCATGTCTTTCGAAGACGGCAGCAGTTTGGCTCAGGTGTCGGCCGCACAGCGTCATCTTGACCGCAGCCTCATGTTCTTTGTGGAAGTGCAAAACCTCTATTTGCCGCAATCGAGTCGACAGGTGCATCTCTACCTTGCATACCATTTGCGCAACTTCGAGGAGCTGCGTCCCTTGTTCTTCTCCGAACGAACCAACGAATACATCTTTGTCGCTGCCTCAGTCGATCTCGGTCGGTATCTGTCGCTCGGTGGGGTCGTTCGCAAAGCCGCCAGGCCCAAGAGTGGCGAAGTGAGTGTTGACGCGCTCTTGGATCTCACCCTGCACTATGAGATTTGATGATTCTGTACGGATCACAGCACGATCCGTGCCTGCGCGAGCCCTCATTATAACAGACAGTTACAAGCCTTAGGGGCCACGAAACGCGCAAGAAGTGCACAAAGGGAGCCGACGGGCTCCGGCAGCTTACCAAGCGATGCGAAGGCCGCCGCCGCCGCTGATCGCGCGGTCCGGTGGTATCGCATTGAGTTGGACAAAAATCTTCACCATTGAGAGGTTGATCTGAACGCCAGCCATCAGTCGGGGCAGCCCCTCCGTCGGTTTCGAAGACTCGCTGGCGATCACGTTGGCGGTGCCGAGATCTATGTCGTCGCCACCCATTGGGTTCGCTGCAGTGAGGTCGCCATCCAGATTGATGGTCATCTTGCCGTTGCCGAGCTGAATGTCGTAGCCCGCACCCATAAACAGGGTGAGGACGTAGAACAGGCGAAAGTTGGTGGAGAGCTCCACTGGGATGGTGTTGGCGGTGGTGGTGATGTTGAAGGTACCGATACCGCCGAACAACGCTTCTGTGGCGGCAACGCCGCCCGCGAGGGGCAAGGGGGTGTCTAGCTGTTTCTCTAGATCCAGCTTCAGCCTGGAATACTCGTAGCCGGTGGTGAAATCTATTCCGCCCCATTGAAACAGAATTTCCAGACCATCGTCCTGGGGTCGGAAAAACTTCACCTGGGCGTGAATGCCCCAATTCAGCAGGTTGCCGCTGACTTCTTCGATCGTGAGTGCCTGGGTGAAGAAGTTGCCATACAATGTTAACCAATCCATGCCGATGAGATCCATATTCAGGCCGGCCATAACCGACACGTTGGGTGCGGAGCCAACAATGGGTCGCTCCGAGTAGCGTTCGCCGAGGCCCTTGTCGCCGAGGGAAACAGCAAAGTTGCCAGCGACGCCGACGACAAAGGCCGTCGGGTTCGAAGCATAGTCGACGCCGAGGCCTTTGTTAGAGAACGCCTGGGCGTCGGTGAGAGCACGAACATAGTCTTTGGGCTTGAGCAAGTTGAATGCGGCGGTGAGCTCGTCGGACAACTGCGTCTCAAGATCTGAAAGCTGCAAGCCCAGCTGTTGTGCACCCGCAGGGTCGACGGTGACCTTGATTTCGGCTCGCGCAATTGCAGCGGAGAAGAATACCAAAGCTGACACGAGGAATAAGGGGGTTCGCATGGGTTCTCCTGAAGTTGTGTGAAATGTTATCGCACAGCGCTTGTGCGTCAAATCGAATGTTGGTGGAAACCACGATGGCTCGGCCTCAACGGTGTCGGGCACCGTGGCCACAAAGACGGAAGAACGGAAAGCGTCTTTCCGGTGGGTTGCGCTCCCATTGGGCGGTAGCTAGGACCGCGAAAGGTGTGTATAAGAGCTTACTCTCGAGAACCCATGAAAGGGGCCCAATCATGCATAAACTAGCATTGCTGCTGCCGCTCGTCATTTTAATGTCTGCCTGCGGGACCTTCCGCTCCCACCGCTTGCCGATGTCGGCAGTTGTGGCCCCCCAATCCTTCGCTTCCATCGCTGCCTGCGCTGACGAACGTGGCTTGCAGGTGTCCGAGTTCGACGACTCGATTCACGTCAGGGTCGACGAGACAGCTTGGGTGCAGTACATGATCCAGGTCGACGCCTACAACATGGTGCTCATTGTCGACGACAAAGTGGTCCCACCAAATGAAATCGAAGCCAAGTTCACGGCTGTCAAAACGACAGGTGATGAGATCTTCCAGTGTGCGCTCGGACACATGAACCTAAGTGGACCATCCACCGGCAATGCACCCGTGGCCGGCCCTGCGCCAGCGCCTGTGGCCGCACCGGTTGGTGCCACCGCGACATGTTCAACGCTGTTTACGTGCTATGCCGCGCTTGCCCGGGATCTTTGTGACGCGTCAGCGAGTCCAGACTGCAGAACCTCATTTGAGGTCAAGATAGAAGGCAACGACGACGATGCTTGCAAGGACGCTTTCAAAGAAGTGCCGATGCTCGTCGAGCCGTTCAAGATGGCCAAACCCGGTTTTGTTATTCCGGTCGAGTGCAAGTAATCACACTCTGATAGGCATCGGACCGTGACCAACGAAGCTGGGGATGTCGTTGAGCCGACGCTGAGTTTCCGTGGCGGTCGAATCATGGCTGCCGTGCCCATCGTGTTCTTTGTTGCCTGGGCTGTGGCGATCTCGGTCGCTGGTGCCCCCGATACTCGGGGCCTGATACTCGGTGCTGTGTTCGGCCTGGCGGCGGGAATGTTTTTGGTGCGGGACAAGTGGAGCCGGTACGCCGAAGAGATCTTCAGGGGCATGAGCGATCCGGTTGGTGTCGTCGCCATTGTTGCGTGGTTCTGGGCGGGCATGTTCGCCAACGTGCTGCAAGTCGGCGGCTTGGTGAAGGGGCTC
>Ga0156517_1326_pt2 | contig 9556 bp, 6 predicted proteins | sample RifOxyB3_FD_111912 | JGI IMG/M metagenome (GOLD analysis project Ga0156517, IMG submission 111912) | Deltaproteobacteria bacterium RIFOXYB12_FULL_58_9 | reverse complement strand
CGCTCGGGTTGTTTCGCTGGCGTCGGGGGCAGCCTGACAGTTTTCGATGCTGCTTTTTTGGGTTGCGCTTTTTTGGGTTGCGATCTCCCCGACGCGTGGTGGTGTAGCACCGCTCAACTGCAAAAATCGACGCGAGCATGGTGAATCAATCACTGATTTATGGGTGTGGAGAATAGTCCAATGGAGATTTCCATAAACCATCCGGCCTTTGTCCCACCTACGTGCCGAACGGTGGGAGGGGGCTAGAACCTAGCAGAGAAACTCAGACTCGCGTTGATGACCTTTACCGCTTCCAGCTCACCCACGACAAGAAACATGTTCCACCATGCGGAGAAACCCACAGCCATGGACTCTGTGAGCAGGTACTGCGCACCCGCACCGACATTGAATCCCCAGACGGTCGCGGTACGGACACGGACGTCCGAATCGTCTCCGGGTGGCGCGTCCTCGTTGCGATACGTCCCTTCAAAGAACGCGGGGCCAACGTGGGCGGCAAGAAACGGCTTCACAGGAACACCGAGGTTCGGCGTGAAACGGACGCCGGGCATGAGCGGAACAACAAGGACGGAGAACGCCTCTCGGACTTCATAGTCCTCATAGAGCTTTCGTTCGCCAAAAAAGTAGTCGAATCCGACCTGCAGCTCCAAGGCGATCCCTGATGCGAATTCGTAGCCACCGTATACGTTGAGAGCGACGCCGTTCCCGTTGTCGATATTGAGCAAGCGCGCGTATCCGGCATCCACGTTCAAGGCAAGCCCTTGAGCGTGAGCGTTGCTCGACCATGCATTGATAGCCAATACAAATATGCAGAGCAGTCTTCTCATCCGAATCCCCTATTGAACCTAGTCCTCCCACTCAATGAATCGCCGCCCAGTTGCTAGAAATGTGCCACGCACGCTTATTCTGGATTTGCCAACAAATTCTGTGCGCGGCATTTGGCCGCGATCAGATTGGCCTGGACAACCGTGACATCCATGTCACAGACAATCGGTCGCCGGACCGTAAGTGGCATGAAGGCATGTTGTCTTCTGGAGCAATGGGCCACATAATCTACGACTCCGGGGCGGAGGTTCCATGGCCTTCATGGCTCTTAGGTTCATCCACCAGAACAAGCAAAGGGAGAGGGTTCATGAATAGAAGAATTTGGGTTTTGGCTTTGGTCGCCCTTGTCTCGAGTTCTTGCGAAGAAGTGGTGAGTGACAACGATGCGGTTTCGCCCAAGATCGCTTCGTTTTCCGCAAGCCCCGCGTCCGTTTTGATTGGGGAGGAAACGGAAGTGACGTGGTCTTTTGCCTATTCCAATTCTCCAAGGCCGACACCTACTTGTAGCATTGACGGGGGCGTGGGAGAGATCGGGAGGAGTGATACATCCAACATCACCCTCCAAGAGGACACTCTATTTACCCTCACCTGTACAAATTCCGCAGGGAGCGACACCGAAGACCTTTTGGTGTCCGCCATCGAGGATGACGTCACCCCCGTCATTTCAACCTTTTCGGCGAGCCCCGCATCCTTGGTGATGAATACGGCGACCGATGTAACTTGGACTTGGAGCTACTCGAATTCACCTGTTCCCACGCCTAGCTGCAGCATCAACGAGGGGGTCGGCGGTGTCGGAAGCGGCGATAGCACGAGCGTCAGTATTGAAGAAGACACGACCTACATCCTCACCTGCACCAACGCAGCAGGTTCGGATACAGCGCAGAAAACGATTACGGTGGTTGCTTCCGCAGTTGCCCCAGATATTGCGAGCTTCAGCGCTACTCCCGACGTTATCTCGACGGGAACTCCCAGTGCGATCACCTGGAATTGGACGTACTCCAACAATCCAACGCCAACGCCGACCTGCACCATAGACCATGAAGTGGGGCCGGTTGAGAACGGAACGGTCACCAGCATCGCGATTGGTGCCGCGACAACCTATAGGTTGACCTGCACGAACAGCGCCGGGAGCGACTCAGCTGACACCTTAATTGAACCCATGGCAGACTGTCCCGATCTCGACCTTGACAGCGTTCCGGATTGTCAGGACACGTGCATCGATCGCGATGGGGATACCTACGGGCACCCCGGTGACGCTGGCAATACCTGTACTGAGGCCGATTGCGACGATCAGGATCCCGAGCGAGGTCTCCTGTGCAGCGACTATCTGCGCGCAGATTCAGATGCGATTGCGATACGTTTGGGCACCGCCACCGTCACTCTTCCCACGACCCAACTGGTCGACGACTTCGACATCACCTGGCGCATGACCAATGCACTGCGCATGCTCGGCTACCTGCCCTACGGTATCATGACAGGCGAAACCCTGGGTGGGGACGAAATAAGGGCAATCGATCAGGAACTTTATGCCTTTGAGAAGATCATGCAAACCCAGGCTGATCGGCTTCCAGACTATGCCGAGATTGCGGCACCTGATTTTCTCGAAAACATTCCCCAACGATTTGTGGCGTACCTCCTCGCCACGCTTTTTGATCTCACCAACAAGGGCACCTACAACTTTCAGTCGTTCACCAACCAATGTGTGTTGGCCAACTTCATTCCGCAAATGTGCGGAGCGCTCGTGGACATGGGCACCACGACCGGCGTGTGGTGCGGCGACGCCATCGCCAACGATCCGACACTCTTGCGCTCGACTCAGATCATCCAGACGCCAGAGCTGTTCGGATTCAACAACGTGCGCCGCCCCATCGGCCCGCTCGAATATCCCCCCTCCCACTGGATTCCTGACACCTTCCAGTATGTCGCCACGCTGCTGCATGAGTTCGCCCACGATCTCGATCGAGCTGAGAGGAACTTCTATATGGATGCGGTCTACGACCGGACGGTTGTCTGTTCGAGCCATTCCATGGACTTCTACGCAACTGGCACACCCTTCGTTTTTTCAGGTGCCGCTGGCACCCAGGACATCGCAGATTTCGTCAGCGGGTATGCGGCCGGGCTCGTCAACCAGAACCAGGATTATCGCAGGGCAGAAGAGGCCGCCGAGACTCTGACAGCCTACATCTTGGCACCCGAGTACTTTCGTGCGCGATTGCAAGCAAGTGCCACCCTTGAGTTGAAGTACGAGTGGATTCGCGATCGGATCATGGGCGGCGTCGAATTTGAAAACCCCCACATGATCCTGCAAGGCCCGATGGTGGATCCCGACCTAGTCATACTTCTCGCAGATCTCTACGAGCTCGAGCGTTTCGTCATCCACGACATCCGCGTGAAAGAATAGACGGCGAGTCACCATTGCGACAGATCGGATGAACGCTTGGACTGCGCCTGCGGGACGCCAAGCATTGACGAAAAGGTAGATATTTTTCGATTTCCTCCTTATCCGGAAAGCGCACAAACCGTCAGATGATACTGATAGGGTGTTCAGTATCAGGAGTCCAGCGCATGCGGCGATGAACAGCAAGTATAAAACAAGAGGGTGCTTTTCATGACTTCGTCCTTTTCAAATGCCGCATAACCCGATGTCCGTAGTAGTGGCAACGACCACGTTGTTGGCGTGATGGCGTGATGGCGTGACGATTCGGAATTGAATTCCGTAATTTCACAATGTACAGTCGTCAGAATGTGGAACCGCACTCTGGAGCTGCCGTTGCTTCGCCTCGCCAAGCAATATCCGATTGTCACTCTGACTGGGCCACGACAGTCGGGAAAGACAACGCTCTGCCGCAAGGCGTTTCCGAGCTACGAGTATGTGAGCCTGGAAAACCTAGATCTGCGAGTGGCAGCGGTGGCAGATCCCCGCGGTCTGTTGGCAAGGCATCGTCGGGGCGTCATCCTTGACGAGATTCAACATGTTCCGGAGCTGGCGTCTTATCTGCAACAGATCGTCGACGATGATGACCGGCCGGGGCAGTACATCCTGACCGGTTCGCAGCAGTTTCGTGTGAGTGAAACGATCAGCCAATCGTTGGCAGGCCGAACGGCACTTCTGAAGCTCATGCCCTTCTCCATCGAAGAGATGGCTGAAGCAGAATTGCTGGGCAATTTAGATGACCTGATTTTCACTGGGTCTTATCCACGAATCTATGACAAACGTCTCGATCCCAGTGAAGCGCTCTCTTTTTATCTCGAAACCTATGTCGAGCGAGACCTCCGCACACTCTTGCAGGTACGCAACCTGCGCACCTTCGAGACATTTTTGAAATTGTGCGCAACATTCATAGGGCAAGTATTGAATCTCAATAAGATCGCCTCGGCGTGCGGTATCGACCAGAAGACGGCGTCAGCGTGGCTATCGGTGTTGGAAGCGAGTTTCTTGGTATTTCTCCTGCCGCCCCACCACAACAACTTGAAAAAGAGAGTGGTCAAGTCACCCAAGCTCTACTTCGTCGACACCGGCCTCGCATGTTTTCTTCTTGGCATGAAGACCGCACAACACCTAACAACGCATCCTCTAAGGGGAGCACTGTTCGAGTGCCTGGTTGTCGGCGACCTATTGAAACAACAACACCACGCGGTGCAGCGGCCGAGTCTGTACTTCTTCAAGGCCCACAGTGGCCGTGAAGTCGATGTGCTGATTGAACATGGTACCGAATTGACCGCAGTCGAGATCAAGTCGAGTCAGACAATCCATGACAGTTTCTTCGATTCCCTGCGTTCTTACAGTCGAGAGGCGCAGAACGTAGCCCGCAGCTATTTGGTATACGCCGGCAAGCAACGCCGGCAGCAACATGGCGTTGACGTGCTCCCTTGGCACCAACTCTCTGAAGTGTTCGCAATTGAGGAGAAAGGGTAGGGCGATCTCGTTCCAAGTTGAAAAGCCAATCGGTGACCGCAGTGCGGCTTCGAAGGGCAAGAGATTGCTCAGGGTAGGGGGCGCTTGAAGCAGACTACGTTGCCTGTCGCAATCGCAAATTCCCATCCCTCGCTTCCGACGTGATGGGTACCATACAGAGTTTAGATCTCCGCGAAGGTCCGGCAAACCACGGCCAAGCTCCTCGCTCCGGATGACAACACTTAGCGTCCGCGCACCGCATCGAGGCCGGGGCGTCGGTGTGAGCTGTGCGCTGCTATCGTTCCACCGCAGCTAGCGTTTTCTCCAATAGTACGGCGGGCTGCCTTCACCTGCCGCGTGGAAGTAATCCATGCCGGTCTTCGGTGCATCCTCGGTCGAAGGTCACGACCGACTGGGAGCAAGTGGGTTTGCGCCATCACGGCACAAGTGCAGATGAACTCTCGAGTCGGCTATCTTGGGTCCATGGGCCTGGTGGCCAGTCCTAGCTGATGACCGAACTCCACCACTTGAACGCTCAGCACGTCAAGGCCGGTCGCTTCCTCCCAGAAGCGGCCTGGTCCGTTCGTCCAGAGAAACTCGGAGCACTTGCTGTCCTCGAATCTGATGGTCTTGCCGCGCCAGGTGTTGCGACCGGAAGTACAAGTGCAGGCGAACCGCGTGTCACCAAGCTCTCGGCCACACGGGGCGCTTTGGACGTCGGTTGCACGACCATCGGGGATGATGATCGTCCATTCGTAGAGACGAAGGAGGTCACGGCTGCTCTCATTCGCCAGTTGAACGACACGATGGCTCTGCCATTCATACAGCGCGTCGATAACGTTATTGCGCTGATTCTCCGGGGTATCCGTCACGACCTGGGTCCAGCGCCGTTCTTCCTCACCCCGAACCACTCGGATGTCGATCCGCAGCCTGTTCCCTTCTTGCGCACGAATCTCCTCTCGAAAGACGACCGGTTGTTCGGTGTACATCCCCTCGTATTGGTAGACCACGAAGTCGCCTACCCGGTAGCGCGTAGATGGGCTGGTGGGCCCTGGCGTGGGCCGCTGCTGGCCGGTGCACGCACCAACGAGAATGCAGAGAGTGATGGTCAGTACCTTCATCGTGCGCGAAGTACCACGAACTCGTGTTCGGCGTCACTCAGCGACTTGCGAGCCACTCCAACAGGCTTGCATCCGAGTGCCGCGACGGCGGCGGAAGGGAGAATGTAATTGACGTCAGGCAGCAGACCTCGGGGCAACACCCCGCAGATCGCGGAGTCGACCATAGTGTCTACGCCCGTCCCACCTCAAATTCCGCCGAGTGGGCAGCGATGTCACCGTACCGAACGCGCAGTGGCCCCCAGAATCTCCGACAGCTCGCCCTTGAACGCTTCGGTCTCGCGAAAGAGGTCGCGGCCCACATCCACGAAGGCGATGCGAGCCTTCATTTCGGCGACGCCGTCGAGCGCGTAGGTCTTGGGGGTGACACCAGGCACCTTGGGGAATAGAAGAACATTGTCTGAACAGTTGTACCGGGTCGCGTAGGCGTACAACTGGTACATGTCACTTTGAGTGACGCTGTTCTTGCTGTCCTCTTCGTCGCTCACCAATCTCTTCCACTTTGTGTCGATGATGATTCTGGGTCTCCCGGTGGTCGGGCCGTCAATGACAATGTCCGGTTTCAAACGGAAAGCGCCGGTACCGTCTTCGCGGCGCATCAACCAAAGACGTCGTTGTCGAGCTTGGAGATGCACCTGGGCCTTCTCGAAACCGAGCTGATGGGCATAACGACGAACGAATTCACCAATGAAGCTCTCGAAAACTTGGTCCATCGGAAAGAGGAGGCTGAACGTCTCTAAATCACCGGCGCTTGGCGCTGGAGTAGAGCCTGAAAAAAGGAGCCGACAAAATCCCAACAGGGGTTCAAAACGTTTGGTGTTGCGATTCAAGAAGACGCCATCAAAGTCCTCAGGGTGGACCTCCCGATTAGCTACCTCACCGAAGTGGTGGAGGCATTCCCTCAGGCAACGCTCGGTCCACGGTACGCGGGTGAGATGTACGAGGCGATTGCAGCCAGCCTTGAGGATCCTGTTCATTGGCGTGTTGGCTTCGAAATTGTCGTAGCCCACAAACACGCGCTCCTTGTGCGCCGCATTACGTCGAACCTGCTCAGCGAGGAGGAGTTTGCCACGAACGAAAGGTGTGTCTGCCTCCTGGTACACGTAGGAACGTTCGAGTCCACGTCCGAGTTCCAACAGCAGACGGTCGGCAAAAACTGCGATGAGCGCCTCGAGAAGCGGCGTCTTCTTGTGTGAGAGGTCGGCAAGATCGCGGTGTCTGACCGGGAGATTCCTCGCAACGCCCAGCATGTAGAGGAGGTTCCGCTGTGCCCTGTGGACCTCCCCTGGTCGCAGATCAGAGTTTGAAGTCCCATCGGTCTTGGGCAGCAACTCGATTGTGAGACCCGGAACGCGAATCACGCCCACGTAATTACGAGCTCGGACATGACTGCAAAATCCCCAATCAAATATGGTCGCGCCTGCTGTTATCGCCTGGCCTTCGTCAAACCTCTGCAGTTGTCGCCACAACCTGGGCGAGAACTCCGACCTCGGAAGGCGACCGTACTCGGTTACCGTGCGGTAGATGCCGGACATGGATTACGCGAGTATGGCCTGGAAGAATGGTTTGAGCTCGCCCGGCAACGCCTTTTCAAAGGCATCATTGATGCGGAATTGGATCCTGTCTTCGTAGTCGCTCTCCTTCCCGCCGGGAAGATCTGAGGCCTTGATGAGTTTGGCCTGGATCAGCGGCGTCGGGTTGCTCCCATTCCCCAAAAGTTTGCCCGTCTCTGCGTCGTAGGGACATCCAAGGACCATGCAGATTTTGCACCAGTCGCCGTAGAAATATTCCTCCAGCAGCGGAATGATTTTCTCCTGAAGGGCCGTGCGAAGCTCTGCCAGCGACGTCGCATTGAGAAAGAAGGAATGGCCAAGGGTGTGGTCGCGGTCGTAGAGGATCTCGATTCGCGTATTGAGTGTGTCGAGCAGGTGGGCAACATCGAAACCATCCAAGACGCCATTGGTACCAACGAGGTCGCGTACGACACCGGAGTCAGGCATTACCGCCTGAAAGCGAAATCGTCGCCTCAGCGCAGTATCTAGAAAGGCAATGGACCGGTCGGCCGTGTTCATGGTGCCGATGATGTGCAAGTTCGCCGGAACACCGAATTCGTCACCGGAGTAGGGCAGGGTCACGCGAATCTCATTGGGCATGCCCAGCCGCTTGTCTGGTTCGATGAGAGTAATCAACTCCCCAAGGATCTTGGCTATGTTGCCGCGATTGATCTCATCAATGATGAGCACGTGATTCTTGGGGGCGGTGTCGTCGTCACCGGACAACAATTCCTGCAAAGCGCCTTCTTTGATTACCGAGCGTTTGAGCTCGTAAATGGTCGCCTGAGAGAACCGCACGGTGAGGAGCTTTTCCATTGGCAAGCTGGGCTCAAAGGTTGCAAGCCATTTGACCGTTCTCAGCTGCCTATACTCCCCGAGGTCATCATCCGACTCTCGATAGCGTGCGTTACCTGTTATTTGACCTATGGCTCGGAACTTCAAGTTGCCGTCGGAGATAACCACGAGATCATTTGTGGCCATCTTGTTGATGAAGACGTTGGTGGAGGTGACGTTGTAGTCATTTGTGCCCAGGTCGGGCTTCTCTTGGCGGAGCCGCGCCAATACCGCGTCGCGGTTTCGACAGCCTTCGAGGTTCAAACCCAGCCCATAGCCGAGGAGGATGTAACCGTTGTCGATGCAGTCCTGGTAGAGAAAGCCTTCGTTGGGTTTAGTGGTATTGCCCAACGACATCTTCCAGACGCGCACATCTTCAATATTCTGACCCTGAAAAGCAGTCTTCGCCGCGGTGGCGCCACGAGCCAAGGAGCACATGCGTTTGAAAACGCCGTCCGGACATTCGAATTGAACAGTTGTGTCCTTTGGCGCGTCGCTCTCTGTGGAACCAAGAACCGGCCGAATTCCTTCTACAAACTCCTCGTAGCCAAACGACTGGTGGAAGGTGACAAAGGCGATGCGGTTATCTTTTTGGAGGGCACGATAACGGGTTGTGAGTTCGGCCCTATTTGAAGGTGCCTCACCGTCACACAGCCGTACAGCCTCGGCCATGGTGCGGTAGGTCTTGCCGGTTCCAGGCGGGCCGTAGAGGATAAGGTTGGTAACTGATTGAGGGTTCCATGTCAGCAGATATGTAGAGGGATCCATGTGGTGTGTCGAATTTTTATCTTCGGGGGCATTCACGTCGTCGATTTCCTCCACCGCGGATTCGCGACGTTTGTTCTGTACGGAGTTGAAGATTTCGAGCGCGACGTCGTCGCTATCCACCGACAATTCTTGGCCTTGTGGGGTAAGAGTCCAGATTCCACGGACGGAGTTATCAATGGCACCGTAGGCTACGAGGTACTGACGCGCCCAATGAATCTGGTTCTTTATGCGGGAACCGCCGTTCTTGTTGGTGACGCTGAGTTCTTCGGCCGTGATTTCCAATTGGTCGATTACCTGAGTGACGATTTCGCCTGCCTTGCCAGTTCCGTTCGTCGATTTCAGGATGTCAACTATGGGTTTGATGAAGCGAACGAATTCAGGTCCTTTACGCATATTCATTCTTCCTTGTGGGCGTTGAAGAGTGAAGAGCTTCACGCCATGAGCGCCAGCCGACCAGCCGACCGGCTGGCCTTGACAGAGGGGTTGGCGAAACGAAACCAAGATGGTGTGTCTCAACGGTATCTGTGAGGGCGTACCGGCCTTGCCATTGGCGAGCTTCGTCAATT
>Ga0156517_1209_pt4 | contig 9693 bp, 4 predicted proteins | sample RifOxyB3_FD_111912 | JGI IMG/M metagenome (GOLD analysis project Ga0156517, IMG submission 111912) | Deltaproteobacteria bacterium RIFOXYB12_FULL_58_9 | reverse complement strand
TCACTCGAGTTTCTGTTGCTGATGTTCATGCTCATGGGTCCCCCTGATCGTTTGGAATGTACCCAGTATACTAACACGCCGTCGTAAACGGCCCTGCAGTGGCGCGGGATTGACGCAAAGAGGTGTAAGTCGCCCGGGGACCGCACACTTTGCAACCAAGACGGCTGCGAGCCAAGGGACGCGCTCTGAGGCATGCTGTGTGGCTATTCTACAAGGAGGCATTCACCGAAAATTCTTCACGCACGAGACGTCAAGTGAAAAATGAACAAAATGGGGGCAACGAGACGACGCACGTACTTTTCCTTCTGTTGTGTGCTGTCGTGACCGCCGCTTCTTTAGGTGGGACAGGACACATTTCCACTCAAGCTTCGTGTGGCGATTGTCGTGATTTGGCTTGGTGCATGATTCTCCTCCTCGACCGTTTTGTTTGGCGGCCTTTGCCCGAAACAGGCGCAGCTGCCATGACAACGACAACAACGACGACAACAACCGGTAGGTTGACATTGGACTCAGTCCAAACAACAATGGCGCAATGAAAGGTCCTCGTTGGCCCCTCGAGCAGGTCAAGAGCCTCGCAGCGAACGGCCAGCTTTTCTTGCAGCGGACCAGGGCTCTGGATTTGTTTGAAAGCCCGAAGGCGGCGTACGTGTTTGCACGGGAGACCATCGAGACCCTGACCGAGAAGAACTTCGTCGAGTCCAAGCAGCACATTTTCGATGTCATGGATATCTACGGCGTGCACGTCGAGGATCAGGGATGGTACCTGAAGCTCTACGTCGACGAAGAAGTGCCGGAGGTGACGGTGGTCTCGTTGCATCCACTCGAGCGAGCAATCAAGACCCGAGGAGGGATGGTGAAGCTATGAAACCGAGACAATGTGGTGAGTGTGGCAAGGGCAAGATCCGCAAGGTCAAAAAGGCAGGGCGAACTGCCCGCTATAAGACCATGCAGCGGATCGAGATCCCCAAGAGCTTTGAGATCCCGACATGCGACCATTGTGGCACCGAGTGGCTGGATCAGAAGACAGCCAGCGCCTTGAACAAGGTCTTGGAGGCGTCGTATCGCCTTGAGCTGTCGCACCGCGTTCGTGAATCCATAGACAAGATCGCACAGCGCCGCCCGCAGCGCCGCATCGAAGAGCTGTTGGGCCTGTCGCACGGTTACCTGTCCAAGCTCAAGTCCGGAGACCGTGACCCGAGCCCCGAGCTGGTCAGTCAGCTCGCGCTTATCGCCAGAGAGCCGGAGAAGCGGATCAAAGAGCTCGAAGAGTATTGGGGACTGGCAGGATAACGAGCCTCTCGTCCACGGCTCCGGCGTAGCCAGCACAGTCAGCCGCTTGACATCCTTGATATCGAGCGGTTGTTGCAATGTTCAACAGGTCGGTTGATTACTTGAATGGGTTCACATGCCATCGGCGAGTCGCCGGTTCAAGGACGCGATCTCCGAGCCTCCGAGCAGCTCGGTCGGTCCGGAAAGGCCCTGGCCAGCCTTCATGAGCAAGCCGACATCTCTCAAGTTGAAGTCGCGGTGGGCGCCGCCCACAGCGCCCTGAGCGCCTCTCTCAACACCGTCATGTCGACCGGTTTTTCCAGAACTTGGACGCACCTGGTCTTAGCATACGCCCCAATATCCGCGTATCCGACGCTGCCGGTCATGAATATGAACTTCTTGGCGAGATCTGGATACCGATCTTCAATCGCCTGCAAGAAGGCCATTCCCGACATCTCGGGCATCACCACATCGGAAAGAATTGCGGCGAATTCTTGGTCGTCCCGCAAGATTTGCAGTGCAGCCGGACCACTGTTCGCAGGCACGATCTCCAACTCAGAAAGAGAGCGGACAAAGGAACGACAGATGGATGGTTCGTCGTCAACCACGAGAACACGAAGGCGATCGCAGGTGTCTTTTGCGAACGTGGGTGGCTGAGGGGTGGCTTCGCCAGTGATGGCGCTGCTGTTCATGTCGACAGATGGCAAGGTGATCTTGAAGGTGGTGCCCTCTCCGACCGTAGAGTGAACGCGCATCTCACCGCCATGCCATTTGATGATGTCACGACTGGTGGGAAGCCCGAGGCCAGTGCCCTCACCGATGGGTTTGGTCGTATAAAAGGGCTCAAAAATTCTGGCCAGCTGTTTGGGCGACATGCCAGCACCGTTATCTGTCACCTCTACAATCGCTTCGCCCTGGTCACAAAAGCCCTTGATCACCAACCTTCCTTTTGGGGTCTTTTGTTCTCGTATGGCGTAAACGGCGTTGAGGAAGAGATTCACGAAAACCTGTGACATCAGTCCTCGGCATCCCATCACAACCAACTGTGAATCGATTTCTATTGATGGCTCGGCCACGGGGCGTATCTGTGCTGCGCAGATACGTAGGGCGGCGTGAACGGAGTCGCTCAACAAGAAAGGTTCTTTGGTGCCGTCGTCGCCACGAACCATGCCACGGAGATCACGCACGACGTCACGAATTCTGATGCCGCCGTCACGAATGTCAGCCAAGGCCATACAAAGGTCCTCGATTCCAGAGGTCCCGCCGAAGGAGGCCAAGCAGTCATGCTCCTCCAGATGACCGGGCACGGACGCACGGTCACAGTGGTCACGAATGACCTTCTCGAGCACCACCTGCACGTACTCGGCATTTGCAATGATGAATGATATTGGATTGTTGATCTCGTGGGCAATTCCGGTGGACAGTTGACCGACGGCGGTGAACTTGTCCGTTGCGGTGACTCGCCGCATCAACTGTTGGTTTTCCAGGGCGAGCACGATCTGTGAAGCGAGCAAAGACACTCGGTGCAGATCGTTGTTGCGGAAGGGCCGTCGCGTAGCTCCCGTGCGATTCAAGGACAACACGCCGATTGCGTTGTCCCCAGAACACAACGGGAAGACGATGCTGGATAGGACCTCTCTAGCGCAACTCGCAACTGTTCCGGCGAAACGGCTGTCGCTCGTTGGGTGTCCCTGAATGACTGCAGGTGTCCGCTCGCGGGCGACACGACCGGCGATGCCCTCACCGAGGATCACTCGGGTCGACTCTGTGATCTCGTTCGGCAAACCATCGGAGAAGGCAACATACAGCTCGCCGTTGATGTCGGGAAGCATCAATGAGGAATCGTCGGCGTCCATCACCTTTGTGGCCACAGCGATGATTCGTTCGGGCAAATCCCGCCTGTCCTCGCTCGCAAAGATGATCTTGGTGGTTGCGTGCAGGGAATGTGCCTGTGAAAGGTGCCGTCGTTCAATGGCGCGCTGGACGGTAGACACCAGCTCCGGCAGATCCTTCTCCTTTCGCACGAAATCAAAAGCCCCGAGTCTCAGGCAGCGAAGGGCGATATCGATGTCTGCGGAGGCCGTGAGAATGATGACCTCGGTTTCGGGAAAGTCCACGTTGACGCGACGGAGAACCTCGATGCCGTCCACATTCGGCATCAGCAGGTCGCAAACCACCGCGTCAAAATCATTGCTTGCCATCATTTCGAGAGCCTGTTGACCGTCTTGGGCCACCATGACTTTCAGATTGGCATCCCGCAGCCGGTCGGCAATTGTTGCGCGGAAAAACGCGTCGTCATCGACGACAAGAACGTCGGCGCAAAACGCCAAAGACTCCATCATCTGTACAACCCTCGCTGCGCTTCACGACTGCGCGCAATATCTAACATCTATTAATATCGACCATTACCTATTGGACCATATGAAGTACATGCGTATCCCCGAGGCATCCGTTCTGAGTAAGATTCGGATTATCCACAAACGCGGCCTGGGCGCAAACCGAACCCCCCGTTGGTTGGTTGGTGACAATTTCTTGTGCACGGTGGCTGGGTGTGCAATGACACCCCGAGTCCGATCCCGGGGGTACACGCATGTCCGTCTTGAAGATGTGGAGGAGAGGGCATCCCTTTGCCCTCCTTGGCCTGTTGGCCCTATCGCTGGTCGGCTGGGGCACGGATGTGCACGCCGAGTCTCCGGCAGGCCAGCGGGCAGTCCTGTGGCTGCAACACCGGGCGAAGCTACGCGGCCCGATGGCCAAACAACTACCCAGGGCCATCATTGCCGGCATGGCGAAGTCGGGTTGGCAAGTCCTCGAGCCGGACAAGAAGCAGACAAAGATGCTCAAGCGCCTTGAGCGCAAGTGTGATGGGCTCGGTGGCAACGCCTGCCAGACGCAGGCGGCAAACATCGTCGCGTCTCCGCTTCTGCTACTCGTGAAAGTCAGCGGCAAACCCAAGAGTCAAACCCTTCGGCTCGAGCTTTGGGACACGCGTTCAGGGACCCGTGCCGTCCATGAGGGTGCGATTGCCAAGAAGACCTGGAAGCAAGATGCGAGTGCACACCTGGCAACACTCGTTGACCGACTGGCCCAACCGGCAAAGAGCGCCGAGCCTAAACCCGCTTCAACCGACGAGAGCTCCGCGGTTGCTGCCAGCACCGATACAGACGAGGTGCAACCGCCCATTGAACCGGTCGCATCGAGCGCAGACAACTCCACTGACAGCGAAGAGGTCGGACGGGCGGTAGGTGCAGCCGACAGCGAGGATGAACTGGCCCTGACCCCCGTGACCACCACGGCGGCAGAGGCTCGCAACGATGAGGGTTTGGCCGCCGAAGCGATTCAAGCACCGAGTGCTGCCACTGCAGAGAGTACGGCAGGAGAGGCGAGTGGCGACACCTCAGAACCGCTGACGACGGGAGAGTCGAAGGTGGAAGCGTCGCCCGTTTCCGCGAGGAGCTTGGGACTGAGCATTGCTGTGGGTCCCCTGCTCGTGGTGCCCACCCCCGATATCAATACGACCGCTGGCGGCAGCATTGAGCTCATCTACTTTCTGCCACTGTTTACCGATTTAGATATGCGGCACATCTTTGCTGTTTCGTTGGAAGCTGGCTGGTACCCGCTCTACGGTCACGACAAGGATAGCTTCAGTGAGTTTGATGTCGATGCCACGGGCACCGACTATGTGACCACCGAGTACAAGATTGCCTGGGACATTCAGACGGTCCCCGTCTGCCTGGGGGTGATGGCTCGCCTGCCGACCGAGAAGATTCTCTCCCTGTTGGGCCTCGAACATTTGCCCCTGGCGCCGGAGCTCTTTGCGCGCGCCGGGGCGACCATGGCCTACGGGCGGGCCGAGGCGCGTTTGCGACTGCCTGGAGAGGCCCCCTTCGCCGAGGGCAACACCAACTCCGATTTGGCTTGGGGAGGATTTTTCGCCATCGGTGGCGGGCTCCACCTCGGGCCGGGTGCCGTCATGGTCGAGTATCGCATTTCCAATGCGCGTCTCGACTTTGATCTTCCCCAATGGAATCCCGAGATGGGGGACTTGGGGGGGAGCACCTGGCGCGCCGGATATCGCTTCGACTTCTAGGGCAGTGGCATAGGCCAAAAATTCGAGGACAAAACAGATGAAGAAACTATCAACCTTGATGATGCTCGCGACCGCCTTCGACTTCGCTTGCTCAGATCAACAGTTTACCACCAACGTCGATCTCTCCTTGCGGGTGATTCACATCAGTCCCTCGGGCAACAGTGAAAGTGCACCGATTGATGCGAGCATCGAGGTGTCGTTCAACCAAGAAATCAAGGAGACGACGGTCACATCTGAGACGGTGTTTCTCGAGGATGTGACCGACATGAATCACATTGTCAACGTACCCACGAGCTCGGTCTATCTCCCCGGCAATCAAGACGCGGGGCGCGCTCCCAGGGTCACGGTGACGCCGAACAACAACAGCGGCACACCAACCCCCCTGGGTTATTCGCGCCTCTATCGACTCACTTTGACCACGGGCATCGAACGGGTGGGGCCACCCGACGGGACCTTGGTGGCTAACCTTCAGAGCGTCTTTCGTGTGGTCGATCCTCCACCCCTCTACGTGCTCTTGCGCGTCCCCGGACCCGATGACGTGCAAGTGCCGCGTGCCACTACGCTGCAAGCATCGACCGCCTGTCCCGACGGCAGCTCAACACAGACCGTGGTCTTCAGCGAATCGGTCAAACAAGCGCAGATCGACACGAACGGTGATGGCGCGTGGAATGCCACTGACCGCAGCGCCGCGATTCCCAGCCTCCTTCAGGTGGAGGATCGCGACACCGGCCTACCCATTGATGGCAGCTTGGCCTTTCATCGGGAAGCGGACCTCACCGAATGCGTGGAAGATGCTCCCTGCGTTCTCGAGTTCGTGCCCACGTCGCTCGCCTACTGTCGTTGGCAGTATTCGCAAGCCGTCGGCGTAACCCTCGACGGTGGCCTCGAGTCGGAACGGGCCGCGCGCATTGAGAACGCCAGCGGTGAGACACGTATCCGCGGCACCCTCGGCGAAGACAAAGACTTCGCCGATCCCAACGTCCACGTCGATCTCGACTGGGCCTATCGGCTCGAGGATCCCCCTGCCCTGGGATTGCTCGACCGCCTGCCCTCGCGGGCGGCGCAGGGCATTCCCCTAGATACGACAATCGCCATGACGTTTACGGACGGCATCGAGCGCGCTCTCATCGACATCGACGGCACGCCCGATGCCGGTGCGGTGCGCGTGGAGTACACCGACACCTGCACCCCAGCTCTGTACCCCGACAACTGCACGGGGTTCACAGTGTTGCCGGGAACCTTCAGCTTCGAAACCGTGGCCGGCGACACCCCCAATGAGAGTGAGCCCCCGGACAACGCCGACATCGAAGGGGACGACTGGCGTTTGGTATTTACGCCGACAGAGCCGTTGATCGAATCGCGCGTGGTGCGCGTTTCGGCGTTGGCGTCGCTGGCATCCGATCGCGCTACCGTCATTATCAACGAGGTAACGGCGACGCGCGTGCGTGGGACTCTTGGCAACGACCACGATTTTGAGGGGACCGCGCCCGGTGCGGATCAAGTTTGGACCTTTCGGGCCCTCGATCCCCCGGTGCTCACGGTGGTGAGCTCGACCCCCGGCAACGGAGCCAAGGGAGTCCCCACCGACACCAATGTCCAGGTGAATTTCAGTGAGGACCTCGAGTGCGCCTCGGTGACGAGCTCGACGTTCCAGGTCTTCGACACCACCAATGCCGTGAGCACCGATTTGTGTGTCATCGTCTCCGACCTGTGTGCCACCTCGGCGCCGACGATTACTGTGGGCGGCGATCGCGTGCAGCTCATCGATACCGACAGCAGTGGTGGCTATGATGCCATCCTGTGTGATCCGCAACCGTCCTTGATTGGCGGGGGCCTCGATACCGACTTTGCCCATTCGGCCACTGTGGTCGTCGAGCTCGACGCCGGACTCGGCGGCATTCAATCAGCGCGTGCCTCCGCCTTTGGCGGGCAACTGCCAACACCGCCCGATCCCAATACGATTGCCTTTGAAGTCGTTGATCGGCCCCCATTGCTCGTGCTCGCGGCAACCCCATCCGATGGACAGCAAGGGGTGGACCCGGCGACCCCGGTCGTTGTGCGCTTCGATCGGAGCGTCAACGCCAGTACGGTGACCAACGCTGCTCATTTCTTCCTGCAGGAGATCGACGGCTTCGGCGGCTCGGTGCTCGGCTCGGTGGCCGGCACCTATGCGGTCTCTTCGAGCGTCGCCACGCAGGACACCGTTACCTTCACGCCAAGCGCTGAGCTCGAATACGAGAAGACCTTCCGCTACACCCTGACGACCGATGTGTGTGAGCCGAAGCTGGCCTCCGAGTCCGGCGGGTGCCTCGTCGTCGACTATCTGGCCGAGTTTCAGGTGCGCTCGGCCTTTGACCTCGCGGTGATCGCCTTTGCACCGCTCAACGATGAGACCGGCGTTCCCATGGACCAGGCGATGCACGTCACCTTCAGTCGCGGGATCGATCCCACTTCGATTGGCGACAACGGTACGACCAACCCCAACGAGTGGAACCTCTTCCTCGCCTTTGGGCGCACCGTGGACAGCGAGAAGGCCATGGATCTCGCCGTCCTTGCCGACTGCAGCGCCGTTGGCGGCGGCGTGCTCACCGTGGGCGGCCACTTCTGCGTCGATGGCGCCACGGTGTCTTTTGCTCCCGATACTACAGCCGATCACTTTGACAACAGCACGGGCATCGCAGGCGCCGACGGTACCATGGATTGGCGTTTTCTCACCGACTACTCGCTGGTGGCCGCTCCAGGGGTTCTCGACTTGCTCACTCCGCCGACGACCCTGCCGACCGTCTTTGCTGCATTCTTCGAGACCCAGCTTTCGGGATTGGTGCAGCGCATCTACCTGGATCCTCCCGGCAGTGTTCTCGGTGACTTTGTTTTCGAGTTTGCCGAGCCGTTTGCGAGCACACTCAACAACGGCTCGAACTTGACAGACCTCGCGGTGCGTGACTCGGCCTTCTGGGTGGAGTTTGTCGACCGCTTCGGCAACTCGAGTCCTGTTCCCACCTCTATCAGCTTCACCGATATTAACGGCAATGCCTGTGCGGTCGGCACCGATTGTCAGGTGATACGCTTGAGTCCGGAACCCACGACTTCCGATTGTGCTGAGGTGGCGAGTTCCTTGCATTACGATACCGAGTACTTGGTCTACAGCTCGGCCCTGTTGCACGCGGCGGACAACGATCCCGCCAACAACGCCAATGCCACAACCTCCCCCGTATCGATCAGCACGGGGGCTGCGCCGAGCATCACCTCGGTAGGCACGGATAATGGAGTGACCACCTGCACCCTCACGGGAACCGACACCAACTGCAACCGCTGGGAGGACGATGGCCAGCGCGTTCCGGTCAATAGCCGCCTGTTGATGGCGTTTGCCGCTGACATGTTGCCGGCGTCCTTCGTGGGTGACGCGTCGCCGGCTCTGCCGAGCACCAATGATACCGACACCGTACTTTTGCACCAGCTCAATGACGATTGCACCGTTGCCCTCGACTTGAGCTACGACGTGGGAACCCGCACCCTCAGCGCGACACCGGTGGCCGGTGGCACCTGTTCCAATGGCATCATCGATTCGGGCTGCGGCTTTGATGCCTCGGGACTGTTTGCTTTGCAGTTTGACAAGAACTACGCCCTCCTCATTCGTGGCCGCTCCTCAGACAATCCAGCGGCGGGGGTCGATCCCTGCGATCCCGCAGTCACGCCGTCCAACGATGGAAGCTACCTCGAAGCCTGCACCAGTGACGGCCGCTATCTCCTCGGCAATCGAACGTTCGCGTTTCGCACCAGTGCGGCGAACAATGTCGTCCTGTCGCCGTCGCCGAACGGCGAGGCGCAGGCGTGCAACTCCTACATCGTCGGCCAGTTTGACCGACCGGTGGCGCTCGACAGCCTCGATACGTCTTCGTTCCTCGTCGAGAAGCTCGCGGGTGAGACAGGCACCTCCTCGGTGTGGGACGGCGCCTTTACGGTCTCGGAAAAGAACGTCCTCTACATCAGTCTGCCGGCATTTTGTGATTCCAACAGTGCCAACGACACGATCACGCAAACGGTGACGCCGTTGGTCACCGATCTGTTGGGCAATCCGTTTCCGACGGACACCTGCCGCTCCTGGGGGACCGCCAATCGCGGCAACTCGGAGCCGCAAACTACGGGTGCCGCTCCAACGTCTGGAGCGACCATCTTCGGCCATCAGCGCGTCGGTCTTTGTTGGGGCAATGGCCTCCAAGACCGTATCTTGCCGCAATCGGTCAATTCATTGACGCTGCCCATCGAAGATGTGGCGGCCGGGGATCTGTGGGCTGTGGCCTATGAGACTTTCAAGGTCAATACCGACCCCACCC
>Ga0156517_1174_pt2 | contig 9699 bp, 6 predicted proteins | sample RifOxyB3_FD_111912 | JGI IMG/M metagenome (GOLD analysis project Ga0156517, IMG submission 111912) | Deltaproteobacteria bacterium RIFOXYB12_FULL_58_9 | reverse complement strand
CTTCAGAGCGGCGGAACAGACACAGATCTCAATGCCATCGCCACCAAGCTGTTGATCAAGATTCCCCAGACCCAAACGGCTCAGGTCGACACCGATTCGGTGACCAATCCAAGCAAGGCGGATCCGAGCAAGGCCGATCCGAATAAGGCCGCCGCCCAAACCCAACAAGCAAACAAAACCGCCAAGGCCAATCAGCCCGCGTTGACGCCAGCGCAGAGAGCAACAGAGATGCGCAGGCTCTGTAGCGCCAAGGGTCTCGAAATGGAGCGTTTCAAGGCGGAATCGAACGCAGAGGGATTCGCCGGGAAACTCAAAGGCCACAAGAGTATGCGCAAGACCGAGATCGGAAAGGCAGCATCGGTGTTGGATGGCGCACTCTCCACCCACTTCACAGAGTTCCCCGAGTTGGTCGAGGCTCGGGCCTATCTCAAGACCTCGGAGGTGGACAGCGCGGTGGCGTCTCTCGACAAGGCGATTGCCAAAGCTGAGGGCGCTGAGGATCCCAAGAAACATGCGGGTCTCATCAAAGACCTCAAGAGCATGCAGGAAAGCCTCTCGCTTGTCAGCGACAAGGCCATCAGCGGCCTCGAAGACCTCGCCAAGAACTACCAAGACCTGAAGAAGGATTACAAGGACCTCGCGAGCGCCTATGAAAAGCCGGAGGGTGCTGAGCTACGGCGAGCGCTCGACAAGGACGACGATACGGCTTGCAAGATCAGAGACTATTTCAAAGACCCGAATCCAGCACATCTGAGCGGCCTAAACCTGAGTGACAACGCCCGAGCTCTTCTCGACAAGCACGTTGCCGCAGATGGGCGGTCAGCCGCGGTCATGCAACAGGTGCAGGGGTTTTTTGGCAAGACTGCTGTTGATCTAACTAACCTATTGGGCACAATCAACGCCATCCAAACCGGCGCTTCATTCAGTCCCGATCAGATAAAGAACTACCTGGCCAATCTGGCCAACTCCGGGGAGAGCGGCAGAAACCTCGCTGGCATGTTCGAGACGGCCCGCTTCGGCCAAGCCAAGAGACGCGTGGCGTCGCAGATGCGCTACTACGAAATGATGGGCTTGATCCATTCCGGCATGCCCATCGAGATGGTCGTCATGCTCTTCATGATGATGATGCACGAAGACTATGATGAGCGCATTCGCCAGAAGATGGAGGAAGTCGCCCTCGCCAAACAGGTGGAGGACCACAACCGGCCCATCAAAGAGCAGCTCGACTACAAGAACCAAAACGGTGGATTCACGAGTCCCGCGGAGTACGAGGCAGCTTACAACGCGGCGGTCGTTGACCCAATGCGCGCTGGGGTCTCTCTCAAATCTTCCGACATGCTCAACCAAGAGTTGACACAGTTGATGGAGCAGCTCAAACAGATCATGAACTTGCTCTCCAACATCATGCGCGCCGTCGATGAGATGTCGATGACGCCCATCCGCAACATGCGTTGATGATCGTCTGAATCCATCTACGACCGTCCCTGGATTTCGACCGGCAGCGACCGGCACCAACCGGCACCGACCGCAGCGACCGGCAGCGATTCCCTTGGGCCACTGGGCCACTGGCACCACCGGATCAGGTTCTTTCGAAATGGCGCTGGCGTTCCCAGCAGGTCACCACAGACTCGAACTTCTGCTGCTCGGTGCGGGCCGCATGCAGGTAGTGTTCAATCACGTCGTCGCCAAATGCACGTCGCGCAATGCTGCTGCGCTCCATGGCGACGATGGCTTCGGGCAAGGACGTTGGGATCGTGTGCAAACCCTTGGCGGCGTAGGCGTCGCCTGCGAACGGTTCGTCGAGCTCGAGTTTCTCTTCAATGCCCGCGAGACCCGCAGCCAACACCGCAGCGAACACCAGGTAGGGATTGGCATCGGCACCCGGGATGCGACTTTCGGCCCGCAGCGAGCTGCCTTTGCCGAGGACGCGAAAACCAACTGTGCGATTGTCGACCGCCCAAGCTATTCGGGTCGGCGCGAAGGACCCCGACTGGTAACGTTTGTAGGAGTTGACGAATGGCGCAAAAAACAGTGTCAGGTCACTCGCGTACTTGAGCTGGCCTGCGAGCCAATGGCGGAACAGATCGCTCATGCCAAATCGGCCCGCGTCGTCCACGCAAAGACTCTTGCCGCCCTCGGCGTCCCACAGGCTCGCGTGCACGTGACAGCTCGAGCCGGCGTACTTCTCGTGCCACTTGGCCATGAAGGTCACCGAGACATCACTCTGCGCAGCTATTTCTTTCACCCCATGTTTGTAGAGTGAATGGCGGTCGGCCATCTCGAGAAAATCGGCGTAGCGCAGGTTGATCTCGTGTTGTCCTGGCCCCCACTCTCCCTTGCTAAACTCCACTGGCACGCCGGCCTCGTCCATGTCGTTGCGTATCTTACGGATCAGCCACTCCTCCTTTGCACCCTGGAGAATGTGATAGTCCTCGATGTACCAACTGTAGGGCTCAAGGCCATGAAAACGCTTTTCACGCGCCTGCTCGTAGGTGTCCCGGAAGGTATAGAACTCGAGCTCCGATGCCCCCATGGGCCAAAGCCCCATGGCCTTTGCGCGCTCGAGCTGGGTCTTGAGGATCTGCCGGGGCGCAATCCTTGTGGGTTGGTCACCTGCGTCAAAAAGGTCACAGATGACAAACGCTGTCTTCTCTGCCCACGGCAACAACCGCAGGGTGGCGAGATCGGGAACCGCGTGCACATCGCCGTAGCCCTTCTCCCAACTTGCGTAATTGTAGCCCGGCGTCGGATCCATCTCCACATCGCAAGCAAGCAAGTAGTTGCAGGCGTGCATGCCGCTTCGGGCGACCTCATCGAGGAAGTAATGACCCGTGATCCGCTTGCCCATGAACCGGCCAAAGTGATCGGGGAAGACGGTCACGACTGTGTCGACTTCCTTCTGTTCGACCAGACGTTTGAGATCGAGAAGCTCGATCGTTCCCATCACCACACCTCCCCCATGTGCCCGACCAAACGGGCCCATGCATCGGCCCAGATGGTCGCCAATGGTCGCCAATGGTCGCGTACGGTCGCCTAACCCACCTCACCCCTGAGGGCGCGCTCAATCAGAACGCGAGTATTCTTCTCATCGAGGGGCACGGGATTTGATGACGCTGTCGGGTCGTTCACGGCCGCCGCGGCCAGTGTTGCAACATCCTTTTCACTGACCCCAAGATCCTTGAGCGTGTGCGGAATACCGAGAAGCTCACGAAACTCGAGAGCCCAGGTGACCACACCCTTGATGTTGGCCTGGGGCAAATCGAGAAGGCGACACAGGCGCACCATCCGCGAGTTGATGGCGGGGCCGTTGAATTCGAGCACATACGGCATCATCGTGGCGATGGTGGTACCATGATGCATGTCGAAGCGGCCACCGATGGCATGACCTACCGAATGCATGGCACCAAGCCCCTTCTGAAAGGCCGTCGCTCCCATGGTCGAGGAGATCATCATCTCGGCTCGGGCGGTCATGTCTTTGCCGTCTTGGAAAGCAACCGGCAAAGCACGATTTGCAAGGCGTATGCCCTCGAGGGCGATGCCGTCAGCCATAGGGTGGTATCCCACCGCGCAGTACGCTTCGAGATTATGGGAGAGCGCGTCCATGCCCACAGCGCCCGTGAGTTTTGGCGGCATGTTGACGGTGAGCGCAGGATCGCAAATGACCCGGCCCGGCACCATTTTCGGATGGAAGATGATCTTCTTCTTGTGCAGCGCCGCATCGACAATCACCGACGAGCGTCCCACCTCTGAGCCCGTGCCTGAGGTCGTTGGCACTGCGACCACCGGTGCCATGCCGCGCACGTCGACGCGGGTGTACCAATCACCAATATCCTCAAAATCCCACAGCGGACGCTTCTGACCGACCATCAACGCCACAGCCTTCGCAGCATCGAGTGCGCTGCCACCACCAAAGGCGATGACACCGTCATGACCACCCGCCTTGTAGACACTTACTCCTGCCTCGACATTCTCACCTACGGGATTTGCTTTGATCTCGGAGAATACTCCCGTGGGTATTCCCGCTTTCTCATTGATGGCAAGCACGTTGCCCGTCATCGGCAACTTGGCGAGACCAGGGTCGGTAATCAGCAGAGGCTTGGCCATGCCCAGCTCTCGACAGGCGGCTGGCAGCTCCGCAACACGACCCTCACCAAACCAAATGGGTGCTGGGTAATTCCAATTGCCGCGCAATTTGTCGTTCATGTTTGTCTCCTCGTCCCTTGCTCGAGAGGTCTCAACCCGCAGTCTTGAGATGGAATGATTTCGGACGTGTCAAATGCTCATAGCCCACCTGTGACAAGGTGCAGCCTCGCCCGGTGTTCTTCACGCCGGTCCACGCCAATGCGGGATCGAGATAGTCACAGCGATTCAGAAACCAGGTGCCGGTCTCGACCTGGTCGCCGATGGCCACCGCTGCGTCCACATCGGCAGTACAAACCACCGCAGTGAGTCCATACTGGCTGTCGTTCATCAACTCGATGGCGCGCTCGTCCGAGTCTACCTTCATGATGCCAACCACCGGGCCGAAGGTTTCCTCTGTCATGACGTCCATGCTGTGATCGACATCCACCAAGACCTGTGGCGCCATGTAGGTGGTCCCCTCTTTGACCTTGGCGAATTTACCTTCGTCAATGAGCGCCCGTGCTCCAGCATCAACGGCGGCCTTGATCTGCCCGCGAATAAAGGCAGCGGCTGATTCCCGCACCACGGGGCCAAGAGTCGTCTCCTGCTCCAGCGGGTTACCAACCACGTAGAGGCGAGTCGTCTCGACAAAACCCTCGACAAATTTGTCATACACATCGCCATGCACGTAGATGCGCTCAATGCCGCAACAGGACTGTCCGGTGTTGAAAAACGAGCCATCCACCAACATCTCCACGGCTTGCGCGATGTTGGCGTCAGGCCGCACATAGGCTGGATCTTTGCCACCAAGCTCGAGACCAGCCGCGATGAACCTACCCGCTGCGGCACGAGTGATAGCCCGTCCACCCTCCACGGAGCCGGTGAAGGCCACGTGTCCCGTACGCTCGTCACCTATCACCTGGGCCACGCCATCGTGACTGAGGTCGAGGTGTTGCAGCAATCCCGGAGGCAATCCGGCTTTCTCACCAGCCTCGGTGAAACGCTCCGCCACCAAGGGGGTCTGCGCCGAGTGCTTGAGGATGACCGAGTTGCCGGCCATCAATGCCGGCACCACTGCGTTCACCGCGGTCAAAAACGGATAGTTCCACGGGGCAACAACAAACACCACGCCCAGTGGTTCTCGACGAATGAAGCGAGTGAAACCCGGTTTGTCCGCAATCGCGAGATCAGCCAATGACTCCTCGGCAATGTCGATCATGTATCGGCCGCGCTCAGCAAAACCTCGGAGCTCACCGGGGCCGTACCGAACAGGACGGCCCATCTGCCAAGCAAGCTCTTGGACAATTGCGTCGGTGTTGGTGAGCATGGCATCCACAAAAGCGTGGGCAAGGCGTTTCCGCTCGGCCATACTCACGCACCGCCATTCGCGTTGCGCAATCGATGATTTCCGCAAAGTCGCGTCGATTGCGGGTGCATCAGCCAAAGGCCGTTCAACGTAAACACTGCCATCAATCGGGGACACGGTCTTCTGGATCTTCGCCATGGTTCTCCTCATTGGGCACCGCTATGCAGTTGCGAAAAAGCGACTGATTACGTACACCGATTCGGCGTCCGGTCAAGATGATGCTGACCGATGACATGGGGCCGGTCAGTGTAACCGGGAGGACTCGGCTCGTCGTTGTCGCCGCTCTACCTCGGCAAGACCCGTACGAGCACCAGCGACCTCTTCAGCAGTAGCTTCGAGATCGAGAACAATATGAAAATGTTGATAGGCGGTGGGCAACCGCTGCTCCCGCAGGTGGATCATACCCGCCCGCAGATGCGCCCGGGCAAGCAACGGACTCCTCGGGTGCGTCGAGATGAACCGTTGCAACACGGCGAGTCCCGCTGCGAGTTGGCCGTTGGCCACCAACCAATCAGCCAACACCAAGACCTCTGCATCGACGAGGTCCAAACGATCGCGCATGGGCATTTCCGTGTACAGACTCAAGGCCGCTGTCCAATTCCCCGAAGCTATGGCGTCGGAGAACACTTTCCCCGCATTCTGCCTCGATCGATCCATGGGGATTGAGTTGTCAGACGTTGGTCGCGCTGCACTCGTCCGTCGCTCGGCCAGTTTGTTCAATGCCACGGCCCCTCCGAGGCCTCCGAGGAATCCACCGATATGCGCGCCATGCGCCACACCGGAACTTGCGCTGATGAACAGAAATGGCAACAGGTTGTCGTAGACGAGATAGAAGCCGAGGACCCAACGCGCGGGAATGCGAAACACCTGGACGAAATACAACAACCACACCAGCATCTTGACGCGGTTTTCAGGGAACCAGAGGAAATAACAGCCGAGCACGCCCGATATAGCGCCCGAGGCACCCACCATGGGCATCATGGAGTTCATGGAAAAAGCGGCATGCAAGACCACAGCGCACACGCCCGTGGCCAAATACAAAAATAGGTAGGCCCTCTTGCCGATGTGAAGCTCGACATTGTCGCCGAAAATCCACAGGTACAACATGTTGCCGGCGAGATGCATCCAACCGCCGTGGAGAAACATCGAAACAAACAAATCTGTGACACTGGGGGCCGCTGGCTTGAAACCATACTCGAAGACAAACAACTCATAGACCGAAACCGATGCTATGGTTGCGTCGACCTCGGCCTTGATCTGGGGTCCAAAGGCACGCGCATTGGTGATCAACTCTCCGGGGGTGGTGTGCAAACCGCGCGCGAGGTCTCCAAGGACGATCTGCAGATACTCAAAAAAGCGAGGATCGTCACCGGAGGGCGCGCTGTGCATCATCGTCAGCCAACACAACACGAAGGCGACAATATTGATGCCCATGAGCACATAAGTCACGGTCGGCCGACCAGGAAGATTGGGCTCGTCACCTATGGGAAAAAACATCGAAACCCCTGTATTGCACGGCTCTCGCTGCGGCACCACAGCCGCAGTACCCAATCAGCACAACGAGTGAACCCGTCCGTTACCCGTCTTCGAGCAGCCGTGCAAGGCTATCAATCTCGGCGGCAACAATTGTTCTATGCAGAAATCTACGCCAATGGGTGTGTCAGGTTTTTCTTCGGTTTCAGGGCAGCATAGGATAGTCGAAACAAATGCGCCCTACACTTCACCTCCTGGATTGGACCGTCATCGCCGCCTACGGTGTTTTCGTTCTTGCCACGGGTGTCTTCTTTGCCAAAAAGGCCAGCAAGGACGTCGACTCCTTCTTTGTCGGCGATCGCAAGCTCCCGTGGTGGATTGCTGGCACGTCGATCGTCGCCACCACATTTGCCGCGGACACGCCTCTCGCGGTCACCGGCATCATCGCCAGCGACGGTATTTCTGGCAATTGGATCTGGTGGGCTTGGGCCATCGCGCACCTGATTGCGACCTTTCTATTCGCTGCCATGTGGCGCCGTTCGGGGGTCATTACTGACGCCGAGATCACTGAGCTCAGATACTCAGGTCCCGCTGCGGCGAAACTGCGCGTGATCAAGGCACTCTACTTCGGGATCTTCATCAACTGCCTCACTATGGCTTGGGTCATTGCCGCCATGGTCAAGATCAGCCAAGCGTTCTTCGACGTCCCGGCCTGGCAAGTCATTATCGCCTGCGTCGCCGTGGCGGTCGCCTACACGATTCTTGGTGGATTCCAATCGGTCGTCATCACCGATTTGTTGCAGTTCGCCCTCGGGATGCTGGGTGCCATCGTCCTCGCCGTCATCGTCGTCATGCATTTTGGTGGCATGGGAACCACAGCAGGCGACGCTGGCGCTTCCTCCGACACCGGCTTGCTCGGTGCCGTGGCCCAAAGCGCTCGAAACACTGGCCATGCCCTCGAGGACACCCTTAACTTCATCCCTGCTGTCGACCATCCAACAATGCCCCTGGTCGCCTTCCTCGTCCTTCTGGGTTTCGGTTGGTGGCGCTATGCCGAGGGCAACGGTTACGTCGTGCAACGTCTCGCCGCCTGCAAGAACGAGGCACACGCCGAGGCCTCGAGCCTGTGGTTCGCCATCGCTCACAACGCCCTGCGTCCCTGGCCCTGGATTGTTGTCGGCCTCGCCGCCTTGGTGGTCTACCCCAGAGTTTCTGGCGAGATCCCCAAGGAGCTCATTGCCGGCGACACCACCATCAAACCCGCGAGCATAGACGTCGCCACCGGCGGCACTCTCACCATCAAAGGTGGCAAACCTGGCGATGTGTTGAGCGTTGCCGAGCAGTCGGTGCCTTTCATCAGCGACGGACAAGCCTGGACAGCGACCTTCGGACCATTCAAAGAGAGCGGCACTCCACACGCGATCATCACCTCACAGGAGGGAGTACGACGCGACCTCGGTGCTCTCACAGTTACCCTCCTCGATCGGGAAATGGCTTACCCCCTGATGATGGGTCAGTTCCTGCCTGTGGGTCTATTGGGCCTAGTCATCGCCAGCTTGCTCGCTGCCTTCATGAGTACCATCGACACTCATACCAACTGGGGTGCCTCGTATCTGATTCAAGACGTCTACAGACGCTTCGTCGCCCCCGACGCCAGCGAGGCACGCTGTGTGCTGCTCAGCCGCTGGTGCGTGGTCGGCATCGCTGTCGTCGCAGGGCTCACGGCGCTCATCATCGCCAACATCGCTGAGGTGTGGCGCTTCCTCATCACTCTGGGTGCCGGTCTCGGTTCCGTCACCGCCGCGAGGTGGTATTGGTCCCGTGTCACCCCTCATGCCGAACTTGCTGCGCTCGCTGTCACCACCGTCGTCGCCGTTGTTTTCCAGATGTTTTTCACCGCGACGTTGTTTGGCGGCCCCAACCCCTTCTTCGTGGTCGACATTCCATCCTGGGCACAAATTCTCATCGTCGCCGGTTCGAGCCTGGCCGCTTGGGTTCCCGTTGCCCTATTCGGCCCGAGCAACCCTCCAGAAACTTTGCAAGCCTTCGCCGCCAAAGTGCGGCCCTCCGGCCCCGGTTGGCGCGACGTTGCGTCGAGTTCCCAGACCCCCTTGTGGCCAGCCATTCTCAAGGTCATTGGCGGCTGCGGCCTCGTTTACGGTTCCCTATTCGGCATCGGCCACTTGCTCCTCGGCCGCTACCTCGAAGGCGTCGCTTGGCTCCTCATGGCCAGTTTGCTCCTGTTTGTCGTGTTGCGCAGAGCGGTTCCCAACCCCGCAACACCGCCCTGACGAAGACAATCACAATGCTCAGTACTTTTGCCCAGAAGATTCTGCAACAGCGCCTCAAACGCCCCTTTGCGGTCATCACTATAGATGTTCAGAACAGTTTCCTTCACGAAGATGGGGGATTGGCTCGATTGGGGTTTGACACGGTACCTCTTCGGGCAATTTTGCCTGAAGTCGCCAGACTTCATTCCTTCGCTCGATCGGCGAACTCCCCGCTCATTCACGTACGTTCCAAGGGAGGGCAATGGTTGAACTGGCCCAGACGTGCGATGGCTCCAAGATGGCTCGAACGCATGGAGCAATCCAAAGGCGCACCGGGTATTGTGTCAGGTGAGGGCAACGACATCGATTTTGCGCCTGAAGCCATGCCACACGCCGGCGAGACCGTTCTCACCAAACATGTTCAAGACGCGTTCAATGGCACTCCCCTGCTGTTCATGCTTGCGCAAA
>Ga0156517_1065_pt4 | contig 9943 bp, 5 predicted proteins | sample RifOxyB3_FD_111912 | JGI IMG/M metagenome (GOLD analysis project Ga0156517, IMG submission 111912) | Deltaproteobacteria bacterium RIFOXYB12_FULL_58_9 | reverse complement strand
CCTCCGCCGTCGATAACTGCTCGGCCTTGGTCCCGGCGCGAGTGGGCATGGCCGTAACCGCGGATTAGGGTTGCCCTTGTGCCATTGGCCGAGATGAAAGATTGTGCAAGTATCCCGCAGGCAGCCTTTTACGCGCACTTTTGTATTGTGAACCGAGTTGGGGGGATGACATGAGGCGGTTCTCCATTCGCTTCAACTTGGTCCTCGCCATGGTGGCGATTCTGAGCGTCCTGCTCGCTGGTCACTTCACCTTCGTTAAACCCCGAATGGAGCGGTTGGCGCTTGATGTGGCGTACCGGCAACAGGAGATTGTTTCCGAGCACATCGTCCACAGCCTCAACCACATGTTTGTAGATGGCAAGCGAGAGATCGAGGCTGTCGCGGCGCTACCGGAACTCGCAACCATGCATCCCCCAGAGCTCGACCGGGTGCTTGTGCGCATGAATTCAGTCACTCAATTCTTCAACTACTATTTCATCGTTGACCTCCACGGGACATGGGTCTCCTACCCCAGCCGGCCTCAACTGGTCGGTCGTGACATTCCCGTGGAAAACCGTAGTTGGATCGACGCCACAATCCGCAGCGGCGACACTGTGTTTCTCGATGTGCACCAGTCGCTGGTTGAAACCCTGGTGAGCGGGTTCGCCGCTCCCATTCGCAACCAGGATGGGACCGTGGTCGGCATCGTGCGTGGGGTTCTGGTGGTCTCGAAGCACAACGACATCAGGAGATACCTGGCTGCAGTCGTAAACAACAGCAGTGATGCGTATGTCACATCGAGGGACGGACGGACGCATCGTCGCCCATTCGAGCATGGAGCCGCAGTTCGGGGACTTCGACGCCATCGCGATAGCCGAGCGGCCACCGGTGCGCGAGGCACTGGCAGGCCGCAAGGGCACTGTGGAGTATGAGAGTGACGGCAAACAGGTCATCGCCTCCTATCGTCCGATCCCGTCCACCGGTTGGGCGGTGGTTGCCGCACAACCGCGGGCAGCCGCGCTTGATCCATTCGCGGACGTGTTGAACCGACTCACTTTGTTTTTTTTCGGAGCGTACGTGGTCGCGTGCCTACTGCTGCTGTTTGGGGTTCAGTTGGTGCTCCGGCCCCTGGCCAACCTCGTTCGCAATGTCGCGACGGGCCGCGTTCCCGAGGCGAAGGACCTGCCCGCAAACGAGATCGGCGTCCTGGCGGCCGGGTTCCGTCGCCTTTACCTGCAGCTCCTCGATTCCCAAACGGTACTCGCCGACAGCGAAGAAAAGCTGAGCAGTTTGGTCGAGCAGTCCGGCGACGGTATCTCGATCCTCGATACCAGGGGCGACATCGTCGAGTGGAACCCAGCGATGACCCGGATCACCCGCATCCCGCCCGAAGCAGCCGAAGGAAAACAGATCTGGGACGTACTCCTGACGCTCCTACCGATCGCGGAGCGTACCGACGAACGGCTCGAGGAGCTCAAACAACGTGCACGTGAGCTCATTGATCAGCTGCCGACGATGCCGGCGCAGCTCCTCGAACAACGAGAGATCGTGGTGGCGGACTGCGACACGGTGACTATTCAGCAAACGATGTTCTCCATCCGGACGCGGCACGGCTATTTCCTTGGGGTCATCACGCGGGATATCTCGCAGCTGGTTCGGTTCCAACAGAGCATGCGCCAGAACGAAAAGATGGCCGCCATTGGTGAGCTGGCAGGTGGCGTTGCCCATGACTTCAACAACCAGCTCACCGGCATCGTCGGTTACGCCGACCTCTTGCGTCTGCGACTGGAACACGACGACGAGCTCCGCAACCACGCGGAGCAGCTGTTGCGAGCCACGAGGCGTGCGGGGGATCTCACGAAACAACTGTTAGCCTTCGCGCGCAAGGGGAAACTCCTGCAGATGGAGATCGACCTGCACCATATCATCATCGAGGTCATCGCCATTCTCAGCCGGTCCGTGGACAAGCGCATCTCCCTCCAGCAGGTTTTCCGTGCCCGAAGTCCAGTCATTCTCGGCGATCCGACACAGATTCAAAACGCTTTCCTCAACCTCGGGCTCAACGCACGCGACGCCATGCCGAATGGTGGTCAGCTCCGCTTCGAGACCGACCAGATGACGGCAGCCGACCTGCCAGAGCACACCTCCGTTGGCGCGGACGAGCTGTACGTTCGAGTGCGAGTGATCGACACCGGCACGGGGATGGACGCGGCCACCGTGCAGCGTATCTTCGAGCCGTTCTTCACCACCAAGCAACCCGGCAAAGGTACGGGCATGGGACTGGCTGCGGTTTACGGTACGGTACGCAGCCACAACGGGTCCATCAACGTCTCATCTGAGTTGGGAAAAGGCACCGTCGTCGAGATGCTCTTTCCTGCCATCGAAGGTGGACGGGCCGAGGTCGCGCTGTCGCAGTCGGAGCCGCGACCGTTTGTGGCCCCGTACCATGTTCTGTTGATCGATGATGAGGAGATGGTGCTCGAGGTTGGCAAGCGCCTTCTCGAGACGCTGGGTCACACGGTAACGTGCTGCTCGGACGGCGAAAAGGCCGTCGCACTGTTTGCAAAAAAGCCCGAGAGCTTCGATGTTGTGATCCTCGATCTGGTAATGCCCCACTTGAGCGGCCGGGAAGTGTTCGAGCGCCTGCGCGCCGCATATCCCAAGGTGCGGGTCATCGTCTGCTCCGGCTACAGCGTGGAGGGAGAAGCGCAGAAGGTCCTCGATCTCGGCGCGAGGCAATTCCTGCAGAAGCCGTTCCGCAGGGACCAACTCGCCGAGTCGCTCAGCGAGACCATCAACGATCTGACGGCAACGTGATAGCGGCACAACGTTATTTCACCTCGAATTCACCTCGAACGCCTATCCGCGGAAAAGGGTCACTCATGGCTTGTATGCGGGTTCATTACCGTGCAACCTTCCGCCGATGGCTGCATCAGATCGTCAGCTTCTCGAGGAAATGCGTTTTCAGCTCACCGTAACCAGGGCCATGCTTGGTACCGCCGAGCTCGACCAGATCCTCTACATCATTCTCTCTGGGATCACTCACGGTGAGGGTCTCAATTTCAATCGCGCGTGCCTCTTTCTCGGTGATCCCGAACGGCGCAAGCTGCGGGCGGCAAACGCTGTCGGGCCGGTGACCGGCACTGAAGCCGAACGGATTTGGAACGAGATCGAGGCAAAGCACATGGATTTGGAGAGTCTCCTGGCCTCCTATCATGCCGCCGCAAATGATCCTCGTGCCAACACCTTGACACGCCGTCTCGCGCATATCTGTGTGGATCTTGATTTGAGGCAGCCCGAGCTCGCATCATTGGGGGGTAGGGTCGACGTCGACACCCTTGTTGCGCACTGTGCCACAACCCAAGAGCCGTTCTGCTCCAATACAATGCGTGCGGTTGCCTCTGCTGCGCCAGATGATGTTGGCACCGAAGAATTGATCTTTCATCCGGTTGCCTGTGTGCCGCTCGTTCGCCAAGGTCGAGTCTTGGGGGTGGTTCTCGCCGACAATGCGTTCAATAGACGGCCCATTGAAAACCGGGACATGCAAGGATTGATGACGCTTTGCAATTTGGCTGCCATCTCTGTCGACCAAGCGCATGTGCACAGTCGATTGCGCGACTTTGCCGAGCAGGACGGCTTGACGGGTTTGCTCAACCGACGCCTCTACGAGGACCGCAAAGCCCGCGAGGTAGCTCGTGCGCAGCGTTCCGGTCTTTCACTCGCGATGATTGTGATTGACATCGATCACTTCAAACAGTGCAACGACCAACATGGTCACGAGATTGGCGATCAAGTGTTGCGAGATCTTGCGGCCATTTTCCGCAGGCGCTTGCGCCGGGAGGATTTGGTCGCACGTTATGGCGGCGAGGAATTTGTGGTCTTGCTGGCCGGGGGAATCGGTCGGGGTGAGGCATTTCGAATCGCAGAGGAGCTACGCCGTGACGTAGAACGATCGAGCCTTGGCAACCTACCCATCGGGGAAATCACCGTGAGCGCTGGTGTGGTGAGCCTTCCTGCCGACAGGTTGGGTTCGACGCCGATATTCAAGCTAGCTGACGACGCCCTGTACGCTGCCAAAGGGGAAGGGCGAAATCGAGTGGTCATCTCCGAGGTCTTGTAGTCGATGATTCTGCTTTGTCGGTCCCATCCGTGAACTGTTTCCGTGACAAGAAACGAGGTTTTGTGTCAGTATTCTGAGCGGTTGTTCGAATTGGCGAGCAGCATTATTTGGACTCCAATATCATGGAAATCAATCGCTTTTCCTTCAGTACCAACTACGACGGGGGTAGCTACCCGAACCCCAATCAATGGTGGCAGGACAGTCCCCTCTCCAAGATCACCATGTTGAACGGTCAGCAACTCGTCGAGCCATCAGACGTGTTTCTTTATGCGATAGCTCAGGCCGGCGGCGGCGATTCGAGAGGGGCCAAGGCCCTGTTTGCCCGAGCACCCAAAGCCATGCGGGTGATCGTTGGTCGCTTGATGCGTTTAAGGGAAGAAGAGCAGGCGGTGACAAAGAAGACCCGATGGCTACCCGACGACCGCGGCGGCATTCTATTTACCCTCGCGTCCCACAAGCTGCTCAACGAGGCGCGTATGAGCGCGGGCAGTAAACCCGGTCACCCCACCCTCGTCGATCTGGCGGAGGCTTACAGGCGCTCGACAGATTACCGTGAGGGTCTTGCCGACGACTTGCTCAAGATCGCCACTTGGCTCGAGACGTTGCCACCTTTTACGTCAGCCTCGGCGACTGCCAAAACTGCCAACGTCTCCGGTGTGTTCTCCCAAGATTCCTATTCCATGGATGCGGCTGGCCAACCATTTTTCGACACGCCGAGTCTGGATCCGCTCGTCGAGGCACTGAACGGAATGACGGCGGAAGAGAAGAAGTCGACGTTGGAGGGCCTTTGCAAGGCGGAGCTGCAAACGCTGTTGGGAAAAGCGCTGTTCGAAGAGGACTACCTTATTGTCGCACTCGTACGGGAATTTGCAGTGGCCAAGGGTATGAAGTTGGACTTCCAGAAGCCAACGGATATCTTGGCGTTGCGAGTCAAGAACTCGACACGCAACAAGATCCGGCAGAACTTTCGCTGGGATTCCACCCCCATTGTCAACTCGTATGGCGTGGATTTGACCAAGCTTGCCTTCGATGGAAAGCTCGACCCGGTCATCGGCCGCGAGAACGAGATGAACCGTCTCGCCGGTATTCTGTCTCGGCGCAAGAAGGCGAATCCTCTCATTATCGGTGAGCCCGGTGTTGGCAAGACGGCCATCGCTGAGGGTCTAGCGTTGCGTATCGTTAACGGTGAGGTCCCCCAGAACCTTCGAGGGAAACGAATCGTCATGCTCGATACGTCCTCGCTTGTCGCTGGAACGAAGCTCCGCGGCGACTTTGAAGAGCGGATGAAATCGATCATCGCCGAGCTCGAGGCAAACCCTGACGTCATCGTGTTCATTGACGAGATTCACACGATCATGGGAGCGGGTGATGGCAAGGGAAAAATGGATGCTGCCAATCTTCTGAAGCCGGCACTCGCCCGCGGTCAGATCAAAGTCATCGGTGCCACCACCCTTGAGGAATATCGCAAACACATAGAAAAAGACGCCGCCATGAAGCGACGCTTCAACGAAGTCTTGGCACCGCCGACGTCACCGGACGAAACCCGTAAGATCCTCGAGGGATGCCAGGGTAAATATGCAGAGCATCACGGTGTGGCGTATTCTCCCGAGGCTCTAAATGCCAGCGTGCAACTTTCCGTCCGCTACATGCACAACCGAGCCGCCCCCGACAATGCAATCGATGTTCTCGACGAGGTCGGCGCGTACGTCAACTCCCAGATCGCCAACCGCAAGCGCGAGAGCAATGTGGTGACGGCCCGAGACGTCGCGGAGAAGGTTTCTGAGATGGTTGGTATCCCAGTGGCTCTCGGTGGTGACGATCGAGAGCGATTGTTGAACATGTCTGTTGTTCTCAAAGGGGAGGTGATTGGCCAAGACGATGCGGTCGAAAAGATCACCAAGGCCGTGCTGCGTGCTCGAACCGGTATTCGCGGTCCCAACAAACCCATCGGTTGTTTTCTCTTCTTGGGAGATACCGGTGTTGGCAAGACGCACCTAGCCCAGAGGTTGGCCAATTATCTTTTCGGATCTCCTGATGCCATGGTTCGCATCGACATGAGCGAATATATGGAGAAGCATGCGGTGAGCCGGCTCGTTGGTGCGCCCCCAGGATACGTGGGACACGACGAGGGCGGGCAGCTGACCGAGCCCGTGCGGCGCAAGCCCTACACGGTCGTCTTGCTCGACGAATTGGAAAAAGCCCATCCCGATGTTCTCCAACTTCTGTTGCAAACGTTGGATGACGGACGTTTGACAGACAGTACCGGTCGAACTGTCGATTTCAAAGACACCATTATCATTATGACCTCGAACATCGGCACCCGCGCCGCCCAAGAGAAGAAAGCTGTCGGATATGACACAACTTCGCAGAAGAATGCGGCCGTGCAGAACAATGAAGAACACCTTGTTTCGGCAGCCAAGAAGGTGCTGACACCCGAATTCATCAACCGCCTCGACATCGTTCCATTCAAAGCCCTCGAAATGAATCATGTTGAGGCGATCATGGATCTGGAGTTGAAGAAGCTGGAAGAGCGTCTTGCCGATAGGAACATCACCATCGAGTGGGCCGACGCCGCCAAGAAATTTCTTGTCAAACAGGGATACGATTCGGAGTTTGGTGCCCGCCCTCTCAAACGCACAATTCAGGCACTTGTGACCGATGCGCTCGCTGAGGCGCTGGTGGCTGGAGATCTCAAAGACGGACAACGGGTGGTCGTCGATGCCGTCGGCGATGGCGATGCCAGGAAGTTGACGATTGGACATTCCGATCCGGGTGCTGACCTCCTGTTTCTCCCTTGATCGCACTTGAAACGAGACGAGCTGCCATGGCCCTCATTGAAGGCTGCGCCCGATCCGCCGTCATCTTCATCATCCCTCAGCGTAGCTGTGCGAGCTTGTATGGCGTTTTCGGCGGCACCGGCCTCAGCACGAGAATGCCGAGTCGGTGTGTCTGACTCGTAACATAATGGGCAATGTCGGTTCTCGTTAGCACGACCCGTTGGTGGTAACTCGACGCGTGGAGATAGCGAGGTTTGCCTGCCATCACCCGGTCAACAAAGCCAACATGGCCGATCATCAACCCTGGATGTTTGTTGCTAACGATCGCCACCAAATCGCCGTTTTGGAGTTGGTCTTGAATCTTTGCCACGGTCCGTTTGTCGAGAACGTAGTGTTGTTGGCTGGAGAGCCTTGCTTCCACATCCAAGATTTGTGCTAGCTCAGTGGCATCCGCCAATCCATCATACTCACGGGGGTGTTGGCTCATATAATTGAAGGGCTGAATCATCGGCTCCCCGCCCAACATTTCCGTCAAGCGCTCAATTCTGTCTCGTTTGTCGTTGTCCTCGATCCAATCGCTGAAATAATGAAGTCGTGAGGCATAACCGACCGGTTCGCCGTCTCTATACCGGGACGCCACAACCTCTCTGGCAAAACATTGCTCATTTGGCTGTCCTTGCCAAACGCAACGCGCGACGGCGATGGTTGATTCAACCAGCGACACACATTCAAAACGGCTGAGATCGACCCGCAGTTGCTCCGTTTCTTCGGCGTCGGGGTTCTTACGGACCCCACCGTAGCGCTGACCGATCTGCCAACGTCCGGCCCGCACAAGGAGGTCACCAAAGGTTTCGCCCGCTCTGCGCTGCCCCACCTTCTCGAACCATTTGCGAAGGAGGTGGGCTTGATATGGCCGCAAGGGGGGAACCACTTCGACATCCAGCTCTGCGGAATCGACCACAGACGGTTGGATCGGCGTTTCGGTCTGAATTGGAACTTCGGAGGCCCACTCATCCGCACTCGCCACACGGGGACCAAGCAAAGCCAAAGATGGGATACACAAAACGAGCCAATGGATTGCCAATGGCATGGGCGCAACCTTCTTCCATTTTGCCGAGAAAACTTCGCCCGACTGTTGTGGCGGATTACCAGAGCCCCTTTCCCCTGGGCAAGAACAAAATCTGCCAAAATGGCGGGAGGGGAACCTCCTCAACGAGGTTTGAAATCGCAACGGCCGTTCTTTGACGTGACACGTGATGTCTGGATAACCGAACGTAGCGCAGTTTTTCACCGATGCCGATTTGTTATCGAGAATAGTGGCCCTTGATGTCGAGAATTATGGCGCGCCAATCCTCCGGATAACCCGACCGCTTCGAGGACGGCGCGGATTGCCCTTCACATCGCAGATTTTGATTCGGGAATAGGGGCGTGCAAACCATGTACGTTAGCCGCGCAGCTTGTAGAATGGGAGAAGGAGATAGGTGGACTAAAATGACGGCAGTCAGAGATTTTCTTTTGCGCGGTGAGTGTCCGCAGTGTCTCGCGAGGAGGGTGAAAGCCGGGGTCGTTCGAAGAGGCATGACTTTGTTGTACGGGGTCCTTTTCATTTCGGCGAGCCTCATCTCGGGGTGCCGGGGTATTATTTCAGGCAGGGGAGAGCTCCACTCACCTTGTACCGCGGGGGTGGTGATAGAAAAATGCAACTGTGGTGGGAGCCTTGTCGATACGGGCCACTGTTGCGATGGCGAACACCAGACGAGCCCGTGTGGAGAGGTTCTCGACTGCGATTTGGGAGAAGTGTTTTTCGACTGCCGCTGCGGGGAGGAAGTGGTGAGCGCAGGTTATTGTTGCCGAGAGGTGCACCAGACAGAGGCCTGCGCGTTCAAGGTCTACTACGTGAGCTCTTCCGAGGGAGCAGATGACAACACCGGCTTGTCTGCCGTGGCCCCCTGGAAGACCCTCGACATAGTGAACACGGCACCGCTCGGCGCGGGAGATGCGATCTTGTTCAAACGCGACGACAGGTGGAGCGGCACCGTGACAGTGAGCGCCTCCGGGACTGAGGGAAACCCCATCACGTACGGCGCTTATGAGGCGGGAGCGAAGCCGAAGATCTATGGCTCGGAGGAGATCACGGGGTGGACTCTGCACTTGGGGAATATCTACAAGGCGACTTTTGACACTCCCATCACGCAGCTCTTTGTGGAGGGTGTCAAGATGAGGCCCGCACGGCTTAGCAACACGGGCTACAGCATCATCACATCCGTCCCTAGTCAGACGCAGTTCACCAGTGACGATTTGGATGCGGGTTTGGATTATGCGGACGCGCGCGTTCTGCTGCGAACGTCAAACTGGTATTCCATCATGCGCACCGTGGTCTTCTCAAGCTCCAAGACATTGACGCTCGATTCTGCCCCCGATGGAACCCTGGCGGCAAACCAAGGCTTTTTGTTGATGAACAAGCTTGAATTTTTGGATTCACAGGGAGAGTGGTATCAAGATACGGCCGAGGGCACTGTGTACCTTTGGTTCCCTGACGGAGTATCTCCAGAACACGCTAAGGTTCGGGGCTCGAGCATCTCCGATGGAATCTATCTTTACGCCAAGAGCCATGTCGCTCTTCGGAATCTCCACATTTTGCAACAGAAAGAGAAAGGAATTCGGGTAGGCAACGGTTGCCATGATTTGGAAATTACGGACAATCTCGTCGAGGGTCAGGAAAAACACGGCCTATGGGCTGAAGGAACCAATGAGCGTGAGCTCATCGCGAATAACCATGTCGACGACTGCAATGGGATCGGCATCTACATGTGGATCAAAAACTCCATCGTTCGCGACAATACGGTCACTCGGATTGGCGAATTCGAGAAGCTGGGGCTGCATGGTACGGCGCACGATAACGGCGGGACGGGGATGGAGATCAACGGGGATGGTAACACCATCGAATACAACCGCGTTGTCGGTGTGAACTACAATGGCATCTTCTGGCGAGGCAATTCTCTTCTGCAATACAATTTCATCAAGGATTCTGGTTTGGTCAAAAGTGACGGGGGAGGGATTTATACCG
>Ga0156517_1218_pt1 | contig 9962 bp, 4 predicted proteins | sample RifOxyB3_FD_111912 | JGI IMG/M metagenome (GOLD analysis project Ga0156517, IMG submission 111912) | Deltaproteobacteria bacterium RIFOXYB12_FULL_58_9 | reverse complement strand
TCGGAAGTGGGTTTGCTGTTGCTTGATTGGGAGGCGGTTGTGTCGCTAGCCGAATGCCCCACTTGGTGTCCAAACGGATTGCTTGATCAAAAACATTTGACCAAGTTTTCGCAACTGGACACGGGTGCGAGCCAAGAGTTGGCGTGCGTGGGATATCAATTCTGCAGGTTGAACAAATACATGGAAACGAAGTCGCTTCGGGCGCGCGTCGTGAAGGGCAGGTGGCAACGCGATCGACTTGAGGGCACTCAAAGCATTGTAGGTAAGAAGGACCAAACGGTACCAAGCCGCATTTGCACCAAAACGGCCGCATGGCAGCACACCAAATCGAATCGTTGTTGTGGTGGTTTCAGCACAAACTGAATATCGGTTTCGTGCTGGTTTTGATCTCTCAACCTGACAAAAATATATGCCTCCAGACTCACGGAAGCGAGCGCCTGTGGCGCCAGCAGGGGGCGCGGAAGCCCCGCAAGTGATGCTTTGCAGAGAAGCAGAAGACGACAAAGGCGGAATCGAGCGCCCTCCTGCTGGGGCTCAAAGCGAGCGCTTGACCTAGCGTTAGGGGAGCATTTCCTCCAGAAGTATTGAGATTACCTGCTTTCACCCGGTGGGTGAATACGACCGGTTCGCTGCAACCCTAGGCGCGCTCGATTTGGGGAGAGACGGTCCCTTCGTGACGGATTAGGGCACCGTGCCACCCACCACCGCTGAATTGACGTCACCCAACCCCCGCTGTATCTCACAGAGGGCAACAGAGTCTGAGCAGAACACGGAGGCACGTAGTTGAAATCCCTCGAAACCTACCTCACCGCTAACTTCTTTGTGGACAGCGACCATTCAACTGTCCGTGATTTCGCCCATGCGCACACTGCTGCCGATGCAACCCCCAAGAAGAACAGTGTGCAGCTCTACTATGCCATCCGGGATGGCTTTCGCTACAACCCATGGCGCGTGAAAGTCGAGCGCGGCGAGTACAAGGCGAGCGGCGTTCTCGAGAGAGATCTCAGCGAGGGAGCCCACTGCATCGACAAAGCCAATCTGCTCGCCGCATGTTGCCGAGTGATTGGGGTTCCCAGCCGCCTGCATTTCGCTACCGTCCGCAACCACATAGGAAGCGCGGAGATCGAAAAAGTCCTGGGGACTGACCTCTTGGTCTTCCACGGCTACGCGGAGCTCTTTCTCGCCGAACGTTGGGTCGCCGCCACGCCAGCATTTAACAAAGAGCTGTGCGAGCACCTCAACGTTGACCCTCTCGAGTTTGACGGCGAAAACGATTCCGTCTTTCAGCAGTATGACCGCAATGGCGGCCAGTTCATGGAGTACACCCACGACTATGGCACCTATCCCGACGTTCCCTTCGATCTGATGCTCGCCGAGTGGCGCAAACACTATCCATTTTTTCGCCAAAACGGACAGTGGATGAAGCAGGCCTGAGGACTCGCAGCGTTGCGGGTCAGGTGAAGCCTACCACGTACTCGTCATCCCGAATCAATGGCTGGACGCATCCATCATCCATGAGCAGATCGACTCTTCGAACTCGGATCCGCGGTTGCATGCTTGGCACATAGACTCGATCGAGATGAATCACCGCCTCAGGTCCTGAGAATTGAGCCGCGCCAACCTGGCCGCCAAAGTGGTCGCTGCGACCAAAAGCTATGTGCAGCCCGAGTTTTTCATCGAGCAAGAGCTCCCCCACAGGCTCGACGCCCAACTCACCCAACACTCCGAGTCCGAGCTCTGACATGTTGCCGTAAGCGGGCTCTCGTTTGAGATGCTCTGCCTCGTCCCTGGCCGCGGCGTTGTCCCCCAAAACCGCAATAGAGCGATTGTTCTCGATTCGGTGGATCACGATGTCATCGCCGATTTGCACTGGCAGCTCACCTGCAGAGCGACTCGTCTCGCCTGGTTTCTCGCCCTCATAGGGCACAATGTACGCTTCACCGGAAGGCAAGTTGCCGGCCGTACCCGACTCGGGCAATAATCCCCCCGATGCGTGCGCAGTGCGAAAACGCAGATCCAAGGTAAGCCGATATTCTTTGTCGGCATCGACGACAAACACGAATTCGGCTTTCTCTGCTCGGTCGAGAAGCTCCTTGAGCAGAAAGACCCGCCGATTGATCTCGGTGTAGTCCAACCGCAGAGCCGGAATCATGCTGGCAGTGAAACCAGGCATCGTCGCCGCACGAATATTGTACTGACGAGCGGCGAGTTTGAGCGGCGCTGTCGCGGAAAACTCGGTGCAAGCGATGTGAATGGGGTGACGCCCGAGGATCCCAGCAAAGGGTTCGGCCTGTGACTCCTCCATCTCCTCAACGGTCCCAGTCAGGGGTTGGGACCTCCACACCGCCGCGGGTACGGTCCAGGCCGTGTTAGGAAGATCCGCGTTGTTGGCCCCGACATTCCGATACACCACCAGGCTCGGTGACCAGCCCGTCTTCTCCCGCCTCGCGTCGAGTTGACGGGCCCATGTGACCACAGCCTGACGGCGCCATTGCCAATCGGCGTGGTCGGTATCCGCTCTGTGGGGAAGATCGGTCAGGATCGCCAGTGTCTTTTCGCTCGGACGTGGCTGAAACACTCGCTGTACCAGAGCAACGATCTCTTCGTCAGTCAGCTTCCATACATGGGTATCGGTCATGGCCGGTAACGTAACGGTTTTCGGCCGCCCCTGTCGAGGCACGAAAGGCGGTGATGGATACCTTTTTGCTGCGATCAATTGCATAATCAGCGGCGCCAATGCACAGCTCGACCACAACAGACGATCCCTTGGCACTGTATGACGAGCTCTTGCTCGAGGGGCGCGCCCCCGACCCTCAGACTTTTTGCGACCAACACCCAGAGCATCCCTCACTGGCACAGCGAATCGAGGCGCTCAGTCGCCTTCGCAGTGACTTGCAGCAGCTGGTGCGGCCAGAGCCCACCGGACACAACGAGAGACCGGACGCCCCTGAAGGCTTCGCCATTGTCAGCAAACTCGGCGAAGGCGGCATGGGGACAGTATTCTTGGCAGAACAGAAGAGCCCACGCAGGCTCTGCGCACTCAAGTTCATCCACCAAGACAACGCTGCCGCTTACCGTCGTTTCGCACGTGAAGCCGATATCGCAGCGCTTTTGTCGCATCCATCGATCTCGGCGGTGTACGCCTTCGGGGAAGAGCACGGCAAAGCCTACCTTGCGGCGGAATACGTGCACGGTTTCTCCCTGCGGGCCATGTTGGAAGCTGCAGATTTGGTCGCCCCAGGGGCCGGCGTCGACTGGGTCGCCGAGGCCATGCGTCACCTGAGCGCGGGAGCATCACACCATCGGCGTTCATCAGCGCCTGGGCCGGTTCCGGCGATGCTCGAGCTCTCCATCGCAGTCGCCGACGCCCTTGGACATGCCCACGAGCGCGGTGTCGTCCACAGGGACATCAAACCGTCAAACATCATGGTCACCTTTGACGGCACACCCAAGCTCATCGATTTCGGTATCGCCGTATCGGAACGGAGCGCAAGCTCGCGCATCACCCAAACCGGCTCCTTCGTCGGTTCCTATGATTATGCTGCCCCCGAACAACTTCGCGGAGAGGTCGATGCCATCGGACCCTGGAGCGATACCTATGCTCTGGGGGCAACACTGTTCGAGATGCTCACCTCACGGACGCCTTTCGAGAGCGCCAGCTACGCAGATCGCCTCGTACGCGCTGACGAGCTGCCGCCAGACGGTCCGCGCCGATTCAACCCGGATGTTCCGGCGGCCCTCGACGCGCTGGTGATGCGCGCCCTCACCCCCACCCTGGAGGAACGATTCCAGGATGGCCGTGAGATGGCGGAGGCACTGCGACAATGCCCGGCTCGTCGCTCTTGGATCCCAGCAATGCCACGCCGGATGCTAACCCGAATGGGGTTGGCGCATCGGTCTACTTGGGCAGTTGTTGCCACTACGGCGGCCGCACTCAGTTTTGCATTCCTCTACAGTAATGAAAAAGCAGAACATCAGGCGAACACCGAAGAGCGAGCTCGATCCACCCGGCGCAGCGCCCAAAAGATCCTCGACTGGCAACTCGAGGAGCACCGCGCTGACCTCGAGCGCTGCATCGTCGCGCGCAGGCCACCCACCTCACCTACCGTCCCAATGTTTCCAGAGCCGCCTACCCACGTGTGGGCAACGGTCACCGTGGCCCATGGAGGTGTCACAACCGTCACGCCACACAATTCGTTTGGGGTAAGTCGACACACCAGGGAATGCCTGACCGATGTGCTCGAGACCATGGAGCTTCCTGGCGTTGGTCTCGACGAACCTATCAAGCTGGTGGTTGATTTGCGGCTCAAGGGCCTCGGGAGTTATTAGGTTGGGGTTGCGTCTGCTCAATATGGAATTCTCGTTCAGAAGCGAATCGTTGCCGAGGAGCCATTCACTGTGAAGTCCGCGGTATCAAATGTCCGGCCGCTGATGAAGGCATCGAGGACGTTGAATGCATGCACGGCAAGACCAGCGATGATCATCCAGTTGCGCATGGAGTAGCTGCTCTCTTCCTTGGCAACGAGATCGTCAAGGACCAATTGCGGTGTGCCCGCCTTCTTCGATCTGTAGTCGTCGTGAAATCCGGTGCCTCGCAGGTGAAACACTGCGGCCACAGCAAAGGCGGCCACTTCGGTGCCAACAAAGGTTGCCGATTTGATTGGCTGTCTGTTGTAAATCTGTCCCCACCCCGGCAACAAGAGCGAGCGATACACGGCCCCAGCTCTGGTGCGCAGCACCACCGCCTCTGACGAGAGGGCGACCATGTCCGCGGCCGGCAGCTGGGTTTCCTCGGCCAGCACAACCTGACCCGTCCCCACCGAGACCACGCGGGCGCTCACGAGATACCGATCACCTGCCTCCGAGACCGAGCCAATGACCAGCCCCTGCGCCCCGGCGAGTCGCCCCACCTCGAGGGTCTTGCTCTCATCGACGAGACCCGTCTGACCAAGTGCCAGCTCATCGATGACTTTGGCCAACTGCGAGCGCTCGACGACCAACAGGTTGTGGTCTTTGACCAGAACAGTGGTGATCACCGAGCTGACCAGGGTGCCGAGTTGTTTGTCCTGGGTCGATGGGCCGACCTCTTGGAACGGCAAGATGGCCACCCGTTGGTAGCGCAGCTCGCCATCCAGCTGTTCGAGACCCTGTGACAACCGATCCGCCATCCGCCGCAACTGCACCGTGAGCGAGCGCGACTCGAGCGGCTCCTCGGCACCGTCGACAACAAACTGCGCGGTAGAGGCAGTCAGGAGCACACCGTCTTGCAACCGAATGGCTCGCGCTTCGACGACATATGAATCACCGGTGTGCCGGAGGGAGCCGGTGACCATACCTTTGGCACCAAAGCCGAGGGCGATCTCCTTGAGTGTCGCCTCGGCTATTTCACCTCCGGCGCTCTGCAGCAGGCTTGCCTCGGCGAGTACGGCCTTTAGAGCCTCACGGTCGATCAGTTGCGCTCCGTGGTCGCGAACGAGGAGCTGGCCGAGCTTTGCCGCCCATCTGACAGCAACTGGATCATTGTCGGGCGCAGCGAATGGTGTGAGCACGATCGCATGCGACTCGAGAGAGCCCACGCCCCTCTGCAACGCACTGGCGAGCTCTTTTGCCACCTCGGCTGCGGCAGCGTCGGGCGTCTGGGCCCACACAGCCGGTGCCGCGAGCACGAGCGAAACCAACATTCCGAGCCCGCCGAGAGTCCATTTTCTCATGACGCATTCCTCTGGTTCATGTCGAGCTCCTGTCCTTACCGGCCGTCGAGCACATTCACGCCAGTGTTGCCACCGTGAATGAAAATGTCTGGTCCGTAGATCTCGATGCTGTTGTTTGTGCCCGGCACATTGAACGACCCCGCCATGAAAGGGTGGACTCGATCGGAGACGTCGACCATCAGAATGCGCTCCGGCGACGCGTCCCCCAAGTACACGGTGTTGCCGTCGACGGCGAGACTCTTCGAGTTCAACCGGTCGGAGAAATCCAACCGCGAGACCTCGGCGGGTGCCATCAGCACCGAAATGTCAAAGATCCACAAGGACCGCCCATCTGCGTTGTCGTAGCCTCGCGGAAAGCATGGGTCCCGGTCGCCCTCGAACGCATCATTCTCGTCGCCGACCGCGTAGAGATAGGTACCCGCGGCGACCACCCCACGAATGCACACGGTGGATGTACCACTCGAGGTTGAGGGCACGGTGACACTCTTGACGTTGGGATCGCTGGCGGCCCAATTTAGGAACTCTGGGTTGCTGGGATCCGGGTCGCTCGCTTGCATCGCAACCAACTCGGTGCCAACGGTGTATAGAACACCGTTGTGCCACACGATGTCGTTGATCGATGCAATGCTCGGATCCGGCCCATAGCCCGCAACGTCATTGCACTCGGCGGGTGCCGCCGGACCCGCCAAAATCTTTCCGGTGATGTTGTAACGCGGCGGTCCTGCAAGATTTGCTGCCCATACAAGGGCGTTGGCCATGAGGATGCCGCCGTCTGTCGTGGAGTCCCACAAGCCGGCTCCAGCGGCATCGGACACCGGATAGAGATTGAGGCTGACCACACGGGTCCCGCGCAGCTCCTTGGTCGCAACCAGTGACTCTCCCGACGGGTCCCACCGTGCAATTTCGGCACCGTTGAGGCTGTTCCAGGAATTGCGCAGGCTCTCGGTCCCCCCAGAGAATGTCGTGACGCCGCGGAGGATCGGATGTGAACTGCTGGCCAGCAGGTACAAGGGACCGTCGCCGAAATTGGCCGAGCCGCCGGTAATCGCCATGTAGTATTCCGTATCCAGACGTCCCAAAATCGGAGTGTTCTCTGCCAGTGATGACACCACGACGCCTCCCCCGGCGTCGGCGAAGTCCGCCAAATTGTCTCCGAGCCCGGTGGCGTCCGCATAACCGAGATGCTCCCATACGAGCACCGCATCGTAGTTCGCCGTGAGGGTGGCCACCGAAGGCGTTGCAGCATTACAGTCCATGGTTGTGATGATTCCGAGCAACCCGGTAGCAGCCAGGCTCGCCGACACATCCGCCAACTCCGTCGCACCATCGGCACCGCACAACAGCACATTCGGCAACGGTGGTGGAATGAAAAGAGTGTGCGGCGGCTTTTTGTCGATGACGTAAACGCCAGAGTTGTGCCCGGGAATCCCCTCGTCGTTACCTTCGATCGTCGCCAGGGCAAAGTAGAGCGTCGATGGCCCGCGGGTGATCTCGATGAGCCGTGACTCGATCGTCTGGCAGAACATACTCCCGGTGCCATCATTCTGGCAGCGCTGGTTGCTGCAACATGGGCTCGGCTCGGTGGGGGGGCCCCCGAGTCCATCATTACACAGAACATCTTCCTGGTACGGAATGATGTCGTGATTGAATGCTTGTTCGGTGTACATGCGCTCCCCCAGACGGACCGTGGTGAGTGCGGCATCGTTACCCATGTAGCTGGCGTCGTAGAGGTTGAGGCAGTTGGTCCCGCCTGAGCATAGCCCCCAATCGTAGTAGTTAAATGACCAGAGTTCATCGGTACCAAAAGCGCGCATGATGTCGGCCGGGCTCTGCAGCCCATTCGACCGGTACAACGGCAGCGTTTGATGATTTTCCGCATTGCCGACACGCCAGACAGAAATGTCCCCACGTGCCAACGCAGAGTTGCCAAAGATCTGGCTGCCTGCACGAGCGAACGTCGTCATGTCACCCCCGATATCACTGTAGCGGGCACCGCGCCGCAAAGCCGCACCGCGCATGAGTTGATAGATTCGCAACCCGCTCCTGCGCGTGCTCACGTACAACAAGCCGCCTTCCACGTGCACATCCTCGGCGTCAACGCGTATCGAAGCCGTTTCGGTCGGACCCTCTGGATCGGAGATATCCACGATGCGCAAGCCACCCTCCCCCCGGTCTTTCGTCTGGGAAAGAATGACGTACGCATAGGAGCCCGCAATTGTCCCCCCCTGAACGTCACTCGCTGCCCAGAATCCCGCCGGCACGATGTTTTCGCGGGCGGGGGAGAAACTTTCGCCATTGGAATCATGAAATGGGTTGGCTGCGAATCGATCACCTGGTGCGGGCAGCGTGTCGTCCAACCCATCGACATCGTCATTGGAGCCATTGATAACCGCGGAAATGTCATAGATACGCAGTCCACCACCGTCGTTTTTCCCGTTCTCGAAGACATAGAGGTAGTTGCCCACGATCTGCATGTCACGCACGGAAGTCCAGACGCAATCGTCGCGGGTTGAGCCGACTTCGAATGTGTTGGCGAACGGCGCATCTTGCTCCGGCCCAACCAGGACGGCGTCGTCCGCCACGAGCTTGAGCGCGATGATCTGGCGCGAGAGGGATGAGCCACAATTGGTGCGGTCGCCGCGTTTGTGCACAAATACGTAGGAACCACTGGTTGCCAAGCCAAAATAGGGATCCTGAATTCCGGTGTTCCAGTCCGGCTCGCTCAGCATGGCACCGCCCAGCGGAATGGACGGACCCAAAAGGCTGTCTGAAACCACAGTGCCCGGAACGCCCCAGGGCTGTGCGCCAACCAGACGCAAAAGATGTGCTTCATCCGGGGTAGCGTTGCCGTCGGTGTCGTGATTGGCATAGACCAGCAACTGATTCTCCCACACCATGAGGTCCCCGACTCCGTTGAAAGGCAAGGCGACGTTGCTCACGGTGATCGGTGTTCGCGGAGCTGCACTCATGGCCGACGCCCCGCTCATGTCATTTCTGGAGATGGAGAAGGTTTTTACGCTGGCCTGTCCGAAGCAGTCACAATTCCTTCGGCCATTTTGTTCGCTGCACGCACGGTCACACTCACCCTGCAGGACGTAGATGCGGTTGCCGTCCGCCACCATGCCGAGGACCGGTGGAAAGGCCTCCATGCTGAAACCGGAAAGTGTCGTAGGTTTGGTCGGATCGGTTGCGTCGATGATCTCGATGCGATCGACGCCAGTGCTTTGACGAGAGGCGGTGTAAACAAACCCGTTGTTGACGAGCAATTGGTGGTGATTGGCTCGCAGTGGCAAGGTGATGCCCGTCGCGTCCTGCCAGCAATCCGTCCCTGGGGTGCAGGAGTCATTCAGTGGCAGAACGAGCAAATCGTCAGAGAAGAGGATGACGAGGTAGTCGTCATACGCCTGGATCTTGAGCGGTTGATCGGCAAAGGTGCGACTGGTGACCTCAGTCATGCGGTCTGCGTATGTTGCTCCGGTGGGCTCGACGCGGAATTCCCAAACGGTCTTCTTGTCCTGACAACCCTCATCCTTCCAGTCAGCGCCGCCGGTGCCGCGCACGCCAAAGATCCTGGTGGGGTGCTCGGGCCCAGGTGCCGGCTGGGGATCGGCCGCAAAGACTTGCAGCTGTTCGGGACCGTAGTTTCTCGAGTCCACGATGCAGTCGGTAAGACCGAATAGCAGGCCTTTGCGTCCCGGAGTTGCGTCGATTGCAACGGTGAAGGTCGTTCCTGCTGCGACAGGCGTGTCCAGGGCCAGGTCAAAGGTGTAGGTCCCCGCCGAACCATCAAACGGCAGCGTATAGGATGCGATCGTTCTGATTTCTTCATCACCCGCTCCGGGCCGAATCGTGATGGTGTGGCCATTGAGGAGCGGTGGTGCCGCAAAACTCTGTATCGAACCGAGATCGGTCGGATCGAAGTCGAGGCTGAGGCTGTCACCGTCAAGGGCCGTGCCCACGGCCGGGTCCGGTTGTTCCGTTGGACCATTGCGATAATGTCCGTACGACACCGGCGGGAAGGCCGATACGTCCATCATCGGCGCGATCGGTATGCCACCGGCCGGAAACGCTTGCACGACATAGTTGTTGGCAACCGACATGGGTCCAAATGCGAGTGCCAAACCGTCGTCGGCGACATCGAGAGCGTGTGCACCCACGTCCGTCACTGGCGCGCCAAATGGGTCGATGACCCGCATCGAATGGTGCGCGTTGAAGAACGCTATCAGCTTGTAGAATCCAGGCTGATAATCA
>Ga0156517_1062_pt1 | contig 10001 bp, 8 predicted proteins | sample RifOxyB3_FD_111912 | JGI IMG/M metagenome (GOLD analysis project Ga0156517, IMG submission 111912) | Deltaproteobacteria bacterium RIFOXYB12_FULL_58_9 | reverse complement strand
CTCATCGGTGGCCCCCTGCCGTGTGGCACGTGAGCGTCCGCACGTGAACGTCTCGACGGGGCTGTGTCGCAAAAAACAAAAAACACGGCAAGACTTTTGCGCCGTGTGAATGCCCATGATCCGCGCCTCCCCTCGCTGCCCCGGCTCTTGCTCCCAACTTCGTTGCACCGCTGTACGATGAATCACGGCAACAATCCGCGACGCACGGCCAAGCTGTATCAATGCATGGCTGTCAGGCTGCGGAGTTCGCGCTGCTGGTCGAGGGTCCCGTGTTCGTCGATCCACATTGGTGCCTCGTCGTGCAGTTCGCAGAAGACCTCGATTGTCTTCGATTCGACATGCACAGATAAGTGACGCCGAATTTCGCCGTGACCGAGACCTTCAGCCCATCATTGAAATCTGTTACGTCTTCTAGTGAGACAAAGGCAGACATTCCAGGAGGATCGTCACATTGAGGCTAAGCATCTATTTGCTCTCGATTGGGATTTGGCTCACCGGGTGCGGATGCAACGGGCCCAATGCCAGACCGCCCATATTGCGGACCACCTTGCCCGAGGGGATCGTTGCGGGGTTCAGGAAAGTCCAGGCACCAACTTGGGAGGGTGGCGGATGGTATTGCGCAGTCGACGCTGAAACCCGGTGGGCCGTGTCGATGAAGAACGGCTCTGTGGAGATCGCTGCACGCCCTGTTACCAACGACGCTGAGGAAAAACCGGACCAACGGTTTCCGCAGACACCGCAAGTTCTCACAATACCGCAAATTCCACGTTCGATGGTCAAGCGGATGGTTGATGCCATGCCGGGATTAGATTGCGCAGAGGATGAGTGCTACCCGCTCGTGTCGCCTGCGCGCTTGGTTCACCGCGACGGCAACGCCTGGTTGATTGGTGTCGACGCGGGCGAGTTTGGCGGTGGGTTGTGGTCCGTGCACCCAGGCGGGAACAGTTTGATCCACCTATCGGAGCAGAACGTTCTGCGGGTCTTTGGCAAGGGTCGACAAGCGGTGGTGGTCACGGGATTGCACAACGGGACGGCGACAGACGCCCTTTATCCATCCAATGCAGCGGTATTCTTCCTCGAACGGAAGGAGAATTGGAAAGTGGAGTCCGCAAACGAACTCTACGATGTTCCTGTTGATGCCGACGACAGTTACGTCGAATGGGACAACGGTCTCGTTCTGCTGACTTCCTCTTTTGTCGAGTTGGCCACGAAAGGAAACTGGATGACGGCGCACCTGTTGAACATCCAAGACTGGTGGCAGCCCCGATCGCTGGCGGTGATCAGCGGCAACATCTTCTACGTCGGCATGCCGTACTATGTGGTGCGGGCAGAGATTGGTACTGATGGCTCCGGCAACACCCTCACCTGGCTCGCACCGGGATCGCCTTCCTCCGACAGGTGCGTAGTCAAACCAACCATTTCACGATGAACCACCCAACTACGGACAAAATGGAGAGCAAAAGGTATTTCAGAAGAATTGGTGATGCATATGGATGGATTGAACAAGACAGTTCCATTCAATTCAAGGCTGTTACGAAAGAAGGAGATCCAATTGAACTCACAGGTGACGAAGCAAGAAAGATAGCTGGGCTTCTTTTAGACTTGGCAAAAGAACTCGAGATAAATGATAATAATTATAATAAATAGAACTCCCATGTTAGGTGGAGCTGCGGTTTCGTTCAAATGTCTACTTTCTGCCCCGGTCCGGTGCTGACCGAAGTAACAACGCCCGAACCGATGCTCATCCGCTCGTTGCGCGCTCGGACCGCGACAACGGGAGGACTGTGAAATGATGCAAATGACAAGAAAAGGCATCGACCATGCTTACACTTCCTTGGTGGGATTGTCCGTCGGCGATGCATTCGGGGAAGCGTGTTCCTACGGCTTTCAACATGTCCGTGATCGATTGACCCAGGAAGGATTGGCGACTCATTCCTGGTGCTATACTGACGATACTGAACTTGCCATTGCAATATACGAAATGCTCGCACAAGCGGGTGAGATACGACAGGATACGTTGGCACGACTTATGGCAGAGCGTTATCGCAAAGACCCAGATCGAGGATATGGCAAAATGGCGCGAATGATTCTTAGGGGCATTGCGAACGGAGACGATTGGAGAACTCTGTCAAGCGGTACCTTTTCTGGTGGTTCCATGGGAAATGGCGCTGCAATGCGTAGTGCACCCTTGGGCTCATATTTTTCAGATGATTTTGAAATACTTGTCTCGCAAGCCGCCGCATCCGCACAAATATCCCACTACCATCAAGAAGGTGTCGCGGGAGCGATTGCTGTCGCGCTTGCAAGTGGCGCGGCAACAAGATTCAAAGATGAATCCCCCACGAGTGTCGCAGATGACATCATTCATATCGTCTTGAAATATACACCCCAGAGCGAAACCCGAACGCAGCTCCAACGGGCGTTGGCTTTTCCCGCCGACACCAATCCCGCAGTCGTAACCCAAGCGGTGGGGAATGGTTTTCAAGTGACCAGTCAAGATACGGTACCCTTTTGCGTCTGGAATGCGTGTCGCAATATCGACAACTATCGGGAGGCTATCCTTTCGACAATCGAGGTAGGGGGTGACTGTGACACCAATGGTGCCATTGTTGGGGGAATCGTTTCATGCTTCACGGGCATTGACGGCATACCTAGAGACTGGGTCAATCGATGCGAGAGGTTGGATATCGCACCCTTGTGGCCATAACGCCGCATTCAACGAAAAGATATTCTTGCGAGACTTGGCCACTGCGGTTAATTGTGCAATCACCGCAGTGATCGCGGTGACGCAACGAGTTGGACGACGCACTCCGATCTCAGTTTGGTTTGTCGAGCGGCGACATCGATGCTGAGCTGAGAGAGCTGTACTAGCAGCACACCATGAGGAGGTCCGAGTCAGCTACGGTTTTCCCCCCTTCCACTTTTTCAGTTCCACGACCTCATCATGGAGTTGACCCCACACCCGCTCGGCCTGTCGTCGCCGGTGTTCATCGTGGCGCAGCTCATTGGCCTGGGCTTCGCGCTCAAGCTTGCGAAAATGCTCGTAGCGATTTGCATCCAACTCTCCTGACTCGACCGCATTCTTCACCGCGCAGCCTGGCTCGGTCTCGTGGCGGCAGTCGCGAAATCGACACCGACCGGCAATTGCAGTGATGTCCGCAAACACCGTATCGATGCCGTCGTCGTCGAGAAGCTGCAGTTCACGCATGCCCGGTGTGTCGAGCAAAAGGCCTCCACTGGGCAGAAGGACGAGCTGGCGATGGGTCGTGACATGGCAGCCGCGACCGTCGCTTGCGCGGACCTCCCCCGTCCTCATTCGTTCCTCACCAAGCAGCGCGTTGACGAGCGTGGACTTGCCAGCACCAGAGGATCCCACCAGCGCCACGGTCATGCCGACCCGAATACTCGCGCGCACCTCCTCGATGCCCTCGGACCAAAGTGCACTCACGACGTGCACGGGCACACCGACAACGTTTCGTTCAATTTCGGTACGTCGAACCCACGCGTCAGAGCATATGTCGGCCTTGTTGAGGATCACCGATGGCTGAGCGCCACTCGCCCAAATGCGCGCGAGGTAGCGTTCGATCCGGCGCGCGTTGAAGTCGGCGTCGAGGCCACACACAACGAACACCCGGTCGACGTTAGCCGCAATCACCTGGACGCACACCTCGCGCCCAGCGGCACCCCGAGTGAACACGGCGCGCCTCTTGAGAACGCGTTCGATGATGGTCGTGCGGTTGGGACCGGGAACGTCGTTGACGACAACCCAGTCACCGACACCGGGAGGCCCAGCATTCTCAAGCTCAAGGCGAAGTCGTCCCGCGAGTTGAGCACGGCCAGAGCCCGCAACTGACCAGACCTCGTAGGCACCGCGGTGCTCAGCGGCGATGCGAGCGACGACGACTTTGCCTCCGCGTGGTGAATGAATTTGCTGTTCAAAAAAAGGTCCGAAGCCCAGATGAAGTAACTCGTTCACGACATTTTCCTCCATGTGCGCAAGCCTTTGGCTCGCACGATCACCCGAGCGCTCAGCACACTCCTTCGTGGGCACTCGGAAGGGATCAGCGGTTCCTGGAACGCCCCGTGGCGGTCAACGCTACCGGCGCAACAACGTCCTCAGGCAAGATCCCAATGGAGAACAGTCTTCGTCATCCAACCTCTGGCCAGGATTCTCTCCCCGGCCGCGTCATGAACACATAGCATCTTCTCTCGAGGAATTCCATCAACAGTGCTGGGTGACCGCCCTGCGGTTGGATGTTCTCGCACGCTAGCGAACCAGTAGCGGAGGCACCAATTCAACGCCCCTAACAACGTCGCGCCAATTGGCCGAGAGTGTCCCATTTGCTAGCGTTGACGACATGAGACTCATCGCCCTCACTGTAGTCGCCACGTTGTGCATCCTGACGTTGTCTGGCTGCTCCGCCGCCAAGACCTCTTGCCAAGACCCACGTCCCAACGCGTGCCCGAGCAACCAACCGTCGAGCGATCCGGCACCGAGAGCGCTACCGGAGGAGGATGTGAACTACGACGAGTTCGAGTAGCGTGAGTCATGAACACGAAAACCTACAGGATTCATTCTCCAAACATTACCATGGCCACGATGAATGGCCGCGCAGCGAAATGCTGGTCGTCAATCGGGAGCATCGAGGCTTGGGTGGTGTTGGACCTGGTTGTATGCTCTCGTCAAATAGGGAGCGGCCATGATCAATCGGAACTCTATGCTGTCCTTGGTGCTGCTCGTCGGCTGCTCCGGGCCAACCTCGCAACTTGTGCAACCAGCACCGGAGCTCACACCACCGGTCGAGAAGGCGGGGCCAGCCAGATCTGGCGCTCCCAGATGCCACTTGTCGTGTTGTACGCCTGAGATCTTGGTCTTGCAGGAGAATACTGCTGCCGAGACTGGCGACCGGTCGATCGCGAATGAGTGTTGCATTTGTGAGGAATTGGTTGAGCCCATGCAAGCCGACGACGGCCCGCTCAAGATCACATTTGTGGACGTGGACGAAGGGGACGCCATCCTCATCCAGGTCGGACAATTCGACGCACTTATCGACACGGGCAGCGACGGCAAATGGGATGGGCAACTGGGGCGGGTCCTCGAATCGGTCTCGGGACCTTTGGAGCTGCTCGTGCTCACCCATCCTTACGCAGACCATTACGGACAGGCTGACGAAGTGATGACGGCCCTCGAGGTCGAGCGCATCATCACCAATGGCGAGAGCCGTGGCCCACCGCGTGATGACAAGCAGATAGCGGCCTTTCAGGACTTCCTGGATGCATTGGCGTCAGAGGGTGTAACGCCAGAGGTCGGTGCCATCGGCACCCTCCCCTCCCCCATAGCCGGTCTTAAGCTTGAGGTGCTCGCGACCGGCGGACGCGAAGCGGACACTTCCGATGGAAGCAACACCAACAACGACGGCCTGGTGCTCATGCTCACCTACGCTGGCAAGAAGGTCCTCTTCGCCGCTGACGTCGAAGAGGTTGCCGGCGCACAATTGGTCACAAAGCACTGCGGCGAAGCCACACCCTGCCCTGCCCTCAATGCTGACCTCCTCAAAGTGCCCCACCACGGTTCGAAACACTTCGATCAGGGATTCTTTGAAGCGGTGAGCCCCCGCTTTGCGGTGATCTCCGCTGGCTTTCACACCGAGCAGCATTGCCTACCCCGTCAAGAGTCCTACCAGGCACTGAAGTTATTGGGGGCAAAAGTCTTTTCGACCAGCGCCGAGGGCAATGGTGATGTCAGTGTTGTCATCTCGCCCGATGGCAACATGAATTGGGACTTCCCTGACAACCCCGCCTTCGTGTGGGAGAGCCAACAGGGCCGCAGGTGTGTTGGGCCCTTGGTGTTTGATCAGGGGTGAGAGATAGCCCCTTCAAGGAGCACACATGGGGTGGTTCGAGGACGCCCTACCATGCTTCCGCAACTCGCGTGCTCGCGTGCTCATAACTATATCCACACAGGGCAGCTTCGTGTTACTAGTGGGTGTTGTTGATAGGATGCAAACGGCCAGTGGGGTCGCGCGACACAACCCGAAATGGGGAACTCATGGTTGAGCCCAACAAATCGCTTGAATTTCGTCTTGGCATCGATTTTCGTCCCGACCTCTATGAAACAAACCGTCAGGACTGGCTGAATGCTGCGAAAGTTGAAATTGCCAAAAAATCGGAGGCGGTTGCCAACGAGTTGTTGAAATACAGCGGCGAGTTGAAATCCCTCGAGAACATTCAATCCCTTGACCAGTTCATTGACGACTTGGCCCAAGGGATCCTCACCGGACAGTCTGAGTTTGCAGTTGAAGAGAAGCTAACCGCCTTCAAAGAGGTCGGCAGTTCTGGCATGGCACTGATGGCGCGCATTCAGAACGAGAAGAAGCTGTTTGTGGAAAAGTCGCTGAGTGATCTCTACGAGATCCTGCCGACACTTGTTCCGGAACTCACAAGTAGTGCGCAGGAGCGTTTTGCGGCGTGTCAGAAGGCGGTCAAGGAAATGGGAGGGGCCGTAGGTGCCAAAGCCCTCGATATCTTGGATGCTGCGCGCAAAAAAGGATTGCTTCGGCCTCTGATCGAAACCGCGATTTTCAAGCTCAAGGCAGACGAGCCAAAGGAAAGCAACAAAGATCTGGCCATACGTTTGACTAACCTCATCGAATCGGAGCTCTGGTTGCGGGAGAATCACGACGCTTCGCCCGAGAAGCATGCAGAAAGAGCGGCTTCCTTTTTTCGCAAGCACCTGGTCACGGCAGACAACTTTGGCAAGATGCTTTCCAAGACCACGGATGCAAAGATCACAACCGGTAATGCGGTCACCCTGTTGAGTGATCCGGCAGAGGCGATGCAGAAGCGCATCAATCTCATCGGTGAGCTCGCAGAGGGCACCATCGAAGTGGCTGCCTGGGCGTTTGGCGAGGACAGCTCAGCAGAGCTGATAACAAACTCGCTGATAAAGGCGGTTCAGGAAGCCAATGATCGCGGTGCCAAGATCACGGTGCGGGTCCTCGTCGACGGCAAAACCTCGCAATTGAGTCACTACGGCAGTTGCATCAAGAAGTTGGAGAGGGCCGACACGAACGGCGGCCTTTCGACGATCGAGGTGGTTCGATCCGGAAATCCCAAACGTCCCTACGACGGCAGCCACTGCAAGATCTTCGCAGTCAACGGATTGGACCGTGAGGGCAAAGAATTGCACGCTTCAATCATGGGCGGTCGCAACTACAGCGACCACTATTTTTGGGAGCAGGGCGTCGAGAATCCCACCGAGGAATGGACCGACATGGACGTGTTGCTCGAAGGCGCAGCTACGGCACCGGCTTCGTCGGCTTTTCGTCAAGTTTGGAATCGAGAGGCGAAGAATCAAGACCGACCCGACATCCAAATTGATGAGCCCAGGACAGGTTTGGTGACCAGGAAGTCCGCTTCAGATCACGGTCAAGAGAACGTGGCAGTCGTCAGTGATGCTCCCGGAACGCACAGGGACGCACAACCGAGCAACTCTCTTTGGGCGCATCTCGTGGTCATTGAGTCTGCAACGAAGACTCTCGACATCCCGAATGCATACTTTGTCAATTTCCCAGCGGTTCGAGAAGCGATTGTGCGGGCCATTGAACGCGGGGTTGAGGTCCGGATTTTCACCAACAGCAACGTGAGCATTGACGAGCCGATCGTCTCCCTTCCGATATTGGCCGAGCTCGCAAGTCTTCAGGCCGAGGCGAACAAAATAGACAGTGACGGCCTCAAGATCTATCTGAAGAGTCAAGAGGCCAATCTCAAGCCGGGTGAGCAAACACTTCACACCAAGGCGGTCGTTGCGGACGAGACGCGATGGGCAGTGGGAAGCTACAACTACCATTTGCGTTCAGAGTATTTAGAGGCTGAGGACGTCGTGATTGGTTGGAGCGACAACCCCAACGACTCGGATACGGCCCATGAGATCGTCAAGACTCTCGAGCAAGGTATCGATGATGGCGATGGTGTGCACGAGACGGGTGAGAAATACCAGTTGGCAGATCTGACCCGACTGGAAAGCCTTATCCAACACTCGCCCAAGATTTTGCAGCGCGCGTTTCCTCTCTTCCACTTGGTGCGACACAATCTCTAGAGCAGACTTTGCTTGCGTCGGACGGCTCTGTTCAGATCAGAAATGGCAGGTGGGCCGCGCTCGCGAGCGTCGTCGGGCAAACCACAGCACGAGGAGGGTGCCACACCCGCCAGATACCTTCTGGCTTCGGCAGCCTGACGCTTCGCTTTCTTCTGCGCCAGGCTCAACAGTTGTCGGCGTTGCTGCCTTGAAGACCTTGTATTGGTTCCATGTCAGGGGCGGGATTTGTCCAACCCCTGTGGAGTTTGCGATAGGTACCAATATGTTGCAGGCTGCGGCGATGAGAGCCACTGACAAACTATTGTGCGGCCTGACTGAGGCCAATCCGGACGCGGCGGCCCGGATCCTCGAAGCATTCGCAGCCGAAGAGGCGGGCCGAGCCTTCAATCGCCTCAACGTTGGCAGCGCGGCCATGGTGCTCGGCCGCATGACCCCAGAGCTTGCGTTGGCCGCCATCCTGCAGGTCAAGCCGGAACGCCGCACCCCCCTCCTTGAACACATGGTTCCGCATGTTGCGGTGCGTCTTCTTCGCCTCGTCGAGCCCGACACGCGCACTGCCTGGTTGGAACCATTGGGTGAGAAGTTAGCAGCCCCTCTGCGCGCGTTGATCGCCTATCCGCCTGATACCGCCGGGGGTACCATGGACCCCATTGTGACGACCCTACCGGTCGACATCAAAGTCGGTGAGGCGGTGAGCGTATTGCGAAAAGCGCCACGGTCGACAGTGGTCTACCTTTACGTGGTCGACCGCGACCAACGACTCGAGGGCGTGGTCGGCATTCGCGATCTGCTGCTCGCTTCCCCCAAAGACCCAATTGCCCCACTGGTTAATCGTGATGTAACCAGTATTCCGGCCGAGTTGGACCGCGATCTGCTTGCCGAGACGATGCAAAGAAGCAAGCTCCTTGCTCTACCGGTCATCGATCACGAAAGGCACCTGCTCGGAGTTGTCCGTCACGATCAGGTCATTCGCGCGGTCCAGACTGAAGCTTTCGAGGACATGCTGAGGATCGTCGGCGCTGGCGTTGACGAGCGTGCCCTCTCGCGGGTGTCTGTGGTCATCAAGCGACGCCTGCCGTGGCTCTACGTCAACTTGTTCACGGCGTTCATCGCCGCTGCGGTCGTCGGCCTCTTTGAAGGTGTGATTGCCCAAGTCACTGCCCTGGCAGTGCTCTTGCCCATCGTTGCCGGCCAGGCCGGCAACAGCGGTGCGCAAACGCTGGCAGTCGTCATCCGCGGCCTGGCACTCAAAGAGATCAGCCAAAGCAACCTGTTGCGTTTGATGGGCAAAGAGATCCTGGGCGGTTTCCTCAACGGCATAGCCATTGCCGCGGTCACCTCGGGAGCCGTCTACCTCTGGGACGGCCGTTGGGGGTTGGCGCTTGTCATCGGTCTGTCGATGATTGTCAACATGGTTGCCGCAGGCCTTGCGGGCGCAATCATTCCGCTCATCCTGGTGAGACTCGGCAGAGACCCAGCACAGTCCTCCTCGATCTTCTTGACCACGGTTACCGACGTCGTCGGATTCGCCAGTTTCCTCGGTCTTGCGTTGCTGCTTGCGCCACTCATACATTGAGCCCCGTGCCTCAAGGGCGTTTCCGCAGCTGTTCCGGAAAGAGGCGATGAGTTGATGCTATCAACTCCAAACAGGGCAACTGCCAACTACTACCCCATGTGGTGGATCATGGCCGGCCCTGATCCGTCACGAAGGGACCGTCTCTCCCCAAATCGAGCGTGCCTAGGGTTGCAGCGAACCGGTCGTGTTCACCCACCGGGTGAAGGCAGGTAATCTCAATACTTCGAGAGGAAATGCTTCCCAAACGCTAGGTCAAGCGCTCGCTTTGCGGCCCCAGCAGGAGGGCGCTCGATTCCGCCCTTGTCGTCTTCTGCTTCTCTGCAAGGC
>Ga0156517_1014_pt1 | contig 10039 bp, 9 predicted proteins | sample RifOxyB3_FD_111912 | JGI IMG/M metagenome (GOLD analysis project Ga0156517, IMG submission 111912) | Deltaproteobacteria bacterium RIFOXYB12_FULL_58_9 | reverse complement strand
GTCCGGCGAATTCGCAATCGAGCTCGTTGGAAGGCTTGGCGGATCGTTGACGCCAACTCCCTGAAAGCTCGTTTCTTATTGCGCCAGCATCACAACGCCTTCTCCGCTTTGATGCCCGCCTTCAACTCGGCGCGGGTCAACGAGGAACTGGGCAAGTACAATGATGGCACCGAAACCTCAGAAATCATGAAGCATGATGAGTATGTGCTTCACTACGATCGTCGCGTCATCATTGAGCCTCGCTATGGCTGGGCGATCATCGGGCCGGGTCGTGTTCTGGCAGAGAGTCTGCCCTACACCTACTACTTGACCCCACCCGCCGTGCGCGATTGGCTCTTGTGGCACGGAGGCTCTCAGCATCTGGAGCGAGCCTCGTGCGTCTGGTCGCTCAGAGGCGTCGGAGAGGGAAACTATTATCATTGCTACAACGACATTCTTGCGAAGATACCATTGCTCGAAAGCGTCGCGAAGGAACCCGAACCAACTCTCGTTGTAGGCAAGTCGATGTACGAACAGCCGTTCTTTGCAGAAATCCTCGATCGCACTCAATTGTGTCGGCGGTCCTGGCTGGTACAGGACCACGACGACTACGTGGAGGCCGAGAGGGCTTACTTCTGCAAGACACCGCCAATATCCAAGCGCTGGCTGCTCGCTCTTCATCGAATGTTGAAGCCGCCGCGGCCGGATCCCAACGCAACACGGCGGATCTACTTGACTCGCGGGCGCGCTTCCGGTCGCTCGCTCGCCAACGAAGACGAGATCGCGCCGATTCTCGAACGTTTTGGCTTCGAATCGGTGGACACCGCCGCAATGACCGTCGCTGAGCAGATGGACCTGTTTGGTGGCGCGGCGCACGTCATTGGAATTCATGGTGCCGGAATGGTGAACCTGCTCTTTCGAGCCGGGGCCAGTCTCTCGGTGATCGAGGTCTTTCCTCCAAACAATGTGGCACCCCATTACTACTGGCTTTCGGCCGTGCTCGGATACGACTACAACGCCATCCAGGGCAAGGAGTGCCGGCCGGGGGATGCCACTGCCAGCATGACGGACAAGATCGAGTTTCGATTGGAGCCCAGGCAGCTGCAGACTGCCATTGAGAGGATGGGCTGCAGTTAGGCAACTGCGGTAGTGTCATGCGTATCGGAATCGCCTGTCCCTCTTTTCACATAGGTGGTTGGAGCACGCACGCGCTTGGGTTGAGTGAGGCCTTTCGTGAACTCGGCCACCAGACAGTTGCCATTGTTCCGGATCCATACGGCCAGCTTTACGATGACTTTCGCCGACTGTTTGATCGGGTGGTGGCTATTCCCAGACGGTTGGAAACTCGCAAGCAATATCTGCAGCGGATTGCCCGCATGGTCGGCAAATTGCGTCTTGATGTTTTGATCAATAACGCGGTGGCCTGGGTGCAGGCCAGCTATCCTCTCCTCCCGTCCAACGTGGTGAGGTTGTCGGTGGTCCACAGCATCGTAGACGCCGAGATTCAGTGCACTACCTTTCACTTGCCTTTCACTCAAAGAGTCATTGCCGTTTCGGAAAACGTTGCCCATGCCACGTTGAGGTATGTGCCGTCCGCCAAGCTGACGCAGATTCCAGTGGGTGTCACCGCTCAACCGCTCCCGCGCGCTGCCCGTTGCCCAGATGGCCCGATCAGGCTCGCATACGTCGGTCGCGTTGCCCACCGGGCGAAAAACCTGCCGTTGCTGGAACGCGTCCTCGATGGTCTTCATGCTCAGTCCGTCAGTTTCACCATGACCGTCGTAGGGGATGGCGACTATCTCGCGACCATGCGTCGACACGTTGCCGCGCGGCCCTGGGCTGAGCGCGTTGTTTTCAGGGGGGCCCTGTCCCCAGAGCGGGTACGCGGTGAGCTGCGTGGGTTCGACGCGTTCCTGTTGACATCTACATACGAGGGCACGCCACATGCTTTGTTGGAGGCGATGGCTGCTGGCGTTGTGCCAGTGTGCTCCAGGATCGAAGGTGCAACCGATCGCATTATCGAATCGGGCGTCAGCGGTTATCTCTGCAATCGGGAACAGCCGAACGAATTCGTGACAACCATCGCGAGCCTGGCCCGAAACCGGGAGCTTCTCGAAGAAATTGGAGAGCGTGCGCGAGCGCGGGTAGTTCGCGACTATGGGTTGAATTCGGTTGTGCAACGCTACCTCGGAATCATCGCCGACTGCCAGTGTAATCCGGTTGACTCGTTCTGTCCGAGTCCGTCGCAGGCAGGGATTTTTCTGAGTCTGCCCCCGGCGGTCAGGCGAGCTTGCCATTCCCTGCCTCGTCATATCCGCCGCCGTGCGGGTGACTTTGTCAGGAAACATTTGCATAACACCGCTCCCGTTCGAGTGCGTCCAGAGGACCTCTGGTGACGTCGATCGCTCGTCTTGTGCCGTCTGTGGCCGTTCACGGGCGGGTCCGCCCGTTGACCCAGGTGCGGGCCTGGCTCGCCTTCGTGGCCGTCATCATTGGGCTGTGGTTGCTCGCTCTCTTGGGGGTACCGGGGGCCACAGGGTTGGCTTGGGCAGGAGGCGTCCTTTGTCTTCTTTCCACTCTCTTCGCACCGCAGAGCTATGCAGCGTTCGCGGTGGTCGCGGCCATTCTGGTGGGACCCTGGTTATCCCAGCTGGTCATTACACAGCGACTAGGCCCCGCTTTGAACGTGGAGACGATCATGGCGCTAGCGGGCCTAACCCGGTTTTTTCCTGCATTCGTTCTCAACAAATACCCGACTATTCCCAGGGCTGTTCTTTGGTGCGTCGCCGCGTACGTGTTTGCAGACCTTGTCGCTGTGATGCGTGGTTACGAGTCACCGGATTTCGTTGCCCTTGGTGGTCATTATGTCCGATTCTTCGCCGTTGTCGCGTGCATGTGGGAGGCTGGGCGGCGTTTGCTGTGGGAGGATTCTCTCGTCATTGTTTTCGCTGCTTTGACCAGTCTGAGCTTGGTGGGGGTTGTCGTTGGAACAGATACCTACGGTGTTTCGCCCAGCACGTTGGGTGAGCTCTCAATGGCGCGGAGCTCGAGCATCGCAGATCCCAACATGGCAACCGTGCCATTGACGATGTGGATCACGTTTTTCCTTTCCTCCCAGCTGTTCACCAAGATGCGTGGCGCGAAGATTTGGATGCCCGTGGGGATTGCTGTCGCAGGAATCGCGATGTTGCTTTCTGCCTCGAGAACGGCGTTTCTATCGCTCGTTGTCGGCTTGGTTGCCATGGTCTTTCTCAGCGGCAGAAAACGCATGGGGTCCGCAGTGGCCCTCTTGGCAGGAAGTTTTCTTCTCGCAGCGCTCACCGTTATACCCAAACCATTCCAAGAGCGTCTTTTGGGCTCGTCCGCCTTTGGCATGAATACCCGAAATTACGTTTTCGAAAACGCGCTCTCCGCCATTTTTGATGCCCCGATACTCGGAAGTGGCCGCGACACCTACTTCAAGGCCTCTCATGCTGAGGTGCATCTGGGAGCCCACAATACTTTCCTGCAAATCCTCGCCGATGGCGGGATTGTTTCGGCAATGGTGTTTGTCGTGCTGCTGGTCGTGTTGTTCTGCACCTGCCTGCGTTTCAGGAGGCTGGGGGCGCGCGGGCCGGTGCAGGTCTATCCTGTCGTTTTCATCGTTTACGTGGTGGCCGCGAACGGATTGACGATTGGACTCATAGGCAATCCCATCGGCCTTGCTTTTACGGCAATTTCTGCTGCGATGCTTGGCGCAGGCGCTCAGCACGCCATGGCCGAGTCTTTGGCTGTTGGCGTCGATTGAACGGAAGACAAGGGTTAGCATGCACATCGCATACGTGGTTCATTTTGCCGGACCGCAAGTGATCGAAGGTCGTTTTGGCGGCCGCGATCCCAATCCCGGCGCGACGCAAAAGGTGAAGCTCATCTGTCGTGCGCTGCTCAAGGGAGGACATCGAGTTACGATCCTTTCGCCCAACGCAGTAAGCCATTCAGGGAAATACTACCCCGCCGGCAGCGAGCGACTCACGTTTACCGAGGGTGAGGTTGGAGTGTTGTATGCTCCGCTGCTCGATATTCGTGGACTCCATCGATTACCGGCGGGATTGTGGCTTTCGCGACTGTTTCGGCGGGAGCACAGAAGATCCCGGTTTGGCGGAGTGCTCGTCTACAACATTGGCTCGACAACCCTTCTGGCTGCCAGAGAAGGTCGCCGCGTTGGGCTTCCCGTCATTTTGGAGTACGAAGATGACGCTCTCGCCATCAATCCAGGTCGCGAGAGCAGTTGGTTGAGTTCAGCTGTGCATTACGCACAGAGATCGACGGTCGAGCGGTTGACCCTGGCACGAATGAACAGGCTGATCCATGGGGCGCTGGTGGTATGCCCCGAGTTGGCCAGGCAGTTACGAACCAAGAACGTCATAGTTGTTCCGGGGTTGCTCGGCGACGACATTGTGGCTGCCAGTCAGCTGCCACCACCGAAATTCGATGGTCGGCGCGCGCGCGTGATCTATGCTGGTGCGCTCACCTACGACAAAGGTGCCAGTCTCGCTGTCGAGAGTCTCGCTTCGGTTTTGCACTCGGTAGATCTCGAAATCTTTGGTGGCGGTCCACTGGAAACACGATTGCGTCAGATGGCGAGTCGGGTGCCCGACAGGCACAGTGTTACCATACGCGGTTTCGTGGATCGCTCAACATTGTTGCAAGGGCTGGCGGGGGCGCACGTGCTCGTCAATCCCCATCGACTCGACATAGGCCGCGGACTGCAAGGTAGCCTTTTCCCCTTTAAGGTGATCGAATACGCGGCCACCGGGGTGCCGGTCGTATCTAGCCTGCTCGGCACGCAAAGCGATCGCTTCAAGGGAGTTTTTCGGTTCTTTGAGAAGGACACTCCCGAAGCGCTGGGAACGGCCATCGACGATGTCCTGCACAACCATGATCGTTTCCGCCACGCATCGGTGGGCATGCGAGAGGCCATTCAGAGCCAACACTCCATAGACGGCGTCAGCAAGAAGCTCGCTAGCGTTCTGGCTACGGCACAACGGAAGGGATCGTGATGCCTTCGTCAGTCTTACACATTTTCAACTGTATGAGTCAGGTGTTACCGACCCGAGAGTTCATTGGCTTGCGTAGAAAGTTGTTGCGGTTGGCTGGCGTGGATGTGGGGCGAGATGCGAGGATTGCTCACGGTGTTTGCATGCAGGGCGGCAATATCGTTATTGGCTCCGGCGTGTGGATTGGCCCGCTGTGCTTCTTCTCTGCCTCTGGGGCGGGAACAATCACGATTGGCAACAACATTGATATCGCGCCGCGTTGCGCATTCGTTACCGGCTCACATGAAATGGGGACCACTTTGCGGCGTGCGGGCACGGGATACTCAGCCGACATTGAAGTCGGTGACGGTTGTTGGCTCGGTGCCTCAGTCACTCTGTTGGGCGGCGCGCACCTGGGGGAGGGATGCGTTGTCGCTGCAGGCGCCGTTGTCAAACCAGGCACATATCCGCCCAACAGCCTGCTCGCTGGCGTGCCCGCTCGAGTCAAGAAGACTTTACCCGTCTGATTGATTGTTGGATCGGCCAGTTGCGAGCTTATTTCTTGTTCACAGTACTGGCTGAGGAATTCTTATTTGTTGTTTGCTTCTTCGCTGCTAGGAGGATGAGTGGGGCAGACGCCTGTTCCAGCCAGCGCTCATTTGAAAAATCTGTCTCGTTTACACTTTCAAAGCCAGTCGCGGCCAAGATTCTCTGCCAGCCACGTGGCCCAAAACGGTTTCTCGAAATCTGCAGGTAAGTCACGTAGGACTTAACCCTTCGAATCCTGAGAATACACGGAGGCAGGTTGCCCAACAAGTGATCAGAGCTGAGCCATTTCTCGAGCCTGCGAATACGACTGTATGGATTTGGCACGCTGAAGACGAGAACTCCCGTTGGGCGAAGCACTCTTGAAAGTTCTGCCACCATCCCCTGCACGTCGGTCAGGTATTCAAAGACACTGGAGGCCACGATGCCGTCAAAGCTGCCTGTCTCGAAGGGCAAGTCATTCCAGCCAGGCTTGAGAGAAATCCATGTGATCGGCATCTCCCCCCGATCAGCACGAGCGACTTCGAGCATCCTTTCAGCGATGTCGCATGCTGTTACCTGGTAGCCCTTTTCGCAGAGCGCTGCGGATATCTCACCGGTTCCACAGCCGAGGTCGAGGATCCTGCCTGGGGAAGGTGACAACTCGCAGAGCCGCGTGGCGAATTGCTCCAAGCGACGGTTGAGTTCTCCGCCCGGACCATACTTTGCTGACCAGAAGCGAGCTTTACTGTTGAACAGTGCTTGAACCTCGTTGGTTGGCATCGTACCCACACATTCCTTTGTCTGAGCGCCTGGTCTTCGACCCATTGCGGGGCCTACACCGAGTCTATGTCCCCAACGCGTTCAGGCGGACAGGCCCACGGTGCGGTCGGCCGCGGCTGTCCGTCCCGCACGTGTCGGATCACCGCCTGGAAGTATTCGGCAGCTGCGTCGCCTCCGGTCGCATTCTTGGCCCAAGACCGAATCTTCATTCTCAGATGGGTTGTGGGGGGGCCTTCACTCACGTGTCGGTGAATGGCTGCGGCAAGCGAATCTACACACCCAGCTCGGAAAACACTGCCGAGCCAAGGCGCCGCGATCAGGTCTGCCGAACCTGCTGCATCGCTTGCCACAACGGGGATTCCGGCGAGGAGCGCCTCGTTAGTGACGGCGCCCCATCCGTCGAAACGACTGGGGAGGACCAGCAGATCCGAATGCTTCATGGTTCGGCGGACCTCATGGTTGGGCAGTGAATCTGTCCACTTCACTCGTTGTCCAATTCCCAGTTTGACGGCAAGTTCGTGGTACTCGCAGGTTTCGAGTTCCTCTCCCACAATCTGCAATTGGCATTCTGCGAGGCCGGGGTTTGTCAGGGCATTCAGGAGGAGATCAACGCCCTTTCTACGGATCAATTCGCCGACGAACAGGATCCTGAAGGGGCGATGCAGACAGCGATCGAGGCTCCGGTCTCGCGCTGTTTCCTTCGGGTCGCAGACGAAATAACCGAAGGGAAAGATGCGAGCCCTGGGAAACCCGACTCTGCGGTACCATCGTACTCCCACGGCTCCGGCTGCGAGAATGAAGCTGAGTCGACTCCGGAAACGGGCCGCGTACATCGTGTAGCGCACCGCTCTGACGAGTGAGATTATTCCTTGGTCTGTTCGTCCAGCCTCGGCCATGACTCCAATCATCGCACCCGTGTTGGCAACGGTGCGCAAGGTTCGGTAGTTCTCCGGGCTGCCACGGATGCCCGAGAAGACGTGGATGGTCTTCTCCGACGTGAGCAAATCCGCCCGTTGCGACCGCGTGGGCGCGACAATCAGGTCGGCCGGCGAGAAGTCCGGCTGAGTCCATCCCTGGGCCAGGCGAGCCGGTGCCAAAGGACGCTCGGCAACGACGACAACTGGGCCGCCCCACCTGGAGGCTATTGCGCTAATGACGGCGCCCTGATGCATTGAAGGGCTTGGTTGCCAGAAAATCAACGATTCCATCTATAGTCTCATCCAACTCAGAAACTTGTTAACGGAGTGAGCTGTTGACCTTTTTTCGCCATGCTGCTGAGTGTGAATGACAGCAGAACGCTCGTACGGTATCTGGACGTTGTTGCAGGCGTCAAGCTTGTGTCTGCCAGGCAATAGGCACTGAATTTACAGCATCATTTTGGATCTGCGCGCATAAGGCGTAAGCAACACAGGCGGTTGCAGAGACTGCGCGCCTATGGGATCTGGCGACACCTATGAGAACAGTGTTGGTGTTTGTTCATTACTACCTTCCTGGCTACAGGTCTGGCGGTCCGGTTCGTACGTTGGCCAACATTGTAGAACGCTTGGGGGAAGATATTCGGTTCCGCGTTGTGACAGCTGACTGCGATGCTTACGAGTCGCGATCGTATTCAGGGGTAAGGGTAGATGACTGGAACCATGTAGGCAACGCAGAGGTGTTCTATGCCTCCGCATCCGCCAGAAAGTCTCTCGCGCTCGTGCGTCTCGTCGCCTCGACGAGGCACGATTTGCTGTACCTCAACAGCTTCTTCGATCCTGCATTTACTGTGGTCCCGCTCTTGGCTCGCCGGATGGGTTGGTTTCCCGAATGTCCGGTGGTTCTGGCTCCACGTGGTGAGCTGGCTCGGAGTGCACTTGGATTGAAGGCGTGGAAGAAGCGCTCGTATGTCAAGCTAGCCCTCGGTTTGGGATTGTTGCGCGACATCACTTGGCACGCCTCAAGTGAGCACGAGGCCCGCGATATTCGCAGGACACTCGGTTCAGTCGCCGATCGGATCGTTGTGGCACCTAACCTGCCCGCTCTGGCCGAAGCCCATCCGCCTCCGAGGCGGAACAAGCAAGGGGTTCCGTTGCGCATCGTTTTCCTGTCACGCATTTCTCCCATAAAAAATCTCGACTTCGCGCTCCGCGTGTTGACCCAGGTGTCGGTGCCAGTCGAACTCGACATCTACGGCATGGTGGGGGATTCTGCCTACTGGAGGCGATGCCAGGCTTTGATTGCGACGCTACCGACTACTGTTAATGTGGCGTACCGAGGTGTGGTTGATCACTGTTTGGTGACCCAGACCCTCGGTGAGTACGATCTCTTCTTCCTTCCGACACTGGGGGAAAACTATGGCCATGCAATATATGAGGCCCTGGCAGCCGGTGTGCCGGTGCTCATCAGCAACCAAACCCCATGGAAGGATCTCGAGGAGTGTGGGGTGGGGTATGTGCGTCGGGTGGAGGAGCCTCGGACCTTTGTGAGGGCGATCGAAACTCATGCACAACTCACCCCGTTGGAAGCAGAAGCGATGGCAGCGAGGGTGTTCGAGTACGCTCAACTTGTCGGCACGGATCAATCACTCATTGAGCGTACCCGATTGCTTCTCCTTCAAGCACACCGGTGCATCTGACCCGAAGGCACACCCGATTTCGTGTTGCAGCACCAATTCTTGCGATATCCTATCTGGCGTCAGCTAGGTGACCTGGATGCAGTTGCACCCAACCACATTTCGAGGTTTCCGTTGATCATTATTAACTTGGCCAAGATCGATAATCACAGTTCTTTGGGGTTTCTTCTTCGGGTTCCCCTTCGTCTGGTTCCAAAAAACGCGACGATGAGAGTATTGCAGGGACCAATGCGGGGGGCGAAATGGGTGGCGGGCTCGTCAACGCATGGCTGTTGGCTGGGGACATACGAGAAGCAGAAACAGATGTTCTTTGCAGAGCATCTACGGGCCGGGCAAGTTTGTTGGGATGTGGGAGCCAATGTTGGATTTTACACCCTGATGGCTTCACTATTGGTGGGTCCAGCTGGCCATGTTGTGGCGGTGGAACCACTTCCAGAAAATTTGGAGTTCCTGCGACGGCACCTTCGACTCAACGATGTTGACAATGTCACCGTGATCGAAGGAGCAGTCTGCGAGTTTGACGGCGCTATTGGTTTTGAGCCGCACAACAGTCCGTCGATGGGGAAGGTCACAACGCACGGGAGCCGTCGAGTTGCAGCGGTGACGTTGGATACCTTGGTTTTTGAAAAGATGCTGCCCAAGCCTGATTTGATAAAGATAGATGTGGAAGGAGCGGAAGCGGCTGTTTTTGAAGGCGGACTTCGCGTGTTCGAGGAGGTTTGCCCGATTGTTGTTTTGGCGACCCACGGAAAAGTCATACACAAGAAGTGTCTAGATTGGTTGGACCGGCATGGTTACCAAGTGCGTGGAATGGGCGGTGCACCAATCTATGAAACCGATGAATTGATTGCAGAACCGCGAGGACGGGTGGTGAAGTCACCGAGCGCAAAGTCTCAGGAGGGACTGATCGCCGACGAGAAATGAAAGACGCGAAACAAAAGTGGTGGCTTGACTGCGCCAGAGAGCGCGTGTCTATAGCCCTGCTATGCTCCAATTGCTGCAATCCTTGAACGATGGCTCAATGGAGCTCGTCGATGTGCCGACACCACGGTTATCGGAGGGCTTTGTTCGAGTTCGGAATATGGCATCGGTCGTGTCTCCTGGCACCGAGCGCCAGATGATGGCG
>Ga0156517_1061_pt1 | contig 10107 bp, 9 predicted proteins | sample RifOxyB3_FD_111912 | JGI IMG/M metagenome (GOLD analysis project Ga0156517, IMG submission 111912) | Deltaproteobacteria bacterium RIFOXYB12_FULL_58_9 | reverse complement strand
TCGATCTGGACACCTTCCGCGCCAGTGATTCGCAAGCAGAGAAAAGGACGGGGGGTTCACGACCGCCGCGCAAACGTCGACGCCGGGCGCCACGCCAGAATCGGCCCACTTCAGTCGCCGAGATCGCCAACATCGCGAGCGCCGCCATGAGCGGCACCAAAGCGGCCCCCCCGCCTCTCCCGCCTCCCCCGCCGCCGGTGCAAAAAAAGGGCGGCCTTGGTGGCTTCATCAAGCGTCTTTTCGGCGGTTGATTGTGGGTCCTGTCCAGCAGGTGGCCTGTTTGTGGAAATCTACGGGCGCGCCATCCCACTCGGGTCGATCCCTCCCGCTATTTCCGTCCGCGAAACTTCACCCAGATAGGGGTGGCTGAATAACCGTATCGTTCGCGAATGGTGTTGATGAGATAGCGTCGATAGGACGGCGGAATTTCGTCGGCGTGGCTCGCCGCACAAATGAAGGTTGGCGGTCGCACCAACGGCTGAGAAACATAGAACAGGCGAGGTCGTTTGCCACGGCTTACGGGGGGCGGATGGATGTCCACCACCTCTTTGAAAAAGCGATTGAGCTCGCTGGTAGAGACGCGGCGGTGGCGCTCCCGCTGCGCCTGAACGACGAGGCCAAGGAGCCTCTGCACCCCGTGCCCGGTGCGAGCCGAGGTCCGGCGCAAGGGCGCGTAGTCCACAAACGGCAGGCGAATGCGAGCGAGCTCAACGTATTCGCGGCCGGCCTCCTCGCCGGGGATCAGATCCCACTTGTTGGCGACCAGGATCACACCTTTGCCACGTTCATGGGCTAAGGCGACGACCTTGGCGTCCTGCTCGCTCACCGGTACCGAAGCGTCCATCACCACCAACGCGACGTCGGCTGAGTCGAGTCCCCGCACGGCGCTCATCACCGCGAAATGCTCAAGCCTGTCCGCAATGGAACGCTTGCGCCGAAGGCCCGCGGTATCCACGAGAACGAACTCCTGCCCTTCGTACTCGAGCTCAGCATCAATGGCATCCCGCGTGGTGCCCGGAATTTCGCTCTCCAACACCCGTTTCTCTCCCAAGAGCTGGTTGACCAATGATGACTTGCCGGCGTTCGGCCGGCCGATCACTGCCACACGAATCGGCCCTCCCTGCCACTCCACAGATGTAGCATGGCCTGGCGTCGGTTCTTCCGCAGCCACAGGCAACGGCTGTTGGCTGACCAGGTTGACGTCAGGAGGATCGAGCATTTCAACCAACAGCTCGGCGAGATCCCCCACCCCACGACCGTGCTCTGCGCTTAGGCCAATGGGCTCGAATCCAAGGCCGAACAAATCAGAGAGTCGCCCGTCGTGCTCGACCACGTCGAGCTTGTTGGCCACCGCCAAGGTTGGCTTGCCAGACTTACGCAGTATGCTCGCAATTTCGGAATCGATGGGCACAAGCCCCGCTTGACCATCGAGAACAAAGATCACCAGATCCGCCTCGTCAATGGCCAGGTGCGCTTGGTCGCGAATCATCGCGGTGAAATCGCCCTCGTTCGAGGGGTCGTAGCCGCCGGTATCTACCACCCGCACCACCTTGCCCGCGTGATGCATTTCACCGAACAACCGATCCCGGGTCACTCCCGGGCGGTCATCGACGAGCGCGGCACGCTTGCCAACCAAACGGTTGAACAACGTCGACTTGCCGACGTTGGGCCTTCCTACCAATGCAACGATGGGCACCACCGCTCGCGACATCATGCCTCCGGCAAACCATAACCGAAACGTTCTATCGCTCGGTCACTCTGGCGCCAATCCTTATCGACGTGCACCGTCAGTCGCAGATACACCTTGCAGCCCAAGAATTCCTCAATCTGGGCGCGCGCCGCTGTGCTCACCTCTTTGATGGTGCGCCCGCCCTTGCCAACGACAATTCCCTTCTGCGACTCCCTCTCGATGTAGATGCGACCCTCGAGGCGACAAAGTCCGCCATCGCCACCTTCTTGGTCGGTGCGTTGATCTTCGAACACCTCGATGACGACGGCTGCCGCATGGGGAATCTCTTGGCGGGTCAACAAGAGCAACTGCTCACGCACGAGCTCGGCGCAGATTACCCGCTCAGCCTGTTCTGTTACCATCTCCTTGGGAAACATGGGCGGCGCCTCAGGCAACCGCTTGAGCAGTTCCTCCACGAGATCCTCAAGGCCGTCGTGATTCTTCGCTGAGATCGGCACAATCACGTCGACCCCGGTCTCCTTGGCATACGCCTCCATCCACGGCAGCAGCATCTTCTTGTTTTTGATCTTGTCGACCTTATTGATGGCCAAGCCCACCCTGCCGTGGCCCTTCCGCGCTGCCTCGACCACTGCGCGATCGGCGTCGGAGATCTCAGCCTCTCCGTCACGGGCCTCAACCACAACCAGAGCCAAGTCCGAATCGGTGACCGCCGTTCGGGTGATGCGTTGCATGCTACGTCGCAAAGCGTCAGCACTCTTCGTTACCCCAGGGGTGTCAACGAGGACAACTTGTGCGTCTTCGCGGGTGAGTATGGCGGTGATCCGAGTTCGCGTGGTCTGTGGCTTGGGACTGACAATGGCAAGCTTCTGCCCAGCCAAGGCATTTAGGAGCGTCGACTTGCCCACATTGGGCCGCCCGACAAAAACGACAAATCCGCTGCGATGGTTTGCAGTCATGTTCGTTAACCCTCAATCGTTCTGTGTTCCACTATTCCACGATACTTCTTAATACTTGCCGAACTGCTTTACTTCGACATCGCCTCGAACGCGAGCTTCGCACAGGTTTGTTCTGCTGCTTTTTTGCTACTGGCCTCGGCTCGGCCAAGTTGCTCACCAGCAATAGACACTGTGCAGGTGAAACGGCGGGCGTGGTCAGGGCCGGAAATGCTAACGACCTCGTAAACCGGCGCTCTTGCGCCTTTGCTGTGACAGGATTCCTGGAGCCGAGTCTTGAAATCGATGGTCTCTGCCGCTCCATCAATCGCCTGGTTCATAACCCCGGAAAAGCAGATCCGCACCGCATCGAATCCGCCGTCGAGAAAAACCGCACCGGCCACCGCCTCAAAAGTATCTGCGAGCATGCTGCGGTTGACCTCACCCTTGCCACCAACGCGCATCTGGGCACCCAACTCGAGCGCCTCGGCCATGTCGGCAAGAGCGTCGAGGCAAACCACTGTGGCCCGCTGGCGGGTCAGTCGGCCCTCCGCATGCTCGGGAAAACGAGCATACAACAGCTCAGCTGCGAGGAGATTAAGGACTGCGTCGCCGAGAAACTCCAGACGCTCATTGGGCGGCCCGGCGTCTGTGTTCTCATTTGCGTAGGTCGAGTGGGTCAGCGCTTCCACCAAAAGAGAGGGGCTGTTGAACGGCCACCCGAGGGCCGACTCAAAGGTTGATCCGGGCTTTGTCACGTTGGCGGTATGCCACGGCTGTCCGAAGTGGACAACCTATTGGGCTCACAGAAGTGGTGCCAAAACGAAAAATCGAAAAACCGAGAGACCGGTTGATCACAGGATCTGGCGACTTTTCCACAGGTAATCCCCAGAGGTGAAAAACCGCAACCTCCAGCACCAAAACTCCAGCATCTACAAATTGATCCTAGACCTAGAATCATGGTTCGTTTACAGACGATTGTTTTAAAACAGTTTTACGTATCATCGTCTCGTTCCAAAGAGGGATCTCGAGGATCGGAAAATCCAATGGGGGGTGAGAAAAATGTGTTGTTTTTTTGCTGAGATCTGCCTGTGGATAACCTGTGTGCGAACTCGAGCAGGGTTCGGCGACGATTTCGGCTCGGTCGTTCGAGGACGAAATTGAGACAGCTGCCCAGAACAAGGCCAACCTCTTTGCCCGCAAAACCCAAATCCTCGACGGTGCGGCCATTGATGGCGAGATCGGCAACATTCAGGGGGGGCGCGACCCTGATTGCCTGCCGCACTGACGTGGGAAACTGTAGATAGCGTTGGCCCTTCCAGGCGCGGGCGACCAGGGCGGCTGCGGGCGCGTCCTCGACCCCAAATCGGGACAGCCAGCGGCGCAACTCGCAACCCGCTGGCGGCTTACTGCCGAGGTCGAGATTGGCAACCAGCCAATTCTCCGCCATCCGCTGCTCCCGTTTGGGTGCACGCAGCCGTGCCAATATTGTTCGACACCCACCTGGGGAAACTTGCCGCGCCAGCGCCCAACACGCGAGCCGTGCCCAACCCGGCGGTGCCCCCTCTAACATGGCCACGAGGCGAGCATTCACGCCAAACAGCTCGGGGGCCAGTTGCTCTAGCATTCCCGATTCCTCGAGGAGAAACAGCGGTTTCAGACTCACCCCACAAAGAAGCTTGAAAAGCTCAATGCGCTTGCGTTCCCAAGCCACCTTCGCAAAGGTTGGCAGAGCCGCTGGCAACGCCGCTCGGGTGGCCTTCTCCACGAAGAAACCCAAAGTGGCGGCGAAGCGCAAAGCCCGCAATGGACGCAGGCCATCCTCGGCAAAACGTTCTTTCGCGTCACCGACACAGCGAATCAACCGGCGGTTGAGATCGACCTGCCCGCCAAAGGGATCAACCACGACCCGTCTCGCCGCCATGGCGTTGACGGTGAAATCCCTGCGGCCCAGATCTACTTCAAGGTCGGTGTGGAAGACCACACGCGATGGCCGGCGTCCATCAACATATTCGCCGTCGCCACGAAATGTTGTGACCTCTACCGGCCCGGTGCGCGTAAGCACCATGACGGTGCCGTGCTCGATGCCGATGGGCGCAACACGCGTGAACAGCTCAGTGATCTGCTCCGGTCGAAGATCGGTGGCCACATCCCAGTCGCCCAGAGGTCGGCCAAGAAACAAATCTCGGACCGCCCCACCGACGACAAAGGATTGGGCGCCCGCAGCATCCAGGCGCTGCAGCACGGTGGCGACACCTTCAGGCATGCACCTCTGCATCCGCCTCACCACGCCAGAGCCGGTCTTGACTCGCCGACTGCGGATTTGACCTGTTCTCGTCCCCATGGTACGGCAATCGAAATCACGGAGGCAGCCAAGATGCGAGCCTTTTTCATCGTTTTGTTTATTTCGTTAATCCCTGGCGCCGCGCTTGCGCGCAACGTCGAAGCCGGCTCCATGCTGGTGAGCGCGGGCGTCGGCGGTGGCATCAAGATGGCTTCTCCTCTTGGTGGCGATGGCACAGGTGGTCACCTGCTGCTCATGGCCCAAGGCGAGTATGCTCTTTCCAAGGCCCTGGGCGCTGTTGTTGGCGTGAATCTTGGACTCGGCGGCATAGTGCCCCTGCGCCTACGACTCGGCGGTCGCTATCGGCTCACCGATCTTGGCTTGCCCGTGGTGCCCTACGGGCAGGTACAACTGTCGGTGGGAGAGCTGTTCAATGTGATCGGTGCGGACCTTACCACCCTCGGCGTGCATGTCGCCGTGGGCGCCGACTACTTTCTCACGGCAGACCTGGCGGTGGGCGGCTCCTTGGGATTCGACCTCTCTTCAACGTTTGGCGACCGACCGGCGTTTTATGGCACCTTCGAATTCATGGCCGTTGCGACTTACGTCTTGCCCTTTGGGCAGCCTGCCCCCGCCCTAGAGGAAGGTTAACTGCCACATAGGCAGACTCCAGTCTGCTCGCGCAACAGGCGGCATGACCATGCGCATCGGCATCGACCTCGGCGGCACGAAGATTGAAATTGCAGTGCTCGACGCTGGTGGCAATATCCGCCTGCGCCGACGGGCGCCAACGCCAAAGGGAGACTACCAAGGAATCATCGACACCATTCGCACATTGGTGCAAAACGCCGAAGCTGAGCTGGACTCTGGCAGAGTTTCCGTTGGTGTTGGTATACCTGGGACGATCTCACCGGCGACGGGACTCATCAAAAACGCCAACAGCGTCTGCCTCATCGGTCACGCCCTGGATGAGGACCTTGGAGTGGCCTTGGGCAGGCCAGTGCGCCTCGCCAACGACGCAAACTGTTTTGCTCTCTCTGAAGCCAAGGATGGTGCGGCAGCGGGCGCACGAGTGGTGTTCGGTGTGATTATTGGTACTGGCACCGGTGGTGGCATCGTCGTCGATGGCAAGGTCCTCACCGGCCGAAACTCCATCGCCGGGGAGTGGGGTCACAACCCCTTGCCGTGGCCACACCCGCAGGAGCTGCCTGGACGCCCCTGCTATTGTGGCAATACCGGTTGCATCGAGACTTTCCTCTCCGGCCCAGGACTGCGGGCAACCTTCGCAGAGCTTGGCGGCCCTCCTCTTCTAGCCGCTCAAATCGCCCAACGGGCACAGATGGGCGAACCGTTGGCAGTGCAAACCATGGACATCTACACCGATCGTTTGGCCCGAAGCTTGGCAACGGTCGTCAACCTGCTCGACCCAGACATTATTGTCCTAGGGGGTGGCGTCTCCAACATCGAGAGCCTCTACGACACCGTGCCGGCACTGCTACGTAAGTACGTTTTCTCCGACGATGTTTCCACCCAGATCATCAGGGCCAAACATGGCGATTCAAGTGGCGTTCGCGGAGCTGCTTGGCTTTGGGATCTTAGTTCGCAAGACTCGATGCCTGATCGGCCGCGACATTCGAGCCGGGCTTGATGTTAACGGCATCAACCCGTTCCCGCAATTCCTTGCCAACCTTGAAAACTGGCCGCCGTTTGGCATTGACGGGAATCGAAGCACCCGTTTTGGGATTTCGACCCAACCGCGCACGGTAACCCTTGCCAACAAAGCTACCAAAGCCGCGGATCTCGATGCGGTCCCCGTTGACCAGCGCCTCGGTCATTGAGTCGAATAGAAGATTGACCACCTGCTCCACCCGTTTGTGGGGCAAATGGGTGTCTTCTGCCAGCTTGATGATCAGCTCAGATTTGTTCATTTTGCGCACCTCCCCGCTACGCCAGGGGACAAACCCCTACCTTGGCGCCCCCGACAGGATTCGAACCTGTGGCTTACAGGGATTAGGAATCCCCAGCTCTATCCATCTGAGCTACGGGGGCTCTGGGGCAAACGAAAATGTAAAGCAAAAGTTCTTGTCGGTCAACAGGTTAGGAGCAAGCGAGCAAGCCTAGGCTCCAGCCTCGCCTTGCGGCCGGGGACGCGACCATGAAATGAAAGAACAGAGTTCGTCATGAAGTAAAGAGTGGAAAGGGATCGTGAACAGGCGCTACGAAACCGAAAGGATCCGAAACGTAGCTGTCAGCACCACAAATAAATCGATCGCGACAGTTGTTACGGCTCGTCGACATAAGCGGTGATCTCACGATGGGGAGTCGGATCACTTTCCATGTCTTCAGGTGCCCGGAAACCGTCTACCTCAATGCGCGGATTGCCAAACGGCTTCCCGCTCTTAGTCAACACGAATTTGTAGCCCTCAAGTTCGTCACCTTGGTCGGCGAAATGAAATCCGGGGACATGCTTGAAAAAATCGCAGGCTTTGACCGACTTGCGGCCGGAACGGGTTTGCACGAAGAACTTTGTTCGTTCGCTCAGAGCGCAATAGAAAACGCCATCGTCCGTGAGTAAATGATGCACTTGTTCCAGGTATCGGCCAAAATCGGGTGAGTAGGTGGCAATTCCTATGATATCTGTCAGCATGTCCATTTTCGGAACGCGCTGCATATCAATCTTGTGAAAATCGCCCGTGTAGCTCAGCACTTTCGACTCAGGGTTGCGCTCTTTCAGCAGATGCTTGATTCGTCTCAAGCGCATCCCTACAGGATTTTTGTAGTTGAAAAAGGCGAGGCTGGTTTCGGTTTTTGCCACTCGTTCGAAGAGCTCAGGTACACCGGGGTCTTTCTTGTCGAACAACCAATGCACCACATGGGCCAAAGTCGGATTGGAAGGGTATGCCTGCTTGAGCTCGTTTTCTGACACGACCTCTGTTTGAAGCAGTTGTTCCGCAGCAAGAGCCTTCCCAGCTCCCAGATCGCCATAAATCTGATTCGGTGTGTGGGCAGCGATTCTCTGAAAAAAATCGTGACGGAACTCGCCGAGTTTGTCAGCATACTGCAGCAAGTCTCGGTTAATATTCCATTGGTCGAACAAACTCGACCTATTGAAGAAGTTGAGTCGTGCGTAGGCTCGATCGACGGAATTGCCACGCAATGCACTCGAGAAAAAATCTTGAATCGCCCTTCTTCTTCTCAATGAGCCGGGAAAAGTTTTCTTGGTTTTGGTGGGAGAAATCGTCCCTTCTTGAATATTCGTCGCATCCTGGGCTTGTCTAATTTGCGTTGACAAGAGTGAATTGGAAGAGCTCACATGTCCTTCGGCGCGCTGCAAAAGTACGCCGATCTCTTCCAGATTTGTCGCCCGATCTCGAACTGACGCGTAGACAGAAATCTCACCGACAGAAATCGGGTCGTCGACCTTTGAAACCCCAGCCGCAAGCGCCAAGACCTTGGGGTTTACAAACACCCAATTCTTGCGCAGACGTTCATTGACGGAGCTCGGTGTATCATTAGGCTGCGTCTTGATCCGTATTTGCATTGGAATGTCACCACCATATTTTTGCTCTCTCACATATCACAGAAAGCGTGGGATGGCGAGGAGGGCGAGTGCCTTCCAACACCGGAGCAAGCGAACAAGCGAACAAGCGAGCAAACAGAGCAAACAGAGCAAACAGAGCAAACAGCTCTGAGCGAAACCCGCGTCAATAGGTCAACAGCGCGTGCACAGACCAACGGTCGAGCTTGGATCGTCCCTTGAGCGTACCGAGCTCGATCACAAACGCCATTTCGGCAACCGCGGCCCCAGCTTTCTCAATCAGCAGAGCCGCAGCTCTGGCGGTGCCACCTGTGGCGATGAGATCGTCGACCAACACCACACGGTCATCGGGCCCCACCGCGTCCTTGTGCATCTCGATGGTATCTTGACCGTATTCGAGATCGTACGCAACGCTGTAGGTGTCAGCAGGGAGCTTGCCGGGTTTGCGAATGATCACAAAGCCCACACCGAGGGCATAGGCCAATGGGGCACCAAAAATAAAGCCCCGACTTTCAATGCCGACGATCTGGGTAATTCCCTTGCTCCGATAACGATCGACGAGTGCCTCTATCACTTGGCGAAATGCGGCAGGTTCGCGCAACACCGGCGTGATGTCTTTGAACACGATGCCGGGCTTGGGGAAATCGGGAACATCGCGGATGAGTCTCTTCACCAAATCCATGGCTGTGACGATAGCCAGGTCTCTCTCGGGAGTCCAGTAGGTGACACGAAACGCCGCGACTTGATGTTCCGATGTTCCAATTCCAAGGCAACTTCCCCTGATTCCTGCCGAAAACTATCATTGCAGCGGGCGCGATCGACACAGGGGAAGTGTGTGTGGCTTGTGCTCACGAGCATGCGGTGGCCGACTTTGGCAACAACAAGACAAGGCTTGGCGAAGACAACTGCGGAGGCAATCAGTAGATGACACAGAGTATTCCCCCCGTCATCCCATGCACTCGTGGTGCACCGGGAAGCGTCCTCCATCTCGCCACCGATCGAGACGATCCGGTCCAGTGCACCAGCATTCGCAAAGAGGTTCTCAACGACGGCACCTTGGTCGTCAGAAGCGTGGCCGATTCAACACAGGCCATTAACATCGCACCACCGCCGGAGCACAATCCCTTCACCAATCCTTCTGCCCCCCCCGCTCGACTGGAGAGTTCTGAGACCTTGCGCCGCCGCGCCTCAATCGCCAGGCGGTTGGTGATCGTAGCCGGCAGTGCCAATGAGAGCGATGCCGGGTTGGTTGTCACTGAGCTGACGAGGTTCTCGCTCCTCACACTCGAAGGAATGGAAAAGGCTGGGGTCAAGGTCGTCGTCTGCCGAAACAGCATCACCGATTATCGGACGGATCTCGAGGGCGTTCGTCCCAACGGTTGGCCGCCAGGATCCACCTGGGATTCAGTTCCAGGCTGCCGCACCGGCAAAGAAATCATCATTGCCACGAGGATTGAAAACGGCAGACGCGTCATCCCGACTTCGGGCAACGGCCATGGGTCTTTCAATCTGTTCATGCACGAGGCCGGCCACGCCCTCGATGAATACGTGCTGCAAGCTCTGGCTACCAATGCCAGCGGCGATGTCGTCATTGATGGCCGCACCATCCCCCCCGAAAGCAGCCGGGACCGTGGAAAGAATATCAGTCGGCGCGACCCGATGT
>Ga0156517_1331_pt4 | contig 10174 bp, 8 predicted proteins | sample RifOxyB3_FD_111912 | JGI IMG/M metagenome (GOLD analysis project Ga0156517, IMG submission 111912) | Deltaproteobacteria bacterium RIFOXYB12_FULL_58_9 | reverse complement strand
GGCCGCAGTCATCGTCCCGCAACCGAGTGGGCGTTTGCCGTTGATTGCAGGCATTGCCATCGGTGCCGCCCTCCTGTCTGTGGGGATCGTGGTGAGCCGCTCGTTTTCTGACGCCACATCTGAAAAGCCGAAACCGGAGACATCTACACCGCCAGCCACCAACGGTGGAGCAGCGCCGCTCCCAATCGTCGTTTCAGAAACAGCCGTGGCCGTACAACTCGAGACCGTGATGCTCCCGGCTGCTAAAGCGCCGGCGGCTGGAGTCATCAGCGAGCTTCTGGTGCGCTCCGGCGATATTGTGACATCCGGGCAGAGCATCGCAACCCTTGTGGATGACGATTCCTACGAAAAGATTGAGAAGTTCAAAGCCGCCGTGGAGCGCTTCAAGAAGAAGTCACGGGATCCTGTCATGCGGCACTACAAACAGAAGGCCGAGCAGAACCTCGCCGTCGCGCAGAAGAAGGCCCAACGCCAGTCGATTACCTCCGCCGAATCCGGAACCATCGAGCTCGCTGTCAACGTCGGAGAGGCTGTAGGCGCGGGAGCCCTGATGGGTCACGTCGGCAATCGCGATGAGTTTATCGGCAAGGCGCCGGCAAGATTGCTGCCCAAGGGTTACCAACGAATGGACTGTGAGGCTCGCCTGCCTAAGGGTGCCGATACTTTTGCGTGCTCAGTGACAAAAACATTCGGTTCGTCAGATGCCCAGACAGTGAATATCTCCATCAGCAATGTCAATGGTGTACTGTCCACCGGCGCTTGGGTTGAGGTTTCCTTCATCGAGCGTTGAGCCACAACCTCGGACGTGAAATCCAAAATGAGGTGATCGCCCGTACTGAGCATCGGTAACCCGTCTCTCGCACCTTGCCCAGTGCGGTTCATGATGCTACGCACCGGTGCAATGAGAGCGCTCGGGTGCATTTGTGCGTGGATGGCGGTCGGATGTGTGACAGCACAATCACCGACCACCTCTGATTGCTTGGAGCTCGTTACAGATGACAGTGGCACAATTGCACGCGTGGGTGAAGCATCGATATCCGTTGACCAAATTGCCTCCCGTCTGGAAGAGCAAGGCTCAGGAGCAGTTCGGCGATACAGCGACCGCGAACGATTGCGCGAGTTTGTCGAAGACCAAATCCGATTTGAGCTGTTGGTGCGTGCAGGTCTCGAACGCGGTCTGGCGAGAGACCCAGAGGTCGTGCAAGCCGCTCGCACGGTAATGGTCCGCAAGTTGCTGAAGAAGGACCTGGGGCCCTCGGCATTTGCTGCGGAGCTACCCGAGGAACAGGTGGTAGCCTATTACAACGTTCACAAGAACGAGTACATGCAGCCGGAAATACGCAGGGTCGACCACATTCAATTGCTGCCAACTCAGGACGGCCGTGCCGAAGCAACCAACATTCTGGCGAAACTGCAAAAACGACCAACCGACGAACGTTTTTTTCACGATCTCGTGGTGCGGCACTCGACGGATGTCGAAAGCCGGAGTTCTGATGGGGCGCTTCCTTTCAAGAGCAGGGAGGAGCTAACCGAGGAGTTTGGGCCGAGTTTCGCCAGCGAGGTCTTTCGAATTCCGCCTGGTTCATGGGCCAACGAACCGGTACAAAGTACTCGCGGTTGGCACGTAGTCAAGGTAGCCTCTCGGCGTGAAGAGCTTCACCGTTCGATCAATGACGTGCGCGATGACATTCGTGAACGTCTCCTCGAGGGTAGGCGGTCGATGATTTTCGACAAGTACCTGTCAGAGATCAGGCAGCGATACCCCGTCGCTCTTTACGATGAGCGACTCGACGACGTGTTGTCGAGGGTGATGGGTGCAACGGGGACGGAGAGTCCAGGAAAGTATTTGCGTACGCAGGAGACGGAGAATCCATGAAAGTATTTGCCTGCACCGGACTCGTTATTTGTCTCATGGTCGCATGCCAAGAGAAGCAGCAAGAGCACCGAAGTGTCGTCGCTACAGTTGACGGTGCGCCCCTCTATCTCGATGCCCTGGAGCGGGAACTGCGCCGTAATCGTTTCGATGGAGAAGAAGGTGCGCAACCCTCGCTGGAAAGCCTAAGGGTGCAAACGAGAACACTGTTGGACAACTTGATTGACCGACGGTTGCTGTTACGGGAGGCGGAGCGCTACCATGTCGTCGTCGGTACCGATGAAGTAGAGGCCGCCTATGAGAGGACGCGTGCCGGTTGGTCGGATACCGACATTGATGAGTTGCTACACGCGAAGGACGTCACCCCAGCCGAGCTCAAACGTGAGCTGCGCGAGCTCAGCCTCATCCGCAAGTATCTGCACGACCATGTTTTCGCTCGCATCGCGGTTACTGACGCCGAAATCTCAGATTATATCAAGAACCATCCTGAATTGCAGATTCAACCCGACGAAGTGCATGCGTTGCAAATTGTTGTGCAAACCGAAGAAAAGGCGGAAGCAATTCTACGTGAAATTCAACGAGGAATGCCTTTCGGAGAGGCGGCAGTCAAATACTCATTGAGCCCGGAAGCGAAAAACGGTGGTGATCTCGGCTTTTTCGTTCGCGGATCGATGCCCGACGTTTTCGACAATGTTTGCTTTGATTTGCGCGAAGGTGAAGTCAGCAATGTAGTCGGCAGCGACTTCGGATTTCATCTGTTCAAGATCGTCGAGAAGAGGTCCGAAGGTCTCAGACCCATTGAGAAGGTTCGAGATCAGGTCGAGCGCCTCCTGCGCCACCAAAAAGAGAGCGACGCCCACAACAGCAAGCTTGTTGAGTTGCGCGCGAAAGCAAAGATCGCCATAGATGAGAAGGAGCTGGCACGTGTTCGCTAAAATCATGCTTGTCGCATTCTGCTTTGTAATGGGCACCGCATCTTTTGTTCATGCTGTTGAGCCTGCCCATCCTGGCAACCCCACCAGTGCTGAAGCCCCCAAAAATGCTGACAAATCCGATAAACGTGGGAAACTCAGAAAAGCGGGTCAGCGTGTCGTGGTCGACACAATCGCCGCCGTCATTGAGAACGAGATAATCACTCTGAGCGAGCTCGAGGCCAAGGCTCAGCCATACATGGCTCAGCTCCAAGACGTCTCTGGTGCCGAGCTCGAAAAGCGGCGACATGCCATCATGCAACGCGTGCTTGACATCGAGATTGATGAACGGATTGTCACCACGGAGATCGAGAGAAGCAAAGATCGCCTCGGTGTTACTGACAAAGATGTCGACCGCGCCATCGGGGAAGTCCTGCGTATGAATAATCTCACGCAAGACCAATTGCAGGCAGCTCTGTATACCCAAGGACTCACCTGGTCGGAGTATCGCGACAAGCTGCGATCGCAAATTGAGCGGGCGCGATTGATCCAGTTTCAAGTGCAGGGAAAGGTCCAAATCAAAGATGCCGATGCCCGCCGTCGATGCGAAGAACGTCAGCTAACCGGCACCAAGAACATCAACGTCTGTGCATCGCATATTCTCGCGCAGATTCCTACGGCCGCAACCGCCGCACAGATCGAGAGTTTGCGCGCCCGCATGAGTCAGATGCAGGCCGAGTTATCGTCCGGTGCCGATTTCGCCTCCTACGCACTCAAGCACTCCGACGACAAGGCCGCCCCTGACGGAGACATCGGCTGCTTCGGCCGTGGAGAAATGGTGGAACAGTTCGAAGGGACCGCTTTTCAACTGAAGGTTGGAGAAATCTCTCCTGTCATTCGCACTGAGTTCGGATTCCACATTATCAAGGTTACCGATCGGCGTGCCCCGTCAGCGGGCGACTGCGATGATGAGAAAGCCCTCGACACATTCCGCAACGAACTTTATCAAGAGCAGGTAGACGTACAAATGCAGAGCTGGCTCAAGGAGCTACGCGCTAAAGCGTTTGTCGACGTGAGAATCTGATTCTGTTCGAGCCAATGGATCTTACTCGTCCCCGCACTCGTTTTCTCCGACGTTGGACGGCAAAGGCAGTTGACGGTCTTGGGTGATTGACGTTGGATGCCACAGCATTGACTGGCTTCCATGAACTGGAGCACAACTCGTGAACAACCGTGGCCTTCGTTACCATTTGTATTACGACGAAGACGACTACCGACTCCTCGAGATCGTCAACAAGATCCTCTCGCGCGGCAGAAATCCCGCACTTCTTCGCAGACTGTTTGAGCCCGGCTTGCATCCACGCGGTATCAAAGAGTTAGCTGCTGCGAAGTCGCTGCGCGTCGCGTGCGCCATGATTGACTTGCTCGGGACGTTCGAACGTGGAAGTGCGGGCGAACGATTGGCAGCACTACGCGCAGTGCGAGCAGAGACCCTTCACGAGAGCAGTCATGCTCTTCGCATGAACGTGGCTCGCGTTTTGATGCAAATTATGAAGGAGATCGTCCGTGCAGGGGGCCATGAGAAGAGGCAGTTGGAGCTGGCCCGCGATTTCCGAGAGGCCTCTTCGGGAAAGGCCCGCCTCATCCGCAAGCAACTTCATAAGTATCACCTTTTGGAGATGCCGGAGGCCTGGAACCAACTCGCCTTTGATCATCACGTTCACGACGCAAACACCAAGGGGCGCAAGTCACCCACCCATCTGATTATGGATGCGTGGATCAAAGGTGTCCGCTTTCTAGGTGTCATCTACTACAACGATGTCAAACCCGAGGTGGCGGCTGAGCTTCTCGAAGCCGCCGCTGTCATGGGCGTCGATGTACGTATCGGAGTCGAAGTGAAGGCGCGACTTCGCAACAAATACGTTCAGATCATTTGGTCGCCTCGCGGTTTTCTCGGCCATGAGGACTTCTTGCGTTTCTTGGAGGAGCCTGAGGTTGAGGCATTCTTGGCGCAGGGGCGGGCAGTTGTCGAGTATGAAAGACAACGTGTCCTCGAACTCTTGCGCAGCTTCAATAAGAACCACCTGCCCACGATCAACGAGAAGCTCGGTCTCGCCGTGCTTCCATTGCAGGAGGAGGCGTTCATCTCTTCGGTAGGATGTGGCCAAGCATCGTTGGTCCATCTCGCGGAGTATGCACACCAAATGATCCTACCGCACCTCAAGAAAAGGACCGAGGACCTCTCAGAGGTGTACAAGAATGCATCCGAGACAGAGCGAACTCGCATCGGCGCGTTGGTCAATTCGTTCGATCAGTTGGCTCCAGAGACGCTCGTGGAGGAGTACCTCCGTCCCGAAGCAAATCCGACCGTGTTGGATCCGAGGATTCCGTCTGATGGTGAGGATGTGCCGGAGATGCTGCGTTTTGACACGGCCACGATGATCGCCAAACTGGAACAACTGCCCTGTCGATCGCGGATTACACTCAACCCTTCAAATTTGTCGCCAGCGGATGTGCTGGAGGTGCTCTATGATGGAAAGGGGCGCGTTACCCATATTGAAATTTACAACCTGAAGGATTGGGCACAGGGCCGCACCCAGCATCGACTTCTCATCAACGAGATGAGACTGGTCATCAACAGTGGCAACGTTGTGGAAGCGAAGCGGATGGTACGAGAGATCTTGGCCTCCGTTGAAAATGGCCCGCATGATGAGCGGACCGTCGAAAAGTTGCGCATCATCTTGAGGGATCTCAAGACGCTGCTCGGGTTCTACAAGGGCAGCAGGCTTCGAAGCCGCCTAGGCAGTGACTCGATTGGACATTCTCGACACACCAGGGGCATGGGTCTGGTGGTTACACCGAGTCTGCCTTGGCGCGCTCGTCGAGAAATTCGTCGAGACCCCAGCCGTGTGTTACCGGTGACAACGGTTGCGAGGCGGCAAATCATGGCGGGCCAAAGCGGCAGTCCTCCGATTCGCCAATTGCACGCGCGTCGAGACCTGGCGGCGGACGTTCTCGAACATGAGCAGAAGGTGACCTGGTCGGTTGGACACAACAGTACAACCCTCGCCACCAACGGCAACATCGCTTCGCTTGGGGGCAAGCCCGAGCGGCTGAGCAATGGCCTTTCATTATCAGCCTTGGTGGGTGACGGGACCCAACGTCGGCCGCGTTTGAGCCACTTGAATTCGGGGCTGATGAACATAGCAAAGATTTCTCTCGGTTTTCTCCCAGCATTCTTTACCTTCTACCTGACGAAGGATTGGTGGTTGCTTGCATATTTTGGCGCGTTGATTTGGTTCGGCATCACTGGCCTGAGAAACGTCTTGCAATCCGTGGTGGGCGGAGGAGGAGTTTGGCGGTCATCGCTTCTTAAATGGAAAAAACTGGTCTCGTGGGATCGTGTAGCCGACTCCCTCATGTTCACTGGTTTCTCGGTTCCACTTTTGGACTTCTTGGTCAAAGATGTTGTGCTCGCGCGCAGCTTCGGCATCACCACCACCTCCAGTCCAATCCTTCTCTATTCATTCATGGCGCTTATTAATGGCGTCTACGTCTCGAGCCACAACACCTTTCGGGGGCTGCCGCTCGGAGCAATTATTGGCAATTTTTTTAGGAGCATCCTCTCAATTCCCGTTGCTTTGGGTCTCAACTTCGTCATCTTGCATTTCATTACGACGGCGGGTGTCTCCACGGAGGTTGCTTTGGCGGACATGCAATTGTGGGCCGCAATCATATCAAAGGCGGCCTCTGACACTGTTGCCGCAATCATCGAGGGCGCGGTCGACCGGCAGCATAACTTCTCGCATCGGAAAATCGACTACCAAGAGAAGCTATCGCAAATCTATGACGTGTTCGAGCGGTTGGAAACAACGTTTCCTGAACAGGACGTGTTGGCTTTGCTGGAACGGTCCCATGCCTTCGCGGAGCTCAACGAAAAGAATCCGGATCTTCTTCGCGACATAGTCATCGATTCACTGGACCTTCTCTACTTCTGGATGTACCAGCCACGCGCCAGAGCGACTCTCCTCAAGCAAATGGAACACATGTCTCGGGACGAAAAGCGGTTCCTTCTGCAATCCCAGCAGGTTCTGAAACAGAAGCGAATCGTCTCTGAAATGTTGCTCAATGGATTGGTTGGAAAGCGCTTCGAAGACGCCTTGGCGTTCTATTTGTCCCATGCCGACAGGTATCTACAGAAATTTGCGAGACTGGCGGTAAGGCCCACCCCGCGGTAGGACAATCCAGGCTCTTCTGCCGGAGGATTATGATGACCCAGCAAAACCCCTCTGCTCTTGCCATGTGTCGATACATTGAGCACTCCGAGGGACTGAGAAGGTCTCAGTTATCTATTGCTGTTCCCGGTTTGCCGACACTGCCAGGGCTCAAGCTAATAGCCCGCGACCGACGGAGCAAAGGTCACGAGGTTGTTGATCAATCTGCTGGTGACATTGCCGATGTGGGTGAGCCTCTTGCTGACGAGTTTGTCGCTTTCATCGAAGAAGCGCGCGACGAGCTCATCGCCGCCGGAGTCGTTGAGATGCGCCGCACCCGAGGTGATGCGTATGGTTACTCGGGCAACTATCAGCAGCAGTACCCAGCGGTCACTGATCGGCTGGCGCACAGCTGGGGTATCACCGCGACCAAGACCGTCGCAATCCAGACGATTTCGGGGCGCATCGCCCTCGACATGGCCATGCGCGCATTGATGTCGCGCCATCCAAACGCCCGGGGACAAAGGGCGATCATTCTCGACACACTGGCGTGGTCTGGTTACCAACCACTGGCTGAAGAGCTCGGCTTGGCCCTTGTCCACGCTGCCGCGCACCCCGAGCACGGTCTGTCCGCCTCTGCCGAAGGCCTCACAGAGGCCATAGAGTTTTGCGAGAGAGAGAACCTCGTACCTGTAGCTGCGATTCCAATCCTGCCATCAAATCCCACCGGCGTCGGCATGGCCCCGGGTGAGCTCGAGCGATACGTCGAAGTTGCCGCTGCCGCCGACCTGCCAGTGCTCGTCGATGCCTTCTACTCACCCCTCGCCCCCGAGGGACACCTCGAAACCGTCGGCCTCAACAGGGCCGAGAGAGGCCTCGCCCCCGAGGTGCTCGGTTATCTCGGCGTGTTGGTCGGTGAAACCAAGGTAACCAGCTCGCAGAACAAGACAGCCACGGTCATGTGGTTCGCCCCCGAAAGACACGATGCGGTTGCGATCCACCTGAAAACTCAGATGATGAAGCGTCTCGCCGCCACCAACACCTATCCCCGTCCACAGGAAGCATTGGTCGCCTACGCTCTACACTCGTTTCCCAAGGGCATCCACGCCGCCATGGGACCGCGATTTGTTGCCCTCGACGACGCTCGTAGCGCTATGGCCGAGGTTTGTGATGACCTGGGCCTGCCCTTCTCCATTGGCGGATCGTTTTATGGCACGGTCGCGCTCGTCGACGACGATGGGCGAAGCCTCATTCGAGACGAATCTGGCAAACCGGCCACCGACGCCAAAGCCGCCAGCGAAATCATGATTCAACGCTACGGACTCGTCGGTGCCCCCGGTGCCATGTTCTCTCCGGCTCCAGAAGCTGCCGTGATGGCACGCCTCACTGCAGCCGTGACTCTTGCAGATGTCGAGAAGGTCCGAGGCATCTTCACACAAATGCTCGAGGCTGCAAAAGGGTCATGATCGATATTGAATGTCCATGAGATAGAAGCGACAAGTTGCTCTGTTTGGCCGCCGCAAAAACGGGCAGACCGCGCGCCCGCTTCATGCAAATGTCCGTGATATGGCGTCCGCCGGATCGAAGTGCGACGATGCTCGTGGTTGGCGCCACGTCCATCAGGAGCAGTACCCCCCATGTTGTTGAGGCCCGTGCTTCCATACTTTCTGACCGTAGCGGTTCTCGGGATCATCGCTTCCCCAACGGCACGCGCCGCTGAAACGAAACTCGCGGTCATGCCGCTCACCGCCAAGCGCGTCCCAGCGTCCACCGTCGAAATTCTCGACGACCTCTTGGTCAATGAGGTGGGTGCTAAATCCGGCAGCATTGTGATCGGGTCTCAGGACATCAATGCCATGCTCGGTCTCGACAAGATGAAAGACGCGCTTGGCTGCACCGACCTGTCCTGCGCTGCGGACATCGGTGGCGCGCTGGGCGTCGACTTTGTGCTAACCGGCAGCGTCAGCAACTTGCGGTCCTCTGAAAACTCAGGGTGATGGCACCGATCGGGTTCTTGGCGACCACGCCGTCCAGGGTGCGACCCAGGTGCAACTTGGGACGCCACCTTTCCTTTTTGCGCGCATTCGGACTCAGGACGACCTTTCCTCAAACGCAATTTTGGCGTCAGCACTCACTGCCTTCAGTCTCTTGTCATGGGTCCACAACTGGGCCTCGGAGAGAAGGGTGGCCGCCAACAGGTGTGTGTCTACCCACCCAACACCACGATCGTCCAACGACCAACGCCGGACAACTTGTGAAGCCTCCTCGTGTGATGCGTGAACAGCTCGTGGCAGCGCCTCGAGGAGATCCAGAATCTCCTCGCGATTCACCAGACCGCTGAGCATGAGCTCTCCGAGCACGAAGGGATGAGTCAAGACGCGATCTTCTTCGAGAAGCTGGGTGAGTACCAGCGACGAAGTCCGCAGGTGATCGATCCACACCGACGTATCTACGAGGATCATCGATCGGTGGCGCCTCTACGCCGCTTCGGCGCCGTTGCTTTCTTCTCGGTGCCACCCAGTCTTGCTAACCGGGCCCGTGCCTCTCGGGCGATGAGTGCCTCGAGGCCGGCATGGACGAGAGCAGTCTTTCCTGTGATCCTACTCAATTTCCGTGCCCGTTGTAGCAACTCAACGTTGATGTCGAGAGTTGTTCTCATGCATCTCAATATGCACCAATCATATGCATTTGACAAGACGACGCCTCGGCACCAGATGGCGTTCTAGCCAATTGTGTGCCACGCGGCACTGACAACAAGTCCGCAAGGGAAGATCAGTCGCGCTCGTCGAGCATGCCTTGCTCAAGCGTCTGTCTTGCTTCGAGCATGCCTTGCTCGAGCATCTGTCTTGCTTGAGTCTTGCTCGGGCCATCAGGTGCGAGTTTGATGTATTCCTCCAGGCTCTGTCGGGCAACATCGGTATGGCCGGCCTTGAGGGCGATGCCCGCCTTGAGTGACCACGCCTGAAAATGATCGGGATGTTTGCGGAGGACTGCGTCAACCTGGCCCAATGCTTCTTGGATGTTGCCGCTGCCGGCGAGTAGCTCTGCGTAAGTTAACAATGCACCGGGATGTTCGGGCTCGAGTTGCAGCGCTCGCTCAATGGCCGGGGCAGCTTCTCCTCGCAACCCCTTAGCCAATAGCAGTTGCGCTGCACGAACCAGCGCCTCGACATCGG
>Ga0156517_1058_pt1 | contig 10208 bp, 9 predicted proteins | sample RifOxyB3_FD_111912 | JGI IMG/M metagenome (GOLD analysis project Ga0156517, IMG submission 111912) | Deltaproteobacteria bacterium RIFOXYB12_FULL_58_9 | reverse complement strand
AGCGCTTTGACTGCTCGGCGAGGACGTCTTTCAGCGATTGTTTGCGCTGGTCTCTGAGCTTCGCCATGTAGATCGCTGCGGCATCGCGCCACAGCGTTCGCGAATCGAGAAGCTTCTTTTGCAGCTCCGACTCTGTTTTCGGGTTTGGCAGCTTGGTTAACAGGCCCGTCGTCTCGAGAGTCTCTTCCAGGGAGATGGGACCCAAAACATCGATCTTCTTGCCGAGCTTGGTTGGCAGGCCGAACCAGCTAGAGATCACCGGCTGCCCGCGCCGGTTCGCCAGTGTGCCATGCATGAGGCAGATCGCATCGACAGCGTCGAGCTTCTCCGTGATCAATACGGGCGCCTGGTGTCGACCGAAGCCGACGAGAACGCGGTCGTTGAGCCATTCCATGACCGGGTGTTGGGGCCACAGGTACTGAAGCTCCGGCCATTCTCCCTTCTTCTCCCGGCTTGCCACAATGGCCGCTTCCACCGCGGTGCTTTCGCTGGAGAGGTAGAGCTTGCCATCTTTCGGCCGTGCTTCGCGGGGTATTTGCTCAAAACGCTGGCGGAGATCGGATGGTACTCGGAAGGTTACCTCCGGGCGCTGAGGGTTGAAGTCCGCCGCCAGGTCTTCTTTGCCCTGTTTGAGCTTAGGTCCGATCTCTTTGAACGCCAGGTCGAGATAGTCGAGGTCGCTTGAGAACAGACTCGCCCTTTCTGCGAGCTCGGGCGTTTGATTCTTTGCCACATCGGCATGTTCGAAGAGGTTTTCGAAGAACCATGAATCACCTTCGGTCTCTAGATCCTCACCCGCTTCATTTTTGATTTCTTCCACTGCGGTGTCGAGGTCTTTGTCGGATGAGATAACCGAGGCGGTCGCCTCTTCCTCGCGATCGGGATCCCAGAGGTTGTAGAGGGTGCCTTCGTCGCCGAGGTTTCTGATGGCGTGCTTCTCTTTGTTGATCAGGGTCTCGAGGACATGAATGTCGCCCTTCGCTCCCGTCTCCGAGCGATTGAGCATGTAACGAATAATCGGCGTGTCCGTCTGCCCGAACCGGTCGATGCGTCCGTTTCGCTGCTCCATACGAATGAAGGACCAGGGAACGTCGAAGTGCACCATGCGGCTGCAGAAATGGTGCAGGTTGATGCCTTCAGAGGCCATGTCGGATGCGAGTAGCACCCGGATCGCACCATCTCGGGCGCCGAAAGATTCGAGGATGTCTTGCAGCTTTCCGTCAGATTCGCTGCCAAAGATGACGGCGAGGGGTGCCGTTCCAGGTTCGTCGCGATTGGCGGTGATGCCAAAGCGTTTCTCGAATAGTTCTTCGAGCAGATGCAAGGTGGCGATTCGTTCGGAGAAGACGACGATACGCGGGTCGTCACTCTTCCCCACCACCTTGAGGCTCGGAAGGATGACGTCGAACAACTCGTTGAGCTTGGAGAAGGTCTTGGTGTCGATCTTAATCGCCGCGTCTTTGATGCCGTCGAGGGTCACGAGGTCTTCATGGAGCTCCTTTCTGCGCGGACCGCCTTCGGCAATCTTTGTTTTCAGGCTCTTGGTGCGCGCCTCTACCGTCTCGAGGAGGGCCCAGGGGCTCGATAGATAGGCCTTCAACAAGGTGGTCTTGAACAGGACGTCTCTGGCCTTGCCTTTCTTGGTCAGCTTCACCTTGCGGTTTAGGGTGTGGAAGGTCGCGTCGGTGATGGTCGCAAAAACGGCTTCTTCCTTTTGGTTCGCCTTGCACCAGGCGATCTCATCCTGACGTTTGGGGAAGTATTGACCGACTTCGTTTTCGATGTCCTTCTTGAAGCGGCGGACGTAGAGGCCGCGAATGTCGTCGGCGGCGTATTTAATAGGGTCTGAGATCGCCGTCGGATCGAGCATGTTCATCAGATTGGCAAAGCTCTCGGGCTTGCCGTTGTGGGGAGTCGCGGAGGTGAGAATCATCGCGTCGGAAGTGCGCGACAAAAGGCGCGCAACGCGATTTCGGCCAGTGCCAAAGTTGACAACATTGTGACACTCGTCGATGACAACCGCGTCCCAGTGGCACTTCTCGAGCCATGCCGCCCACAGGCGGTCGTTCTTCAGCGTGTCGATACTGATAATGGCGCGCTTATAGTAGTGAAACGGATTCTTCCCGGTTGGGATCTTGTGCTCCACGCGCTTGATGCCAATGGAATCGAGACGCACGAGTGGAATGGTGAAACGCGTCCATAGCTCTTTCTGGAACTGGGCGAGCATGCTCTTCATGACGACCACGAGGATGCGACTGCCGCGGCCGCGGGCGATGAGCTCTGAAAGTAGAATGCCCGCTTCGATGGTTTTGCCCAAACCCACCCCGTCGGCAATGAGAATTCGCGGCCGCAGGGCTCCGAGGGCCAAGGACGCCGGCACGCGCTGGTAACCAGAGGGCTCCATGACGCCCTTGTGGCCAATGTAGAGTCGGTTGTCAGTGGGAGGCGTTCGACGCAAAGAACTTTCGAGGTAGAGACGCGAGCTTCGGTACTGGGGTGATGTGTCACTGACGAGCTCGGTATCTTCGACGAGGATGGGTCGGATCGCATCCTCGATACTGGTGAGAAACACCGCGTCGTGGCCGGAGACGAGCTCGGAAACACCGGTGCAAGTGATGGCGTGGTGCCCACCGCCAATGGGCTCGCAGTTTCTTACGATCCACTCTTCGTCACGAACTTCGATGCGAGCGCCGGGGGCAAAGGAGAGCTCGGGCTGCAATTTTGTGGCTGCTTGGGTCATGGGGTGGTCTCGTAGAGGGAAGAAAGGCCAATCGTCGCGAGTGCAGAACGCATCACGACCTCGTCATCGTCGAAGCCGATGCACGATCCCAAATCGTCCTCACCGTCGTCGGCGATGCAGAAGTAGTGAATGGCAACCAACGCGACCTGCTTTTTGTGCACTTCGAGGGTGCCGAGCTTGGTTATGAGAGCTTTACAAACCCTTGCAAGCCGCAAACATTTGTCGAAATCCAAGAATTCGTTGGTGCGTTGCAGCTCCTGTACGGCCTGCACGTGGTCATCGACGGCTTTTGCCAGACGCACAGGATCGGCTTCGTGATTTTGCACGACAAGCTTTTTGACAACCCCACGCGGATGAAAGGGCAATTCCGACGCCCAATTGAGAACGAAGTCGTCGGGCAGAAGAGACAGATTCTCTTGTTTCGCCAAGGTCTTCTTCCCCCGTGCGGTTTCGGTATTGTTTGAGAGGTGCGGCCCCAAGGTCTCGAGCCACCGCCGCAGGGTGGTACCTCGACGTTTCGCGGTTGAGGCGGCGAGCTCTGAGCGTGCGAGGAGGAACTCGATCGACGAAGCGGGTGCCACATCGCCAAGGGCTTTCCTTTTGCTCCACAGGCTCCACGCCTTGCCGACATCCGATTGGTCGAAGGCGCGTGCAAGGAGTTGGAGGCGGTCGCCCTCCCCTGCATCGGCAAGCTTCAATCCTCTGATCGTTAGCTCACCCTTGTCACCGACGAGACCCAGGATGCGAGCGGCCCTGCGATAGTAGTTGAAGTCGCGCGGTGGCAGGTCGAGCCCAGCGGCGGTCAGCTCTTTGCCGTCGCGAATGGCGAGCACGATGTCGCAAATGCGCTCAACGCGATCGGCCTGGGGAATCAGGTCCGCTGAAAGCCTTGTTTTCAATGCCCCCAATCCGGGCCCCCTCGGGTGTTTTGCTGCGAAGAATTGTGATTCAACGCCGATCTGGGGTTGGACTCAAGGCTCGCGCGTGGGATTACCACTGTTTCCGCGCCGCAAGGCTGGCATGCCGGACGAGACCCACGAAAAGGGTTTGAGAATTCTCAAGATGGTTGCCGAACATGGCTTGCTACTCACGCCCGAGGTGGAGGACTGGCAGGCGCGATTTGCCGTTGGGTAATTGCGGTGCAGGGCACTCAACTGACGGTGACGTTCCCACCCGCCATGATCGCCATGATTCTGCGCCGGAAACCCGGATTCCAGTTGCCGGACGTCATGCTGCCGCCGGGGGCTTTGCTGGGTTTCACGGCGGGCGGTCTGCTTTGCGCTTTGCGGATGCTGGGATGGGGACTCCATTCCGCGTCCGTTCTCAATGGCACCATGCGCGGCCTTGCGTCTCTCATGTATTCGACCGAGCGCCTCAAACGAGACAACACACGTGATCCGGCATTGAGCCATTATCTCCAGCGTGAATGGCGTATCGTGGGTGGGCTGGTTGCCGACGAAGTTTCGGTAACAAGCGCTCCGTCGATCGAGCTTAGACAGGAGCTTGTCGCTCTCGACCCGTGGTTCAACGACGAGATCGAGCTTCCGATTGGTCGCAGGCTACGAGTGGATGGGTGCGAAGTTCTTCAACATGGGCCCTATGACGCCACACCGATCATTCAGAGAGCTCGGCGGGTATTGTGCCCGCAAGCTGTCGTTGACAATGCCCGAACGGTCTTGAGTCGGTTCCCCTCTGTCCCGGTTGCTGCCAGCGACAACGCGTGTGGACACTGCGGCAAGGCACCGGCCGCGGACGCAGAGTCATAATCCCACGTATTCCAGGAGAAGAATGCAAGACACGACCGGCCAAAGGAAAGAAGAAGGGGAAAGGAAAAGAGAGAGAGAAACGCTGACTGCAGCGGAGTCTTCGCTCCCTGAGTTGATACCCAGACGGAATTTCTTGGAGAACTGTGCGCTTGGAGGCGAGTACCAGGGAAGTGACCGCGAGAACCGACACAACCAAGGACCAGCTCATTTATCCTCCTACACCTGCGGAGCAACGCCCGTGGTCCAATACCACGTCTTCGAGACCAGCGGGCACCCGTTTCTTAATCTGGAGTGAATGCGGAACCATGTCGGTTCAGCAGCAGGGCTAATTCCTGGGGATCGCAGGTGCAAATGACGTCGAGTCATAGGGGGAAATTTCTGTTGTTGCTGTGCAGTGGTGCCCATCGGCTGCCAGCGAACAAACAGAGATCGCGAGAGAATGCGCTCGTCAGCATTGTCCGTGCGTTGCGACCATCCTTTTCCCAGTGCACTCCGACCAGTCGCGCCTACCAAGATCGCGGGTCAGTCACCCGTCGGCACCACACCATTCTGCTCGATCATCAGGACCACAGACTTCGCTGGCGACCGCGGGCGATGCTTCACGCCTTTGGGGACCGTGTAGGCTTGATGCGCTGTCAACTCCACCGAGCCTCTGCCCTCCACGTCGAGAAAGAGCCGGCCCTTGAGCACAAGAAACATCTCATCCTGCTCGTCGTGCTTGTGCCAATGGAACTCGCCATCGAAGATGCCGAGCCTCACAACCGCGTCGTTGACTGTGGTCAACGTCTGGTTGAACCAAGGTTCGTGCTCGGCAATTTCGCGTGGAATGTCGATGACATTCAACTGCCCGTACTTCACGTCGGTGCGGATATCGTAGTTGTTCTCAGTTTTCATGGATGTCTAACCCGCCGCCGTCTGATTCTTGGCGCTGATCATTCCTAGTCTTTCCGTCAGAGGATGCCTGCTCGACCAAATATTGTTGTCGCAGCATCGCAGGCGGTCAAGCCCATGTCGGCAATCACGCGCACGCAATGATGTGGCTATCGATGGAGGGAAAGTTCTGTGCGAGCTTCAGCACCCGCCTCCACGCGCAGACATTACCTTCCGGGTTATCCGACAGTCGCGCAATCCAATGACGAGCATTGGTAGCACATCGGGCCGCATTGCCTTCCAATGCCAGATGACATGGCCGAGTACACTACAGGGTTGGCGCAGCGGGATTCAACGAAGGGTTGGCAACGTCATACAAAGAGAGAGCGCACCGGGCCGACATTCCAACGAACAACCTGGCCGCTGACCGGATGCGAACTTGCAATACTGTTGTCAGATGTCGCCGCCTTGCGCCTATCGAAGAAACAATCCACGTCTTCGATGAGAAGGATCGAGTGCACCGGTATCGAGCTCATGCCGCGAGGATCGTTCGGCGCGCCGCGACGAGCCCAGCCAATCCAGACGACCATCCCGGCGTAGCCGCTGAGATCCTCGCTACGGGGAATTTTGCGGTCAGTTCGGCGGTTGGGATGGTTGGAATCTCCAGGGTTGCCTCACGCCTCGGCGTGGCATACTTAACAAAGAAGAAAACCGGAGGCCGTGTGAGCTATCGCAAGCCCATTCTGGTAGAGATGTTCGCAGAACTCCACTTGGAACAAGGCTACCTGAGCCAGGCTAGCTTCTTCGACGTTGTTCCGATGCTCAAGACTCAGGGCCTTGTGGACGCGGAGATCTGCCAGGTTGTTGGTGTCATGATCACGCCTGAGCAGGTGCAGCAAAACACAGCCCCTCGCGTCCGATGCTGGTCGGCAAAAAAGGACCGCTTGGTCCAGCTCTCAGAAAATGTTGTGATCGCAAACTTGGTTGGGCCGTACCCTGGATGGAAGGCGTTTAGGGCGCTGGTCGATTCTGTCGTTGCTGCCCTCACGTCGTCCGTGGGGGCTCCGAAGCCAAGCTCCGTGTCGCTGACGACCATCGACAAGATGAAGGTTCCCCAAGCAGGTTTCACGTTGGGACGCTATCTTCACTGCGGCGGTCCGATTGTTCCAGCTTGGTACGCCGACACGTCGGTCGCATCTGATGTGACGCTGGGCAAGGGGTTGGTAGTCAAGGATGGATTCAACCGGCAGGTGCGAATAGCTGTTCGCCCATCGGGCGACGCTGAGGTCGAGATCGTCGCCACGACTCTGTTTCACAACCGGCATGACAAGGGGTCTGTCGGCGACGAGCTGGAGGCAATTCACGAGGAATCCAACAAGACATTCGAGTCTCTGATCACCGAAACCACTCGCCAGCACATGGGAGGATGGGTCGATGCCACCGCTTGATGCCCAAACATTCCAGTCGGTAGATGCCGCGGTTCACAAACATCTGCCGGTATTGGAATGCAGGATCCAGCAAGTCCCAAGCTCCATCGTCGGTGACGTGTACTCAATAACGACGCTACCCCGGGCTGCCACTGTTGGGTTGGTCTGGCCATCCACTACTCAGGCGCACCTTGATCGCATGGAATCCTCCGTCACGTCCGATCTGGATCGCTACGCTCGATTTCCACCTGGCTGGGATGGCTATGATGGCGTCACGTTTGACGCCCAACTTGTTTCGGTCGTGCAGCGGGTGGCGAAGTGGACGGCGGATCTGTTTCGGACTCTCGATGTGGTTCCGAGCGAAATGACTCCGGGGCCAGCGAGTGACGGCTCGCTCGACCTGGAAATCGCTTACCAAGGAAAGCGTTTGATCCTGACGTTCTACCCTGAGACTGACAGGGTTGGCGTCTACTGTGAGAATGGGGCGGATGCTGAAGAAGCTCAAACAACTCTTGATAGCAGCGGCTTGGCAAGATGGCTTTCTTGGCTCGTTGGCTAGACTGATCTGTCGCTGGCGTTGGTCTCTCCTTCCGTTCATTCCGGACAAGGAAATCCTTTGGCGGTCAGCGTACAAACCCGACCAGGTGAAGCCCAACGGCGAAATCAAGATCTCTTTCTTCCGCGACAACCGGCACGGAACCTCGTGTGACCTGGCGCGGTTTTCAACCCGTGAGAAGTCGCGCCGCGGCCATTCGCAGGCATCTCGGCGGGGTGCTGACGCGGGTCTAGTCGAGTTCTCGGCGGCAGACGTGCGTTCGGTCGGATCGGACGTTCATCACAGGCCGCATCGAGACCAAGTTGAGAGCAACTACGCTCATGCGGAACTGGAAATCGGATCCTCTGGAGCACACTCAATCGCGACCGAGAACGCCCGCCTCCTGATAGCCAAGGCTCGTTTTGTGGTCACGCCGGGTTTCAAAGGGAAGGCGTAGGTCTTGCTTCCCGCACTCGCCTCCCCTGCTGCCCTCGCCCAAACTCTCGCCATGGAAGGATTCATGCGAACCGTGTCGGGCTTGTTCGTCATTCTTTGCCTGTCGTGCACGGCCACAACCACCTCGGTCGTCCTCCAAGACAAGAGCTGCGGTCAGCACCAAGACCCGCCCGAGGCAACTGCTTTCAGTGGAACGCTCGAAACAACGGCAACAAACGTAGAATCTGTGGAATCTGTGGAATCTGTGGAATCTGGGCCTGTCCAACCGTTGAGTCCAGTCGACATATGTGCCCAATTCGAGAACGATCAACAAAATGCATTGACCGCAGAGGAACACGAGAAGCAATTTGGGTGCCCGCCCTGCCCATGCGCGTGCAACAACGGAGAAATTGTCTGCGCACCGTGTGCCGCATGCCAATCTTTTGGCCCACCGAGGGACAAAGTCATGCACATGGAATAGCCGCCTGGCAGCTCACACCAGAAGAGGCCCCACCACCTGAGGCTTGAGGCATAAATGAGACCCTCCTCTTTGGCGCCCCTCTCGGCAATCTCGACATGTCCTTCGAGTTCATCGATTTCTTCGAAGGTCATGAAGAAATTTGCGATGTAACAGTCGGCATCATCCTTGCGCCCAGCCTCACTGAGAGCGTTGACCACCGGTTCGAGTCGACGCCACAGGTACAGATATTTCGAGATTGAATACCGAGAGTATTCTCAAACTCAAAAATGGTTGTGTAGAGGCGGTCGATGAGGCCGTGGGTATCTCCAAGCGCACAGATCAGCATGATGGTCTCATCGACGGGATCCGTGGTGCCCAACGTCGCCACGAAGTCGTTGCTCGAAACGCTTGAGGGGATTGTTGAGGATAAACGCTATTTGCTTTTCTTTTTGGGCCACACGTCGATCCAGGTCTTGGTGAGCTCACGCATTTTTCGCAACGGCAGGCCGAGGATCTCGGCACCTCTCGCAAGCGAGATCTTCTCTTCTTCGATGGCCTTCCGAACGAGGCGGAATCGACGGTCCGCCACGAAATCAGATCGTGACAGGTAGTCGGGTTCCTCCGATCTCATTGCCGCAGGGAAACCACTTTTGAAAGCGTCCTCGGTCATTGGGTACGGCTCTCTATGATTGTCGAGGCGGCGCCCATATCGAAGGTGGTATTGCTTGTGAAACACAAGCCACAATGCTTCGCCAGTTTCCTCATGAAGTCGATACAGGATGGTCTTGTAACTGACCCGAAACATGCGTTTGAGTTTGAGCACCCTCTCCACAAACGGCGCGCCATAGGTCTCTTTCCACTCTTTCGCAAAGGAGTCGGCGGGGACGAGGAAGTACGAGGCAAACTCGTTGGCCTCGCGCTCCTCCCGATCATCTTCGTTGGTCTTGTCTTTCTTGTATGCAAATTCGTGTAACAGGATGTGACCGAGCTCGTGGGCCGCGGTGAAGATCCACCGCTCAACCGAGATCCTCTCCCAAGTGTTAACCACCACCGCTGGCCCCAGTGGAGCGGAGGACACGGACATACCGAAAAAGGTATCGGAGGCGATGTTGAGGGCAACCACTTTCACGCCCGCCGCCTCGAGAAGACCACAGACGTCACGGACAGGTTCTTTGTCGTCCAATCCTAGAAGCTTTCGAGCCTTTCTAGCCGCAGCCTCGCCACGCGACTGTCCTTTTGGTGGCGTGCTTTGGATGGGCTTGAGAGCAAACGTATGGCGCTCCCCAAGAATCTCCTCAAGGTCGGAGTAGTCTGCCAAGATTCGGCCTGCTTCCGAGAGGATGTGCTCCCGAAGCTTGAGCTGCTTTTTGGACCGAAACCGAACATTCTCGGGAATGACGGCTTGCACCAAAAGATCTGGAACACCAACGTCCAGAGCCTTCGCCAGGTTCTTTAAGGTGCTCGTTCTTGGCTCAGACTTGCCTGCTTCCAGGTTCCGGTAGGCCGCTCTTGAAAGTCCGGATGCTTTAGCCGCCTCCACCTGGGTCAATCCAAGGGCCGTGCGAAGTCGCCTTAGATTGGTGGCCAAGACCAAAAGATCCTTTCGCTCCATATTTGCATAATAGCCATTTTTACGCCTTACGACAAGATGGCTAGTTTCTTATCCTTAAGATGGGTCGAAGCGAAAACGCCGTCCGTTCCAAAGCGGGGCAATCACGCTGACAACCACAACGACGCGCCGACCAAAAACAGAATGAAAATGGCGAACCCAAAGAGGAGAGCGCGAAGAATCATGGGTTGGCTGTGTACGATGCGCGCCGCCCGCAAGACGGTGGCCGCAACCATCTCGTCTTTTATGCTCAGCCCTAGCGAGAAGCCGTTGTCCTCGAGGCGAGCCCATTCCACCCATCCTACGGTTTTCACTGTTCGGCTGGCGTTGAGCATGATTTCGACCACGACTCTTGAGCCCTCGGCC
>Ga0156517_1379_pt2 | contig 10449 bp, 8 predicted proteins | sample RifOxyB3_FD_111912 | JGI IMG/M metagenome (GOLD analysis project Ga0156517, IMG submission 111912) | Deltaproteobacteria bacterium RIFOXYB12_FULL_58_9 | reverse complement strand
ACGGCAAAGCTTCTGCTGCGTCTCATCGCTGCCGAGTTCTTTTCCCAACCACTCAAAACGTGGGTGAGCATCGAGCAGTGCTGTTGCCACCCGGCCATCGACAAGGTGTTGCCAGAAGCCACTCACCAGCGAGAGGAGCGATTGGTCTTTGTTTGTTGCGACGCGAAGGTTGTGGGGACTTGGCATCTTTGCGACCTTCAAGTTGCCGAGCGTCCGGGTTGCCGAGCGTCCAGGTTGCCTGTTGGTTAGACCTTGTAATCACTCGCGCCAGGAAGCAGCCCCTCCGCGAAGTCCCGATAACCGGCGACTACGGTGAGTACCTGTTCCAGTTTCTCCTTGAGCTCCATTTCTCGTTCCGGACTCAGCTCCCCCGCTTTCTTCATTTCGGCCCATTCCACCGTTGCAGCGAACAATGCTGAATCAATGCAGAAGCCGTCGAGGCTCACCAACTCTTTGCTCATCATGCTCAGGGCACCGACGAACTCCTCTACGAACTTTTGTCCAGAGGATCTCTGAGCGACGTAATTGCTCAAACCCTTGTACTCACTGAATTTCAGCGAAACTTGTTCATCGCAGCGTCCTCGCAGGGGCAGCTCGTATACTTCCGATTTCTTCGCGAGATCCCGCAATTGCTCCGTGTCGATTTGGGAGAGCCCACGTACCAGCGCGCGCCCATGGCTAACTGAATTGTCATAGAAAGTCATCGAAAACTCCCGAGTGCTTGGCACAGCGCAATGCCCTGCCGAGTTCTGTGTAGATTGTCGGCAGATTATCCCCGGTCGGTGCGTATTTCGCGTCCGAAAAGGCCCAGCGAAGAATGTTTGTCACAATCTCCAAACCGCAGCAAACCGAACATCCATGGCTACCCTGCGACCCACACAAATGTTAGGGTGTCGCCCCTGCCGGGGTGGCGGAACTGGTAGACGCTGAGGACTTAAAATCCTTTGACCTAACGGTCGTAGGGGTTCGATTCCCCTCCCCGGCACCAACCTGCATCACGCTTAGTTGAAGCCGTAGTTGTACGTGGGGCGCAAGCCGTTGCGGTCCACGATCGCCCAATGGAGCACATCGGAAAAATCGAGATGCAGGGCAAAGAGCCAGTTCGCATCCAATTGTTCTCCATCCTCGGGGGGAAACACTCGGTCGGGGCGTTCGCTCGGCTCTCGAATCATATCCTGTCGGCCCACGAGCTGAAGGAGGCTGGCACTTCGGTTGAGCAAGTCTTTTACTGCTTCCTCGGGATTTGTGAATCCGTTCAGGGAACCATCTCCTGCAATGATTTCAGTTGCCATCATGAGAGGGCTGTCTGAGCGATCTCCATCATGGAGAAAGCTTGCAAGGGCTTGGTCTACGGCTTGCTCGATGCCGACGGATCCTCCATAGATTGCTTGCTGCGCTGCGACTTCTGCTTCTTTGATTTGGACGAGGAGATTCGGAACGCCGTGGCTTTTCAGAATGGGGCTCAATCGAGCCGTCAAGGTTTTTCCGCTGCCGACGATTTGCCAAGGTTTTAGGGAAGGTGCATCGGGGATACGCTCCAGAAAAGCGCGATCGGCAGCCGCCGTCCATTTGGTGTTTTCGCGAATTCTTGCGACGGTATCTCGTTCAATGGCCGTATAGTTCTCACCTTGCCCTCGTTTCGCATCGAGAGCCAGGTTCGCAAGCTTTGTTGCGTCGGCTACGCTAATTCGGCCGTCTCTTGGTTTCTGGGTTGCTTCTTGAGCGGCATCAAGGAGAGCACGGTCATATTTTTTTCCGTCGATCTGAACATAGTAGTTGGCCACGGAGGTTCCTCTAGTGTTTGGTCGGAGGTTCAAAAATGACAGAGAATGCATGAGCAATTTTCTCTTGTCCAGAGGGATTCTCGTTCATAAGTCATTCAAGTTTCGACACTATCTCCGAGTGCGGCTGCGACCTCGCGCCAGGGATGCGAAGATCCCGATGAAGCACATGACAGCGCAGGCGGTGAAGGTCACTCGCATGCTGTGGAGGAACTGTGGTGCGTTGCTGGAGCTGACCTGTGCCTGTCCCAGGTACATGGCAAAGACCATCATGACCAATCCCATGGAGAACATCATGCCGACCTGCCGCATGGTGCTGACCACCGCGCTTGCCACGCCATAGATGCGTTTGTCCACAGAGCCCATGATGGCGTTGGTGTTTGGCGACGAGAACAGGCCAAAGCCGAGGCCGAGGACGATCAGGCAGGTGAGCACGAAGGTCATTGATGTGTCGGCGCCGACGAGTGTGAGAAGGATGAGACCGACGAGGGTTGCGACCATGCCTGCGGTCGCCACCACCCTCGAGTCGATCTTGTCGGACAATCGGCCGGCGAGGGGCGAGAACAACGCTTGCACGAAAGGTTGGCTCACCAATGCGAAGCCAGCTTCCTGGGGGGAGAGGCTCTTGATCTTCTGTAAATAGATGCTGAGCAGAAAGCTCACGGCGAAGGTTGCGGCGTAATTGATGAGTGCCGCCAAGCTCGAGAATGCAAAGACGGTGTTGTGACGGAATAGGCCGATGTCAATCAGGGGTGCCTGGGTTTTTGTTTCCCAATAAACGAATGCAACGATACCCAGGATGCCCAACGCCAGCAGACTTGCGCCTGCGTAGGTCGGCAGCAGGGAGAATCCAACCATCGCGGCGAACAGGGCGGGGCCGAGAATGAGTGAGCCTAAGACATCGAATGGTGCTCGTTCTTCTGGTGCATCGTCTTTCAACAAGATGAAGATGGTGCCGAGAAGCAGCAATCCCACCGGCAGGTTCACCCAGAAGATGAAGCGCCAACCGAAATGCTCGGTGATGATGCCGCCAAAGAATGGCCCCGATGAAAGCCCCAGGTACACGGCCCCCGTAGTGATGCCCAACACTTTGCCGCGCTCGTCCGGAGCAAACACCGAAATAAGTATGGCCATGCTGGTAGCGAAGATCATCGAGGTGCCGAAGCCCTGCAACGCGCGAAACAATACCAGAGCCATGGGGCTGTGGGCGGTGGCGATGAGGACAGAAGCCAAGGTGAAGCTCGCGACCCCGGACATGAACAATCTTTTACGCCCAAAGAGGTCGCCGAGGCGGCCGAAGGGAATCGAGAAAGCGGCACCAGCGAGCAGATAGGCCATATTGACCCAACCCAACACGATGGCGCCCATGGTGAGCTCCCGTCCGATGGACGGCAGGGCGACATTCACCGAAGACAACATGAATGGGCCGATGAAAGACGTCAGGGTGACGACGAGCAACACCGCTCGCTTGGTGGCGCGGCTGTCGGAATGTTGCTCCACAGACATCAGACCCGAGGGCGTACTCCTTCCTATGTTGAGTGTCCAGCAATCGAATGATGGGACCTCCGTTGACCACATCCGTTTCAACAGAGCGCGTTTGACTTCACACGTTTCTACGTTTATGGTCCAAACGTTTACGATGATTGAAGGTCAATTCACTGACAGCCGCGAAGAGCGCAAGATTGCCATTACAAGGGTGGCGAAGGACCTTTTTGCTCGCCTGGGTTTCAAACGCACGACCATGGAGGATATTGCCCAGGCTGCCGGTCTAGAGCGTGCATCCTTGTATTATTACTTCAAAAACAAAGAGGAAATCTTTGAGACGGCGGTTCGTCATGAGGCTGAACAACACCTAGAACAGAACGAGAAGGCCATCGCCGATGCGTGTACTGCGGCAGACCGTCTTAGGGCAGTGGTTGAGGTGACCTTTGACCGTTCCAGAGAACGTGAATTGTTGCGTCTTGCAACTAAAGACTTATCAGATCTCGCCGCAAGGATTCCAGCGGCCTTGAGTATCGTGGGCGAGCTGCATTTGAGGTTTACCAAGCAAGTTCAGTTTGTTTTAGATAGTGGTGTTAAATCAGGTGAGTTCCGGCCCATGGACACTGAGGCCATGGCTCGAGGGATGCACAGCCTGCTCATGGGTTTTGCCATGAATAGTCTTATTTTGGGAGATCTTGCAGGTAATTGGAGAGAGAAATCTCAAGGTATTCGAGATTTAGTCGAAGCGATTATCCGGGGTGCAACGGCGTGACGGCGACGAAGTTTTTTTCTGGATGTTCAACGTTTAATCAATATTCGTTGAAAGGATTACAGTCGTGAGGAAATGGGTGTTTCAGTGCCTGATGTTCGTCGCTTGGGCTGGCTGTTCCAATATCAGCGCCGAGCAAAAAGAATCTGGGTTGGTGCCCGAAGAGCCAGAGGTTGCCCCCAAGGTCGTACGCGGCGTCGGGATTGATGCCTCCACAGCGGCAAACGTCGAGGCAACGGGAACGGCTTTGCCCGTGCGCGAGAGCTATCTCTCAAGCCCCGTGCCAGGGACGGTCGACCGGATTTACGTCAGACGTGGTCAGCGGGTGAAGAAGGGGGAGGCGCTGCTTCGCTTCGATCCTGCGGGTTTCGTTTTTGGAGTAGAACAGGCCCAGGCGGGGGTGGACGGTGCCGAGGTCATGTTTCGCCAGGCCGCTCACGAGCTCAAGAGAGTTGGACGGCTCAAGGAGGCAAAGGTCGCAACTGGTGCTAATCTGGACCAAGTCCAGGCAGGGCATGACGGTGCCCACGCCCAACTCGCCGGTGCCGAAGCTGCCCTCAAGCGAGCCAAACAGGCCCTTGCGGACAGCGTTCTGCGCGCCCCCTACGACGGCACTGTGGACGGAATTCTCAAGGAGATTGGCGAGTATGCCCCAGCGATGCCGCCGACCATGTTGGCAAAGATCGTCGATTGTTCGTCGTTGACAGTGCAGGCGTACTTGCCAGAGGGGGACTCAGCCACTGTGATTGAGGGGCAAGAGGTTGAGGTCGAGATCGATAGCGTCAAGGTGACCACCAAAGGTCAGATCACATTCGCGTCGAATCGTCTGCAACCGGGGACGCGCACATTCGAGGTGCGGGTAGCCATCGCCAACCCCGAAGAGAAAATCAAAGCCGGTAGCTTCGCGCGTTTGCGCATCTCCCCTGACCTCTCTGCGGAACAGGTGTGGCTGCCGCTGTCGGCATTGCGAGATATCCAAGACGATGGTGCCGCAGTTTTCATCTCCCGTGACGGGGTGCTGGAGAGGGCCTTCGTCCAAATCGGACGACGAGAGGATGAGCGCGCCGAAGTGCTCAGCGGTCTCCATGCGAGACAGGTGGTCATCATCTCCAACGATCCAGATCTCGCGCCTGGCCAGCGGGTTGAGATCAAGCTCGACTGAGGGGTGCACCCATGATTCTCGCAGATGTATCCATCAGGAAACCGGTGTTTGCCACCATGCTGGTCGCGGTGCTCGTCGTCTTTGGGGCATTTTCCTACCCCAAGATCGGTCTCGACACGTTGCCCGATGTCGCCGTGCCGGTGGCCACGGTGACCACCATTTATCCCGGGGCCGATCCCGAATCGGTGGAGAACGAGGTAACCGAAAAGATAGAGGAGGCGGTCAGCAACGTCAGTGGCATCAAAAAGATCAACTCCATCAGTGTCGAGAACGTCTCCCAGGTGATCATTGAGTTCAATCTCGAGGTGGATTCGGCCCAGGCAGTGCAGGACGTCCGCGATCAAATCTCGCGCATCGTCCCTCTGTTGCCCAGAGATGTGCAATCCCCAGCGGTGGCAAAGCTCGACTTCGGAGCGGCACCCATTTTGACCTTGGCTATCAGCGGCAGGGGCACGGTCGCAGAGGTCACCCAATTTGCCCGCAAGAAGGTCAAGGAGAAGCTGCAATCGGTCCCCGGTGTCGGCTCTGTCGACATCATTGGTGGCAGGGAGCGGGAGATCAGAGTCTGGATCGACCCGGGCAGGCTCGAGGCATCGGGCTTGGCCATCACCGACGTGGTCGGGGCGCTGGCTGCCAACAATCTCAACTTCCCCGGCGGACGAATGACCTCAAAGGGCGAAGAACGTTCGATCAAGATCCACGGGCGGTTTCACAGCGTCGAGGAAATCGAGAATCTGAAGATCTTTGAAATGGCCGGCAGGGCCGTGCGGGTGCAGGATATTGCTAACGTCGAGGACGGGCTCGAGGAACGTCGCTCCGCCGCACTCTTTAACGGCGTCCCGGCCGTGACCATGCTGGTCAAAAAGCAGTCCGGGACCAACTCGGTGGAGGTGGCTGACCGAGTGGCTGAAGAATTGGAAGGTCTTCGTGCGACGTTCCCAGACGGCTGGAAGGCCGATGTGGTGGTAGATGGAACCACTTTCACGCGTGCGTCTTTCGCACACGTGCAGTTCGATCTCATCTTTGGTGCGTTCCTAGCCGTGTTGGTGGTGTTCATCTTCCTGCGCAATGTCCGCTCCACCTTGATTGCCGCAGCGGCAATACCGACTTCGGTGATTGGCACCTTCGTCTTCATCCGTGCCATGGGTTTCACCTTCAACATGCTTACCCTGGTGGCCCTTTCTCTGTCGATTGGCATCCTCATCGATGACGCCATTGTAGTATTAGAAAATATTTATCGTCATGTGGAACTAGGCAAAGAGCGCGGGCATGCGGCTCAATTTGGCACCGCAGAGATTGGCCTGGCCGTTCTCGCTACCACCTTGTCGATCGTCGCGGTGTTCGTTCCCGTGGCCTTCATGGAGGGGATGATCGGCCAGTTCTTCTATGAATTCGGTCTCACCGTGGCGGTGGCGGTGCTCATTTCCCTGTTTGTCTCATTCACCCTTACCCCCATGCTTTGTTCGCAGTTCCTCAGCCATGGCGGCGACAACGCTTTTTACAGACTCATCGAACGGGGGCTCACTCGTATCGACGTCGCCTACCGGGGTCTTATTGCAGTGGCCCTGCGGCGACGATTGGCGACAGTTATGGTCGCGGTAGCGGCGTTGGTGGTGAGCGTGATTCTCGCCCGCAGTTTGGAACAAGAGATGATGACTCCCTCCGACATGGCGGAATTCAATGTTGCGGTTCGTGCGCCGGTGGGCACTGCTCTCGACAAGACGGAAGCCCTGGCTGCGAAGGTGGCCGAGCGAATTCGCCAGCACAAAGACGTTGTGGTGGCGACGGTGACCTCTGTGGGATCGGATCCGCAGCAGAAGCAACACCTCGGCAAGATCTTCGTCAAGATGGTGTCCAAGGCCGATCGGAGCATGGGCCAGTTCGGGCTCATGGACGTTTTGCGGGGCGAGCTCAAGGACGTCGAGGGTGCCGAAATCGCCGTCGAGGATATTGGACTCATGGGTGGCATCGCCGCCAGCTCCGGCGTCCGCATGGCACCGCTGCAGTTTTTGCTTCGCGGTCCCGATCTGGAAAAGCTGGACTCCTATGCAAAGTTGATGATGAAAGAGCTCGCTCAAGTACCAGGCATCGTCGATCTCGAGTCGAGCTATGACGCTGGCAAGCCTGAGCTCAGCGTTCGGGTCGACCCAGAGCAAGCTGCGAGCCTGGGTTTGGTAACCGCTGCCATCGGCCAAACCATCAACGCCTTCGTTGGCGGCGTGGAAGCCTCCAAGCTCCACGATGGAGGCGAGGATTTTCCCATTCGGGTTCGCCTAGATGAACAAGCCAGGCAACGTGGAGATCAGATCGCTCGCCTCAAGGTGCGGTCGACTTCAGGCCAGGCGATCGCCTTGGGCAATGTGGCCACCATTTCCGAAGGTGTGGGCCCGAGCCAAATCAACCGAGCGGATCGGATGCGCCAGATTACCGTCTACGGCGGTTTGGAGAAGGACCTACCCCTGGGAGCAGCCCTGACCAAAGTGAATGCGGTGGCTGCACGAATTTTGCCGCCTGACATCCAGCTCAGTTACATTGGCGCAGCGGAACAGATGGGCAAGTCCTTTGCCAACATGTTCATGGCGCTCCTTCTGGCCGTCGTTCTCATCTACATGATCTTGGCGAGCCAGTTTGAGAGCTTCGTCCATCCCTTCACCATCATGATGGCTCTGCCACTGTCTTTGCCTGGTGCCATTGGCGCGTTGCTCATCTCGGGGCAAGCCCTCAGTCTTTTTGCGATGATCGGCATCATCATGTTGATGGGTTTGGTCACCAAAAACGCCATCTTGTTGATCGACTACACCAACATTCTGAGGAGGCGAGACGGCATGGAACGGAATGCCGCTTTGCTCAAGGCGGGGCCCACCCGCTTGCGGCCGATTCTCATGACAACCGCGGCGATGGTCTTTGGTATGTTGCCGGTGGCGATTAGCAATGGCTATGGTGCCGAAATGCGGGCGCCCATGGCCGTGGCAGTCATCGGCGGACTCATCGTCTCAACGGTACTTACCCTCGTGGTCGTCCCGGTGATCTACACTCTCATCGATGAGGTCGCGGCGAAACTCACGGGAAGCGGGGCTCAGACCGAAAAACCGGAGCCCCAAGACGCCAACGTTGCAAAGGCGGAGGCGCTGGCATGAAACCCCTTCTTGGAAGTCTCCTGATCTGCGCCTTTTCGGCATCGCCGGCCCGGGCCCAGCCCACGGCATCGCTCGAGGTGATCACCCTCGAACAGGCGTTGGCGCGAACACGGCAGAACAATGCCACCTGGAAGAGTCTGGATGAGTATATCGTTCAAGCCGACGATTATCGCTCCATCGGTGTGGGCCTATTTTTGCCGAAAATCATGGGGGAGGGAAAATGGACCCACTTGGGCGAAAGAAATGTTCCCGACTTGGCAGCCCTGGATCAGATGACTGGACTCTTGGGCGCGCTCACCGAGGGGATGCTGGAAGCACATCCGGAACAGTTTGCTCGGTTCGCTCCCTATTTGCAGAGCGACTCCAGCGGGGGTGAAAGCCCATTCGAGAACTTCGTGCCGCGCCAGGATAAGCTGTCTGCGACCTTTTCTTTGTTCGTCCCGGTGTTTGACGCCAAGTCGATCGCCTTTGTCCGCGGGGGTTACGACCAATACGACTCCGCATTGCAGAAGATTGGCTATGCCCGCGAGCAACTCCTCTTCGGTGTCGCCAAGCTCTACTTTGGATTGTGTACCCTGCAGCGCATGGTCAAGGTTACCGACATGGCAATGGCGTCGGCCCAAGAGCATCTGCGAGGTACGAAGGAACGAGCGGCGGCGGAGTCTGCCACAGAGCTCGAGGTGAAGAGGGCGGAGCTCGAGGTCCGCAAGAATGAGGCCCGGCGTATCCAAGTGGTGGCGGAGCTAGAGAAGGCCAAAGCCACTTTCCGTTATCTCACCGGGTTCGCGGGCGATTTCCTGGTCGTGGATCCGGAGCTCGCGAGTGACATAGAACAGGCGCACGAAAAGGATTGGTTGGACTTGGCCCAGCGGCAACGCAAAGACCTCGTTGCGGCCAAAATTGATGTTCTCGTCTCTGGACACGAAGAGGGAAAGGTATGGGCACAGTACTTGCCCACAGTGAATGCGGTTGGAGTCGCCATGTTCGACAACGACTCAGCAAGCAGATTCGACGACGATCCCTTTAGTTGGGTGGTGATGGCCACACTCAACATCAATATTTGGGACGGGGGTATCCGCGAGAGGCAGTTGGATATTGCCGAATCTCAGGCGCGACAAGCTGCCCTCGCGGTCACGGATCTGCAATCCAAGGTCAATAGCTCCGTATCTCAGGCTCGCCGCGCCCTCGATGACTCGACGGCTGCGCGTACGGTTACGGAGAAGCAGGTTGAGGTGGCGCGGGCCGCCCGCGACCTGGCGGTGGCGAGCGAGAAGGAGGGGATGGCAACGTACCTCGCGGTGATTGACGCCAACACCATGGTCGAGGGGGCGGAGGCGCAATTGTTGGCGGCAGAGTTGTCGGAGGCTGTTGCGCTCTTGGATTTGTGGGCGGCGAGCGGCAATCCCCTGATTTGGGTGACACAGTCCCCTTGAGCGCGCAACTTTGCTGGAGGTGATCTGTTTGACGAATGCAACCAACCGATCTGGTGCTGCCTTGGCGCGCCATAGGTATTCAACAGCGTCGGGAAGGGCAGCCAAACGAGGATAGGTCTTGTGGCATTAACAAAAATAAATACAGAGAACACGTTGCGGAAATGACAAGGGACTACATATTGGACCGACAAATTCGGGTTGTCTCACGGTGATGGTTTGCAGGTGAGAATCGCCGTGACGGAGATAGAAGAGAATTGTTGCACCAACCAGGAAAGTGAACGGTTGGCGAACAACATCGAGGGGCAGTGTTGAAGATGTGTGCTGAAGGGGAGAGGGTAGCTTAGGGGCACCTCATGCGCATACGTTGGGCGGGGGTGGAATAACATCATGTCATCAGGGCTGAGCGATCGAGTCGAAAGGGGCCTCGGGACTCTAGCGGTAGGTTGTTTCAAACGGCCATGGTTGACTCTTGCTGTCATTGCCACTGTCACCGCAGCAGCGCTGGCAGGAACCATCGGAAGACTCTCACTCAATGCCGACCTGGTCGAGTTATTGCCCGAGAGTTTTGCCAGCGTTCAAGACCTTGAGGTTCTCAAAAAGCGTTTTGGCGGCATCGGCTACGTTGCGGTGGTCGCCCACAATGCTCCCCCCGAAGCTCTCGAACATTTTGCTGAGGATGTCGCGC
>Ga0156517_1336_pt1 | contig 10463 bp, 12 predicted proteins | sample RifOxyB3_FD_111912 | JGI IMG/M metagenome (GOLD analysis project Ga0156517, IMG submission 111912) | Deltaproteobacteria bacterium RIFOXYB12_FULL_58_9 | reverse complement strand
TGGCAGGGCGAAACGCAATGACATAGTGATTGTCGACGACACGATTTCTTCGATTCACGCGGCCATCGAAGAAACAGGCGTGGCGATGTTGTTGGTTGATCGCAACTCATCAAACGGCACCTTCGTCAACCGCAACCAACTCAATCCCGGCGATCCCTTGCCTTTGGTCAGCGGTGACTGCGTCCGTTTTGGCAAGCGCGTCTTTTACTACCTCACAGGTGAACGATTGCTTCTCTTTTTGGAGCTGCGCATCGTCAAGCTTGGCGGCGACAGCAGAACCCAATAGCAATGATTGGAGAAGCTCGGTGAGCGCCGCTGTTCCAACCGAGAGAGTTTTTTATCTATACACCGGCGCTGGTGGCGAACCGGTGATCACTGACAACCTTGAGACCATCCCGTCGGGTATACGCAAGGACGCGCGAAAGATCACTCTCTCGGCGTCGGCTCAAAACGACGGAGACACCGAGGTCGAGGCCAAGATGTCGAGCAACTTGCCATCTCTGCCATCTTTGCCATCTTTGCCATCTTTGCCATCTCTGCCATCTCTGCCATCCCAGCCTGCAAACTTGGTAAACACGACGAACCTCGGCAGCGGCACATTGTTGATTGGCGTTGGTGTGGGCATCGTCGCTGGACTCGTTATGGCGCGCATGCGGCAAATGCCTTCCTGGATCATCAAGGTCGCGGCGTTTGCCGCCGTAGCAACCCTCGGTGGTGGATTCTACCTCGGTTGGCTGCGCTCCCAGGCAGGTCTGTCGACCGGCCCCTTGGCACATCCGGGGACGTTCATCGAAGATGCCAGAAAGGCGGCCGCCGACATAGAGCGCCGCAATGTCGAGCATCTCGATGCACTTGACCAGTTGGCAGATCCCAAGAACTGAATCGCGATCAAGATGCGGAGGGAAAATGCGTCTGGCGCACTTGGGGCCTTGTCGTATAGGGTCAATTTCGTTCGCGACCGCGCCGCCAAAGGATGGTTGTATGAGTATTGCTGAGAAGCTAAACGAAGAGCTCAAGGACGCCATGCGTTGCCGTGACCAGAAGCGCCTTGCGTGCATTCGCCAGGTCAAGGCAAAGGTCCAAGAGGCAAGTAACGTCAAGGGCTTCGAAGGCGCGCTCGACGATCCTCTGTACCAGGGAATTATTACCACCTACATCAAATCCCTACGCAAAGGGATCGAAGAGCTCGAGGCGGCGGGTGCTCGGGGCGAGCAGCTACGGGGCAAATACCAATACGAAATAGGCTACCTCGAACAGTATCTGCCAAAGCAGATGACGGAAGATGAGGTTCTGTCGATCGTCAAGGCTGCTATCGCCTCAAAGAAGATCAGTGATCCCAAGCAGGCGGGCCAAGTGACTGGCATGGTGATGAAGGAGCACAAAGGAGAAGTCGACGCTGGGCTCGTTCGTCGCCTGGCGGAGCAAGAGCTCTCCCGACTGGCAAAGTAGAAGCCTTTGATTCTTAGTTGAGCGTACGATTTGGCTTGTCGCGGTGAAGATCGGCCATCGTCAAACGATCCCGACCAAAACAGAGATCATCACGAAGGTCGACCTCATGAATCTCGAACTGCAGATTGTCAAACTGCGGTCCAAAGGTGTCTCCCAGCCAATCAAAGAAGTTGTCGAGAGCTTCACGCATAGATTTCTCCTGATTCCCGTTACCTGGACGCCGCCAACAGTTTGTCAAACGCTTTGCGAGCCCGCATGCTTGCGTCGGGATCGCGAAGAAGTCGGTGATAGAGGTGAAAAGCCATCATGATGCTGTAGATCTCGAACGCCATCTGTTCCGTATCGACATCAGGGCTTATGTCTCCGGCAGTCTGGGCAATCGTCACCGCCCTTGCGAGGGTTGAAATCCATTGCCGCTGGCTGTTGACCAGGTAATCGCGCAGCGCCCCAGGTTGATCGTCGAGCTCGACCGCTGCCCCCAAGAACAAACAGCCTCCCTTGCCTCTTGAACCATCCCCAGCTGCCCATCGAAGCCATCGATCCAACAACGCCCGCAAACGTGGCTCACCCCGTGGTTCCTTGATGGCCGGTCGCACAACGGCCTCCAGAAACTCCTCCACGCCGCGCTGCAAAACATTGAGTTGGAGGGTCTCTTTGGAGTTGAAATGGGCGAACAGACCGCTCTTTGACAACCCAACACCCTTTGCCAATCGGCCAATGCTCAATCCCTCCAATCCATGCAAGCGCGCGAAACCCAGGGCTGCATTCAAGATCGTCTCTTTTGTCTCCCGACCCTTCATCATCCTTATAAAATAGCACGAACGTTCGGTTTGTCAACGCGATATCTTCATGTAGAATGATTGCGCTTGAGCCAGGTTGGCATGTTTGGCATTGGGATGAATTTTTGATTGCCTATTGATTCCAAGCCGATGCGAAGCTAACTGTGCCTGCATGGGATACAAAGCCAAAGGCCGACTGCACAGCACATTCGATGCGCAACAGGTAACAGAACGATTCCGCAAACGGGAATTGGTGCTCGAGCTCGCAGACAATCCCCGATATCCCCAATATGTGCTTTTTCAGCTCACTGGTGATCGTTGTGACCAGCTGGACAATTTTTCTGCTGGCGACGAAGTGGAGATCGACTTCAGCTTGCGCGGCCGTGAGTGGACCAGCCCCAAAGGTGAAGTGAAATACTTCAACAGCCTCGACGTTTGGGAAATCTCAGGGGTCGGCAAGGCGGCGGTAAGTCGCTTCGACGATCCCCCTCCCAACACCGACGAGCCGCCCCCGGGTTACGACGACGATACGCCATTCTGAGCGATGAGCCCGTCCGGAATTGACAAATTTTCATTTGCAATTAACAGAGTATGAGTTGACAGGTCGAAATCCACCCGGCATTTTGGCGGGGATGGTCGGGTTGTACCCATAGCATTGCCGGTGGTTTCATGTCTGACGCACGTCTTGTCGTCCTCGTTCTCCTCGCCGCGGTGGGCTGCTCTACGACTGAAGAGCCCCCGCGGTATTATTACGCACCAGCCGGGGATCCGATAGTCTACTGCAAAGGTGACGCGGGAATCACTGGTGACGCGCACATCAATACCGGTGACACCGATGTGAATCCAGGCGACACCCACGTGAATCCAGGCGACACCCACGTGAACCCAGGCGACACCAGTGGGCCATTCGTCGAGCACATCACCCAAAGTAACCTGGAACGCATCACCGGATACCTCGCCGCCGATGCCTTGCAGGGTCGGGACAATGGCAGCCCCGGTGGCCTAGCGGCGCGGCAATTTCTCATCAACGAGCTCATCCTCTGCGATGTCCCCTCGGCACAAACAGGCACCTACGAACAACCGATCGTCGGTGGCACCGGCACCAATGTTCTCGGTCGCATCACGGGCACGAATCCTAGTCTCGCCGCACGTCACGTGATCATCAGCGCCCACTATGATCACCTCGGCAGCTGCGATGGCGATATCTGCAACGGTGCCTACGACAACGCCACCGCCGTCGCGGCGGTGCTCAGCCTCGCCTGCGAGCTCAGCCAGAATCCGCCGACCCGTTCGGTGTTGGTGGCGTTTTGGGACAGCGAAGAGCCACCTGACTTTCTCGAGCAGACCATGGGGTCCGATTATTACGCAACCCATCCAATAGTGCCCCTTGCACAAACCGATGTGGCCATCGTCCTCGATTTGATGGGTGGCAATCTCTGGAGCAATAACCAAGAACACGTGGTCCTCGGCAGTGAGCTGTCACCACAGATCCATTCACTGATGGCCGCCGCCAACCCGCCAAGCGGCATCAACATCTACCATGGTGGCCTGCACCTGGTGGAGAAGATGATGTATCTCATCTTCGTGGTCACCAATCCCTGGAGTGACTACGACAGTTTTCGTGATCGCGGCGTGCCAGTCTTGTTCATGTCCGACGGACAAAACCGCTATTACCACACCCCCGAGGACGAGGTTGGCATCGTCGACTTTCCCAAGCTCCTACGTGAAGCAAAGTACCTGCGCACAATCACCGAGCTCGTCGCCAACAGCGCCGTTACCCCGACCTTCAACGGGGAAGGCACCGACTACCTCAGGGACGCGATCACGGCGCAGGCGATTCTTCAGGCGGCCTTGGCGTCGGGCGGCATGGTCGACAGTCTCAACCTCAGCACCGCGACTGAAAATGTCCTCATCAGCGATCTAACGGACGTGAGCGCCGCGAAGACCCGTTTCCAAAACGGCACAGCAACCAGCAACGACGTCTGGACTCTTCGCTCCGCCGTTCAACGGGTGATGTGCCACGCTGGTGGCACCTACGACGCCGATACCTGCAACAGTCTTTGAACGGCGCAACCGCCCGACACCTTGCTGAACAAAAAAAGAGGGGATGCCAAGTTCAAGTTCATGGCATCCCCTCTCGTATGGTGGCTCTTGCCTCCGCGTTGCTAGGCAACACGGAGGTGGCAGGTCACCGGGATGTTACTTGATGCCGGCAACGTCTTCCAACATCTTGGTGGTTACGCTCTTCGGACGCTCGAGGGCGTAACCGAGAGCGCGATCCCACACGATGTTAGAGAGAACGCCGAGTGAACGGCCGATGCCGAAGAGTACAGTGTAGAAGTCGTACTCGGTTAGGCCGTAGTACCACTGAATGACACCGGACTGCGCGTCGACGTTTGGCCAGGGATTCTTGGCTTTGCCATGCTCCTGGAGAATCGGCGGCACAACCTTGTAGAGGATGTCGACAAATTTGAAGATCGGGTCATTCTTGAGGTGCTTGAGGCAGAACTCACGCTGCTCGGAGTAGCGCGGATCGGTCTTGCGCAGAACCGCATGACCATAACCGGGAATGACCTGGCCGCTCTTTAGGGTGTCCCAAACGAACTTCTTCATTTCCTCTTCGCTGGGGATCTTGTTGTTCATCTTCTTCATGACGTCTTGGATCCAGCTGAGCACTTCTTGGTTGGCCAAGCCGTGCAGCGGACCCGCGAGGCCGTTGATGGCCGCGGAGTATGCATAATAGATGTCGGAGAGCGCGGACGCGACCAAGTGGCCGGTGTGGGCGCTGACGTTGCCCGACTCATGGTCAGAGTGCAAAATGAAATACAAGCGGGCGACGTCGTCGTACGGCGCGTCAATACCCATCATCGCAGCAAAGTCACCGCCCATGTCGAGGTCGGGGTTCGACTTGATCTGCTTGTCACCCTTGTACTTGAGCCGATAGATGAACGCACCGAGAACCGGGAGCTTGGCCCACAGGTTGAGGGCGTCCTCGAGGGTCGGCTGCCAGTGATCCATCTTGCCAATGCCCTTGTTGTAGGCCTTGACGTATTCGGAGCTGTTCTGCATCGCCAAAATGCCAGCGGAGAACATCGCCATCGGATGGCTGTCTGGGGACATGGCCCGCAACATCGCCTTGACGTAATCCGGAAGCTTGCGGCGTTTTTTCAGATCCTCGCACAGCCACTTGGCCTCGGCCTCAGTCGGGACTTCGCCGGTCAAGAGCAACCAGATGTGGCCTTCGACGTACGGCATATCTTTGCCGGGCACCTTAGGGAGTGCCTTGAGAGTCTCCGGAATCGTCATGCCGCGAAAGCGGATGCCTTCATTCGGATCGAGGTATGAGATGTCGGTTACGAGGCAGCGCACACCACGCGCCCCACCGATCGCCTGGGCGATGGTGACGTCACATACCTTTGTTTCGCCGTGCTCTTTGACAAGCCGCGCGGTTCGCGGCCGATGAGCATCAATCTTCTCGCCCAATTTCTTCAACAGCATAATGGTCTCCTTACGGGTTCTTGGCGGTTCCTTCGCTATAGATGAAACCTATGGTTCGTTCACGAGTTCTATTGTTCCTATCTTTGCTCGGTGGCACCTGGCCTCCCAACAATCCACTCAATCCGCTCTGATACCCAATCCAAGTGGTTCTCCGAGAATCGGGGCTCTCGTTATGACGCACCCAGCTAGAGACGTCAAGGGGATCAGAATGAGAGGGGATCAGAATGAGAGAATGAGATGAGCCGCTGCAGGGGCAAACCCAGGGCCAGCGCTCGATTCGCCTCGGCACCGACCCGCTAGGGCGGGGCAAATCTGCCCCACAGGGTGAGGCGTCTGTCTCCCACCCCTTGTTCCTGAGGACTCGAGACGCAAATCTCCAGAATCGGCACAAATGGGGGAGGTGCCGTACTCGCTTGCATACAAGCGCATTTTCCTCATGAGCCCTGTGAGTTCTCAGGGCCAAAAATTGTGAAAGGAGCGCCGGTTCGGTGGATCGGAACTTGCTAATAAAGCAGGAGAACGCCCACAAAGGACGAACACCACCATGGCGAACAAACCCCGAAACATCACTCCGCAACTGAGTCGCGCGACAGTCACCATTTGTGAGTTGGCATCCCTGGGTTGGCTGCACGCAACGGTAGCTCGTTTGCACAGTGCACTCGGCATTGGTTGGAGAAGAGATTCTGACGAATCCAACGGTGAGATCTTCGACATGGGCCATAAAGCACGGCATCGACTCGACACCAGCTCTTTGAGAATTGAGGCCGAATGGCCGAAGGCCCTCATCAAGCTCGGTATAGGCGCAGTCGCCGCAGTGGCAATGATCACCACGTTAACCCTTGCTGAACCCGCGCGAGACGTGCCAGCCGCAGTTCCCATCGAGCAAATCCGACTCACACCGACGACGCTTCCAGATACCGACGAACCGAGTGTGAAAGCGGTTGTGAATCCCATGCTCGACAGAACTCCCAAGGCATACAAGCGCTCGCAGAAGAAGCACAATCGCAAAGCCCAGAAGAGACGCAGCCGTTGAGCCATCGGCATCATTCATCATTGAAGTGCTGCGAGCGAGACGCATCTGTTGCCCCATAGCTCGTTGTCTCAGCTGACCATCGGGCTGAAATTCACCCCCGTCGAGTTCTTCCGTGATATAGGGAGCGGCATGGAATTTGAAGTTCGCTCTCCCACCGGGCGCACGTGGATCGGTGCCGTGCTCAGTTTTGTCATCGCTGGCGAGCTTTTCTACGAAGTCCGACAGAACAAGCCCGCCGAGCTGTTCAAGACGTCGTTCACCGACGCCGAGTTGATTCCTTGGATTGTGGTCTTCGCCATGGTCGCTTTGGTCTGTACCGCATGGCTGGTGATCCTCTATGTGAAGCCTGGCAGGCTGCGGCTTGACCTTGCCGGAAGCTCGATTCGTCGCAGTCGGCCGCAGTTTTTTCGCACCCACGTTTTCGAAGCCCCCGCCAGTGAGTGGAAGATCCATGTGGTCTTCTTCTCCGAAGAACAACACGACCGTGGGATTTTCAAGCGGATTGAGATCTTAGGTCCTGGAATCGCCGAGGTTCTCCTGTTAACGGACATCGCCCACCCGGAGGAGCTGGTCTTGGCCATTGAACAGATGGGCCCCAACCTCGGCAAGCTAGACATCGAGATTGAGCAGTAGCATCCATTCAGCTCACCAATGGTAACTCGAGAACGAAACGAGCCCCCTCATCGCTTGGGCCCAAGACCAGTGATCCGCGCGCTCGCTCAGCGAGACTGCGGGCCGTGGACAATCCGATGCCTGACCCGCCTTGGCCATTGAGAGTGACATAGGGTGTGAATATCCGCTCTGAGCTTTGTAGGGGCACCCCTGGCCCATTGTCCTCTACCTCCACAGTGCAGCTCAGAACAGAAGTCTTCAGGCGCACGAACACCCGTGCATCACTGTCGGGTGCTGCTTGCACGGCGTTCTGTATCAAATTGCTGACAATTCGAGCAAAAGCTGTCTCAGTGATGACCACCCGCGCTGGCGTTTCGTCAATGTCGAGACCAATTCGAACATGCTCAGGTATACCAGGTCGGATGAGCTCAATCGTTTCGCGCAAGGCCCTGCCAAGCTCCGTCACTTCATCTGCACGACGTTGACGAATGGCACGAGCCACCTCGAGCATGTTGGTCGTCAGCTCGTTGGCACCCTCGACCTGGCTCTTGAGTCGCTCACAAAGCGCCGTGAGCTCGTCTTTGCCGAGTCTCGGGGCAAGCATCACGAGGCCGAGCATGCCGCCGAGAAGATTGTTGAAGTGATGCGCCAGACCCGAGGTGACCGCGCCAATCTCATCGCGGTTCTCCCCGAGCAGAGTCTCCCTCACCCATTGCGCGTGCGCTCTTCGCAACCTCGCATTCTCTACAAGGGCGCCGAGGTAGTCACAGACAACCTTCGCCGCGGCCAACTGTGTTTCGGCTGGCGGCGGTTGCAAGCCATAGGCAACGGTCCAAAGCCCCCCAGCATGCCAGGCAATTAGGGTCGTTGCCCCATAGGCACCTAGCTCTACCGTCTCGTTGCGTTCAGCCACAACCCACCGCTGGTCATTGGGCATCTGCGCACAACGGCCGACCAGCTCAACCACAGCGGTTGCGTCACCTCGAAATGCCAACGCTCGAATGGTGCCTGTCACCTCAACCACGCCACCGGTCGCAAATCCCGTTAGCTGCAACACTGCATCGAGCGCATGCTGCGAGGCCGCAGCGCTGTGCTCGGACCCTAGCGGCACCTGACTCAATGCCTCGAGGGTGTTGACGACAACGTCCTGATTGTGTGTTGCCATAGGGCACTGACTGTAACATCACTCCATAGACAACCCCAGGGCATCGCCTCGATAACCTTGGCAAAGAGGCAAACGAGGCAAACGAGGCAAACGAGGCAAAGAGGCAAACGAGGAACGAGGGTGGGCAAACATGCCTGGTTTTGTTGAACAGGGCAGCCGTCGAAATGCTCCCATAAAAAAGATCCATGTGGAGTTGACGTTGTCCCATTTCATTCACAAATCTTAATGATCGCCACATACCGGAGAAATCCAAAAGGCCCATGGTACCACCGAAACCCAAAGGCCACTTTCGGCCCATGAAGATTGATCAATGAGAAGAAATAAACCGTGAAGCCCAGGCGTATTAGCATCACTCTGGCCGAATCCCGCTGGCCAGCAAAATATCGGGTGAAGGAGAGTCCGTGAGAAGCGTGAGCACACCCATTCTTCTGGCATTCGCTAGCGTCACCGCGGCCGCTTGCGTGGAATCTGCGTCTGCCGAAAACAAGAAGCCAAACGAGATAGGCGAAAAGATGCCGAGCCCAAAGACCGCGACAGTCAACGTCGAGGTCGTGCCGATCGAACTGTCAAAACTCACCGAGTTTGTGACCGTCACGGGGGAAACCATGGCCGTCGCCCGCATCGTCTACTCTGCCGAAACAGCAGGCAGAGTGGAGTTCATGGCCTTTGACCTCGGGGACGCGGTCAAGGGCGGTCAAGTGCTCGCACGCATCGATTATCAGCTGCTCAAGGCCCAAGCAGACTCAGCCCAGGCGTCATCCGACCTTGCCGAAAAGACGTTGAATCGGCTCGAGGCGTTGCGAGAAGATAAGCTGGTCAGCCCACAGCAAATCGATGAAGCCCAATCGCGCAAGGTTCAGGCCGAAGCCCAGTGGCGTATCGCCCAGGCCAACCTAAATAAGAGTATCGTTCGCGCCACCCGCTCAGGCATCATCACCCAAAAGGCGGTTGAGGCTGGTGAGTTCGTCGGCCCCGGCACTCCCATCTACGAGCTCACCGACCTCGGAACCATCGAGATCCAAGCGCAGCTTCCCGAGCGATCTGTGACCCAGGTCCATACCGGCGACCGTGCAAAAGTTCAAATACCTGCCCTCGGCCGCGAGGTGGACGGCAAGGTGACAGTGGTCGTACCGGCAGCGGCTCACATCACCAAGACCTTTGAGTTACGTGTGGCTGTGGCCAATCCCAATCATGAAATCTTCGTGGGCATGGCGGCCACGGTACGCATTGCCACCGAGACCCACGAGAATGCGGTGATCGCACCCCACGACGTCGTCGTCGAGGACGACAAACAGCGAAGTGTCTTCATCGAGGTTGACGGATTCGTGCAAAAGCGCGCCGTCATTCTTGGTGCCGCAGCCGACGGCAACGTCATCCTCGCCGAAGGCGTCAAAGTGGGTGAACGATTGGTGGTGCTCGGCCAACGCCAGCTCGTCGATGGTCAACCCGTCCGCGTCGTCCATTGATTGACACAGTCTAGCTAGTCCGCTCGACCAGATCTCCCATCCTTTGAGAGCCATGCCACCATGATCATCACCGAGTACGCACTCAAATTCCGAACAACGGTCTACGTCCTCTTGGTCTTCATCTGCATCGCGGGCTCGGCGGCATACAGCGGTTTGCCACTCGAGGCAGCACCTGAGGTGAAGATCCCCATCATCTTGGTCCACACCGTCTACCCAGGCGTGGCACCCGCCGACATGGAGAAGCTCGTCACCAACGTGCTCGAGCGCCAACTCAAGGACCTCAAGGACGTCAAAAAGATGACCTCCGCGAGCGCTGAGTCGGTGTCGCTGGTGAATGTCGAATTCGAAACCGGCGTCGACCTCGACGACGCCTATCAAAAGATCCGTGACAAGGTTGATATGGCGAAAGCCGACCTGCCGGTTGATGCCAACGATCCCCGACTCATCGAGATCAACATCTC
>Ga0156517_1060_pt1 | contig 10473 bp, 11 predicted proteins | sample RifOxyB3_FD_111912 | JGI IMG/M metagenome (GOLD analysis project Ga0156517, IMG submission 111912) | Deltaproteobacteria bacterium RIFOXYB12_FULL_58_9 | reverse complement strand
CCGGTCACCGAGGTTCTCGTTTGGGCCGGCCCCGACATTCCCGACCTGTAGGCTCTCGGCTCAACATTCCCGACCTGTAGGCTCTCGGCTCTCGCCTGGGCTCACGGGTCTTCAAGGATCAAATCGGAAAACCCACCCCTGCCATTAAGACTCCATAGTTGCCGGTTTCCAAACGCAGGAACATGGCGCGTGAGAACTCCCAGATGGCACCAATGGTGAAGGAGGGAACCAACTCGTTGTCAGCGGCGGCACCAAAGCCGATGCGAAAGCCGATCTTGCCGGTGATGAAGGCAGTCCACTGTTCGGTCAAGTGCAAGTTCCAGCGGGCACCCACCGCCGGAATGACTGCGAGAAAGTCTATGTTGCGTCATGGCCGACGTCGACGTTGAAGTAGGCGATGTAGGCACCACCTTCGAGATACAGCGAGTCGTTGAGAGGGATGAATCCCGTCTCGAGGATCGGATAACCGAGCCAGGCCGCGCCGCCGATGTGTGTGCTGGCACCAAAGGGCCACAGAAATCCCATGACATCGAACTCAAGCGATCGCACGTTGCCGAAGTCTTTGTCATACACCCACTCTGTGCGAGCGTTGGCGGTGGAGGTTGTGAGCAGGCAGGCGCTCATGATTGCGGCGACCATGATCAAGCGAATAGGACGCATGTTTTCACTCCATCGTTTGTGGCGATAACGAACCACTTCTGTCCGCAGAAGCATAGCACCAACCGACGCGGGCTATGCGACCTTGGAGGTCAACAGCTTCTCGCGCCTTTGGGATATGTAATCGGCGATGTAGTGAACATAGGGTTTGTCGATCCAGGCAAAGCGCAATCCCACCAACGGGATGACGTTGGCCTCCTTGAAGCTCACCACTTCCACCCGGGCGTCGATGGGAAAGTCGACTTTGGGCAACCTGAATTCGACATCCATCAGCGGTGCCAAGGGGGTGCCTGAGCAACGCAATCCCGACATCGAGATGTCGCAGGTAACGAGGTGATTACCGCCGTCCACGTGGAGGCGACTGAGAAGGGGAACCCGCATGGCGCGGCGGCGGTCGAGGGAGCGTCTCGACGTCGCCCGCCACTGCGCATGCAACATAGCATTGCGAAAAGTGCGCTCCATCTTGTCCTGCAGTGCCGCGGAGCGTCCCGCCCGGGGGCGGGTGAGCTCGTACCAGTGACCGTCGAGCAAGGTTGGGGTGTCCACATCCTCGAGGATTGGCGAGATGTCGACATCGATATCAAAGTCGTACGGGTCGTTTGGTTGCATGGCTCCTCCGATTGAATTCGCCTGAACTCAAGGCACAGGCGGCGCACCCACAGTTTGTCCGTGAGACGTCAAGCGGTCAAATTTTCGGCACCCACGCACTCGAGAAGGGCTGAGACCTGTTGCACCGTCCTCTGCCAGCACCGTCCTCTGGCAGCACCAACCTTTGGCAGCACCGTCCTCTGCCAGTTGGCCTCAGGTCACTGTCGTATTAGGCTAGCGCGCGGGCGGAAATTGAGGGCAATGTGAGCGAGGCACTCATGAAGATAGAGTTCACTGGTTTGACCGACGTCGGTCGCAAACGAAACCACAACGAGGACAATTTCGCCACTGATGAAAACTTGGGGCTGTTTGTCATGTGTGATGGCATGGGTGGGCATGCCGCGGGGGAAGTTGCCTCAAAAATCGCCGTGGACAGGATACACGCAGTTATCAGCAAAAACCGTCATATCGTCGATGCCCTCAAGGAAAAGGACACTTCGGAGCTGCGGACCGCCGTTGTGGGGTTGATCGAGAAGGCCGTGGAGGACGCGTGTGCCGCGGTTTACGATGTGGCGCAGGCCGATTCTGCGAAGGCCGGCATGGGGACCACCCTGGAGATGGTTCTTCTCGTCGACCATATTGGCATCATGGGCCATGTGGGTGATAGCCGTCTCTACATGAAACGGGCTGACAGAACCTATCAACTTAGTGAAGATCACAGCCTGGTTCACGAGATGGTGCGTGCCGGAAAGATGACAGAGACAGAGGCGCATCGCAGTCCCATGAACAACGTCATCACCCGTGCCGTTGGTCTGCAAAGCTCGGTCAAGGTCGACACTCTCGTCTTCGACGTGCTTCCGGGTGACACGCTTCTCTTGTGCTCTGATGGTCTCAGCGATTACGTCGCGGACGAGGAGGAACTCGGCACCTTGCTCGCCGATGACAAAGAGCCACTCGACAAGCTCGCACAACGCCTCATCCGTTTTGCCAATGAGCGGGGTGGCAAAGACAACATCACTGCCGTGTTGATTCGCAGCCTGCCCGACGCAAATGACTCGCCTCGGGTTCAGGACGTGGAGTTGAGGATCAGGACTCTCAAGCGCGTGCGCCTGTTCAAGCATCTCAAATACAAGGAGGTTGTCGGCCTCCTCAATCTTACACAGATGCGGGTTCTCGAATCTGACACGGCCCTTATTACCGAGGGCGGTCGTGACAACGACTTCTTTGTTGTTCTCGACGGGCGGGTGAGGATAACCCGGGATGGACACTATCTCGCCGACCTTGGTCCTGGCGATCACATCGGTGAGATGGAGCTCGTGACGGGTCGGCGCCGATCGGCAACGGTGACGACGCTTGGTAAGACCAGCGTATTGGCGATACGCCGGTCCGATTTCATCGATCTGCTCAAGGCCAATGAGCACCTGGCTTTGAAGCTACTGTGGAGTTTGGCTCAAACTCTGAGCTCTCGCTTGGATTATGCAAACGCACAGCTCTCTGTTGCTATGGAGGCTCAACCCGAGGATCCTGCGCCACCCTTTGCATGAGGTTCACGTTGGCCTCGGGTTGCGAAACCAAAAGGTTCGCCTTATGTTACGGAAGGCGAGGTTGGATTGGCGTCAGAGGCGGGGGATTGAAAGATGCCTAAGCACCACCCGTGGTTGGATCTCAAGGACACCCACGTATTCCGCTGCGTTTATCCTGAATGCGCCACCGATGAAGAGTTGGCCGAATTTCTCGAGGTCGTCTACGAACACACGATTTCCACACGACACTCCTATGGATGGATCATCGACGCCACACACCTATTGAAGGGCACCGCTAAACAGCGTCGCATGTATGGTGACAACGAGAAGCGTCTGACCGATCACAATGCGCGTTTTGCTGTCGGAACGGCTCTGGTGAGCAAGAGTGGTTTGGTTCGCGGATTGATCACCGCCGTCTTCTGGCTACAGAGGCCCTCCTACCCGTATGCCATTCTTGGCTCGATGGACGAGGCGGAGAGGTGGATCCACCAGCGACTCATTGAGGCCGGCGTCATTTCGATGAGCAAAGCGGTGGGCGACTTCGAGTCATAGAGTTTGGCGATGCGGATCTGATTTGCTGGGCGGACTTGCACTCTTGGGTGCGGCGACTCAACTTGCTACAAACTGGCAGATTTGGCGATATCCGGAGAATACGTAAGATGGCGCATGATGTGGTGATGCCGCAGATGGGTGAGTCGATCACTGAAGGGACCGTGACGGTTTGGCTCAAGCAGGTCGGTGATACAGTCGAGCGCGACGAGCCCCTTTTTGAGATTTCCACCGACAAGGTAGACGCGGAAGTGCCGTCTCCTGCGGCTGGAGTATTGCTTGAAATAAGGGCGCAGCCCGGCGACACTGTACCCGTCAATGCAGTCGTCGCGGTGATTGGTGCGGCTGGGGACAAGGCTGAGGACGCCGCTCCTAGCATCGCGCCAGCGTCCGCGCCAGCTGTCGAGTTCTCCCAGCCAGCCGCCCAGGAACCCGCTGACCGACCGATATCTCTCGATGATCGTCGCCGCACCAAGAGCTCACCGGTGGTCCGCAAGATTGCCGCCGCGCATGATATCGACATTGCGAGTGTTGCCGGCACGGGCTCCGGAGGCCGAGTCACCAAGAAAGACATTCTTTCTTCGCTTCAGTCTGGAAGCTCTGCGGCAGCCAGGGGTGCGCCCGCACCGGTTTCGGCCCCGCCACGGGCAGTGGCGGTTCCCCAAGGCCCGAGTGAGCTTCCAGAGGCGTACCGGCCGCGGGTGTATGAGGGGGACCGAGTTGAAGACCTGAGTGTCATGCGCGCCAAGATTGCGGATCACATGGTGCTGTCACGTCGAGTCTCGGCTCATGTCTCCACGGTGTGGGAGGTTGATTTCACTCGCCTCGCCCAGATGCGTCAGCGCCACAAGATGATCTGGCTCGAGCAACACGGTGTGCCGCTCACCTATACCTCCTTCATCATGAAGGCCTGTGTCGATGCGCTCAAGGCATTCCCGATGGTCAACGCCAGCGTCGACGGCCATCGAGCCATCTACCATCGCGACATTCACCTCGGCATTGCTGTGGCCCTCGACTGGGGTCTCATTGTACCCGTGGTACACAATGCCGGTGAGCTCAACCTGCTCGGTCTAGCCAAACGCGCCGTGGATCTCGCCGAGCGTGCTCGCTCCAAAAAGCTCAAACCCGAAGAGGTCCAGAACGGCACCTTCACGGTGACCAACCCTGGCCTGTACGGCCCCTTGTTCAACATGCCGGTCATCAATCAGCCGCAGGTCGCCATCTTGGGGGTCGGTGGGGTACAGAAGCGCCCGGTGGTCATTGATGACATGATCGCCATTCGCACCCGCGCTTACCTGTCCCTCTCTTTCGACCATCGCCTGGTCGATGGTGCCATCGCGGACCAATTCATGGCTCGCATCAAAGAAGGCATTGAGAGCTTTGACGAAACAGAGCTGTAGAGTGCAGGAAGAAATGGGCACAACCAAATCGACGAGCGCCCCACCTGGCGCTCGGACAATGCGGGTCGAGAGGATGGGCCGAGTCGGCTACGGACCGATGTTGGCGTTGCAAATGCTGCGGCATCGGGAAGTGCTCGCGGGTGAGTCGGACGACACGTTGTTCCTGCTTGAACACGCGCCGGTAATCACGCTTGGGCGTAACAGTGGTGAAGACCATATTGTCGCTTCGCGGGAGCGATTGCTGGCTTCGGGGATCGAGGTGTTCAGCACCGGCCGTGGCGGCGACGTCACCTATCACGGCCCCGGGCAGATCGTCGGTTATCCGATCGTGCGTCTCGGCGAAGGCGAGCAAGACGTTCGCGGTTTTGTCAGCAAGCTCGAAGAGATTATGATCCGCACCGCCCAAGACTTCGGCGTCGAGGCCCAGCGCGTCGACGGTTTGCGTGGGGTTTGGGCAGGCGACGCCAAGGTAGGCGCCGTGGGGGTGCGCATCTCCCGTTGGACGACGATGCACGGGTTTGCCCTGAACGTCGCTACCGGGATCGATGGCTTTTCTCTGATTGTCCCGTGCGGCCTGCATGGCAAACGAGTGACTTCCCTTAGCGAGCTAACAGGCCAGAGAATTGAGGTCGGTGCAGTCGAGGAGCGCCTCACCCATCACGCGGCCAACGTGTTAGCGCGAAGGGTCGAAATGGCAGCCGCAACGTCCCTGCCTGCCGCCACAGCTCAGGAGATTGCGTCATGAGAGACTTGGTTCAATTGGGCAGCTCGCAGCAGAAACCTCTGAAGACACCTGAGCAGAAATCGGGACTGCGTGCTCGCCGTCCCGAGTGGATGCGGGTGAAGATCCAGGATAGCAAGACCTACAAAGACGTCGATAAGCTCCTCGACGGATTGGAGCTGCATACGGTGTGCGAAGAAGCCCGCTGCCCTAACATCTGGGAGTGCTGGGGCAAACATCGCACCGCGACTTTCCTCATCCTCGGTGACATTTGCACCCGCAACTGCCGCTACTGCGCGATCACCAAGGGTCGGCCGAAACCGCCTGATCCCGAGGAGCCCGAGAAGGTGGCGAGGGCGGTCGCGCATCTGGGCCTTGCCCATGCGGTGGTGACGAGTGTCGAACGGGATGATCTCCCCGATTATGGCTCCAGCCATTTTGCCCAAACTGTCGCTGCCATCCGCGCGCAGAATGCCAAAATTCGCATTGAGGTCCTCACCCCCGATTTCATGGGAGACACAGCGGCGCTGGAGCGAGTTCTGCGCTCGGGACCGGACGTATACAACCACAACACTGAGACTGTGCCCCGACTGTTTCCACGTATGCGCGCCAAAGGCAATTTCCAGCGTAGCATGGAACTCCTCGGCCGTGTTGACGCGTACCGGCGGGAGCACAAATCCTCGATGATCACCAAGAGCGGCATGATGGTAGGTCTCGGAGAGACCATCGATGAGGTGCTCGCGGTGATGGACGCCCTACGTGCCGTCAATTGTGATGTCTTGACCATCGGCCAATATCTCAACCCAACCGTCAAGCACGCGCCCATCGATCGGTATTACGCTCCAGAGGAGTTCGCCGAGATCGAGAAGGCTGCCAAAGCCCGCGGGTTTGCCCACGTCGAGGCGGGCCCGCTGGTGCGTAGCTCCTACCACGCTGCCTCCCACGTTCCCGAAAAAACTTAGCTCCGCGGATTCTTCAAGTTGCGAATGAACTATGGGCACCTGGCACCCTGTTTTGCTATGGTGTTTGTCCAACGCTTCACGTGGCAGGATGCAAAAAGGTATCACCGCGATGGCCAAGAGATATACGCAGCTTACGAATATTGCGCTGTTTGTCCTGTTGGGCTTGCTCCCACAATGCAGCGCTGAACCACCAAGGGAATACACAACCTACCACAGGCCCATCGGAGACTCGTTGAGCGGTGATGGCGTTTCTGGAGATCACTCGAATGGGGACAGGGTGCATGCTGGAGATAACGTTTCTGGCGATCACTCGACGGGGGACATGGCGCATGCTGGAGACAACAATTCGGGCGATCACTCGACGGGGGATTTTGCTCAGGGTGGCGATCCTCGAATTGGCGATGCCATTCACATCATAGGTTTCGGCGACAGTGTAACCGACGGGTTCTGTGCCACTTCTGGCTTAAGTTTCTTTGAGCTGCTCATCCAGAACAACAACGGGATCTATCCACAGTGGAGAGGGCGCGATTTGCGATCACATTTTGCATCTGTCACCAGCAACAACCAAGCAATCAGCGGCAGTGCCTCCTGTGACTATTCGACCAGCGACATCACCTACGTCCTGCAACAGGACCCTCACACGTGGAAGCCGACCGTTGTGGTGATTACATTGGGGGGCAATGATCTCATCCACAACTACAACTGCTCGAGCCCCGGTGAATGCCATGCATTCTGTTCGAGCCTGGCCGCTGCCACCAGTTGGGCAGACAACTATCGACAGAGGATGATCGGATTCATTCAGGCAGCCAAAGCAAGCATCACCGGCCCCACGTATATTCTCCTCGCCAATATCTATGATCCCACCGATGGCGTAGGTGACATTGAAAATGCCGGTGTTGGACTGCCGCCGTGGCCGGATGGATTCGACGTGTTGGCGCTGTACAACCAACAGATTGAGCAGATTGCACTGGCAACGGGTGCGGTACTCGTCGATATGCGCGCCGCGATGCTCGGCCATGGAATCCACTTCGACGACAGGAGCAATCCATATTATGACGCAGGCGATCCCACCTATTGGTATTGCCAGAACCTCGAAGATCCCAACGACCGTGGCTATCACGCAATTCGTGCGGCATTCTGGCAAGCGATTGAAGAAACATTGCGGCTGTAGACAGATCTTCGCTCAACCCATCGGCCCACCGCTGGGTCATCTGGTTGGCTCGAGCTGTGGAAACGCGGAGGCCCATGTCCAGGTTTGAGTATTTCGTCGAAGAGTTCACCGCGGACGAGAGGAAGACGCTCTCCGGGTTCTTCACCAACGTCGACGGTCCGGTCTTTGCGTTGGTCAACTTGCCGGAGGTGGTCAAGGGTGCCCTGTTTGCCCGTTACAGCCGCTCGCCGAAATCATTGCGGCGTCTGTTTCTTGACGAGTTTGTTAGCAACCCCGATCTCGGCATTGAAACAATTGCAGAGCAGCCTGGTGTTGGTGATGGCGTCGATGTGGATCGCGCCGTTGCTCTGTATGAAAAGGTGTTTACTGACTTTGGTGATGACTCGGTGGCCCAACTGGGTGGGGTTCACCTCGCCTGCGAGCAATCGTCGAACATTCTCACCAAGATGATCGAGTGGGGGCGAATGGCTGCCTATCTGGAGCAGAGCACCCGCTACATCTACTACGACAAACCGCTCGGCGGGCGTTATCGATACTTCGTGCCCGCGGAGATCCGTGATTCGAAGTGGAACGAGCGTTATGTCGAGGTCATCGACAATCTATTCAACACCTACAAGGATCTCGCCCCCAGCCTACGGGAGCATTACGAAGCCAAATTCCCGCGTGTCGAAGGAACGCCAGCGGTTGCCTACAATGGAACGATTCGCGCCAAAGTTTGTGATGATCTACGGGGGTTGTTGCCCGCCGCGACTACATCCAATGTCGGTATCTATGCCAATGGCCAGGCGTACGAGAGCATGATCTTGCGTATGCGGGCCCATCCCCTCCAGGAGGTGCGCGACTATTCGCAACTCATGTTGGATGAGCTGCGCAAGGTTATTCCTGCATTCATGCGTCGCGTGGATTTGGAGAATCGGGGTATCGCCTGGACTCGGTACTTCGCCGACATTGACGAGCGAATGCGCGCCGTCGCACACGAGCACCAAGCACAAGCAAATGCACGTCCCGCAGTGACCTTGGTGGATTGGGATGTGGATGCGGAACTCAAGATTGCGGCAGCCGCACTGTACGCCTATTCGCTGCTGCCTGACGATCAGTTACTTGAAATCGTTCGTGCAATGGGTGTCGATGAAAGGCGCAAGATTGTCGAGGCCTATGTGGGCGATCGCAAGAACCGGCGTCACAAGCCAGGGCGCGCGTTCGAGAGGGCTTCCTATCGTTTTGACATCATCTCCGACTATGGTGCGTTTCGCGACTTGCAGCGTCACCGCATGTTGACCATCGAATGGCAGACGCTCTCATTTGACCTTGGCCACATCACCCCCGACACGCTCATCGAGCTTAATCTCGATGGGAAGTACGATCGTGCCATCGCTGCTGTTCGGGAGCTCTACGGAGATCTTGCATCCGACCTCGGCAAAGAAGTCGCACAGTACGTCGTGCCCTTTGCCGCGAACGTTCGTTACATGATGCAGCTCAACGCTCGTGAGGCGTTCCACCTCCTCGAGCTACGAACCGCGGCCGCGGGACATTCGTCGTACCGGCGGATTTGCCAACAGATGCACCGGCTCATAGGCGAGAAGGCCGGCCATGGGCTCATCGCCGGGGCCATGAAGTTCGTCGACCATGAGGATTACCAACTGGGCCGGCTCGATGGAGAGAAGCGGTCGGCCGCCAAACGGGCGGAGCAAGAGAGCTAGGCCAGGTGACACGCCACTTGGCGATCGACGTTGTCGCCCCCGAGAGCTCTCAAAGCAGGGGTTTCGTTTTTACATATGTCCTTGGCAATCGGACAACGTGGGTGGAATGAGCAGCCGCTTGGTTGCTGCAGCGGGTTTGGGGGCTCATCGGCTGCGACGTCGTCGCTGGCCTGAGAGGGCTCGAGCAGTACTCGGGTGTACGGATGGTTGGGGCTCCGATAGAGATCGGTGGCCGAACCTACCTCGACGATCCGGCCGAGGTACATGACGGCGACCACGTCGCTGACGATTCGCACCACATGGAGATCGTGACTGATGAACAGGTAGGTGAGTCGCAGGCTTTCTTTGAGGTCGAGCAGGAGATTGATGACCTGCGCTTGAACCGAGACATCGAGGGAGCTGGTGGGCTCATCCGCAATGATGAAATCGGGCTCGACACTCAGGGCGCGAGCGACGAGGAGTCGTTGACGTTGTCCGCTCGAGAGCTCGTGCGGGTATCGGTTGACGATATCGGTGCCGAGTCCGACGCTCTGACACAAAGCCGCGATGCGCTCTGGGACAGTGGACTTCTCGCATATCCGATGCACTGTCAGAGCTTCTCCGAGTGCGTCCGTCACGGTCTGCCGCGGGTTGAGCGAGGCAAGAGGATCTTGGGGTATGAATTGCATGCGTCGCCGCATTGGGCGCAACGCCCGTCGCGACATGTGGGTGATATCAGTCCCCGCAAAGACGATTCGGCCCGAAGATGGGCGAAGCAGCCGCAGAATGCAGCGGCCAAGTGTGCTCTTGCCACAACCGGACTCGCCCACCAAACCGAGGGTTTGTCCGCAGGCAATGGACAGACTGACATTGTCAAGCGCGTGCAGGACATCGGTGCGACCTGGGGTGCGCATGTGAAACTGTTGTGACAGGTTTTCTGTCTGCACCAATGGTTCAGTCATACATCTTCTTACGAATGTGGGACAAAACAGGCAACACTCGCGTCAAAGGCCGGCACGTCTTGGTGGCAGCGCTCTAAGGCTCGGGGACAACGCGGATGAAATGGGCAGCCCCGGGGTCGTTGGGTCAGTCCGGGCGTGTTTCCAGGTACAGCTTGCAGCCGTTCCCCTGCGCGGTGTCGTGCGGGACTTGCGTGCCACAGGGCGCGTGAGTACGGATGCTTGGGGGTTGTGAGGATCTGCTGGACCGATGCCCGCTCGACG
>Ga0156517_1046_pt1 | contig 10514 bp, 8 predicted proteins | sample RifOxyB3_FD_111912 | JGI IMG/M metagenome (GOLD analysis project Ga0156517, IMG submission 111912) | Deltaproteobacteria bacterium RIFOXYB12_FULL_58_9 | reverse complement strand
GCGTTCTGGATCTGCAGGTTTTTTGCCCAGTTACCCGTTATCTTCTAAGGTTGGCCGATGATGAGTCGACACATCAGTAAAACCGCCATATTTCTCGGGATCACGACGTTGTTTGCGCCTGCCTCCGCAAGTGCTCTCACCGAGCTATCGGCAGAGGAACTCCAACCTGAGAAACAATCTGCCAAGATCCTGCCGAAAACACCGCTGTCAGATGATGTTGCCGAGCTTGCCGACGTTGATATCGAACTTGCGGCTGACGACGACAGCCAATGGGCCCTAAACCGCGCATTGCGGCGAGATTTTGCAATGACCCGAGAACTGGGTCACGCCATCAAACGGCGGATGGTCTTGCCAATGATGACCGACGTCTCCTTGGCAGAACGCCTTCTCGTCAAGCACATCGTAGCGGGACTCCGAGTGGATGCGGCCCACGAAGCGTTGCTCGCCAAAGCCGATGCTTTTGACATTCCCTTGTCCGATCATCCGTTGGTGGACAGCTACATCGAGTACTTCACCGGCCGCGGCCGATCGTTCTTTTCCAAATGGCTGGCCCGCGCTGACCGCTACATTCCGCTCATGCAACCCATTCTCGAAGAACGGGGTCTCCCAGGTGATCTCGTTTATGTCGCGATGATCGAGAGTGGTTTCAGCTCCCGAGCGGTGTCGGTGGCCGCCGCGTCAGGTTACTGGCAGTTCATTCGTTCCACCGGACAGATGTATGGCATGCGTATGGACTCGTGGGTTGATGAGCGTCGTGATTTCATCCGCGCAACCAAAGCGGCGGCGGATTACATGACCGCTCTGCACCGCGAGTTCAAGGATTGGCATCTGGCCTGGGCCGGCTACAATGCAGGCAGCGGCAGAGTGCGTCGCGCCTTGGAGCGCTACGGTGCCAAAGATTATTGGGATTTGGTCGAGAACAAAAAGAGCCTCGCCAAGGAAACCCGACACTATGTTTCCAAGATAATCGCCGCAGCGATCGTTGCGAAAAACCGCAAGCGTTATGGCTTCGCTGGTGTGGAGCCCCTGCCACCTTTGCAGTACGACGAGCTTCGCGTAGACGATGCGGTGAGCCTGCGTGTCGTCGCCGAGCAAACCGGCGCCTCCGTTGAGATCTTACGTGAGCTGAATCCATCTCTGCTGCAAGATGTCACACCTCCCGGTCGTTCCTACATGCTTCGGGTGCCCGAGGGTGAAGGTGACCAGACCCTTGCTTGGCTCGAAAGTGTACCCAAGGAACAGAAGCTCACCTACAAACAGCATGCCGTACGAAGCGGTGACACTCTTTGGCGTATCGCCGAACGCTACCGCACAACCATTGCAGCAATTCGCGATTTCAACGGCATCCGCAATCCACGTTCATTGAAGATTGGCCAGTCATTGATCATTCCAACCCTGCGGCAATTGAGTGCGACACCGAGTGCGCGGTCCAAAGTCGCCGGTGTCGCGAGCAAGGCGAACACAGCAAACAGTGCATCCAAGAAACATCACGTGGTCGCCGCCGGCGAAACCTTGTGGGCGATCTCGCAACTCTATGGGGTTACCGTCCAAGATCTCCGCTCTCGCAATAATCTTTCCGACAACATCATCGTTGCTGGCAACCGCATACGCCTGCACTGATACGCCTGCACTGAAAGCGCCTGCACAGAAAGCGCCTGCACGGAAAGCGCCTGCACGGAAAGCGGCTGCACGGAAAGCGCCTGCACGGACGTGCTTGATGGGGGCGCAACGAATGCGCTGTAAGCCTTATCCCTCGCCGAGATGCGCGGCGGCCTTGATCAGTAGAGTCTCGTTGGTGCCATCCATGATGCGCAAGAGCATGGCATCACGCGCGTACTTTTCCACCGGGTATTCCTTGGAGATGCCGTAGCCACCGAGGACCTGCACCATCTCGGTGGTATGCTTGACCGCGAGATTGGTGGCAAAGATCTTGGCGGCGAGGCTGGTCTTCAAGTCACCGGGGAACGAGCTCTTGCTTAGCCAGCTCCCCTTCCACAAAAATGCCCGGGCGGCTTCGATGGCCTGGTAACACTCGAACAGCTTCTCGGCCACCAGTTGATGCTCAAAAATGGGCTTGCCCCACTGCACGCGTTCTTTGGAGTGTTGCAGTGCGTGCTCGTAGGCGGCCCGCATGACACCGACGGCGAGATAACCGACGGCGAGGTTGCCGACGGTTATGATCGAGTTGTGCAGCATCGGGTAACCGTCACCCGGAGGGAAGATCATGTAGTCTTGCGGGATCTCCGTCTCGTCCATGAGCACGGCGGCTTGGTTCAGAGTCCGCAGACCCGTCTTGTTGAGGGCCTTGTCGGTGGTCACACCCTTAGCGTCCCCCGGAACAAGGAAAGTGCCCGAACCTTTGATGCCTTGCTCGGAATTCATACAGGCGAAAACGATGAAGTCGTGGGCAATGCCGCCATTGGAGACAAAGTCACTCTTGGCACCGTTGATGACGATTTTGTCACCAACGAGTGTGGCAGTGGTTTGGTGGCGCACCGCCGTGTCTTCGTAGTTGCTGCCGTCTGAGCCAACCTGCGGCTCGCTACTACACCACGCGGTGATGTGCTTGCCGGTCTTGTCTTCGCAGTACGGTACGACAAACTTATCGATGAGATCGGTGCGGTGGCGGGCGAGAAAGCTGATCAACTGCGGAACCACGCCGCCGGGAATCAGAGTCGCGGCGATGCCCGGGGCCCATCTCGCCATCTCCTCCCAGACCATGCCGGTGGTTTGTGCATCGAGTCCGAGGCCACCAAACTCTTCCGGCAGCGCCATTTTGTGGAAGCCGAGCTCGAATGCTTGTCCGAGAACGTCCCAGAACAACTTCGACTCAAAAGTTTCGTTGGGATCCGCGATCTTGTCGAGCTTGATTTCTGCCGGATAAAGAACCTCCCGGCCAAACTCGCGTGCCGATGCAATGATTTGTTTCTGCGTGTCGTTGAGATCAAAATCCACCATTGTTTTCCCCCGCTATTTTCCCGCGAAAAAGTCGGTCATTTTGAAGAAGTAGGGCAAGAAGCCTTTGCCATCGACCTCAGTGAGCACCTTGCCGGGCTGCATGGTGTTGTTGCTCACCAAGTAGAAACCCATGATGACGTTGGTGATCTCGACCTCCGCCCATGGGTCGGCGTCGGACGGCAGCAGATTGATCTCGGCGCTGCCAATTTCCAAGCTTTGCAGCGCCACATCGGTCTGTTGCCGACACAGCAGGACTGGGCCATCGAAACCTGGTTGCAGATCAATTCGCGGCATACCCTTGAACAAGAAATTCGGCCCCATGGGTGGGAGCTGGGGCATGCTTGCGGCGAGCTTTGCTTTGACCTCGACCAATCGCACTCCCTGGCGCTCGATCCAGCCGTGAACAGAGTCCCCTTTGCGCTCGAGATGGATCTTCGCCATCTTCTTGGGATAACCGAAGATCTCGCGGCCGTTGTAAATGCGTACCTCTTGTCCGTGTAGAGACATGCCCAGACAATAATTGCCCGATTCTCCGTCGTACTTGCACTTGAGAAACAGGGCACCTTCCAGATAACCCGGTCCGAGGTTGGTCTCGGGGTACTCCGCAATGAAGATCAGGCCATTGGGCATGTCATCGGGCTGCAATGGCGGCGGCAAGAGGCGCTCGACGATGGCTTCGGTGGTTTGAAATATAGCCCCCAGCATTTTGGCGCCTGGGAACTCACGGGCCGACAGCGCGTAGTACTTGCCCAGCTCGTCTTTTGTCTTTGTGAAACCCATTAGACTCCCCCTTCAACGAATCGGAATGTGAAACCCATTAGACTCCCCTTACGACGAATCGGAATGCTGCATCGTTGTTGCAATAACTGACCGACCGCCTAAACAGTGTTTGCCATGGTGGCATCAGATTTGTCAATTGATTTTCTTGGATTCACAGACAACAAATTTGTCTCTGTAATATTTGATCTATTCAGCCAACCCCGCGAAAAGGATCCCTCACTGGCAACTTAGCGATTGACACCTGAAGGAAAAAGAATAGAATTTGACCGTGCGCCCAGTTTAAAGCGGAGATCCCATGCTACATCCCAACAATCAGGTTCAAAAGGAGAGGCTTCTCAAGGCAGAGCATTGGCTCTGCATGGAGAGAGCTCTGCACTTCACCCACGTTTATCGCGACACGGAGGGGGCGCATCCATCCCTGCGGGCTGCCATGGCTCTCGAGCGCACTTTCGAGCGGATGACCATACGCATCGAGCCGGAGGAGCTTCTCGTTGGCAATCGCTCCTCCAAACACATCGCTCCTCCCATTGCCGCTGAGCGGGGCGACTTCACGTTCATCTTCGAGCACCTCTTCGATGAGCTCAAACAGTTCGGTTACCGGATCTCCGAAGGGGACGAGCGACTCCTGATTGAGGAGATCATTCCATACTGGAAGGGCAAAACCGTCCGCGATGCCAAGATAGCAAAGCTCGAAGAGCACGGCTTGAGCAGCAAGATGAACCTGTCGCCGCCAGCCTTAGTGCAGAAGCTCAGAGCCTTTGGTCTCGGTGCCTTGACGCGACTCTTTGTCGAGGAGGACGAAGAACAGTCACTGCAACAACGGATTATAGGTGCCTCGGCGTTGGTCGCGAGACTCCCCAAGCTCGTCGGCGCTATCCGAGGTGGTGCCCGCGACAACGTCAAAGGTCGATGCCGCTGCACTGACACCCAAGCCCACATCGTCGTCGGCCACAAGAATGTACTGCGGTTTGGCTTTGCCGGCATCAAGGAACAGGCGACCAAACGACGAGCTGGTGCAAAGAACGAATCGGAAGATGCTTTCTTGCATGGCGTCGAGATCGTCTGTGACGCGATGCACTCCTTTGCCCGGCGATTCGCGAGCTTGGCTGCCGCCGAAGCCGCGTCCGCGTCCAACCCGGAGCGACAGGAAGAGCTCACGCGCATCGCGGCCATCTGCACCAAGGTGCCATGGAACGCCCCTGAGACATTTCACGAAGCGTTGCAGGCAATGTGGTTCACCCAAAACGCGGCGATCATCGGTTACGGCGCAGGCAGTGGCATCACCCCTGGCCGAGTGGATCAGCTCCTTTACCCCTATTTCAAGAAGGATCGGCAAAAGGGCACAATAACCACCGAACATGCTCTTAGGTTGCTCGAAGAGCTCGTGATCAAGCTCAACAACAATGTTGTCATTTGGCCAAACATCGGTGGCGTCCAGCTCAACCATTTGGGCTCCGACGTCGAGAACATCACCATTGGTGGGGTCGATGAGCACGGTGAGGATGCCACCAACGACCTCTCCTATCTCCTCATCGATGCCATCAGAAACACCAACCTCGCCACCACCGCTTCTTTTCGCGTGTCAAAAATGAGTCCCAGAAATTTCGTCGAGAACGTTGTCGCTATTCACCGCGACAGCAACAGTCCGGCGTTCCTCAACGATGAAACAGCTATCGCCGCGATGGTCAAAGACGGATACACAATCGAAGACGCCCGGCAATACTGCCTCGTGGGTTGCGTCGAGCCCAGTGGCAACGGTGATACCTATGGTGCCACTGGCGGCTCCAAGATCTACTTTCCGACGGCTCTCGATTTGGTGTTCAACCGGGGCAAGACGACCTTCTTTGGCAATCAAGACGGTCCCGACACCGGCGACCCTGCCGCAATGACATCTTTTCGCGAGTTCCTCGATGCCTTCTACACGCAGATGGAATGCATGGTGAGCTGGGTCACGGATGCGACCAACCTTCGTGATGAGATCTGGGCGACCCAGTTCCACAACCCCCTCATCTCCTGCACCATTGACGGCTGCATCGAGAATGCCACGGACATGACCGCGGGAGGTGCCAAGTACGATTTTGGTGCTGTGGGTGGTGGGGGCCTCGGAACGGTGGTCGACTCACTCGCCGCCATCAAAGAGCGAGTCTTCGAGCAAGGTGCAGTCAGCATGACAGATCTGGTTCTCGCTGTGGGCACCAACTTCCGCAACCACCAGACCCTGCGCCACCTCCTCGACACCTCGGCAAAGCTCGGTAACGACAACGACGACGTTGATGGGTTGGCCACGGAATTGGTCTCCCGATTCTGCGAAATGGTCCGTCGCAAAAAGACCATCCGCGGCGGGCATTACAAGGCGAGCCTGATTTCATACGGCCTCAATGTCTATGAGGGTGCACTGGAGCCAGCGACCCCCAACGGACGCAAGGCTGGCAGGCCCCTGTCAAACAGCATGTCGCCGAGCAACGGTGCCGAGCGTCGCGGACCCACGGCGACAATGAAGTCGTTGGCCAAAATAGATCAGACTGACATCGGCTACGGCAACTCCCTCAATATGCGATTCCCTGTCGGCATCTTGCAGTCGGACAAGGGTGTAAAGAGCGTGGCCGCTCTGGTCAAGACGTACTTCCAGGAAGGTGGATTTCACGTTCAGTTCAACTCCGTCGACTCCAAGACTCTGCGAAAGGCGCAAGAGAACCCTGGAGAGTACAGCGACTTGATCGTCAGGGTGTCTGGGTATTCTGCCTATTTCACTCGCCTCGGCAAACGTATTCAAGACGACATCATTGAACGCACGGAGCAGACATGCTGAGAGCCCCCGTAGCGGGCATGTTGAAGATGTGCGGAGAGGAGGGCGCGCCAAGTTTGCGGTCAGAGCAGGGTGTGGTCTTCGACATCCAGCGATTCTCCATCCACGACGGTCCGGGGATCAGGACCACTGTGTTTCTGATGGGGTGTAACCTCCGTTGTGAGTGGTGTCAGAACCCGGAGTCGTTTCTTGCGGGGCCCACCGTCATCTTTGATGAGCAGGCTTGCACGGGCTGTCGGCAATGCGCCGCAACCTGCGAGCATGGGGCCGTCTGGTTCAACAAGGGCAAGAGAGTGGTGGCACCCAGCTGCATCGGCTGCGGGCGTTGCGCGGCCACTTGCCGCTCCAATGCGCTCGAGAAGGTCGGCGACGTCCAAAATGTCGATGCGATCATAGCCGAGGTGCTCGAGGACGTCCCCTTCTACAATAACAGCGGCGGTGGCATGACCCTCTCGGGCGGCGAGCCGCTGCTCAGGGTCGAGTTTGCCACAACTCTTCTGCAACGGGCCAAATCCCATGGCATTCACACATGCGTCGAGACCGCCGGTGCCGTGCTTACCGAAACCTTCACGGCGGTGATGCCCTACGTCGACCTGTTTTACCTTGACCTCAAACACATGGATGAGAAGGTCCACGTGTCACTGACTGGCAAGTCCAACCAACAGATCCTCGCCAACGCTGACATGCTGATACGCCAAGGCGCTGCCGTGGAATTTCGCATGCCGCTGATACCGGAGCGAAACGACCATCCGGAGAACCTCGACCGTATCGCAGCATTTCTTCGCGACCACGGCGTCCATCAGCTTCGACTCCTCCCCTACCGGCCATACTATCTAGACAAACTGCGCAAGCTCGGCCGGTCCAGCACCACCGCGAGTTCCATTGGCACTCCAACCCCGGCGGACCTCGACCGGGTCCGTAGCCATCTCTTGCGCCAGCGAATCTCCACCGTTGTCGATGCTTGACAGGGCTTCGTCGCGGCATCCTTCGTGACATTTTCATGACATTGGGCTGGCAGTATACACGCGCAATTTTGAGCCCAGGTACGTCATCATGCCAATGCCGCCGCTGAGAGATCCCAACCGCCTAGCCCTCAAAATCTGGAGCTACCTACGTGGCGTCGTTATTGGGGGGCTTCTGGGTGGGACTCTGCTCGTTGTCAACCTGCTGCAGACATTGAGTCTCGTCGTCAAGCCGTTTTCGGGCCAGACCTTTCGTCGCTTGAATCGCTTCGCCGCCAACACCTGGTGGGGATGGTGCGTCCTGGCGTTCGAGCGCGTCTATGGGTTCGAGCTCAAGGTGTCAGGTGACGCCATACCGATGCGGGAAAACGCCGTGGTGTTCGCCAATCACCAGCAGATGACCGATATCATACTGTTGCTCAGTCTTGCCCGATCGCGGGATCGGCTCGGAGATATCAAGTGGTTCGTCAAACACCCAATCAAATTTGTGCCAGGGGTTGGTTGGGGCATGGTTTTTCTCGATGCCGTGTTTGTGAAGAGGGATTGGGCCGCTGACCGACAATCGATCGCGAAGACCTTCGCCCATCTCACCGACAATCATGTGCCACTGTGGCTGATCCTCTTCCCAGAGGGCACTCGCTTCGCTCCGCACAAACTAGGACGCAGCCACTCCTACGCTCTCGAACACGGCTTGCATGCCCCCGATCACACCCTTTTGCCTCGGGTGAAGGGATTTGTTGCTTCAATGCACGGCCTGCGGCAACACGCAGACGCCGTTTACGACGTCACCATTATCTACAAAAACGGTGTTCCCACCCTTTGGCAATATCTGCGGGGTTTCGTCGACAGCGCAGAGCTGCACGTCCGTCGCTACCCGATGTCCGAATTGCCACAGGACGACGCGGTCCTGTCGAAGTGGTTGTATGAGCGTTTCGCCGACAAGGACCGATTGCTTGGCCACACCTACCCCAGCCTCCAAGTCAGCCGCGAGAGCAGATCCCGACCCGCTTTGTCATTTGGGCAACCGCAAGCCACGCCAGCCAACCAACCAGATTCCCCTTGAAAATCGGGAACGATGTGTGTACTCCTGGTGCCGCGCAACGGAGGACAAAAGTATGAAGACCGGTACCGTGAAGTGGTTCAACGACCGTAAGGGTTTTGGGATCATCAGCCCACTCGATGGTGGTGATGACGTGTTTGTTCACTTCACCGCAATCGAGCGCGAGGGATTTAGGACTCTCAGTGAAGGTCAAACCGTGCAATTCGAAGCGGTACCGAGCAAGAACGGTCCGCATGCGCGATCCGTGCACGTGGCAAGCTAGTACCCCATTGGCGCAATTGCTAGGCTGTTCTCGAATCGCCTGCGTTGGATCGAATCCGAAGACGCCCAAACCCGCAGTTTAACTGCAACAGTAACCTAAGGAATAAACCATGGCACTCATTCCGATGCGAGTCCTTCTCGATCACGCCGCCGAGAACAACTACGGCGTGGCTGCGCTCAACGTCAACAACATGGAGCAAATCCAATCGATCATGGAGGCAGCCGAGGAGACCGAGTCTCCAGTGATTATCCAAGCCTCCCGTGGCGCTCGGTCATACAGCAACGACAACTATCTCAAGCACCTGATGCTGGCAGCAGCAGAGCTCTACCCCCACTTGCCCATCGCCATGCATCTCGACCATGGCAACAGCGCCGCAACCTGCTTTACGGCGATCGAGCAAGGCTTCACCTCGGTCATGATGGATGGCTCGCTCGAGGAAGACGGCAAGACACCGGCGTCCTACGAGTACAATGTTGCGGTCACCAAAGAAGTCGTGAATGTCGCGCACAAAATCGGCCTTACTGTTGAAGGCGAGCTCGGCTGTCTCGGTGGAATCGAGGATGGTCACGGCGCGGGCCTCACCGGCGACGAGGCCTTGGCTCACCTGACCGACCCGAAACAAGCCGAAGAGTTCGTCAAGAGGACCGGCGTCGACGCTCTTGCGGTGGCGATAGGCACCTCCCACGGCGCCTACAAGTTCACCAAGAAGCCTACCGGTGAAGTGTTGAAGATGAGCGTCATCGAGGAAATTCACAAGCGCCTGCCCAACACCCATTTGGTCATGCACGGCTCCTCATCGGTTCCACAGGAGCTGCAGGACATCATCAACAAGTACGGTGGCGAGATTAAGCAGACCTACGGCGTGCCCGTGGAGGAAATCCAGCGCGGTATCAAGCACGGCGTGCGAAAGATCAACGTCGACACCGACAACCGCTTGGCCATCACCGGTGCCATACGCAAGGTGTTCGCTGAAACACCTACGAAGTTTGATCCGCGCGACTACCTCAAGCCGGCACGCGCCGCAATGAAGGAAGTCTGCAAGGCGCGCATGATCGCCTTCGGTCAAGCTGGCAATGCTCTGAAGATCAAGCCTGTCACCAAGCGCAAGATGATCGATTTCTACAGCAAGTAGTCGTTCTGCGCGCCTCACGAAGCCCAACGAGCCACCGCCGCGGCGAGGTTGCGGTCGGCTTGAGCAAGTGCCACGTCGAGCGGCGATTCCAGTGGGGTTATCGCCACGACCTCCACGTCTCTCACCGCGGTTTCTGCATCGACCGTCCCGGCAAAAACGACAGCTCGCCGTCCCGCGGCGCGCGCGCGCCGCACAATCTCACCGGGCCCTTTGCCCGCGAGACTGCTCGTGTCAAACCGCCCCTCACCGGTGATGACGATGTCAGCGGCGACGATCTTCGCGTCGAGTTGCAGCCAGGCCGCCACGAGATCGAAACCGGGCACGAGCCGGGCCTGAGCCGCTGCCATCAAACCAAAGGCGATCCCTCCGGCCGCGCCAGCACCGGGCTCTCCGATCATTGCCGCAAGATCCCGACCGCAATGCCGACACAACAAATCCGCCATCCATGCCGCCTGCGCCTCGTAGCGCGGCAGGTCGGCGGCGCACAGGCCTTTCTGCGGTCCATACACGGCTGCTGCTCCGTTCGGACCGAGCAAGGGGTTCGACACATCACA
>Ga0156517_1321_pt4 | contig 10589 bp, 5 predicted proteins | sample RifOxyB3_FD_111912 | JGI IMG/M metagenome (GOLD analysis project Ga0156517, IMG submission 111912) | Deltaproteobacteria bacterium RIFOXYB12_FULL_58_9 | reverse complement strand
CACCGCCTGTCTCACTGATTGTCGCTGGTCTTTTCCTTGCGTGCTCATCCTCTTCTCCTCATCCTATTGCACGTGGCTTTTGCCAACCTTACACTCCGCTGATCACACCCAACCCGCAGCAGCACCCATGCCATTGTTGATCCATCCATGAATCAACCCGTTACACGACCCGATGGACGCTAACGGCCGCGCCATGGAACCCTTGGGTCGCAACAAGGAGCCTTCGGGTTGCTCGCGTCGTTCCCGTCGTCCCGTCGTCCCAGTCGTCCCCAAAGTTATTGACACCTACCATGTTGAGTGGTCACAATCAGCGCTGTGTGTGCGCTGATCAAATCAATAGGGCGCTAAGACAAAGGGCCGGCACAATGCCCCATTACCCGCCGGAATATGATAGCGTTGGAGCTGAGGGACTGAACAGAACATGAAGAAAGCCGGCGAGATAGGGGCTCAAGCCGCTGTTTTCAGAGACTCTGACCCTCATGAACCGCAGGGTGTCTCCAAGTTACAGGAAGATGACAAAGGCTGTTCTGACCTTGTTCTGAATAGCGCAAGGGATCCGTTAACTTCAAAGGATAGTTTCCAAAACTCTATTCTAACTGACCCGAACGACATCGCCGCTGACGGGTCTTGCGTCCACAGCCGAAATGAACCGTCCAGCACATCCAGCACATCCTGCACATCCAGCACATTCAGCACATCCAGCACATTCAGCACATTCAGCACATCCGTCAATACTTTCGAGATGATGCTGAAAAAGGACAGGCTAACCTGGGAGAGACAGAGTCTGTACAAGGACGGCAATCGTCGTGCATACAGTTGTGCGGCCAGAAGGGTCGGTGAATTGTTACTGATGGCGCCTCCCGGGGCCCCAGACGTGGTCATCTTGCGTCGGCTTCAACAAGACCCCACGGTGAAAAGAGACTGGCCCAATCTGAGCATGAAAACCATTTGGATGTTGCATCGGGATTGGCCACAATTTGTGCCAGAGCCCGGTGTTTCGACACTGGACAATAACGGAGACGGTCTGGATTTCCACCTCGAGAGAATTGCCAAAGTCTGGGCAGCCAATGGGGACATCAGCAACCTGGTCAACGAGTCATACCAGGGCGAACCCGTCGAGAGCGATGGCAACGTCGACCTGCGGCAATACCATTCTCGTTTCTTTCAATCCGACCTACTCACTTGCTCTGGCTTCCTCGAGGTGTTGGGCGAAGCAGGCCTTTTCCTGCGCCGTATCATTCTCAATGCTCCTTCTCATTGGGGCAATACTGATATCGCAGAAGAGTTCAATCATTACCTGGACTATGTTGCGGCGATTGCTTCCAAAGGAAATGTTAATAACCTTGAATCTGAAAAGGAGCGATTACGACTTGATGCCGATCAAGTTGAGCAGATCCGTTTGAAATATCCGTACGAAAGCGGCTCGCTTGCCTTTATCGAAAGAAAGAACAGGTTGCTCGAACGGTTGTTTGCGACGATTTCTCATACTGAGGCTGGAGCCAATCTGTATGATGTCTTGTGTAAGGTGGATGACCGGCAAAGAATATTGGCCGACGACCCCGGTTGGAAACGGGGTGTGCCTGACGGGAAAGTCCTGCGGCGAATGGCGTTAGCGGATGGGTACGACCGGGACAAGAGAGAGTTCACAAAGCCCGTGCCGGACGCAAGGATAGAACCGGAAGACCTCATTAAGATCATGGCGGGCAATCCCGCATACGCCAAGGTACTGGACAAGTTCTTAGCCAATCGCTGTCCATACAATGGTCAAGAGAAGGCGGAACAGATTCTACATACCTTTGGTTCTAAGATCGGTCAGTGGTCTGTCCGGGATATCGCTAAGGTGATGCAGCGAAGTGACCTGGATTTTTCAGAAACACGTGTTCGGCATTTGTTGAGTGGGTACCCCGAGATTTTTGGCCTACAGGATGAAGACCGCTTTCCACTCGAAAACAAGTTTCTATTGGCCCGCAAGGTCGCCAATATCATGGAGCACATGTTTGAGGGTGCCACCCTCGATGATGTGGCGAAGCTCATTAACACATTTGATCCCGTTTTTGCAAACGAAGTAGGAGGGGTTACGGCCGCTGACATTCACCTTATTCAACAGGCCTATGATTTTGTCCCATCCTGGCAGGTGAATGGGGCCAATCCGGTCGAACGTTCGGCTTCCAGATCGTCGTTGACCAGCTTCATTCAATCTGTGGCTCGGGATATCGGTCAGAAAGCTGCCGATCACCTCTTAACTCAGGTGTTTTCATCACTGTCCAAGAATGTGAATAGCAAAAGGATTCCATTGGAGCTTCAAATCACCATTGATACGAATTATCAAAAGGCGGCTTTGGCGTTCGTTGACACGTTGTTCCCCGAGATGAAGGTTCTATCTCCAGAGCAACAGGTGCAATTGAAAGGCAAAATAGAAGAAGTTAGCTCATTTGACCATGAAACCCTGAAGGCCGTGTTCACTGAATCCGGGTTGCCGCACATGTCTTTGGGACGAGCAGGCCAAATTGCGACCGCTCTCGTTCGGGCGAAAAGATTGGATTTCTCGGGATTGAGAGCATCTGTGGAGACAGCGCCACTCGCGCATTCTCACGAGGGAGAAATTGCGATGTTGCGGCTCGACTCTCTGAGTCGAGGATATGAGGCTCTTTTGACGCGCTTGGAACGCGATATCATGCGGGATGAGGATTTGCGCGCGAGCCTCAAGCGGTCATCTCTTGTGACCTTGCGCTCAGAGATGGTCCAGAAGGTGGTTGCTAAGTATCACCATCAGCAACCGCTCAAGAACTGCAATGTCATGATGGTTCAGCACATGCTTGGCCAGGCCTATTCGCAGATCTCCGGGTACCAGCAGTTGGGCATGGATTGCTGCAAATGTATATTTGTGGGCATCCCCTACCACAAGAATCCAGAAGTGGAAGAAGCTGTGGCCCAATCCTTTGGTGTGGACGTACGCGTACCGCCCCGTGACATGCATGAAATGTGCAAAGCGATTGAAAGAGGCGTGGATGATGCCGTGGCAATGCACCGAAAGAATGGCCTACCCATCTTGATTGTTTGCGATGGTCCGCAAGCGCGTGACTATTTTGAAATGGCCTACCCTGAACTCGCCGAAGCTGGCGTGGCCAGATTTACCGAGCAAACCTCATACGGCGACCGACCTGAGCATAGGGCAAAAAGTTCCATGCGTGTGGTGAGCTACGCTCTTCTTGAACCGAAAGAGGAAGAAGCCAAATTTGTGGGTCAGGCCGTTGCACGTGCTGTGAACGGGGTACTCAGCCAGTTGGGTACCGGTGGCGAGAAGAAACCCATATTGATTCTGGGCGCGGGCGATATTGGACTTAGTACGGCTGATGCCTTCGCGGGTGACGGAGGAGAAATGTATATCTATGATAATAAATGGTCCCCCGAAGCGGAGGCTTACGCCAAGAGCCACGGTTACACTATCTTGAAAGATCGAGCTAATATAGCCAAGGGCAAGTTCATGTTGGTGGGTTGCGCGGGCGATTTGACCATCGACATGGAGGAAATTCTTTCGAGTGATTCCAATGCAATCTATGTCTCTGCCTCATCAAAGCTGGTTGAAATCAATATGGAGGCCTTGCGAAAACTATCGATAGATGATGAGGGGCGGGTGCGGCGCTTCTTGGTCGCTGAAGTCAACAATCAACAAACTTGGGCTTATTGGCTGACGGATGGCACCCTTCGTATCGTCGTTGCAGATGGATTGCCGGCCAATTTTAACGATGTCAATTCTGTTCCGCCTGAGTTTATTGATCTCACCATGGCTATGAGTTTGGCATCTGCCGTGCAAGCGGTGAACGGCACAGAGATTGTTTTTGAATCGCTCAATGCGACGGATACCAACGAATTGAATGACATGTTTAACGGCATGCTCAACAATTTGTGTCATGACGCCAGAGAAGCTGCTGCGGCGTCTTCGGATATCAACGGGTCGTAGGTGGCGATTTGCAGAGTCGAAAGCCAAAATTCGTAAAAACAATATTGGGCAAATAACCATGGCGAAATGCCGCGCGGCAATAGCGCGGATTGAAGTACCAAGCGCCGCCGCGCAAGACTCTGGTCTCGTGGTGATCGTCATAGAATGAGTCGCACCATTCGCGGATCGCTCCAGACGCATCCTGCATGCCATACACAGAAGTATCTACGGGAAACGAGCCCACAGGTTCAGGCTGAGGGCGACCCGGGCGACTGAGCGCCATCTTGCAGAAGGTTGGATCAAATCCATTGCCCCACGGGAAGAATCTACCATCGGCGCCGCGCGCAGCTTTTTCCCATTCGTCTTCGCTTGGCAGACGGTATCGCAGAAGCTCCTTGCGACTGCGCCAATTGGCATAGGTTTCGGCATCGTGGAAGCTAATGCCCATAACTGGGGCTTGCGGGTGCACAGGATTTCCGTCTGCGTCACAACGAGGCAAGACGTATTGCCCTCCTACTTTCTCCCACAAGTAGCCGCCGTCCGGTTTGGTCCGTGGAGTGTGCTGGAGAGCCAAATGTGCATCCTTCTGCAAAAGGTCATTGAGAAAAATCACATACTCGGCACAGGTGACTGGAAATCTGGCGATGAAGAAATCTGGCAGGATCATCTCTGAACGGGGATGGCTGTTGAGCGCCTGGTCATCGCCTCCACGCACAAACGGTCCCGCCGGGACGTGCACGAACTCTGCACCTACCTCTTCTTCGAGATACAAATAGGGCGTGAGGATGGCCTCGGTACTTCGTCCCACCAACACATGCAGGCGCACTTCCCTTCGGCCCGGAGCGTGCAAAATAAAGAGATAGCTTCCCTTCGCCAAATCTAGATCCAACTCATGGAGACCGGCGACAGGCACTTCTTCGCCCGTCTCAATCTTTTTGTGACGTTCGACGAGGCGTACGGCCCGGCAGATCTGGACATCCGCTTGCTGGGGCGCAATACGAACGCGTCCGTGGCCGGTGAGAATGTCGCGATATCGGCCTCGGTGGAATCGCTCCACTTGCTGAAGGTTGAATATCTCGGCTCGTCGATCTTGCCTGGCCTCTGCGTCCAGAAAAAGGCCGAGATGCAAATCTGCGAGTCGGTCACTGGCTGCGGCAAAATCAGGGTCCGAACCAAAAGCTTGCGAGTAACCGATGAGCGCTTCGGTCAGTGCCCGCTCTTCGGCGACGTTGGTTTCCAACATCTCCTCTTCAAGCTTCCACAGAGGGTGTTTCTTGATCTCGTCATCGTAGGGCTTTATTCTCGCCGCCAAATCGTGCCATTCGGTCGTGAGGCCTTCGCTGTGTTTGCGAAGCTCCAACCAACGCTCACGAGCTGTTTCCGCCTCAGAGTGGTACACCAGCGCCAGGCTCCTGCGTCGAGATCCGGTTATGTAGGATTCCATCGCGTCTCGAAGCTCGACGACGTTGGCGTAGCGTTCCTGTGGATTTGGATGAAGCGCTCGGAGGCAGATCGCATTGACTTCTTCGCTAATGCCTCGCTGGGGCGTGCGCTCGCGGGGCGGTACGACGTTGTGGAACTGCACCTGGGAGACAATGTCGCTGAACTGAAATACTCCAAACGGTTGTTGTTGTGTCAGGATTTCGTAGAGAATAACCCCCAGGGCAAAAATGTCGCTCTGCTCGTTGGGCGCCGCACCCGCCACACACTCGGGTGCCATGTAGGCCGGACTGCCGGATATGCGGCTGCGGAAATCAATGGACTGTGGTGGGGATAACATGACCGGCGCCGTCCCGTCCGACGGCATCGAATCGGGCTTTAGGCTCGCCAAGCCCCAATCGGCGACCAAGACATCGCCAAACGCGCCAATGAGAATATTCGAAGGTTTGAGATCGCCGTGAATGACACAGCGCGCATGGGCAAAGGCCACTGCCTGCACAACTTGGAGAAACACAATGGACAATTTGGTTCTGTCATACTGAGACTCGGTCTCGGCATCATTGACCGCCAGCCGTTCAAGGATGTCGGCAAGGGACTCGCCAGTGATGCGTTTCATGGTGAAATAGGGCTCACCATTCGCCAAGGTCCCCACGTCGTAGATCGGCACAATGTTTGGATGAGAAAGCTGCGCGGTAATTTGAGCCTCTTGCACAAAACGTTGCAGCACTTCATTGTCCGGATGGCCGTCGCGAATTTTTTTCAGAGCTACCATTCTTCCCAGATGGCGATCCCGAGCCTCGTAGATCTCGGCCATTCCACCCTTTCCCAATATCCGAACGTCTTGGTACTTGTTCTCCGTGTTTCTCTGACGCTCTGTCCAAGAAGAAAGTATGGGTTGCACGCTGTTGGGCTCTTCGCTTGCCGATGGTGCAGGGGCAGCAGAAACGGACTCCATGTTGATTCTGTGCTCGAGGGGGTTTGAACCTTCTTCGATGGCGAGCGAGCACGGATGCGATTCAACACCTTCCCATCTGCTGACAATGTTACGCAGCCGCTTGGCGGCGATGGCGTCAACAATCCCTCGCTGCTCAAGATAGTCGGCAAAATCTGCTTGCGTCGAATCATTGACGAAACTGAGGAGAGCGCGGACAACGACGACAAACAACCGACCTTCATCTTGCGTCACGGCAGCTTGGGCAACATGCAACGCTTGATACCAACGCTTTTTCGTCGAGTCTGTCATAGGCATCGAAGGACCAACTCTATCTGCAGCAATCGTGTCGGTGCAAGAAACCTCCCGGAGCTCACGGACCTCCGGGACTCCCGGGGCTCCCGGGGCTCCGGTGCAATCCTACATCGCGGCCATCGCCCTGCAGCCACGTGACACTCGACCATGTGGCGCTTTTGCCCGTGGCTTGCCGCGTAAGACGTCGGTGTTTTCGGAAGCAATGGCAGATCCGCAAACGAAGCTATTGGCGCAGCAGCGGTGAACGGCTAATCTGGCCGCCATGTCCGATTCACAGCTCAACTCAACGGTCAGCGTCAAACCCGACAAACCACTCGACCGTCTCGTCTTCGATCGGTTCGAGCTCACCGTCGTCAACGGTCCGGACAAGGGTGCATGCCATTGTTTTGGTCAAGAGGTCGTTCAGATTGGCACAGCGCGTTCCAACGATCTGGTGTTGAACGATCGAACGGTTTCGCGCTTTCATCTCAAGATCGAGACAGAGAAGGGTACCTTCACATTGGTCGATCTTGGCTCGACGAACGGCACCTGGATCGCAGGGATACGGGTTGAGAAGATTTTTCTTAGCGACGAGGCCATCCTCGACCTCGGGGTGACACAGCTCAAGTTTCGGCCTCTCGGCGACGCCGCGACGGTCGAGCTGCCATTGCAGGATCGGCTTGGCGCGATCGTCGGTGGCTCGGCCAAAATGCGTGAGCTTTATGGGCTCATGACCAAGGTGGCGCTCTCCAACCTCTCCGTGATCATCGAAGGTGAGACTGGCACTGGCAAGGAACTTGTCGCACGGGCGCTTCACGAAACGGGTGCCCGCTCGGACGAGAGATTCGAGATTCTCGATTGCTGCGCTGTCCCAGATACGCTCATGGAGAGCGAGCTGTTTGGTCATGTGAAAGGAGCGTTCACCGGCGCGGATCGTGATCACGCCGGCGTTTTCGAGCGCGCCAAAGGGGGCACGGTCTTTCTGGATGAGATTGGCGAGCTCAAGCTCACACTGCAGCCGAAGCTTCTGCGGGCGCTTGAAAACTCGGAAGTTCGGCGACTCGGCGATGAGCGGGTTGTCCGCCTCGACATACGGGTGGTCGCAGCCACCAACCGTTCGCTGCGCGGCATGGTGAACAAGGGAGAGTTTCGCGAAGATCTCTATTATCGTCTCGCCGGCTTTCGCTTGCAGTTGCCGGCGCTGCGTGACCGAGTGGAAGACATTCCGCTGTTGGTCTCGCACTTCCTCAATCTATCGAACGCTCGAGCAGCCGGTCGAGCCACGGTTGCATCTATTGACGCTGAAACCGTGCGGACGCTCGTGCGACATTCCTGGCCAGGAAACGTCCGACAACTCAAAAACGCCGTGGAGCGTCTGGCCGTCATGGGGGTGGCTGATATTGACGAAGAGCCAAGGATGAACGAGGCGCCGCACGAATCACCGATGGACGGTGCCCTAAGACTGCCGTTTCGAGAGGCCAAAGAAGCTTTCGAGCTCTTCTACCTCGACGCGCTGATCAAACGGCACGCGGGGAACGTGAGTGAGGCTGCTTCGGCCGCCGAGATTCACCCAAAGAGCCTTGGCCGCATGCTCAGGCGACACGTCGTCAAGCATGAACTGTGAAAGTGGCTCTGCATGGCGCAATGCCAGGTAAGTTAGGTGACGATGTACTTCGAAACTGCGGGCATTCATGTTTCCCCCTGGATTCCTCCCCTCGTGGCTTTCGTGATTTCCTTCTTCACATCGATGGGGGGCGTCTCCGGCGCATTCCTGTTGCTGCCCTTTCAGATGTCTGTCTTGGGGTACACCACACCATCCGTCAGCGCCACCAACCAACTGTTCAACGTGGTCGCAATCCCTAGCGGCGTCTACCGATACATCAGGGAGGGCCGGATGGTCTGGCCGCTGACCGCGGTGGTGGTCGCTGGGACTCTACCCGGAGTCCTACTGGGTGCGATCGTCCGAGTGAAGTACCTCCCGGATCCGACCAACTTCCGGCTCTTTGCGGCCGCGGTTCTCCTCTACATCGGCGTCCGAATGCTGCGTGACCTGACCCGCAACAAAACCACGTCGACCGCGGAGAGCGCCGAGCTGCGTTTTCACGAGTCGGTCAAGAAGCGCCACGATCCAACCCCAGACAATCAACGAGGATCCGCAACCCGCGTCGTCAGTTTCAACGCCTCGCACATCGAGTACGAGTTCCACGGTGGCCGATATCGGGTGTCGACGGCCTGGATCTTCGTCCTCTGCATGCTAGTCGGCATCGTCGGCGGGATCTACGGGATCGGTGGAGGCGCGATCGTGGCACCGTTGTTCGTCGCATTCTTCCATCTACCGATCTACACAATCGCGGGCGCTGCCCTCATGGGAACATTCGTGACCTCAGTCGTCGGGGTTGCCTTCTATCAGGCGATTTCCGGTTGGTGGCCGTCGATGTCCATCGTACCGGACTGGAAGCTCGGCGTGCTCTTCGGTATTGGCGGCGCAGCGGGTATGTATCTTGGTGCCAGATGCCAGAAGTTCGTTCCGTCGAAGCTCATCAAATGGATGCTGGCTGGCATTATCGTCGTGACGGCCGGGAGCTACGTCTGGGCATTCGTCGCGACCGTCGTCGGGTAACGCGGTTGTTGTCCTCTACCTCGTCCTCAACACCACCGTCAGAATTCCACCGCGGCCAGCCGCCGCAGCGAAGATCTCGAGCGGAAAGGATGCGATGGCAGCTGCCGAAATGGGAAGGGCGAGGGCCAGATGTGCCCAAGCGTAGGGGTTCTGCCACGGCCGTCGTCTGCCGCCTGCGCGCAGGACTCGGGTGAAGAGGGTGTGTCCGAGGCCCGCGCGACTCAATGCCGACTGCAACATGCCGAAGGGACCATACTCGAAGGAAAAATAACTCACAGTCCCCCAAGAGAGTCCTGCACGTTGTGCCACCTTTTCCAGGGTCACGGGTGTGAAGTGCCAGCGGTGGCGCGGTGGATCGAGGTGAAGCCAATGGGGGCCAAACAAACGGGCCTGCCAGGAATCGCGGTTGGGAACAGAGATGAGAATGACCCCACCGGGGGCCAACAGCTCGCGAGCTCGTTCGAGGGCCGAAAGTGGGTTGGGCAAATGTTCGAGGACGTGCCAGAAGCTAATGACGTCGAAGGATCCAGGTTCGAGGTCGGCATCTTCGATTGGAGTGGTGTAGATGTGGTCCCCCAAGGAACGACGAGCCGTCGCCGCTATCTCGGGTGCCAGCTCGATGCCGTGGGCATCCCATCCGTGCTCCGCCAGGGCTTTGAGCATGACGCCGCGACCGCAACCCACGTCGAGAATGCGACCTGGTTCCTTGCGGATGGCAAAAACCTCCCGCAACCGCCAACGCCGAAGGGCTCGCATCAAAGGCTCGATGACGCCGCGAAAGCGACTGCCGGCGTCAGCACCCGCCGCTGTGGTGTCGTAATATCTTGCGATCTCTTCTGGGGTCGGATCACCGGCCGTGCGTAGCAGTCCGCAACCCTCGCACCGCTCGATGGCAAAGACCTCACCGGCGAACATCTCTGGCACTTCGAACTCGGTGTGCCAATCTTGGCCGCCACATCCCGGACAACTCGACACCATGCAAAGAGCCTGCGAGATCCAGAACCTACAGGATCAAGCCGATCGTGACGAATCCACCGAACAAGCGATCGGTAAGTGTGACGTTTGCATACTGGTCTTCCGAGTCGTCGAGGGTGGTTTCGCCGGAGTAGGTTGAGCGGTATTGCGCGAAACGACCGATAGCCAGAATTTCGATGGGCTCGATGATGATGCGTATCCCTGCCTCGAGCTCGAAGGCATGGGCACTTTCGTTGACCCCCAGGCGTTGCAACCGCCCCGCAGTGGAAACTATCGGTGAGCCATTGCCACCGACGATCGCTCCTACGCTGTCCGCAAAAGGTAAGGAAAGAGCGCCGCCAACGTAGGGCGCGTGATAACGGCTTCCGGGAAAAGCACCTTCCTTGAGG
>Ga0156517_1042_pt1 | contig 10596 bp, 8 predicted proteins | sample RifOxyB3_FD_111912 | JGI IMG/M metagenome (GOLD analysis project Ga0156517, IMG submission 111912) | Deltaproteobacteria bacterium RIFOXYB12_FULL_58_9 | reverse complement strand
AAACCTTCGCCGCCGAGCTTGGCCAACAGGCCGTCGAGGTTGAGCATTTGCTCAAAGCCCTGATCGAGCAGGACGGCGGCGTGATATTACCCTTGTTGAAAAAGATCGGGGTGTCTGCAGACGCCCTTCTCGAGGATGTCGAAAACGCCGCTCGGCGACTCCCCAAGGTCCAGGGCGGCGAGCCTTACTTGGGGCGTTCGCTCGGTGCCGTTATGTCCGCCGCGCAGAAACAGGCCGACGAGCTCAAAGACGACTACGTTTCAACGGAGCACCTCCTGCTGGCGGTAGCGCAAGGCAAAGGCCCAGGCAGCGACCTTCTACGTAAGGCGGGCGTCACTCGCGATGCGGTGCTTGCAGCCCTCACCCAGGTGCGTGGGTCGCACCGGGTTACCGATCAAAACCCGGAGAATCGATATCAAGCGCTGGCCCGCTATGGCCGCGATCTCACCGAGCTCGCTCGCAAGGGCAAGCTCGATCCCGTCATCGGCCGGGATGAGGAAATCCGGCGTGTGCTTCAGGTGTTGTCACGACGGACCAAGAACAATCCGGTGTTGATCGGCGAGCCCGGCGTCGGCAAAACCGCCATCGTCGAAGGGTTGGCCCGTCGCATCGTTGACGGCGACGTGCCCATGGGCATCAAGGACAAGAAGCTCATCGCCCTCGACCTCGGCTCCCTGGTCGCAGGGGCGAAGTATCGCGGCGAGTTCGAAGATCGACTCAAGGCCGTCCTCAAAGAAGTGATAGAGGCCGAGGGCGAAATTGTCTTGTTCATCGACGAACTTCACACTCTCGTGGGCGCTGGGGCCGCGGAGGGCGCAATGGACGCCTCCAACATGCTCAAACCCGCCTTGGCTCGTGGTGATCTCCACTGTTTGGGAGCAACCACCCTCGACGAGTATCGCAAGCACATCGAAAAGGACGCTGCTCTCGAGCGCCGCTTCGCACCAGTTTTGGTGCAGCCCCCGAGTGTTGAGGATACGATTTCCATACTGCGCGGACTCAAGGAACGCTACGAGTTGCACCACGGCGTTCGCATTCAAGACGGTGCCATCATCGCTGCAGCGACACTCTCGAATCGCTACATCACTGATCGCTTCTTACCCGACAAGGCCATTGATCTGATTGACGAGGCGGGGAGCAACCTACGCTTGCAGATCGATTCTATGCCGACCGAGATCGATAAGCTGTCTCGCAAGATCATCCAGCTCGAAATCGAACGCCAAGCCCTGCTCAAGGAGAAGGATCGCGGCTCCAAAGAACGCCTCGAAAAGATCGAACGGGAGCTCGCGGAGCTCAAAGAGGAGGACTCGGCGCTGCGGACCCAGTGGCAAACAGAGATGGACGAGATCAAGAAATCACGGTCCTTGATCGAGGTCCTGGATCAACTTCGACAGGAGCAAACGGAAGCGGAGCGACGAGGTGACCTCAATCGTGCCGCTGAGCTCAAGTTTGGACGCATTCCCGAAACTGAGCAGGCGCTGGCGCACGCGGAGCAAGGGACATCCTCATTGGACGGCAAAAGGATGCTTCAAGAGGAGGTCACCGAAGAAGGCGTGGCACAGATCGTCTCCCGTTGGACCGGTATCCCGGTCGCCAAAATGTTGGAATCGGAAATGGAGAAACTGGTGCATATGGAAGCCGGACTGCACCGGCGGGTCGTCGGCCAAGACAACGCCTTGCGAGCCGTGGCCGATGCCGTGCGCCGCAGCCGAGCGGGCCTCGCCGACCCCAACCGCCCCGTGGGCAGCTTTTTGTTTATGGGCCCCACCGGCGTCGGCAAAACCGAGACCGCCCGCGCACTCGCAGAGTTCCTCTTCGACGACGAACAGGCAATGGTGCGCATCGACATGAGCGAGTACATGGAGAAGCACAGCGTCTCGCGCTTGGTTGGCGCACCTCCGGGGTATGTCGGTTACGACGAAGGTGGCCAACTCACCGAGGCCATTCGGCGTCGCCCGTATGCTGTCGTCCTCTTCGATGAAATAGAGAAGGCACATCCGGACGTATTCAATATTCTGTTGCAAGTACTTGAAGACGGTCGCCTCACCGATGGGCAGGGTCGTACAGTGGACTTTCGCAACACAGTGTTAATCATGACCTCCAACGTTGGCTCCGATGCAATCCAACAACTCGCGGGTCAAGACCCGCAACGCATGTACGATCTCGCGATGGAAGCTCTGCGCCGGCAATTCAAACCGGAGTTCATCAATCGCATCGACGATGTCGTCGTGTTCCATTCCCTCGACGAGAGTGAGATTGCACAAATATTGGAGCTGCAACTCGAGCGCTTGCGGTCTTTGTTGGCCGACCGCCGGCTCACCATGAAGCTCAATGACGCCGCCAAGGAGTTCCTGTGCAAAAAGGGAAACGATCCGGTTTACGGTGCGCGACCACTCAAACGCACTATTGTGCGCGAGTTGCAGAATCCTCTGGCCTCTGCCATTCTTTCCGGGCAGTTTGTTGAGGGCGATACCATCCAGGTGGATGTGAGAAACGACGGGCTGTGCCTCACAAAACACCACGGCTAGGCCGCCACCGTGCACCGAGCCCAGCGAGAGCGAATGCTGGCAGCGATGGAGCTGAAGTGTCGAGAAGTCCTGACAGTGGGTTGTTTCGCTGGTTGAAGAAAGACCAACCGAATAGGGACAACACCGCCAACAATGCTATCGATCGCCTCATCAAGAACAAAGAGTTTCAACTCTTCTTTCAACCCCTGGTCGACCTAAGCACTGGAGCAATCTTCGCCTACGAAGCCCTGTTGCGCAGCAAGACGCCTGCGTTCAAGGGGCCATTCGATATACTCGATGCAGCCGTCGCGGCACATCGAGTGAGTGAGCTCGGTCTTGCCACCCGCAAGATGTCCGTGGAAACCTGTGAAGACTGGCCTCTGTTTATCAACATCCATCCCAACGATTTTGACGAGGGGCTGCTGGTTCAACCTACTGATCCGGTTTTCTTTCACGGTCACCCCATCCACGTCGAGATCACCGAGTCGGTGCCATTGAGCCATTTTGAGCTCTGTCACTCCGTCCTCACCGAGCTGCGCAGCAAAGGCATCAAGCTCGCCATAGATGATCTCGGGGCTGGATATTCCAACCTCAAGTACATCTCGGATCTCTCCCCCGAAATCGTCAAGCTCGACCGCAATTTGATCATGGACCTCGATCGCAGCCCACGCCAACAACAGCTCGTCAAACACATCGTCGAGCTGTGCGAAGGCATGGGCGCTAGAGTGGTTGCCGAAGGAATCGAAACAGTGGGAGAGCTGCATGCGTCGCAAGACGCGGGCGCGGCATTCGGTCAGGGTTTCCTCCTCGCCCGACCGGCATTCCCACCACCGCCGGTATACTGGCCTGATCACGAGAAGAAGCACGCATAAACACCATCGCAAATTGGTTTGGAGGTCATTTGCCAAATATAGCGTTCAAAAAAGGGCACCAAAGGCATTTTTCGAATTGCCTTGAGTTGTGCTATCACTGAGCCATGCGATGCCCCGCCTGCCGGCTTCCCCTTCTAACCGTCGAGGTCAACGCCATCGAGCTCGACTACTGCGCTGAGGACCTCGGTGTTTGGTTCGATGAGGGAGAAATCGAGGCTTTGCTGGGGTGCCACACCCCGATTCTCACTTGGGACGGGTCGGGAGCCAAGGGCAAGCGGCGTTGCCCAAGGTGCAACACCAAGATGCGTCTGTTCTATCCCGTCCTGGGACTCGAGCTCGACATCTGTCCCAATGGCGACGGTCTCTGGTTCGACGCCGGAGAAGTCGAACAGCTGACCACCGCTTTGCAACGAGGCCACGACAAGCCTCACCTCGGCCAAATCTTTTCACAGCTCAATCGCATGATCGGAGGTCAACGATGATCGCTTTGCTCGTTTTTGGCGCTGTTGCCTTAGTTGCAGTCTTTGTCGTGGTCGGCATTTACAATGGTCTGGTGCGTCAGCGAAACCTGGTACAAAACAGCTGGAACCAGATCGACGTGCAGCTCAAACGACGCCACGATTTGATTCCCAACCTCGTTGAGTCGGTGAAAGGTTACGCTAAGCACGAAAAGGGGGTGCTCGAAAACGTCACCAAGGCGCGCAACATGGCCATGGGAGCCCAGGGACGCGAGGGTCGTATCGCTGCCGAGGGTCAACTATCCCAAGCTCTGGTCAACTTGATGGCGGTGGCCGAAGCCTATCCTGATCTGAAGGCGAACCAGAATTTCATGGCCATTCAGGAAGAGCTCACCTCCACCGAAAACAAGATCGCCTTCGCGCGCCAGCATTACAATGACTCGGTCATGGGCTACAACAACAAGCGCCAGGAGTTCCCCGGCGTCATGATCGCCGGGATGTTCAACTTTCAAGAGGAGCCGTACTGGAAGATTACCGAGGCCGCGGAGCGTGAAGTCCCCGCGGTTCAGTTCTAGGGTACATTGGAGAAATGCTTCTGCGCCCATTGTCTTCATTGCATGTAGGGGCGGGGTTGACTCCCGCCGACGATCGACGCGGTCGCGGATGAATCGCGAGCCTACATGTTTTGGCCCAAATCGACGTGACATTTTTCGAATGGCGTAGAGTGGAATTCTGAAATGTTCGAGCTCGTACGAAAGAACAGAAATCGATCGATCATCTTGGTTACGTTCATGATGATCTTGCTCGCCGCGGTGGGCTGGGCTGCTGGCGAAGTGATGGAGCCGGGCACCAATGCGGGCATGATGGGCATCGTGCTTGCGCTGATCGTTGGCGTCGTGTTGTTTTTCGTCAGCTTCTTCTCTGGAAGCTCGGTTCTACTCATGTCTGCAGGTGCCAAGGAGATCGAGAAGAAAGACGCGCCTCAACTCTACAACATCGTCGAAGAGATGGTGATCGCCTCCGGTCTTGGCAGCACGCCCAAGATCTATGTCATGGAGAGCAATGCCGCCAACGCCTTCGCGACGGGGCGCAAACCCGAGTTATCGGCTGTGGCCGTGACCGAGGGCCTGCTCAACATGCTTAGCCGAGACGAGCTCCAGGCAGTGATCGCCCACGAGATCGCCCACGTCAAGAACCGCGACATCCTGTTTATGACACTGCTCTCGGTGATGGCAGGGGCCATCGCCCTCATCTCCCACTTCATGACCCGTCATCTCTTTTGGTTTGGCGGCGGACGCCGCAGCCGTTCGAGCTCGGACAGCGCCACGGGCCAGGCGCAGCTCATCCTTTTTCTTGTGTCAATTGGACTTGTCATTCTAGGTAGCATCACCGCCAAGCTCATCTATTTCGCCGCCAGCCGCACCCGCGAATACATGGCCGACGCGGGCTCGGCTATCTACACCCGTAACCCCGCAGCCCTTGCGAGTGCCCTGCAGAAGATCTCGGGCTCAATGGCAGGAACCAAGCTCCCTGTTCCAGACGTGGCTCGCGCGATGCTCATCGTCGGGCCCAGCCTTTTTGGAACCCACCCCCCCATTGAAAAACGTGTGGCCATCTTGCAAGCCCTAGCTGGCACCACCACCTTGAGCTACGCCGAGTACGCTCGCAACTTCCAGAGAGTCACCGGTGGCGCAGCTCGGTTCATGCCCAAGAGCGCTCTTGATGAGAAATCGGTTGGTCAACGCTCTGCAAATGCAGGTCAGAAATTTGTGGAGAGGGCTGCGAGAACCGCCATCAATCTTGGGACCGCAGCGGCGGGTGGTAGGCTACCAGGGGTTGCTGCGACCGCTGCCGCATTGGCCGGACGAGCCACTTCCGCGACAAACTCAGCTCCCAACCTACGGCGCGAGGCTTTGGACGCGGTCAAGAAGGCCGCCGGTTATGAGATCACCGTTTGCCCTTGCGGTGCCAAAATTAAGATCCCGAAGAACTATCCCCACCGTGACAGCATTCGCTGCCTCGCCTGCGGCCGGCCCCTAGGTAGATAATGATTTCCGGGCTGGAGGGCTTACCACGGCACATCGGTCGATATGAGCTAACCGGCCTCATCGCTCGCGGCGGTATGGGCCGCGTCATCACCGCTCACGACTCCGTCTTGAAACGGACGGTGGCACTCAAACTTGTCGAACCTGGTAAGCTCGAAGGGGAATCGGGTGCCGAGCTTCGCTTCATGTTTCACCGCGAGGCCCGTGCCACGGCTTCCCTCAGACATCCAGGCATCATCGAGATTTACGACTACTCTGGCCCCGAAGCCGACCTACTCTTTATTGCCTGCGAGTTCATCGAGGCACCCGCCCTCAGAGAGGTATTCGACCGCCGTCAACAGCTGTCGCCTCGCATGGTGGCCGCACTTGGACACGAGCTCGCATTGGCCCTCGACCACGCTCACTCCCGGGACATCGTGCACCGCGACATGAAGCCCGAAAACATTTTCTGGCTCGAGTCGGGCAGAATCGTTCTCGCCGATTTTGGCATTGCCAAAGCCCTCGACGGGTCAACCAAGCTCGGTGGGACGGTCCAGTTTGGTGTCACCAATATCTACGGGTCTCCAGCCTACATGGCCCCCGAACAGCTTCGCGGTGACCCCGTCGGACCGCACACCGATATTCATGCCCTCGGCGCCGTCTTGTTCGAGGGGCTGGCGGGTCGACAAGCCTTCGCTGGCGAGCAGGTGCACGAAATTCTCGAGGCTCTAGAATCAGACCACCGGCCTACATTGCCGCACGGGACCGCCGGCCCGCAAGCATTGCACGTCTTGATTTCAGACATGTTGAGCAGGGATCCGGCGTCGCGGCCAAGCTCTGCCAAGAATATTGCACATCAATTGCGGCAAGTTCTCGACGGTCTCGACGTCACTGATCCGCGCGACATCTTGCGCAACAGTGGCGAACAAACAGCGCTCATCGCCTTAGATGACGAGGAGACAGAGCCTACGGAGATTTTCGCCGAGCCCCAGAACCTGGGAATTCACGTTCCGCCGTCGAAAATAGTCAGAAGCGCCACCCGCCTCAGTGCACTCGTCGCCCGTGGACCGGTGTTTCTTGGCATGCTCGGCGTAGCGGTCTTTCTCGGCGCAGCAGCCTATTTGTTCACTGGCCTCAGTAAGCTCCCAATCGCCGGGGATTTGTTTCCATTGTCGCCGAGCCCAATGGTCGTCATTGATCCGAGCCAAACCACCACAGAAAATGACGATGGCGTCTTCGTGTTGCTACGATTTCCAGGAGAGGCAAAGATTGCCGTCGACGGCACACATATGGGGCAGTGGGAGTCGAGCGTGCGGCTGTCCATTCCGCCGGGCAAACACGTCATAGAGGTCCACTTGGCAGGCAGGGTCGTGAGCCGTGATGTCCTCCTCATTCCAGGAACATCCCCAGTCTTCGATTTCGACTCCACCCCATAACCCCGACCCGCTGCTGCACCTCTTCGTATGCGGCAACAGGCGACACCAAACAAGCAGCACGCCTCAATCGGCGGCCTCAGTGATCACCCGCATCGCTTCTTTGCGAATCTGCTGGTCGCCAATGAGGTCGAGGGCTGTGTGGGCGTTCTTTGGATCGACGAGACGGTCGGCAGCAAGCTTCACCGTTTCCAGTCTGTCGACGTCATGCAGAAGACCTTGCAGAAACGCTCTTAGCTGCAGACTGCTGACGTAACGTTTCTTGCTGTAGCCGAGCTCCTCGTCCATCACGCTGGTCTTGCCGAATCTGTCCGGCGTGTTGTGTAACTTTCCGAGAATACCGTTGAGCTCGTCTTTGCCGATGGGATAGTGGCCGTCACGGGTGACATGACACGCTGGATCGACGCTCGACCAGTCGTTCGTGTAGTTCCAACAATTACGTTTCTCTCGCATATTCTGCTCAGCGGGAGATGGAGTCTCGGCTGCGGTCGCAAAAGCGTCGAGCCCCTGTTGCAATGACTCGAGTGCAGCTTGCATTGCCTCTTGGGCCCCTCCGGCACACGCATTCCCCGCTTCGTCCATAGCGTCTTCGACGGCACGCCTCGATTTGCTGAAGGTTTCAAGGTTGGCCTTGCCGCGGGCCATGTTGAGCGCGTCGCGGGCGTCCTTCATTTTTGCCAAGGCCTTGCCCTGGCAATCTCCTCCGGCACTACGCACTTGAGCCAATGCCTTGTTGACCGCCAACAGGCCATCTTTCAGATGGTTTGCTGCTTGCGCTGACTGCGCCACAGAGAGACAGACAATGATCGGTAGGAATAGCTCGACAGATTTAGGCATCATGATCCTCCGAAACGAGTGGATGCGGCACAGTAGCTCGCCCGTTCGCGAACGTCCAGACCACATCGCGTCGTCATTTACGACGTGTCGTAATGATATTTTCTAATATTCGATTCCCTACTCTTGTGCAAATCAACGCTGACACCCGTCCAATCCAAGAAAGGGTCGAAGGTGATTTGCATGAAAACACATGTATTTTTCGTCGGTAGCCTGTTGCTTGCTGCTGGTTGCGCCACGGCTCCCGGATTGCGCACCGAAGCGTCAACTTCAGGGATCCGCGCTGCGGAAGAGGTAGGGGCGTCGAAGGTTCCTCAGGCTGCGCTGCATTTACAGCTCGCTAAGGAGGAACTCGAGCACGCCAAGGGGTGGGCTGCGAACGGTGACAAAGACAGAGCCGCGTCACTTTTGCTCAGGGCCGAATCTGACGCCGAGCTGGCTGTCGCGCTATCTCGCGAGGATGCCGAAAAATCAGAGGCTCTAGCTGCCATTGAACGCGTGCACAGCCTCCGACAGGACAACAACAACTAGAAGTCATACGAAAGGAATATCCCATGAAGACGAACAATCTTGTCATCATCGTCGCGTGTGCTGGCTTCTTCAGCAGTTGCGCGACCACAGTCCCCAAGGAACTTGTCAACGCCCGCACAGCGTATCAGCAGGCGAGAAACGGGCCGGCAACCAAAGTTGCCCCCGCGGAGTTGCATGTAGCGTACCAGGCGCTTGCCAAGGCTGAGCAATCGTTCCAAAAGGATCCCGACTCGTATCTGACACGAGATCTCGCGTATGTTGCTCAGCGCAAGTCAGAGCTGGCAGAGGCGACCGCTTCCATCACCGTTGAGCAGGAGAGCCAGGCTCAGGCGAAAGATGATTACCAACAGGCGCAAGGACAGATCATCTCGCAGACAAAGAACGACTTGGACGAGACGCGCGGAGCACTAGCTGCGTCGGAGCGCACGGGTGCAGCCACGAAGAAAAACCTGAATCAGACACGCACGGAGCTTGCGGCGTCGGAACAGAGTGGCGAGAGGACGGCTGAGCAGCTCGATATCGAAAGGCAGGCCCGAATATCGGCGGAAACCAAGCTTGCCGGGGCTATGGAAGACCTCGCCGCAGTTGCCGCAGTCAAAGAGGAAGCCCGCGGGGTGGTGATCACGCTTTCGGGTGGCGTGCTCTTTGTTTCGGGCAAGTACGATTTGCTGAACACGGCAAAGACCAAGCTGGACCAAGTTGCGGAAGCCTTGAAGGTTCAGGATGCCGACAGAACGATGGTCGTTGAAGGGCACACTGACAGTCAGGGCTCGGACCGTACCAACCAGCCTCTTTCGGTCAACCGCGCAACCGCCGTGCGTGACTATCTTGTGTCCCAAGGAGTTGCACCAGAGAAGATCTCTGCCGTGGGAAAAGGATCGGGCAGTCCGATTGTTGACAACAAGACGGCCGAGAACCGAGCCAACAACCGCCGGGTCGAGATCGTCATCCAACGCGAAGCACAAACGTCCAACCAATAGTCGCACCGCCCACCACGACCCCCGCGGTCCAAACGATCAACGAAGCACGGTTTGGGGCTAAATTCTCCAGGCGAACGCACCGGCCACGACCGCTGCAAAGACCCAGGCGCGACGTGGCGATGATCGTCGAGCCAACATGTTATCGATTGACGTCAGGATATCCGCGTAGCTCTGCACACGTCGTCTTGGCTTGGGCTTGAGCATGGACAGGATGAGGGAGCGCACTCCAGTTGGCACTGTCGCGGACATGGCGTCGATACGAGGCGACCGTGCGGTTTTGCGACGGTACATTTCGTCGAGCGAGAGGTGGCCCGGAAACGGGTCTCGACCGTGCACCATGTAATAAAGGGTGCACCCCAAGGAGTAGATGTCAGCGCGATGGTCACCATGGCCACGCATTTGCTCGGGGCTCGCGTAGATGAGAGATCCCACACCCAACCCGCTGTCCGTGATGCGGCCGGCAGCAACGGTCTCACGCGCAATGCCAAAATCGGTGATCTTGGCGACGTTGTTGTGGTCGAGAATGACGTTTTCGGGCTTCACATCGCGGTGCAGAATACCGGATTGTTGCATGGCGGCCAGGGCAGCGGCCACCTGTCGGGTCACAGCGAGTGCCGCCACAGCCGCCATGGGTCTTTCCTCGCACGTCTGACGAAGATTCTGGCCCTCCACCAACTCCATGGCGATGAAATGAACGGCGCCCTCCCTCCCGGCCGCAACGACCGACACCACGTTGGCATGACGCACCCGAGCGGCGAGGCGGGCCTCGCGCGTGAAACGACCGACGGCAACCTGGTCGTCTGCCAAACTCGGGTTCAACACCTTGAGGGCTACGGCTCGCGCCGTGCGCGTGTCCACCGCCGAATAGACGACGCCCATGCCACCAGCGCCGATCCTCTCGCGGATGCGATAGTTACCGAGCATCCTTACGGGAGTTGCCTGACCAGCGCCTCGGAA
>Ga0156517_1039_pt1 | contig 10608 bp, 9 predicted proteins | sample RifOxyB3_FD_111912 | JGI IMG/M metagenome (GOLD analysis project Ga0156517, IMG submission 111912) | Deltaproteobacteria bacterium RIFOXYB12_FULL_58_9 | reverse complement strand
AGTCTGCGCGCTGTCGCCATGTTGATGAATCTCGGTTTTGCACGTCTGTACCAATTGCGTCCAGGAATCCTCGGCTGGCGTGCTGCCGGCCTTCCCCTCGAGCAAGAGGAACCATCGCCACCCCAAGTGCCCGCTGCGCCATAGCCATCTCTGCGGTCCACACCCAGCAGAGCGCACCCGTTACTGCGACAATTGCCCCCATTTCCTTATGGCCTCAAACTCGCCAAATTCGTCCCTCTGCCAACCGAGTCGTTTCCAATACACATCGCCGTTGGTGGTCGAATGCAGCTCCATCTCGTAATAGTCGCGCTCGGGGCTGCTGACGCGTACACCATCCGCAAAGAGCAGAAGAGAGACCGAGATCGCGGTCCCCGATGCGTCGCTCTCGAATCCGCCCACGCCCTCAAATCCAACGTGCATGTCCTGGTCGCCCACGGGCGATGTCTGAAAGGAAAATGTCAGGCCTGGTTGAACATCGACCGGATCGGGAAGAGATACTTTCGAGCCCGCGAATTGTATCCCGAGCTCGGTCTCCAAGGAGAGCAGGATTGCCGCGGCAATCGCCTCCCACTCGTCCAAACTGAGCGATTCGAAATCACGATAACTGCACGAGAGTGCTGTCTCTAGTTTCACGGCCACTCGCCCATATCAGAGATTGGGTTCCATGACGAGACCACACGGCGAACGTCGGAACGTCAAGGACGTGATCTACTAAATCGAGGAAAAGATTGTGGCGAAAGTTGCCGTGAGTGCCCACCATGCATGCAGGAGGTCGCTCATGGCACACAAGTATGAGAAACGAACAGGGACACGGCACGATGTCAGTTGGAATGCCGAGTGTGGCGTTGCCCATGGTTTTGCCATGGGGCTGATTCGTGACATCAGCAGCCGCGGGATGTTCTTCCAACCGGTGACAGAGTTGTTGGGGACACCAACCTGGGAGACTGGGGATGTCCCCCTTCTATTGCGCCCCGGAGACAAGATCTCGGTGAGCTACACCCTGGAGCGCAGTCAGGGCGAGGTGACAGTTCCCGCCACAGTCAAATGGGTGGGGACGAGCAAAAAACACGGAGAGTATGGTGTTGGACTCGAACTCACACGGGATGACAACGACGACTCCTGAGGGTCTCGTCCCGGCAGTCTCCGTCTAGAAGAAGTTACCGATGGTAAACTCGAAGATGATGTCGCGGTCATCTTTACCGCGTTTGGTGATGGGGATACCCCACTCGAAGCGAAGAGGGCCAATGGGGCTGAACCATCGGAATCCGAACCCGAATGAATAGTAGAGGCCGAGGGGTGGCCCGTTCAACAAAAGTTCGTTGGAGCCCATCATGTAAGCTGCCGGGATGTGTTCCTTCGGGGTGCCGGCGTAGAAGAAGCCGACGTCGTCATCGTAGGCATTGCCCGCGTCGGCGAAGATGACGCCCTTGATGCCGGCTGCCTCGACGATTGGGAACTCGATCTCGAGGTTGAACACAACTTCCTTGTTGCCACCGACGATGAACTCAAAAGTCTCTGAGGTGGGGTCACCACGTACCGAGACCCGCTGCGTGGGGCCGAGTCCACGGGGCTCGAAGCCGCGAACAGAGTAGATACCGCCAGGGAAGAAGCGCTCGCTGATGGCCACCCGCTCATCGCCTCGAGAACGGACGATGCCGAAGCTGGCATTGAGCTTGAGCACCAACGACAGAGGCAGCGGATAATAGTAGCGCATAAACAACTGCATGCGCCGATGTTCGAGGCCTTCCTCGGAACCGATCAGGCGGTCAGAGAGCTCACCACTCAAAACATGGTAGTGACCACTCGAGGGGAATAGGCGATTGTCACGGGTGTCATAGGAGATGCTCGCATTAACGGCCGAATTGCGACCGTTGCCGCGGTTGAGATCAGCCAAGGAAGGCCCGCTGGCTGCGTCGGTTACAACTTCGATCCACTCGAGGGTGTAACCGGCGTTGACCCGTAGGTCGGGGGTTATCGGATAACCAAAGCTCGGCGAGAAACCGTTGGCGTTGCGTTGGAACTCCCGGAAATAGCGCTGAGTGATGTACGCGTTGAGACCAAACGACCACTGCGAATCGAGGAAATACGGCTCGTAGAATTGCAGGGTAGCGAGCTGACGCGCAAACTCGCCAAACGAAAGCTGTGCCGACACAGACAACAGTTGGCCGTTGCCCATGAAGTTATTCTGAGCAATCTGGGCGGTGGCGATGAAGCTCTCCACCGAAGAGAAGCCGGCACCGACCTGGAAGGTCCCGGTCGACTTCTCTTTGATCTCGATGGTGATGTTCATGGTATTGGGCTTCGAGCCGCGGCTGGTGGCAATGTTCACGGTCTCGAAGAAACCGAGTTGGTACACGCGAGCCCGCGATTCGTTGAGTCCCGAAGCGCTGTACTGATCACCCTCAAAAACGCGCATCTCGCGGCGAATGACCTTGTCGCGGGTTCTGGTGTTGCCAACAACTTCGATCCGCTCAAAATAGACGAGCTCGCCCCGTTCGACCTCAAGGTCAAGATCCACCAGCCGCTCATCCTTTTTAATGCGCGAGTTGGGGGTGACGTTGGCGTAGGCATAGCCCTCATCGCGATAGACATCCGTGAGGGCCTGGATGTCCTCGAATAGTTTGGTGCGATTGAACGTATCTCCGGACTCGATCTTCAGACGTTTGCGCAAGGATTCCTCGTCAACGAGGACATTTCCATTGTGGTCCTCGAGGCGAACCTCTCCGGAGAACCCGATTGTGCCAATGTCGTGCTGTTCACCCTCTTCAATCGGCACCGACAGGAAGATGTAGCGCCGATCACTGGAGATGGTTTGCGATGGCGGGTCGACTTTGACGTTCACGTAGCCGTGGTCGTAGTAGAGTGCCTGAATACGGAAGATGTCAGTTTGGAAGAACTCCTCTTTGTAGGTTCCAGATCCGGTGACGAACGACAGTTCATTGCCCTCTCGGGTCTGCAAAACGCTCTTGATGAAGTCGCTCGTCACGTGCTCATTGCCCACAAACGACAACTGCTTCACCATGACCTTGGTGTTCTCGACGATGTCAAACACAACATTGACTTCATGTTCGGTGCCATCAACCGTCTCGATCCGAAATGCCACGTCGGCGAGGTAGAAACCCTTTTCCACATAGAGGTCGAGGATCTTCACGACATTCTTTTTGAGCTGATCCTTGTTGAGTATCGTAAACGGCTTGATGTCGACCACACCCTTGATGTCTTCCTCGGACAGATCATCGTGGCCGAGAAACTTCACTTCTTTGATGGAGGGCTTCTCTACCACCACCACGTAGATGTGCCAGCCGTCATCTTTCCGTTCCTTCTCGATCCTGACGTCGCGAAAAAACTCGGTGTTCCACACGCTACGAAGATCCTCGGTGAGGAGCAGCGCATCGACGGGAGTCCCCTCTTTGCTCTTGAGCTTGTCCAGAATCGCCTCTTTTTCGACGCGACGCAGGCCCTCCACCGAAATGTCGACGATAGTGTCGCCGCTCGTCTGCGCCATGGCGGAGGTTGCCCCAATCAGGGCTGACATCACCGCCAACGCGACGTGGCGATACACGCAACGTCCACTCATGACTGCTCCTTGATGATTCCGTCTTCCAACAACAGCTGCCGAGGCATACGAGCTGCCAACGACAGGTTGTGAGTGACGACGATCAGTGTGATACCGCGAGATGTGTTCAGATCAAAGAGGAGCTGATGAATGCCCTCACCGGTTTTTTCATCGAGGTTGCCGGTCACCTCGTCAGCGAGCAAGAGCGGCGGATCGAGGACCAGCGCCCGCGCCAGCGCCACGCGTTGCTGCTCGCCACCGGACAGCTCACCAGGCCGGTGATCGAGGCGATGGCTCAAGCCAACTTCGTCGAGCACCTTGGCGGCTGACTGCGCCGCCGCCCCGCGCGCGGTGCGACGAATCAGTGCAGGCATCATCACGTTTTCCAGTGCCGTAAACTCAGGAAGCAGGTGATGAAATTGAAAAACAAAACCGAGCTCGGTATTGCGAAAGTCGGCAAGCTCAGCACTCGACATCATGCCCAGATCACGCCCATTGTAGGTTATGCGACCACGATCCGGAGCGTCGAGGGTGCCGAGCAAATGCAACAAGGTACTCTTCCCCGCCCCGGAGCTTCCCACCACAGACAGCATATCGCCAGCGGCAACCAACAGGTTGGCACCGCACAGCACCTCAACCGTCTGCGGCCCTTTTCTATACGATTTGTGGAGGTCTTTGACCTCGAGGAAACTATCCGTCACGCAAACCCTCCACAGGCTCGAGCTGCGAACCTCGGATGGCGGGAAACACAGCAAAGTCCCAGACGATCACCAGTGCGGCAAGCACGATCAACACCACGTCCAACGGGCTCACGTGCACTGGTAACGAATCGATATAGTAAACCTCGCCCGGAATCCCAAAGCCTATCCGCTTGAGGAGAATGGCTGTAACGACCGCAACGAGTGCCCCGAGCAACGTGCCGAAGACACCCACCAAGAGTCCCTGCACCAGAAACAGCTTCATTACCCCCACGTCGCGGGCCCCCATGGTCTTGATGATCGCGATCTCTTTCTTCTTTTCGATGACTGACATCGTCAAAGTGCTGACGATGGAAAAGCTCGCGACCAAAATAATGAAAACCAGTACCACAAAAGCGACGACCCGTTCGAGCTTGAGAGCGGCGAACAATGTCTGATTCCGAGACTTCCAATCGAGAGCTTCCCAGCCCCGCTCCAGAGGAAGCAGCTCGGAAATTGCAGCCAGGGCCCGGCCGGCGATTTCGTCGGAGCGTTCGGGGTTCTGGGTTGCGACATGAATGCCGCCAATTGCCGAGTCGCTGAGCTCAAAAAAATCTCGCGCAGCCGGAAGTGACACATAGGCAAAACGGGCATCAAACTCATACATCTGACTGGAGAAGATTGCCGACACCCTGAATGCCTTGCTCTTGGGCATCATCCCCAAGGGTGTCATTTCGTCGAGAAGGGGCGAAATGACCCGCACGTGGTCGCCAATGCCGACGTTGAGCGAGCTTGCCATCTCGCGGCCAATGACGATGTGGGGAACTGGTGCCGGTGGTAAGAACTCGGCGTCTGAGTCAGAGGCAGGCGTTGGAGGACGCGGGGCCGCCTCGTCAATCAGTTGTTGCAGGGAGCCGTGAGTAATCTGCCGCAGGACCGTGAGCGCTTCAGGTGCCCTAACAGCGTCGATGCCGTAGACCAGTCCCCCGGTGTAGTTGGATTGGCTGGCGATTGCCACCTCGCCCTCAACAAAGGGCGAACAACCAGTCACACCACGGGTGTTGCCCACTGACGCGACAACAGCCTCGTTGGCGTCAAAGGCCCAGCCACCCTGTTGTTGCAGCACAGCGTGGGCGCCGGCACCAATGATCTTTCGTTGCAGATCATCCTCGAAGCCACCGAGGATCCCTAGGGCGATGATTACGAGCCACACCCCGAGAGCCACACCGAAAACAGAGATGGTGGTAACCACGGAAAGGACCGAGGACCCCTTGCTGAGCAAGAATCGCCGCCCAATCATGGCTTCGTAGCCGAGCTTCACATCTGGATCACCCGCAGCCCAAACCAGGTAGCCAACCGACGCACCGAAGTAGCTAAACAACAAGAGCGCCGGCGGTGCGATCAACAGAGACCGCCACGGCGCGGAGGCGATGTCCGCAGCGGCAGGCGTCTGCGTCGCATAGATGGCAGCGATGGTGATGGTCAAAACAGCCGCAAGAACAAAATCGAGGGTGACGATGCGTCTTGCGACCCGAGCCGAACCGACGCCCAAACCAAATGATACGACACAGACCGCCGTCCACAATACGCCCTGGTCCGCATCGATGCTCAGATTGAGTGCCCCAAACAACAGCCGCAATACGATGCCACTGCAGAGGTAGCCAGCCGAGAGTCCCAGCACCATGGTTGCGCGAGTGTTACCCAGCCGCTTGCCAACGCCAAACAACAACAACAGTTGCAGTGCCAGAGATACAATGAGAACGGCAAGTAGCAAGGCTAGTCCTTCGCCACCGGACGCAACTGCGGAAACAGAATGACGTCGCGGATTGACACCGAGTCTGTAAGTAACATCACCAAGCGGTCGATCCCCAACCCAAAGCCACCGGTCGGCGGCATACCGTGCTCCAGGGCGCGAATGTAATCCTCGTCCATGAGGTGGGCCTCAGCGTCCCCAGCCGCACGTTCATTGAGTTGTGCTTCGAAGCGCTGCCGTTGGTCGACGGGATCATTGAGCTCACTGAAGGCGTTGGCGAGCTCGTGACCGCCGACGTACAGCTCGAAGCGGTCGACAAACCACGGGTCGCTCGGTTTCTTGCGCGACAACGGCGACACCGCTGCGGGGAAGTCATAGATGAAAGTAGGCTGGATTAGCTTGGGCTCGGCAAAGTGCTCGAACAGAGCGACAACCCGTTTGCCGTCCGTCATGCCCGCGGGATCAATGCCGACCTTCTTGAGGGCGGCGATCGACTCGGCTTCGTCGCGAGTTGCCTGCACTGTTGGGCCCCCATGTTTCTCGATGGCCTCCAACATGGTCATACGCGTGAAGGGTTTGGCCAAAGAGATCTGGTGTTCGCCCCACCTTACCTCGGTGGAGCCAACCACCGCATCGGCGGCCCCAGAGACTATGTCCTCTCCGGCGTCCATCAGATCGCGGTAATCAGCGTAGGCCTGATAAAACTCGAGCATGGTGAATTCGGGATTGTGCATGGTCGAGATCCCTTCATTTCTGAAGTTGCGATTGATCTCAAAGACCCGCTCAAATCCCCCCACCACCAAGCGCTTCAAATAGAGCTCCGGGGCAATGCGGAGAAACAAGTCAACGTCCAGGGTGTTGTGGTGAGTCACGAAAGGACGCGCCGCCGCTCCCCCTGCGACAGCCTGCATCATCGGTGTCTCCACCTCGATGAAACCCCTCGTCGTGAAAAACTGGCGCAACCAAGAGAGGAGCGCCGACCGCACCCTAAACACCCTTCGAGCGTCTGGGTTCATAATGAGGTCGAGGTAACGCTGCCGGTAGCGCGCTTCAACGTCGGTTAAGCCATGCCACTTCTCTGGCAATGGCCGCATGCTCTTCGTGAGAATGCGCAGCCCCTGTGCGGACAAAGTGAGCTCACCAGTTTTGGTGCGCATGGGAACTCCGACAACACCGATGAAGTCACCAATGTCGAGTTGTTTGAGCAACTTGAAGGTGTCGTCGCCGAGAACGCTCTTCTGCAGAAATACCTGCAGGCGGCCGGCAGGCTCGCCGTTGTGGCCTGGTTCATCGACCGAACCATCCTGAATGCGCAAAAATGCGGCCTTGCCGAATGAATTGACCGCCATGACCCTACCGGCCACGGCGTGCCGAGTCTCCACGGCCTTGAGCGCGTCGGGATCTTCTACGGCACCATACTGACGCACGAATTCACAGACGGTGACGCGTGGCGGATCACTTTCGGCCGGAAAATCGTTGGCGTAGGGATCAACGTGCAGCTCGCGCAGGGCGGCTGTCTTGTGTATTCGTTGTTCAACCAGGTCGTGTTCTGTCATGGGGCAACTTTTCGGGGTATTCTCGTGTGATTACAAAAATGGAGCGTGAACCTACGCGGGCTCGTCACAGGGGTCAAGGCTGTGCTAGGAGTGCGCAAAGGATTGACGTGACTCGAGGATCGATGATGCGAGCATCCGTTTTGGTCGTCTTGGGTGTCCTGGCCCTCGGCGCGGAGCCTATTTTCGCCGCCGCGGGATCATTTGTGGCATCGGCACCATCCGGACACGTTCATACCCTCTTGGCCGCCAAGAGCAAGAAAGGAAAGAAACGGCGCAAACGTAAAGGCCAAAAGGACTCGCCTGCCCCAGGATCAGCCACGCAAGAAACCGCACCGCCTGTGCCCGTACCGTCGAGCAAGGTTCCGAAAAACTTGCCTGAACCACCACCGCTTGCCGAAGGCGACCAGATTGTGGCCCTTTTGCCCCTGCGAGCCATCGACGTAACCGACACACTCATTCGCAGCATAGAGGTGGCGTTGTTCAACGAAGTCGACGAGCGTGAAGGACTCACGGCCGTGTCGCCCCAAGACGTCCTCAACGACCTCTCCGCGCACGGCTTTGACCCGGCCGTCTGTGAGGGCGAAATCGACTGCCTCGCCAAAGCTGGACGCTATGCGCGCTGTCACCTCGCCATCGAGACCCGGGTCGCGGCATTGGGGGGCACCCTGAGTGTGTCGATGCGATTGGTTGACACCGAATCGGGTGCCGAAGTCGGTCGGGTCGCCGACCCCGTATCCGAAGACGACAAACTGCGAGCCCAGGAAATCCACCGCTTGGCGGTGCAATTGCTCGCCCCCGACACCTACGTGGGGTCACTCGCCATCGAATCAGCTCAAGCTGGTGCCGAAGTCTATGTCGATGATCATCTGGTCGGTACGACCCCGATGGACAAACGGGTTGGGCCGTTGGCCGCGGGGCCACACATCCTGCGGGTATCCAAACCAGGATTCGCGGATCTCAATCAGTTCGTCGACGTTGTCTACAAACGCAATGTCACCATCAAGGTCGACCTGGAAAACGCAACCCTGTCGGCTCCAATGGTTGCAGTGGTTTCGAAGACCGGTTTTGGGTCACTGTACGTTCTTTCCAACGAACCAGGCGTCGAGGTTCGCATCGATGGAGAGCCCGCAGGAGTGACCCCGCTCGAGCCGATCGAAAGGGTTGTCGCTGGACAGCGACGGCTCTCCTTCCGCAAAGAAGGTTTCGAGCACCTTACCAAAGAAATCGATGTCGTCGCCAATCGGCGCACCGAACTGGCCATTCAACTCTACGAAAGTGGTCTCCACTTCGCAGCCAGTCGCACCGTTGATGCGAACCTGGTGCTACCTAGCTTCGATGACCTCGTTGGCGTCACCCGTCCGGTTGGGCCGGTGGCGCAGGTTCCAACGTGGTCACCGGGGTGGAAATTCTGGACCGGCGTTACCGCCGCCGGCCTTGGGGTTGTTAGCCTTGCGGTGTCGAGTGGCTTGGGAGCCACGCTCAAGAGCAAACAAAGCGAGGCGTTGGATCTCCGGGACAGTTTCGTCAGCACGACTGCAGAAGACACGCCCTGTACTGCGCTCAACTTCAACGGGACATGCAAGGCAGGTGCCCTGGCCGATCTTGATGCGGAAGGTAACAGTCTCCAAACATTGCACTTCGCCACACTTGGCAGCGGCATCGGCCTTCTGCTCATTGGCGGCGGTTTCGCTCTGTGGGATATCATGTCGGAGCCCGCAGCAGCCGAGGCGGAAACCCAGGTCGACGTCCTTGGTCTAGACTTCGTGCCAGGCGCAGGTGGCGGTCACGTGGTCATCAACGGTTCCTGGTAACTCAATCGTTATGCCGATGGTTGTTTCCCCACCCTGCCCGTGGACTACTTTTCTTCGTCTTTGACGCCGCGGGCGAGCAGATACGCCTCGATAAATCCGTCGAGGTCGCCGTCGAGGACAGCGTCGGCGTTGCCCTTTTCAAACCCGGTCCGATGGTCCTTGACCAGGCGGTAGGGATGCAACACATATGAGCGGATCTGCGAGCCCCACTCAATCTTCTTCTTGTCGCCAGTTATCCTCGCTTTTTCTTCCTCTTTTTTGCGCAGCTCGAGTTCGAAAAGCTTGGCCCGCAACATCTTCATCGCCTTATCGCGATTCTTGTGTTGGCTCCGTTCTGCCTGGCAGGCAACAACGATTCCCGTGGGGATGTGGGTGAATCGCACAGCCGAGTCGGTCTTGTTGACGTGCTGACCACCCGCTCCGGATGAGCGATAGGTATCCACACGCAGGTCCTCGTCTTTGATGTCAATCTCGATGGCGTCGTCGATCTCCGGTGCCACGCCAACAGAGGCAAACGAGGTGTGTCGACGACTCGCGGCATCGTAGGGACTTATCCGAACCAGTCGATGCACGCCGGCTTCAGCCTTGAGGTAGCCGTAAGCATAGGGGCCACGCACAGCAAAGCTGGTGCTCTTGATGCCAGCCTCTTCCCCCGGTTGTGTGTCAAGCATCTCAACACCAAACTCGCGGTGTTCGGCCCAACGCAGGAGCATGCGCAAGATCATCTGCGCCCAGTCCTGACTCTCGGTCCCGCCTGCGCCTGCGTTCACTTGCACCAGGGCATCGTTGTCGTCATATTCTTCACCGAGCATCCGCTGCAGCTCGAGCTTTTCGATCTTTGTCTTGGCGTTTGTGAGCGACCCATCCAATTCTGCGGCGATTTCTTCATCGGCATCGGCGAGCTCTTCGAGCTCCGAAGCGTCTGAAAGGGCCTTCTCCAACCCCGCGAACGCCTCCACTGTGCGCTCGACGCTAGATCGCTCTCTTTGAAGATTTGCGGCGGCCACAGCGTTCTGCCACAACGCCGGATCCGCAGCCTTCTCGCTGAGATCGTGGAGCTTGGCTTTCATTCCATCGACGTCAAAGATGCCTCCGCAGCTCAGCCACTCTCTCTTGAAGATTCTTGATGTTGTGTCCACGGTTGTTCATGGGCTTCCCTCTCGTCAAGCCGGTCCAGAACCGGCACTGTTGTTTCAACGCGACCGCGTGTTTCCCGACCGCCTGTTGGCACCTTGAAATGGGGTTGGTTGTACAT
>Ga0156517_1033_pt1 | contig 10720 bp, 11 predicted proteins | sample RifOxyB3_FD_111912 | JGI IMG/M metagenome (GOLD analysis project Ga0156517, IMG submission 111912) | Deltaproteobacteria bacterium RIFOXYB12_FULL_58_9 | reverse complement strand
TTCGTGCTGGAGTCGAACATTGTGGTGGGCCCCGGTGCCAACACCATCGATGTGGACATGGCACCGGCCATGGTCAACGGCGCACTGCGCTTTAACGGCACCACGTCGTTTCCGAACTCCGGCAGCAGCAGCACGATCTATATCTATATGCGGTCACAGGAGACCGGGAAGTATACCCGTCTTGAGACCGTGGCTTTTGGTTCGTGGAACGGCTCGGCCTATGTCTTGAGCAGCAGCGGCGAATCGGCCGATCGCGTCTACAACATTCCACTGATGCCCGGAGTCTACGACGCCGTCTATCTGCGAGGCGGCACTCTCTCAGGTGGAATTTACTACGAGCACGTCGAGAACGACTCCTACCCCATAGGTGAGTTCGTGCTGGGCAAGGACATTGTGGTGGGTCCCGGTGCCAACACCATCGATATGGACATGGCGCCGGCCATGGTCAACGGCGCACTGCTCTTTAACGGCACCACGTCGTTTCCCAACTCCGGCAGCAGCAGCACCATCTACATCTACGTGCGTTCACAGGAGACCGGGAAGTACACCCGCCTCGAGACCGTGGCCTTTGGTTCCTGGAACGGTTCGGCCTATGTCTTGAGCAGTAGCGGCGAGTCGGCAGATCGCGTTTACAACATTCCTTTGATGCCAGGAGTCTACGACGCCGTCCACATGCGCGGCGGCACCCTCTCAGGCGGGTTATACTACGAACACGTCGAGAATGACTCCTATCCCATAGGTGAATTCATCCTGAAGGCGTGTGTCGCCATAGAATAGTCATCGTCAACTGACTGGCAGGCGTGTCGACAGGATCGAGATGGAGGGTTGGGACACCCATAGTTCATGCTGAAGTTCGAAACCGCATATCTAGAGGTACACCTCGAAACGTTCCTTTCCAGCCCTGGTTTCCAGAATATGCTTGCTCTCGGCAAATACTCGAGATGGGCCTGCGGATTCTCTGCCGGACGGATCTGCATCATTCTCTGCGCCATCGATTTCTTACGCGAATTGCGGGAGCCCGGCTCGTCATCAGCCCCGTTTAGCGATGAGGAAAAACGGTTGTTCGGTCTGTTCAACATTCTGTGTTGGAGCACCGAGTGGAATGAGAACGCCGCAAGACCCGAGCAGGTGGGGGATTGGGCCAGAGAGCTCGATCCCGAGGATCTTTTGGGTGTCCTCTGGCATCTCGGGAACTTCACATTCCGCTATGGATCGCGATTTGAGAGTCCTGATCGACTTCACCCGCGATGTCAGGAAGGTTTTTGCGCGCTCGTGTCGGTCGTCCATGGAAAACCAACGACCTACACGATTGAAGGACAAGCGCACCCTCTGACGAAGCGAGCGTGGCGAGGGGTCAATTGAGCGCAAAGAGATTGCGACGGGTCATAGGCCCAGTCGGTATCCGCCGACAAACATTGAACCGCTAGGCGTGTACCCTTGCAGGGTGGCGCCGAAATCCGTTGGTGGTGCGTACATGAATCCGCCTTCGATGACGATGACACCGGGTCCGAGAGTGAATTCAACGCCAGCGCCGCCGGTGGTGGTCCACAACCAATTCTCACTTGCCCGTTGAGTAACGTAGGCAATCCGTTGGACACGAACATAGGAGGCACCAAAGCCAGCAAAACCATACAGCGCGATGGCACCACCGAACCGGAGGCGACCACCTATTTTGGCAACGAGAGGCACAGCCATGATGATTGATTCGGGGGCGATGAGCCCCAACGAATTTTTCGCAGAAACTTTGAGCTGGTGTCGGAGCAAGGTTCCCTGAAAACCTAGTGAGAACGTTTGGCGGAGCCACGGCAGGTGAGTCAATACTTCGATTCCGGCAGCGGGTCCAAGACTGCCTCCAACAGTGGGAACAAACAGGCCGGCTCGTGCACCAAGACCAATGGAACCGTGTTTGACAACGATTCTCTGCAGCGCGACTTCTGTGACGACGGTCGTCAAAGCTTGCGAGGGCAAGTTTCTCTCTTCGTCGAGGGACAACGCTTTGTCGGGCTCAAACTCGTAGTCGAACAACATGCCTTCGGGGGCGTCGCGGACCAGAAAATCGAAGCGAATAATCTTGGGGCCGATCTTGAGTCGATACTCCGTGGGTTCGGTAACCGCTGGTTTGATCGGAGACGTGGTTTCTATGATGTATCGATCTGTCTTGACGGTCTCTACCAACAGGTGCTGCAACAACACGTCATCTTCGAGCATGACTACGTTGTACGTTTGGTCGTCAGAGGCGGTGGTATCGACCAGGCGGTGCAACCGCACCGTTGCTTCTCCTGGGCCTTCAGCCATGAAGGAGAACAACTCGTCTGCTCCTACGCGATTGAAGACGCGCTTGTCCCCTTCAGCGTCGAAGGTATCCCGCACATCGATTTGGGTATACTCGCCAACCAGGCCATCTCTCGCCTCCCCAGACGCTATTCGTACGGCAACTGGATCGCCAGAGGCCCTCTCCAACGCAGTCAACTCCGCCTCGATCACCGGCGCATCAGATTGGCCGTAGTCGTTGCGCCCCCAACAGATGGGGACTTGTGCCGTAGTGACTCCGCACGCGTTGTTTCTTCCTACGGCCAGACTTTCGAACTTGTCATCCGACCGAGTCACCAGCCCCGGTTCGTTGGCACCCCAACAGTAAGCGGTTCCGCTGCCATCGAGCCCGCAGGCTTTGAGCCCCCCCGCTGAGGTATCGACAAACCGCCGATCCGGCGGTTTGGTGCTGTCATACTTTGCGTAGCCCCAACAGACCGCTTCCCCATCCTCTTGCAGTCCACACGTGTGTGCGCTACCTGCCGAAATCTGTTCGAACGGCACAGGCGGGGCTCTGGTTTGCCCGTCATTGGCCAAACCCCAGCACTCGACCATGCCGTCGGGTCGCATACCGCAAGTGTGGGCAGCTCCTGCGGCGACTCGGACAAATTTCCCCGGTGGTGCAGTGGATTGTCCGTAAGTGTTGTCTCCCCAACAAAGGACCGTGCGGTCCCGTCTCACGGCGCAAGAGTGATACTCGCCACAGGAAATGTCGACAAAACGACCCGTTGGAGGAACGGATTGGTTATGGTGTACGGCCCCATGGGCGTCCTGGGACCCTGCCCCCCAGCAAACAACGGCGCCTGTGGCCATGAGGCCACAGGAGTGGAAACTGCCGGCCGATATTCGTCTGAAGACTCCCGATGGTGGTGTTGCCTGTCCGTAATGGGGCCAAGTTCCTGCCAAGCTCTGGGAATTGCCCGCGCCCCAGCAAACCGCCGCCCCTTTTTGGCTGATGACACAACCATGAAAATCACCCACATCGAGTCGGTCCGACGGCATGTCTAGACCGCGCACGTGTCGCGGCAGTGTTGAACCACCTGTGGCGCACGCCGTCACCATCGCAGCCCAACCAACTGCCGCGAGACATCCCCACAAATTGTGCGTGGCAAACGCCGCCCTCATTCGTACACGATCTAGTCATTCGCAGCCGTTGGGTCAAACATATGTAGGACAGCAACTTTTCAACTGGCGCTGATAGATGTCACCCACAACCAGACTGATTGCAAATCTCAAGCTTCGAGTTTTTGTTTTCCACCGCGCAAGACGCGTAGCGAGTCAAAGCTAAACACCGCGAGCCCCGCCCAAATGAACACAAAGGTCACAACGAGATGCAATGCGAAGGGCTCACCGTACAACATCGTGCCGAGCAGTAGCTGCAGCGATGGCGACACATATTGGAGAAAGCCTAGGCTGACGTAGCTCAATCGCCGTGTCGCTTCGATGAACCAGATGAGCGGCAAAGCGGTGACAATGCCGGCCAAACACAACAAGAGATCGGTCGCCCGCGAAACATTGGCAAAGGCGAGATGGCCGTTGATTTTTGCATACACGAGATAGAGGATCGCAAAGGGTGCCAAGAGAGCCACCTCCACGAACAAAGCCGAGGAACCCGCGACGCCAATCTTTTTGTGAATGATGCCGTATAGACTGAAGGACACAGCCAGGCCGAGACTTATGACTGGCAGCTCGCCAAGGGCAATGAGGTGCCAAATAACGCCGACAGCGGCGAGGGCGACGCTGAGTTTCTGCAATCGACGCAGGCGCTCGCCCAAGAGCACGACCGCCAACAAGACATTGAACAAAGGATTGAGGAAATACCCGAGCGAGGATTCAATGACGCGGTCATGGCTGATCGCCCAGATGTAGATACCCCAGTTGGTTGCGATGAGGACGGTCGCTGCAGCCAACGCGAAAGCGCGCTTCTTCACGCGCATGGGGGCAAACAGCGTCGACACACCTCCTCGCCACCAAAGGAACATCCCGAGTAACAGCAATGACCACAGGCCGCGGTGGGCCAAGACCTCAAGTGGTGACACATGACTCACCGCCTTGAAATAGATGGGGACGAAGCCCCACCAGGCAAACGCCCCGAGACCGAAGAGGACGCCAGCTCCTGTCGTATTCCCGGACCCGTGACTGGCCGCCGACGATGTCAAGGTGACCGCCTCGTCAATTGGGAACGGGCTGAGTAAACCGTTGAGATGCTTCTTGATGCCTTGTCGTCATGGCGCAATCATCGCACGGCCCCCGTCTTCATACCAGTAGCTGGCACGTTGTCGCCTGTGATAAGCGGGGCTTCTTGTTTCTGCTGGCCGTGGAGTCACCCCATGTCGGAGCGAATGCGTCTCGAATCGTTGATTGGCATCGAACATCTTTTGTCCCCAGAGGAGAAGGCGGCGCGGGATTCGGTGCGCCACTGGGTTGACGAGCGTTTCCGACCACGCGTCACCGCAGCACACCGTAACGCTCAATTCCCCATGGAGCTCATCGGCGAGCTCGCCGACCTCGGGGTCTTTGGTGCCAACCTCACCGGTTTCGGCTGTGCCGGTATGAGCAACGTCGCCTATGGTCTGGTGTTGCAGGAGCTCGAGCGCGGCGACTCCGGTCTGCGTTCCCTGTGCAGTGTGCAGGGATCATTGGTGATGTACCCGATCCTCTCATTTGGCGACGAGGCGCAGCGACAGAAGTGGCTCCCCGAGCTCGCCGCCGGTCGACTTGTTGGCTGCTATGGCCTGACCGAGCCCAATGCTGGCTCCGATCCCTCTGCAATGCGTACCACAGCCACCAAAGACGGCGACCTGTACGTCCTCGATGGCAGCAAGACTTGGATCACCAATTCACCCATTGCCGACATTGCCGTGGTCTGGGCCAAGGTCACCGATGAGAATGATACAGTCCGTGGCTTCGTGGTCGAGCGCGGTACCCAGGGATTCGAAACTCCCGAAATCAAAGACAAGCTGTCTTTGCGGGTGTCACCCACCGGTGAGATTCAACTCAACGAATGTCGAGTGCCTGCCACCCATCTCTTGCCGCACAGTCGTGGACTCAAGAGTCCCTTGAACTGTCTGACCCAAGCGCGATTTGGCATCGGTTGGGGTGTCATGGGGGCAGCCACCGACTGCTTCGAGACCGTGTTGGATTACGGTCTTGACCGTATCCAATTCGACAAGCCCATCGCTTCCTTTCAGATGTACCAGGAGAAGCTCGCCACGATGGCCACTGCCATCACCACCGGACAATTGCTGGCTCTGCACTACGGTCGACTCAAGGATGCTGACCGGTTGTCCCATGTCCAAGTGAGCATACTCAAGCGCAACAATGTGGCGGCTGCGCGGGACATTGCCAGAACTGCCAGGGGTATGCTCGGAGCAGTAGGGGTCTCCGACGCTTACTCGGTCATGCGCCACATGATGAACTTGGAGAGTGTCTACACTTACGAAGGTACCCACGAAGTGCACACCCTGGGCATAGGACGTGCTCTCACTGGCATCAGCGCCTTCGAATGAGCCCGACGTCATGGATGGGATCCGAACAGTAACGCCACCGATAGGGTTGGCGTCAGAGATCTCCAGTTGATTGTCATCCGATAGGCTCCTTTGAGCGGTTCATTGGGCGTCATTTTTCTTTGCGGCGTCGAGACGTCGTCTGAGTGCGTCCGGAAGGTCGGCCCTAATCAGGCGAATGTCAGCGGGCATGCGCCCAGCTATCTGTTCCTTCTGCCAAACTTCATGCATGTCGGCTTCGGCAAAAACGATGACCTTCTTCTCCGCGTTGGCAAGTAGAAGGAAGAACGCATCGGAACGAATTTGCTGCATCTTGCCAACGCCGGTCTTGGGACCGCTGTCTTTGTAGCCCGTGGTGGATATATTGGCGATCACCGTTCCATCGTCACTGACGGCATCAAACTCAAACACTCCCCCTGGACTCAAAGGGCACTTCTTCTTGGCAAATTTCTTCTTGTAGGTCTTGGGAAGGAGGGTGTCGCAAATCCATGTGGCGACGTCACGTTCGGTTGCTGTGTTTGCCATGGCACGTCCTTTTGATACCTACTGGATACTCATCGATTGCCGATCGTGTACAGGGTGTCACCTACTTGCAGACCTGGCGGATTGTCGTGGTAATCGACTGCTGCAAGACCGGCCTGGGCCGAGCGGGAGAAGCGGGCTTCGAAGCGGCCGGATTTGACCATGGCGTAGAGGACATTCTCGGCACCGACGTACAAAGCGGGAGCGTTCGTGACATCCAACCGTTCGCTGCTGCCATCGGACAACTCCAAGGTGATGCTGTTCGGGTTTGGTTGGATCCGTCGGACGACGAACGGTGCATCCTCCACTTCGAAGTAGCACCAGTCGGTGCCGTTGTTGAGAATGAAACGGCCATCGTCGGGGTGAATGTCTATCCAAGTGTGCAAGGCTCGCGCGAGCGCAGGGTGTTCAATGGGATCGCCATCGGCAAAGAAACGGCCATCCCGATCGAGCACAATGGTGCTTTCCCTCGAGCCGTTGGGGGAGATGCTGCGGAAGAACTCTGGGTGATCTGCTGGCTTTGTGCTCATGCGGTTTCGATGTCAGTTTTGGCAAAGTCCTCCCCAACAAAGAGAAGAGGCTTGTCCGCAATGCGTGCCACCGCATAGCTCATGCAATCACCAAAGTTGAGCTTCGCGGGATGACGGCCTTTGCCAAATTTGGCGAATGCAGCCGATGCCACCTTCCAGTGTAGGGGACCAAAGGGAATGGGTTCGATGTCGAACTCTTGAATGAAGCGTGACACGATGTCCTGGGCATCACGCTGTAGTCGAGAACCAAGAACCAACGCGATTTCAACGAGGGACGGTGCACCTATGCCCAATGCCGGTGCCTCAACCATCAGGTGGATCAAACGATCCGTTTCCGACTCCTGCTGCATGACGGCGATTGCCGCCGAGGTGTCGACAATCATACGCCGTCCTCACCATAACCCAGAATTCGCTCCCGCTCCTCTTTCGTGATCACCGGTTGGCCGACGAATTCGGGCCAAATTTCCCGTTGAAGAAAAGCGCGCAGGTGTTTTTCCCTCCGGGGTGCTGGCTGGTGCAGACCCAGACGGGCCTTTCGTTCCTCCAAAGCTCTGCGAATGGCTGTCGTCTTTGTCTCTCCTGTTTGGTTGGCAATATCGGCGGCGAGCTGCTCGACAAATTTGTTTTTGATGTTTAACGCCATGGTGTAATTATTCTACCGTGGTACCATTGTGTCAAGTTGTTTCAAACTACTTCAGCGACTGCAGGGGGCGTCGAGCAATGCGGCCGCCGTGATGGCCGCGCCTTCCGATGAGCCGACGCTTGCAATGAAACAAGTGTATTGGTGACGGGCACCCTCTTGGTTGAAGTTCACGTAGTGGCCGAGCTCGTGGGGGGCGGCGATGTGCACCACTGCGGCGGTCTTGCCGCCCAGATTGTTTGCCAGGGGAAAGAATGGCTGGGTGTGGCGGCCGGCCAGGCGCAAGGCGTCGGGTAGGGTTGGCTCCACCTCTTCGCCCACCAGGGTGACGCCGAGAGGGACGGCGATGGCTGCTTGGGCGTTGGGATCGAAGTAACTGTCACGCACACCTGCGGTCATCATGATGTGTCGGGGTGCCAAGCCTGGGTACGGGGAGACGGTGACGTACTGTGCCTTGGGTCCTGGGTCGACCAGGTCCCAGAGGTGTTGTAGGGAGTGCAACAAGGGATGGGCGCGGTGCAGGCCTTTACCGTCGGTGAAGCCGAGCACCAGGTCGAACAGAGCCTTGAGATTGAGTGGCTCGTGGGCACCGAGGGCGACGTCAATGACCGTGGCACCTGCTCCCGAGAACAGGCAGCCCTGGACCCTTGGATCGAGGCCGCACCAGGGAACTCCCAAGGTGGCACCCATGGAGTGGCCCATGCCGGTCAAGCGATTCGGATCAAATCGAATCATGCCATCGGCAGCACCGCCCGCATCCAAGGTGGGTGCGAGGTCTGCATTCACCGAAGTCTCGAGCATCAGCCGTGACACGTTCAACACTTCAATGGGAGCGAAGGTGAAGTTGTCGATGGTGGCGTCGATGTTGCCGAGGATGTTGTAGAGCTTGAGGCCGCTGGTGTCGGGGGGACTCATACGATCGCCGTGCAGGGCGAAGTCGAAGGCGACCGTGGCCACACCGCGGCGCGCCAACCATTCCGCCGGACCCGTGCCTAGAGGAGCTGTGGCTGCGGAGGGCACTTCGTCCTTCGGGCCGCGATCGATGGCCTCCCGCCAATCACCGCCGGAGCCATGCAAGTAGAGCATCAAGGGAAAACCGCCGGGGGGTTGGGGCGTCTTCGGGATGGTCAAAGCCAAGCGCACCGCTTGGGTCTCTTGTACCACCGGCGCACCATTTGGGCCCCAGACAAACCGGCCCTCACCGAAGCTCGAGTAGGGGCGCTCGCCCCCTTGGATGAGTGGTGCCTCATAGCGAGCAGTGAGGACTTGGTAGCTTTCGTACTCGTCGGTGGCCTGCCAGGCCTCGACCAGTCGTGGTGTCTCGCGACTTTCGGCCCACGCCGCGAGGCGTCGCATGGTGACGGTTGGGTCGAAGGTTGAAAACACTGCCGCACCAGCGACCGTCTCGAGGTCAACCGCATCTTTGATGGTTGCGCGCAGCGATTTGAACGAGCTCACCACTTTGAGTGTTGCGTCGCCGGTGTCTTCAAATCCTTCGTGAAAAGCCAAACTGCGTCCGATGCGCTTGCCGTGGGTGTCGCGGACGTCGTCGGTGATCACCAAGGCGTAGAGCGTGTTGGGCTGACGCACAAATCCAGGCACAGGGATCGCAGCAATCAGGTTGTCGGGCGAATAGTCATCGCCGTCGGCGAGAAACGAAACATCAATGGGAATCCGCTCGCCCTGGAAGGGCGAATCGGTGTCGATGTCCAACAAAAACACCGAGGCATCGTTGTTCAAGCTTTCGGCCGCCGACGCAGGCAAGGTCGTGGCATCGATGGCACCGGAGGTGCGGACGAATACGCCGGAGGTCAGACCAAACCCTCCACGGATGCGCAGGTCCGCGGTCTTTAGCCACTGCGGCACGATGTCCGCGTAGGCAGTGCCGGGCCAGTCGCTGAAGCCAAAGCTGCCATCGTCCTTGCGGCGAAGATTGCAAGGAAAGGGTAGGTCCCAAAACTCATCGGACCCGGGTGCAAAGACCACCTGTGTGGCGCGGTCGTCAAACTGTGGGCCGCAACCAATCAGCCCGCCATCGACGAGAGAAACAACCAGAAGCAAGGCAAACAGCCGTCGCGGAGTGTGCATGAAACTCGAGGTAACACGACTGTGGCGGCTTTGACCAGCCCGCGACCAATACACTTCTCATCGCGTGTGTTGGTTCTCCTCCGCCGCAGATGAATGAACGTGGCATGCGTAGCGAATGGTTCGTGGCGCGATCAGAAAACCAGCCAAGGCTCCACCAGCATTGGCAGTTGCTCTGATCGTGTTGAAGTTGCGGTGATTTTCGTCCACGGTGGCGTAGGTCACGCCAGCGGCAATCCCGGCTCCGAGCACAGCCAAGCCCACGTTGATCAAAAAGTCTGTTCCAGTCAGCCCCGATTCCACATAGGCGATACCGTCTTCACATTCAGCGTTGGCAGGGTCCGACATTGATTTGGCCCCCGCCAAGGCAAACCATTGGCGATCCGCATGAACCTCCCCCGGTGTTGCTCCCGGCACATTCAAGCGGGTTGTGTAACAGGCGCTTGACAACAAAACGATAACCGTTATTGATAATTTGGACTTCATTTTTCAATCTCCTCTTATGTCGACGCCATGCCAATGCATGACTCACGCTTCATCTGAATTGAGACAGACGTTTCCGAACGGGTCAATATTCATGGTTGCGAGAACGGGGCTGAAGCAATGGCGACGGTTCGGCGACCCTGCTCGTCCTCGAAGAATCGATGTTCCAGCTCTCGGAGTTCGATGACCGGTTGGCCCACTTGATTGTTGACCCAACAGTCGCCAAGGAAACCCAGTTCCCCTGTGTGTCGCAGACGCCCGACGATGGTGACCCGGTTCCCGAGGGACTCTGTGAGATCAAAGTGGAGGCTTTTGGCAGCCACCGGGATTGCCAACCATCCTGCGCGTGTGCTGCCAAGTGCTCGCTCGAGTTTTCAATTCGGTTGCTCATGGATCCCTCCGGGCCGTTTGGAATGTACACAGTATAGTAACACGACGTCATAAACGGCCCTGCAGTGGCACAGGTTTGGCGCAAAGAGAGGTGCAGGCCGTCGCGAACATCACGCATCCAAAGCAGGACGGCTGTGAGCCAACAGACGCGATTGTGGGCGAGTTGTGAGGCGGCTTCGCCACGAGGGCTGCTTGGCAAAAATCCTCATCCGAGAGACGTCAAGCACAAAATGGACAAAATGGGTCTCAACAAG
>Ga0156517_1041_pt1 | contig 10742 bp, 8 predicted proteins | sample RifOxyB3_FD_111912 | JGI IMG/M metagenome (GOLD analysis project Ga0156517, IMG submission 111912) | Deltaproteobacteria bacterium RIFOXYB12_FULL_58_9 | reverse complement strand
CTGGCGAAGGGGGGACGGGCTCCGGTGCCGGCGGCGGCCACGAGTTAGCCCGCCCCATCGTTGGCGGCAGCTCCGGTGCTGCTGACGACCGCCCTGCGAAAGGGACCTCCGCATCTGGCACTGTTCCCAAGAGCCGTCGTGAGGTCGCCGATCACTTGGCGGATCTGGACGAAGGTGGCCCGTCGGACGACGCCCCAGCGCGCGCCATTGCGGCGCCGGCAATGAAAGCTGGGCGTCACGATGATAACAACCAGTATCATCGTTTTCTCAAGTTCCTCGGCGACAATGAACACCTCGCCGCCTACAAGGCGCCCATCGGCGAGAGACTGGTGGTCAAGACTCTCGACAAGAATGAGCGTTCCCTGCACAACTGCAAGGTCAGAATCAGCGATGCCAAAGGCAAAACCCTATCGACAGGCACCACCTATGCCGACGGCTCGGCGCATTTTTTCCCCCTCGATATTGCAGCGAAGAGCACCCAATCGTTTGTGGTTGACGCGACGTGTGGTGACAAGGTCCGGACCACCGAAATCAAACGGGATGGCGAACGGGTCCACGAAATTGCCTTCGACTTTGCGCGCACTCTGCCCAAAACGATCCCAGTCGACATCGCCGTAGTTCTCGACACCACCGGCAGCATGCAGAACCAGATCGACCGTCTCAAGACGACCTTGCAGGCAATCCATTTGCAGCTGACCCAGCTGGGGTCCAAACCGGATGTTCGCTTCGCCCTGGTCGCCTACCGCGACCGCGGTGACGATTACGTCACTCGCGTCACCCCATTCACCAGTGACGTCAAAGCTTTCCAACGCGAGCTCAATCGCATCGAGGCCAATGGCGGCGGTGACACCCCTGAAGATCTGCAGGAGGCTCTGGCCAAAGCCATGGGCGAGCTCAAATGGCGCGAGGATGGCCTGCGCATCGGCTTCGTCGTCGCTGACGCCGTCCCCCACACCGATTATGGTCAGGAATACACCTACCTCTCGGCCATGCGTGAATCCTTGGCGAAGGGAGTCAAGTGGTGCACCGTCGGAGCCGGCGGCCTCCCCCGCCAGGGCGAGGTCATCTTCCGGCAGATCGCTCAATACACCATGGGCGAATACGTGTTCGTAACCCAGGGGGAGCGCGGCAACACCGACGGTGGCGTCGGCGAAGCAAGCCACCATGTCGGCACCAACTACCGCGTCGAAAACCTGGACCAAGCCATGGTTCGCATCGTTCGCCGTGAGCTTTCGCACCTCACCGATATCCCACGTGATTTCGACTACACCATCGTCGCAAGCGGCGACAACAAGACACCGCGCGACAAGGTCCTGGCACCCGCAGTCAAGGAAGCCGTGCGCCAACTCGTGGACTACTGCGCCATCCGTCTCGACCCCAAACGTCCTACCGCCGTGGTCCCGGTCGACACGGAAAACCAGGCGGACAAAGCGGTGGCTGAGTATCTGACGGAGCAGCTGATCCTCACCGCCAGCCGCGAACCCGATTTCAAAGTACTCGAACGGGATCTGCGGGCCATCGCCCAGGAGCAGAAGCTCCAACTCTCAGACCTGTTCGATGCAGAGAACACCACGCCCTTCGGCAAACTGGTGGGAGCCGAGCTTCTCATTATCTCTCGCCTCAAGGTGCACGGCGACGAGGCGGAGCTCTACGCCAAGCTGGTTCGAGTCGAGACCGGCGAAATCCTCTCTGCGGCGAAGGTTCACTTCAAAGGCGGCGTCATCGCCGGTTCCTAAGAAAGGTCTTCATGCGAATGCTGACGGGCAGATCCTCAGCGGTCGCCATTCGTTGCCGTGGATCGGGAAGCGGCCGTTAAGGGGGCACCACACGAATGCCCAACAGTGTCGCATCTGTGACGATAAATTATTGCTTGCGATTATCTTATATTAAATTTCGTGTTACCAAATTGAAGCTATTAATATTGTATTACATTATTTCGTACGTGTCGCTTGTATTATTATTATGAACGATTTCAACAAAGCGAGCGATCTTGTTCAACGCTGAGGTCGTCGCCGCACCGCGTTCACTAGGCCTCCGAAGTCTTTGGCCTGCTCTATCCCATAACGTTGGCACACGATGTCGACATTTCCCTTTCGCCAGTAGTCCTCCGGACACAACACGACCAGTTTGCCGCCGCTGGCGTGAAGGCCGAGTTCAAGCAGAGTGATGGGAGCCTTTGTCTTCGGTGCGAAGTAGAACGCAATCACATCGGCCCGGTCCATCCCATCGAGCTCCCACTCTACCTGCTCGCGAAACTGTGGGCTGCCGATCGACTGCTCCCAGCTCGAATCCCAGTCGTCGCGACGCGGGTTGAGGATTAGGGCGTGTGCCAGATCCTCGAGCGCAATCTCGGATTTCGCCTGCCAATCTTCCGCAGAGCCCATGTCGATATGTCGATGGACCCACATTTGGCAGAGATTTGAGCGTTATGTATACTGCCTCTGCCATGGTCCTGCCTGCACACGAGCCTTCGCCACCCTTTCTCAAGAGGCGATAGTGAACGCTGGCGGCATTGAAAAATGGGTGTGGTGGCAGATCGGCCTTGCGCTGACGGCACTTTGGAATGTCGGTCTTTGTTGGTCACTCCCCAAACCTCAACCGGTCATGTCGATTACCTATCGGGAGAGCTCTGGATCCCTTCCTCCGAGATATGCTTGGTCCCGAGAGGTTGAGATTGCCCTCGATCGTGTGGTGGCGTCGTCCTATGGGGGAGAGGAATCCGGTGTCACAACCTTTCGGCGCGAGGTGGTCATGCCTGTGTCGAAGGTGCGTGGGTTATTTCGATCTATCGAATCCTTGGGTACTCCTCCCGAATCGGTCTCGTCATGTGCGGGGCTCGCGATGGGTTCCGGTGGCTATTCGTACACCATAGTGTACCAACATTCGGTTCTGGACATCCCGATGGATTGTGGCTTCGCACCTGAATATCAGATGTACGCCGAGACTATCGCAAGGTTCGCAGGTTCCTCTTGGGAGGAGTAAAGAGGACGCCTGTCGGCGCAGACACCATTTTTGGAAGAACCGATCAACGAGGTCCGATCAGGCATCCACCAGAGGTGGAAGCGCCTCTGGACCAAAGGGTCCGCCCACCCGGCTTATGTGCCACTGTTCACGAAACTCAACGCTGCCACCCGGCGGGATAACCTCCCGCTGACGATGGGTCTCGAGCTCGAGATAGGGGTACTTGGATGAGTTGTACACCTCAACTGAAGAATCATGGGCGTACTCGCCACTCGAGTTGTTCGGGAACTCGACGTCGACAACCAAAGCACCCAATTCAGCAGCCCGCACGGCGATCATGCGTCCACGTTCGGCAATGCCACCGAATTTAAACTCGACGGAGTCGTCACACACAACCCGGGTCCAGTTGTTCGCTTCTTGCACCACGCGATCGAACAACCTCGCAGAGTCACCTAGTTCATAGGGCCGCAGCCGATCTCTTCGCGCGGCAACATAGACGTCGAAGGGGCGGAGCCACTGAGTGACATCCCACATGCCCCAAGCGACGTCCTTTTCACCGCAATTCTCCATGCGCTGGTCGATGACCACACAGTCGTCATGGGTTAGCTCTACCCTACGAGTGAGACGGACGCCGGTTTCACGACATACCGGGCTTATCATGGTGACCGACTGCCCATCGGTCACGGCCCCGTAACAGCCTGCGTCAAGGTCCAACGGCGGCGTGCCGGCGATCCAAGCGGCCTCTGGTGCAACCCACAGTTTGTTGCCTCCCCACAATTGAAACCCCAGGGCCGTCTTCAAATCAGCAAGTGCCGACTTGTCATCGTTGGGCAGACGAATATCGGGAAGCACTCCTGATAGCCGCTCATCGACAAACAAGAGCTCCTCGCCGTCGTGTTGCGCACTGCATATCCGCCCACCGAGCTGGGGGACGAGGCCGAGGCGAAGATGATCTCCCGCAAGCCACAGTCCTGGCCAACCGCGCACGTCAACTGATTCATTCGACACGGAAACTCACCGTCTTTCAGTGGCAACGACCGCGTGCGGCCGTCATTGCAGGCGTTCACATCGCGAACCGGATTGTCTAGTCGTCCTTTTGCGCCAGAGCCATCAAGACACGCTCGGGTGTAAACGGCGACGTGCGCAGACGGACTCCGACAGCGTCGTAGATCGCGTTTGACAGGCCCGGCAACGCACCGTTGATACCGATTTCCGACACACTCTTGGCACCATAGGGTCCACTGGGCTCGTAGGTCGGCACCAAGATAGTGGTGATCTCTGGCAGATCGGCAGTACTGAATATCTTGTAGTCACGAAATCCGGGATTGCGCATGCGCCCCTTGTCGTCGAAGATGTATTCTTCGGTGAGCGCGAAGCTCAATCCATTGAGCACTGCGCCTTCGCATTGTCCCTCGGCCAACTGCGGATTGATCGCGGTGCCGCAGTCCACAGCGATGACGTACTTATTGACCAAGACCTTGCCCGTCTCGACGTCGACATCAACCTCGATAAAATGCGCCGCGAATGGCGGTGGCGACTTGTCTGTGATGTGCGAAGAGATGGCACCAATCTGGTGTTGATTCTCGGTATAGAGACTGCGTTCACCAACCTCGGCGAGGGTCACCGACTGCTTACCGGATATCGCTTTGTCGTCTCTCAACTCAATGTCCGCGGCATCCACGTCCATCATCTCGGCGGCCACCGCACGGATTTGCTTGGCAACCTCGATCGCGGTCTTCTCGACGGCCTTGCCCGAAAGATAGGTCGTGCTTGAAGCGTAGGCACCAACGTCGAAGGGTGTCATGTCGGTGTCCGACGAGTAGACGACTATCTTCTCAAGACTTACGCCAAGCACCTCGGCAGCAATTTGCGCAAGTACGGTATCCGATCCCGTACCGATGTCGGTGGCTCCCATGAGCAGGTTGAACGATCCGTCTTCGTTCATCTTGATGCTGGCGGCACCCATGTCAATGTGAGGAATCGACGAGCCCTGCATGCCAACGGCAACGCCAAAACCACGACGCCAGGGTCCCTCGGCCTTCCTGCGTTTGTTGCGACCGGCCCAATCGAACTTCTCGGCACCGATACGGATGCACTCGGCCACACCACAGGAGTCGACGGTTTGCTCGACCCCCTCGGTTCCCTCACCGAGCATGCGAAACACGGGTGACGTGCCACCCTGTCTGATGTGATTTTTGATCTTCAATTCCAAAGGATCGAGACCGAGCTTCAGGGCGGCCTCGTCCATCACCGATTCCATCGCGAACATCGCCTGAGTGGCACCATAACCGCGATAGGCACCGGCGACCGGAAGGTTGGTGTAGACCGAGTCAGCGGCAAAGGAGACGTTCTCTGTGGGATAGAGCGGCAAGACCTTCGAGCCGCAGTTCGATGCCACCGTCAGGCCATGAGAGCCGTAGGCACCCGTGTTGGTACGAATCTTCATGTCGATGGCGAGAATCTTGCCGTCCGCGTCGAAGCCTGCCTCGACCCGCGACACCGATGGGTGACGGGTGCGGCTTGCAATGAACTCCTCCGCACGAGTGAGTTCGATCTTGACCGGCCAACCAGTCCTGATGGTGAGCATGGCACAAACCTGCTCGAGGAAAACCTCCTGCTTGGCACCGAAGCCGCCACCGATGCGCGGTTTGATCACCCGCACCTTGTGCAACGGGATTTCACACACCTTCGAAACAATGCGGCGCACGTGGAACGGTACCTGTGTGCTCGTGCGGATCACCAAGCGACCATCGGGGTCGAAGTAGGTAATACAGACGTGCGGTTCCATCGGACAATGCTGTGCGTAATGGGTCTCAAACTCACGAGCCACCCGCAGGTATGCACCTTTCAGGGCACCTTTGACATCACCGGCGTGGGCATCAATTCCCGCGGCGATGTTCTTCTGGGGCTCATACACCACGGGGATTGGCACAAACGCATCCGGCTCGTCATGAATCACCGGCGCGCCTTTTGCGTCCGCAGTGACAATATCAAAGACGGGTTCGAGGACGTCGTACTCCACTTTGATCGCGGCGACAGCCTGCTCTGCCGCTTCCAAGGAGTCAGCGGCGACAGCGGCGACCCGGTCTCCGACGTAGCGCATCTTGTAATCAAACAACGCGGTGTCGTAGGGAGAAGGCTCGGGAAAACCCTGTCCGGCGGTGGTGTGCAGCACCCGCGGCACATTGCCGTGATGAAGAATGACACGAACCCCGGGGATCTTCTCCGCGACAGACGTGTCAATCTTGGTGATGCGTGCGTGTGCGTGCGGGCTACTCAAAATCGCAGCGTGTAACATCCCCTGCGTGGAGATGTCATCGGTGAACATGGGAGCGCCACAGGCAAGCGACAACGCGTCGATTTTGGCGACGTTCTTGCCAACCACTTGGGTCTTCTCTTGGATGTTTTCTCTCGTGTTCTTTTGGGTCTTCGTCATGAGCGCTTCCTCAAGGTGGCGGCGGCGTTTTGTAGAGCGGCAAGTGGCTTGACGTAACCGGTGCAGCGACAAAGATTGCCATCCATGGCTGCGCGTGCCTCTTCGTCGGTTGGATCAGGGATTTGGTCGAGCAACGACTTGGTGGCAACAACCCAACCGGGGGTACAGAAGCCACATTGCACAGCGCCTTCCTCAACGAGTGCCGTTTGTATCGGATGGGGGTCGAAGATAGTGCCAATACCGACCGCCGTGGTGATCTTGCACCCCTGAACCTGGGACGCCAACAACAGACAGGCATTGAGCAATCGCCCCTCGACGAGAATCGCGCAAGTTCCACAATAGCCCTCGCTGCAGCCCCGCTTGACGCTCACGGCACCGAGCCTGCGCAACACGTCAAGCAAGTTCTCGCCTGCCTTGATGTGAGCACGGTGGGGAACGCCATCAACAGTGATCTTCAAGAGGCCACCCACTTCCCCCACAGGTGCCCGAGTCCACGGGGCCGGCACTGGCCGACGCGGGGGAGAGTACTTGGCCTTGCCGGACGCACGAGCGACGGCAGTTTCGAGAGCCCGTTTGACCGACACAGCCAATACCTCGCGACGATACTCTTTGGAGGCGCGAATGTCGGCGGTGATCTTGAGTCCGTCAGTAGCGGCCTTTCCCGCCGCAGCAAAATCAGCGTCTTCCACGGCAACGCCCTCAAGCATTCTTTCTGCATCCGCAGCGCGCACCGGGCGAGGTTGCACCGAACCGAGGGCAATGCGGACATCCCGCAGAACGCCCTTATCGACGCGAACCGACGCTGCCACGCTCACAAGCGCCAAATCGGCGACGGTACGCGACTGCTTCACAAACGCGCTGCCAACGCCACGGGCCCGCGGCAATTCCACTGCGGTGATGATAGAGTCTCTGCCCAACACCTTCTTCGGATGCCCATCAAAGAGCTCGGTGAGAGACAAGGTTCGTTTCTTGCCGCCATGGGCACTGATCAGAACCCGTGCATCTAGAGCCAAACACGCGACCGAGAGATCAGCCCAGGTCATCGTGCCAACCAGATTGCCGGCAAGGGTCACTTGATTGCGCACTGCCTGTCCCGAAACTCCCGCGCCGGCCTCACGCAACGCATCTGCACCGATGGCGCTCAGACCATCCGTCGCGGCCAAGGTCGCGGCGGTGGTCGTGGCACCAATGTGTACGACGTCACCTTTGCTCTCGATGCCCTCGAGGCCGCAACGAAGCAGATCTATCAGGATCTGCACACGCGATGGCAGGCGCAACGCCTGCAGCGACCCACCAGCAATAATCGCTGCCTGATCGCCGTACTCAGCAAGAAGAGCGAGTGCTTCATCGACACTCTTGGGGATAAAGAACCGTTCGACCGTATTCATCTAACCTGCCTCGCAGCTCAGCCCGAACGCAACCCACGTCGTCAGGGCGGCAGGATCCTGTCTCAGTTCTAGGTGAGATACAAGTCGTCAGTGCACGGTGAAACCCACCGACTCATTGTATCTGTGGGGTCTCGATCAGTCGCAAGATGTCGTAGCCGTTCTTCTTCGCCCGCTCCAGGATCGCGGAGTAGATATCGGGATCCATCGTCGGTTCACGATTCAGAATCCAAAGGTACTTGCGGGAGGGCATTCCGATCACCGCATACTGGTAGTCGTCGGCCAAATCGATCACCCAGTAGTCACCACGGAAGGGCCAGAAGAACTGCACTTTGAGCTTCGCATGGGTTGATGGATCAACGACCCACGCCTTGCCCTCGGCGACCCGCTCCGGACCATCCACAGAGCCGTCGAGACACCGATTCACCACCGAAATATCACCGTCTTCTCGAACGCCGTAGGTCGCCGTTGTGCCTACGCAACCTTCCTGTTGTCCAAAGGGGAGCCTCGCGATTTCGTACCACGTCCCGATGTACCGATTCAGATCGACATGCGGGACGACCGCGAGCGGTGGGTGACCATCGCCGGCAGAAGCGCAACCAACCGACAACCCTCCCCACAGCAACACGGAGAAAAGGGGGAAACTGCATGACTCGCGCACGGTCTTGAGCATTCTGCGATTCCTCGTTGTCCTCACCTACAGCTTTTCCCCACGAGGTTTCATGTAGTCATTGCCTGTCTCTGTGGTCGCGGCGGCGACCAGAGAGGATGCAATGGTGTTGGCTCGATTGAAAAGTTCGTCTTCATCTGCACCTCGCAGTTTTCCGCCCTTGACCACCAGCTCGCCGTTGACGAACACCATGTCGGCGCGCCCTGGGGTACAAAATACGAGAGAGGCGATCGGATCGTGCATGCCGCCAGCAAACGCTAACTGGCGAGTATCGAAGATTGCCAAATCAGCCGCCTTGCCAGGCTCGATGGAACCGATGTCGTCACGACCGAGCACACGGGCACCGCCGAGGGTTGCCATCTCCAACACAGACATCGCTGTCGTCGAGCTTACGCCCCTGCGGATTCTTTGTACGAGCAAGGCCTGGCGCGCTTCGAGAAGCATGTTCGACGAGTCATTGGACGCACTGCCATCCACGGCGAGTCCAACCGGTGCGCCCGCGGCACGCAACTCTGGAACCGGAGCGATGCCAGAGCCGAGTCGCAGATTCGATGATGGACAGTGGGCAACACCAGTGCCGGTGCTGCCAATCTTTTCGATCTCTTCATCATTGAAATAGATACCGTGGGCGTACCAGACATCGTTGCCAAGCCAGCCCACCCGCTCCATGTATGGGAGGGGCCGCAGGCCATGCATCTCGATGCAGAACTTCTCCTCGTCGAGCGTTTCGGCAAGGTGCGTGTGCAAACGCACGCCATGTTTGCGCGCGAGCTCGGCACTCTTCTCCATCAACTTGTCGGTGACCGAGAAAGGCGAGCACGGGGCCAGTGCCACCCGGCACATCGAGAAGGGCTCTGGGTCGTGGAGCTCCCTGATAACTCGCTCGGAGTCCTCGAGGATCTCCTCTTCCGATTGCACCACATCGTCAGGGGGTAGGCCCCCCAGGGACACGCCACGGCTCATGCTACCCCGGGTCGGGTGGAAACGGATACCCAGCTCCCGCGCTGCAGATGCCTGCACATCGATCAGGTTGGCCGCCGCCTTCTGTGGGAACAGGTAGTGATGATCGGTTGAGGTGGTGCATCCGGTCAGCAAGAGCTCTCCGAGACCGACTAGGGCACCTACCCTGACAGCCTCGGCGTCGATGTGCCGCCATACCTGATAGAGATCCACCAACCAATCAAAGAGCTCCACATCCTGAACGCGGGGTATGGCGCGACAGAGGGTTTGGTAGAGATGGTGATGGGTATTCACCAAGCCTGGGATCACCACCCTGCCCTGCAAATCGATTTCCGTGTCAAACGGTTCCTCAAGTCCACTGCCCACAGCGACAATCTTCTTGCCGTCGATCAATATATCGGCCGCCTGAAGGACCCGACGCTTGCTGTCCATGGTTGCCACGGCTACGGCGCGGCGCAGCATAGTCCGGCTCATTGACAATTATCTCCCTTGGTTTGTTCTCGTCGTTGTGTCTATCCGGTTCTCAGATTCCTCCACCCTCGGCAAATGATTCCTGACGAACAGGTGCTTGCGCCAGTCTCGAGCTCGGTGGTGTGCTGCGAGTCACCCAGACATTGCCGCCAACCACCGTTCCTTTGCCCAATGTGATGCGTCCTAAGATTGTGGCACCACTGTAGATGGTGACGTTGTCCTCGACAATGGGATGTCGTGGCATGCCCTTGATGGGATTGCCATTTTCGTCGAGGGGAAAGCTCTTCGCACCGAGTGTCACCCCTTGGTAGATGCGGACGCCATTGCCAATGACGGCTGTTTCGCCAATGACCACGCCCGTGCCATGATCGATGAAGAACTTTTCGCCGATCTGCGCACCGGGATGTATGTCGATCCCGGTGATCGAATGTGCGTGCTCGGAGATCATCCTCGGCAAAACCGGGACCTCGAGCCGATAGAGTTCATGGGCGATACGGTGGTTCGTAATGGCGAGAACGCCAGGATAACATAGGATTGTCTCGTCCGGTGATCCGGCGGCCGGATCGCCCTCATAGGCCGCCATGACGTCGGTTGCCAACAGCCGTCGCACCTCTGGAAACCGTGTCAAGAACACACCAGCGAGACGGGACGCACGAGACTCGCATTCCTCACAATTCACTGGATCGAGCCCGTCACACAGAAAGCAGAGGCCACGCCGGATCTGCTCACGCATGATGCGAGCAACCCTGTCGAGCTTCGCTCCCACATGATAACGGACATTCTCATCGTCAACCTCCGAGGGCCCAAAATATCCAGGGAACATGACCATGCGGCACAGTTCCATCGCCTCAATGAGATC
>Ga0156517_1002_pt2 | contig 10789 bp, 20 predicted proteins | sample RifOxyB3_FD_111912 | JGI IMG/M metagenome (GOLD analysis project Ga0156517, IMG submission 111912) | Deltaproteobacteria bacterium RIFOXYB12_FULL_58_9 | reverse complement strand
CCCCGATCGCGATGGAAAAAGAGCTTCGGTTCGCCATCCGTGAAGGTGGTCGCACAGTTGGCGCTGGTGTTGTTGCAGACATCGTCGAGTAAATGGAGTCAATGCGATGGCACAGACGAAGATTCGCATCCGCCTAAAGGCCTACGACAGTAAGATCCTCGACCAATCGGCCGGGGAGATTGTCGAGACAGCTCGGCGAACGGGTGCAAAGATTGCGGGACCCATTCCCCTCCCGACCAAGATTCACAGGTACACAGTTTTGCGTGGACCACACGTGGATAAGAAGTCGCGAGAACAATTCGAAATTCGTACGCACAAGCGTCTGATGGACATCATCGAGCCGACGCAGCAAACGCTGGACGCTCTGATGAAGCTCGATCTTTCGGCGGGTGTTGACGTCGAGATCAAGTCGTAGCGAGGCAACCATGCAGATCGACGTTTTTAATACGGAGAAGAAGAAGGTTGGCTCGGTAGAGCTACCCGACGAGGTCTTCGCGGCAGAGGTCAAGGAAGCTCTCCTGTGGGAGCAAGTCAAGGCGCAGCGGGCGAGCCGCCGGCGTGGGACTCATTTGACCAAGACCCGGGCGACCATCAACGGTGGGCGTGCCAAGCCATTCAAGCAAAAAGGCACTGGCCGAGCTCGACAGGGCTCTACGCGTGGGCCACACCAGGTCGGTGGAGCAGTGGCCATGGGGACTCGGCCAAAGGACTGGAGCTATCGCCTGCCCCGTTCAGCACGGCGCTCAGCGTTGCGCTCAGCGTTGTCCTTGCGGGTCAAAGAGGAACACCTGATTGTTCTTGAGGGGTTCGCTCTCGAGGTGCCCAAGACCAAGGCGGTCGTGCAGTTGCTGTCGACCTTCAAGATCCCCAGCGCCCTCATTGTCGACGTCAAGAATGACGCGCTCGGCAAGTCGGCGAAGAACCTCTGCGGTGCCAAGTTTGTCGCGGCGGAGGGCTTGAACGTTTACGACATCCTCGACCATGAGCACCTCGTGCTGACGCAGGCCGCCGTGGAGGAGATTGTCAAGAAAGCTGAGAGGAGGCCGTCGTGATCACGCAACAAGTTCTCAAGCGGCCGATCATTACCGAACGGGCCACGGCTCTCACTGAGCGGCACAATCAAGTGATCTTTGAGGTAGCGTGCGCAGCCAACAAACATCAGATCCGCGATGCGGTTGAGACAGTCTACGGGGTCAAGGTCGTGTCAGTGCACACGATGACGATTCCCGGGAAGCTCAAGCGACGTGGTTCGAGCGTTGGTAAACGTCCCAACTGGAAGAAGGCGATCGTCAAACTGGTCGACGGCGATGTGATCGACTTCTTCGCTACGGAGTGAGCCATGGGCGTCCGAGGATTCAAACCAACCAGCCCGACTCGTCGCAAGATGACGGTGTCGGATTTTGCAGACATCAGCGATAAACGCAAGCAACCAGAGCGGAGTCTCACTGCGCCCTTGAAGGATAAGGGCGGCCGGAATAACTACGGTCGCATCGCAGTGCGGTTCAAAGGCGGCGGTCACAAGCGGCGCTATCGCATCGTTGACTTCAAACGCGACAAGTTTGGAGTGCCGGCCAAGGTGGCGGCGATCGAATACGATCCCAACCGCACATCGCGAATCGCCTTGTTGCACTATCGCGACGGCGAGAAGCGGTACATCATTGCGCCGCTGGGCCTGAAGAAGGGTGATGTGGTTGTTTCGTCTGATGATGCGGACATTCGCCCCGGCAACTGTCTGCAGCTCTCCCTCATCCCCATGGGCACCCAGGTTCATGCCGTCGAGCTCAAGCCGATGAAGGGCGCGCAAATGGTGCGTTCTGCAGGCACCGGTGCACAGCTCATGGCCCGTGAGGGAGGTTATGTCCTCTTGCGGCTGCCATCGGGTGAGCTGCGTAAGGTCCTCGAAACGTGCAGGGCGACCGTTGGCCAAGTTGGCAATATTGAGTCGGAGAACATGAAGATTGGCAAGGCCGGTCGTTCTCGGTGGCTCGGTCGCATGCCACACAATCGCGGTGTCGTCATGAATCCTGTCGACCACCCCCACGGTGGCGGTGAGGGCCGGACGAGCGGTGGCCGCAATCCGGTGACGCCCTGGGGCAAACCGACCCGCGGTGCCAAGACACGTAAGAACAAGTCGACGAACCAGTATATCGTGGCCCGTCGGTCGAAGAAGAAGGGATAGGCGATGCCACGCAGTATTAAAAAGGGACCCTTTGTTGACAAGCACCTCCTCAAGAAGGTCGAGGAGATGAACAAGACGGGACAGAAGCGAGCGATCAAGACGTGGTCTCGGCGCTCGACTATCCTGCCGGACATGGTGGGTCATACCTTTGCCGTGCACAATGGCAAGAAATTCATCCCGGTGTTCGTTACGGAGAACATGGTCGACTACAAACTCGGTGAGTTTTCGTCGACGCGAACATTTCACAACCATCCGGGCGTGAAGAAGGCCAAAGAAAAGTAACGGGGTTGTTGTGAGGAGATAACGATGTCGACCAGGCAACGAGAAAAAGCAGAGCGCAGACGAGAAGAACGCCGTGCGGTTGGTCCGCAGGCGACCTTGCGCTTTCTGCGAATGGCGCCCCGCAAGGTGCGCTTGATTGTGGACATGATTCGCGGTCATGCCGTCGAAGAAGCGTTGAATATGCTGACCTTCAGCGAGAAACGAGCTGCAAAGCCGTTGGTGAAGCTCCTGCGCTCTGCGGTGGCCAATGCTGACAACGCTGGCGTTGGGGATCTCGACAAACTCTACGTCAAGGCTGCGAATGTGGATGAGGGCCCAACCTGGCGGCGGTGGTTGCCGCGCGCCATGGGACGCGCCACGCGCATTCGCAAGCGAACCAGTCACGTGACCTTCATCCTCGGAGAGAAGAGCTAATGGGACAAAAAACACACCCGATCGGCTTCAGGCTCGGCGTCATTCGTACGTGGGACTCGAAGTGGTACGAGGAAAAGAACTACGCGGCATGGTTGCACGAAGATATTCGCTTGCGAGACTTTGTGCGCAAGAAGCTGCAATCGGCAGGTGTGAGTCGCGTTGAGATCGAACGTGCCGCGAACAAGGTGAAGCTCAGCATTCATACGCCGCGCCCAGGTATCGTCATCGGCAAAAAAGGCGTCGGTATCGAAACGTTGAAGAAAGAGCTGCAGACGGTATCCAAGAGCGAAATCTTTGTGAATATTCACGAAGTTCGCAAGGCAGAGACCGACGCGCAACTGGTGGCCGAGAACGTCGCAATGCAACTTGAGCGGCGCGTGGCTTTCCGGCGGGCCATGAAAAAAGCGGTGCAGACGGCGCTTAAGTTTGGTGCCAAGGGCATTCGTATTGCTTGCAGTGGTCGGCTCGGTGGTGCTGAGATGGCTCGCCACGAGACGTACCGCGATGGTCGCGTGCCGCTACATACGTTGCGTGCGGACATCGACTATGGTTTCGCCGAGGGACGTACTACTTACGGCCTCATCGGTGTCAAATGTTGGATCTTCAAGGGCGAGGTATTGCCGGGCACTGAAGCCTGAGGCAGCCGAGCAGAGGTTCAAGCTATGTTAGCGCCTGCAAAAGTAAAGTGGCGAAAAACACAGAAGGGTCGCATTCGAGGTCAAGCACTTCGGGGCGGCACTGTGGCGTTTGGCGATTGGGGACTACAGGCCCTTGAGCCGGGTTGGATCACGCAGCGGCAGCTGGAAGCTGCTCGTATCGCGATGACTCGGCACATCAAACGTGGTGGACGTGTGTGGATTCGCATTTTTCCTGATAAGCCCATCACCAGCAAACCTGCTGAAACCCGCATGGGCAAAGGCAAAGGTGCCCCGGAGGGTTGGGTTTGTTCAATCAAAGCCGGTCGCATGCTCTATGAGATGCAAGGTGTCTCGGACGAGATTGCCAAAGAGGCATTTCGGCTAGCTGCTCACAAACTGCCGATGGCTACCCGGCCCGTCAAACGCGAGGACTGAGATGGCTGAACACGAGAATTCAGTGGTTACGAAGGAGTTGCGCGAGCGTTCTGAGGCAGAGCTCAAGTCACTCCTCGGGTCGAAGGTGGAAGAGCTGCAAAAGGCGAGGTTCAGGCACGCGCTCGGGCAACTTCGAGAGACCCACACCCTCAAGCTTCTCAAGCGTGACATCGCTCGTCTCGAGACGGTTTTGCGCGATACGTCCAAAGTGGCAGCCAAGGAGACGCAAGCATGAGCGCTACAGCAGAAAACAAGACGGCGCGTGTGCGGCACGGCGTCGTAGTTTCGAACAAGATGGACAAGACGGTCGTCGTGGAAGTCAGCCGTCGGGTTCAACATCCGAAGTACATGAAATATGTGCGTCGTCGGAAACGCTACAAGGCTCACGATGCTGCAAACGAGTGCAACGTGGGTGACAAGGTGGTGTTAGAAGAGACCCGTCCAATGTCGAAAGACAAACGGTGGCGTGTCAAAGAGATTTCCGGGCGCGCAGTAGTGTGACAACGCGTTTGTCAGTAGGCTTTTTCCGGCCGGCTGGCAGTTCGTGAGGAGCTATCGATGATTCAGATGCAGTCAATTCTGGATGTGGCGGATAATTCGGGCGCCAAGAAGATCATGTGTGTCAAGGTACTCGGCGGGTCGCGACGGCGCTATGCCACGGTCGGCGACGTGGTGATCGTCTCGATCCGTGAAGCCATTCCCAACGCCAAAGTCAAAAAGGGCGATGTTGCGCGAGCCGTCATTGTGCGGACCGCCAAAGAGATTCGGCGTTCCGATGGAAGCTATATTCGCTTCGACAACAACTCTGCGGTGTTGGTGTCTGCGCAGAATGAGCCGGTCGGGACCCGTATTTTTGGACCGGTTGCTCGCGAGTTGCGTAGTAAGCGTTTCATGAAGATTGTCTCATTGGCGCCGGAGGTGTTGTGATGCGGCGTATACGCAAAGGCGACGCGGTCGCCGTGATTTCAGGGGCCCACAAGGGTGCGACTGGCAAGGTTCTCGAGGTGCTTGTCGCCAAGAACCGTGTTCGCATTGAGGGCGTGGCGACGGTGAAACGGCATCTCAAGCCGGGCCGTGATCAAAAGGTTCCACAAGGTGGAATCATCGAGAAGTTTGGCACCATTCACATGTCCAATGTGTTGCCCATCGATCCTTCGACGAACAAGCCGACACGGGTTGGTTTCAAGACTCTGGAAGACGGTCGTAAGGTTCGGATTGCCAAGCGCAGCGGCGAGACCCTCGCAGAATAACGGAGTTGGCGATGGCCAAGGAAAAAGCACAAGAGAAAGACAAGGGCAAGGGCAAGCAAGAGAAGAAGCTCAAGGTGCCCGACGGTAGACCAGCAAGGCCGACCGAGCAGCCGCGTCTATTGAAGAAATACCGGGATGAGATCGTGCCGGCGATGCAGAAGGACTTCTCGTTTTCGAGCCCAATGCAGGTGCCCAGGATAACCAAGATCACTCTGAATATGGGTCTTGGCGAAGCGGTCACTAACCCTAACATCATCAAGACTGCTGCCGACGAGCTCACTCAGATCGCCGGACAGAGAGCAGTCGTGACGCGAGCGAAGAAATCGATTGCGAACTTCAAGCTTCGTGCTGGAGTGGCGATTGGATGTCGGGTGACGCTGCGCCGCGAGTGGATGTGGGAGTTTCTCGACAGGCTCGTGAATGTCGCGATGCCTAGGGTCCGCGACTTCAAGGGCATCAGCGGTAAAGCGTTTGATGGGCGTGGCAACTATTCATTGGGTTTGCGTGAGCAGATCATCTTCCCCGAGATTGACTATGACAAGGTCGACAAGGTGAAGGGTTTGAATGTCACCTTTACGACTACGGCCAAGACTGACGAGGAGGGCAAGGCGCTCCTCAAACACTTGGGGATGCCGTTCAGGAACTAGACGAGGATTACGAAGATGGCAAAGACTTCGAAGATGGTCCAAGCAACTCGCAAACCCAAGTTCGGGGTGCGTGGATACAACCGCTGTCCCTTGTGTGGACGGCCGCGGGCGTTCCTTCGCAAATTCCGCATGTGCCGCATTTGTTTTAGGAAACGCGCACTCAACGGGGAGATTCCCGGAGTGGTTAAGAGTAGCTGGTAGTAAGGGCTCGGACGAGGATATCTCGTCTGTAGTGAATGAGGTCGAAAGACCCAACGGGGCAATGACCCGACGACGGGTATCGGTCCCCAGGAGAATACGATGTACAGCGATCCTGTTGCTGACATGTTAACTCGAATTCGCAATGGTTGCCGCGCGCGGCTGGAGCGTGTCGACATTCCCCATTCGAAGTTGAAGAAGGAAATTGCGGACATTCTCAAGAGCGAGGGCTATATCACCGACTACCGTGTGATTAGCGACAAGAGTCAGGGGGTCCTCGAGGTCAAGCTTCGTTATGACCATGGCCGCGATTCCGTGATTACTGGGATCCAGCGGTTGAGCCGGCCTGGCCGGCGTCGTTATCATGGGAGTGAAGAAATCCCCATGATCCGTAATGGGCAGGGCGTGTTGATCATGACCACGTCAAAGGGATTGATGACGGATCGGGATGCCCGCAAGGCGCATGTCGGCGGTGAGGCGCTCTGCGCCGTTTGGTAGGAGAACGACGATGTCTCGCATTGGACGAAAACCTGTTGAAATACCCAACAAGGTAAAAATCGAGGTGGTGGACCAGTTGCTCAAGGTGACTGGACCTTTAGGCAACCTCCAAGAGAATATGCCAGAGGGCGTCACTGTGAACGTCAGCGACAAGGTCGCGAACGTTGGTGCACCCACAAAGAACCGACAGAACCGTGGCTACCAGGGTTTGGTACGGGCTCTTTTGGCGAACATGGTCGTGGGCGTCACCAAGGGTTATGAGCGCAAGCTCGAGATTCACGGTGTCGGCTACAAGGCAGAAGCCAAAGGCGACGGCGTGCTTCTTTCCTTGGGCTATTCGCATCAGATCAATTTCAAGCTGCCCAAAGGTGTCAAAGCGGAGATCGAGAAGAACACGCTGGTGACCATCAAAGGGATCGACAAGCAGGCTGTAGGTCAGGTTGCAGCGCAAATCAGAGGTTTCCGCGGTCCCGAGCCCTACAAAGGCAAGGGCGTACGGTACCTTGGAGAGCAAATCCGCCGCAAGGTGGGCAAAGCCGGTGCCAAGTAAGAGGAGCAGGATATGCCAATCCTAGTGAAAAAGGGCGCCTCGGGTCGTGCGCGCCGTAAGGTTAGAATTCGCAAGAAGGTCAACGGTACAGCCGTTCGTCCTAGGCTAAATGTTTTTCGCAGTGCGAAACACATTTATGCTCAAGTTATCGACGATGACAGTGGCAAGACTCTGGCATCGGCGTCGACGGTCGCCAAAGGGGTACGCGAAGGGCTCAGTGGCAAAAAGACTGAGCGCGCGAGTCTCGTGGGGGCTGCGATTGCCGAGCGCTGCAAGGCTCTTGGTATTGAAACCGTGGTGTTTGATCGTAACGGATATAAGTACCATGGCCGTGTCAAGGCTGTGGCTGAGGCTGCCCGCGAGGCAGGCCTCAAGGTGTAGGAGCCGAGCATGCCCATGAACCACAATCACAATGAGCCAGGTGAAGGGGACGTCATTGATCGCCTGGTTAATTTGAATCGGACGGCGAAGGTCGTCAAAGGCGGTCGTCGTTTTTCCTTCAGCGCGCTGGTCGTTGCGGGGGACGGCAATGGTCGCGTTGGTGCGGGACTTGGGAAGGCCAACGAGGTTCCCGAGGCCATTCGCAAGGGATTCGAGCAGGCCAAGAAGAACATGCTCAGCGTGCCGCTGATCAATGGCACCATCCCGCACGAGATTGTGGGACGTTATGGTTCCGGCGAGGTTCTGTTGAAGCCGGCTTCTGAAGGTACTGGCGTTATCGCCGGTGGTGCGGTGCGTGCCGTGGTCGAGTCCGCTGGTATTCACAACATCCTGACCAAGTGTATCGGCAGCACGAACCCCCACAACGTGGTGAAGGCTACCATTGATGGCTTGACCCGATTGAGGGCGATCGAGGACACAGCGCGCATGCGCGGACTCGACGTCGACCAATTGCGAGGGTGAAACAATGACTCAACATTTTGAAGTTACGCTCAAGCGTAGTGGCGTTGGCCGCATGGCGACTCAACGCAGAACCTTGGTGGGTCTCGGGTTGTCGAAGTTTGGCAGGACCGTATATTTGCAGGACACGCCCGAGATTAGGGGGATGCTCTACAAAGTGGTGCATCTCGTGGACGTCACCCCGCATGACGGGACTCCGCCGCCATCACGTCGACAGCGCGAGCGCGCGCAGGCAAAGAGCTAACAGCAGCAAAGAGGGCACGATAATGCGACTTCACGATCTCAAAGCCCCACAGGGCGCCAATCGTGATCACCACCGCGTAGGGCGCGGTGAGAGCTCAGGTTGGGGCAAGACCGCCGGCCGTGGGCGGGGTGGTCAGGGACAACGTTCTGGCAAGGGTAAACCATCGCGTGGTTTTGAAGGTGGTCAGATGCCAATGTTTCGGCGGATGCCGAAACGTGGGTTTGTGAATATCTTCGCCAAAGAATGGGCCGTGGTGAATCTCGACGCACTTGCCCAGCGTTTCGCTGCGGGTTCCGAGGTGGACCTGACAGCATTGCGCAAGGTGGGTCTTGCGGGCAACAAATGTGACGGTGTCCGCATCCTCGGTCGAGGTGAGATCGAGCATGCGCTCATCATCACGGCGGACCATTTTACTGCTGGCGCGCGTAAGAAGATCGAGGCAGTGGGGGGCAAGGCTCTTGGGCCGAAACCCATAACTGCGTCGACCTCTGAGGCGAGCGAGTAAACCCTGACGCGTGAGGTGGATTGGGACTTCTGAGAAGAGAGGTTCTATCCAAATTTTGAGCTTTCATCGGGATCGATGAAGCTGTAGCGTCCGCCACCAGTCATTTCGCGGGAGGCCATAAAGTGGCTTCAGGATTCTGGAACATTGGTAAGATCCCAGAGCTCAGAAATCGAATTCTGTTCACGGCTGCGCTGTTGGCCGTGTATCGCATGGGGATCTTCATTTCGACGCCGGGCATCGACCGCGTAGCGCTGGGCAAGGCATTCGCCGGCGCTGCAGGAACACTGTTCGGTATTTTCAACATGTTCTCGGGCGGCGCTTTCGAACAAGCCAGTATCTTTGCGCTCGGGATCATGCCCTACATTTCCTCCTCCATCATCATGCAGCTCCTCACAGTGGTCATCCCCACTTTGGAGCGGCTGCAGAAAGAAGGGGAGTCGGGGCGCAACAAGATCAACCAATATACCCGCTATGGGACCATCGTGTTGTCGGTGGTTCAGGGATTTGGTGTCACCAACTTCCTCAAGTCGGGTCCGTTTGGAACTCAGGTCGTCGATCCCGCGAATTCCGGTCCGATGTTCTATTTCACGACGATCCTGACTCTGGTAGCCGGTACCACGTTCATCATGTGGTTGGGTGAGCAGATCACCGAGCGTGGTATTGGCAATGGCATCTCCCTGTTGATCTTCGCGGGTATTGTGGCCCGCTTCCCCGAGTCGGTGAAGGAGACGTACACTTACGTCAAGAACCAGATGATCGAGCCTCTGAACGCTCTGGTCTTGATTGCCATGCTGCTCTTTGTTGTCTCTGTTATTATCTTTTTTGAGCAAGCCCAGAGGCGCATACCCGTTCAATATGCCAAACGTCTGGTCGGCAAGCGAACCTACGCAGGTCAGTCGACTCACTTGCCACTCAAGATCAACCCATCAGGCGTCATTCCGCCGATCTTCGCATCGTCATTGTTGATGTTGCCGGCAACCATCGGGCAATTTGCCCCGGTGGACTTCATTGAGAAGCTGACCGAGTTTTTCAGCATGGACGCGTGGTTTTACAACACCACCTACGTCTTGCTCATCATCTTCTTCTGCTACTTCTACACATCAGTCACGTTCAATCCAGTTGATGTGGCTGACAACATGAAAAAGTATGGCGGTTATATTCCTGGGATCCGACCGGGGAAGAAGACTGCGGAATACATTGACCACGTCTTGTCTCGCATTGTGTTTGGCGGGGCGTTGTATTTGTCGGCGGTGTGTGTGATGCCGACGATTCTCATCAACAAGTTTGATGCACCGCAATCTTTGGCATACTTCTTTGGGGGCACTTCGATCCTCATCGTTGTGGGGGTCGCCCTCGACACTGTACGCCAGATCGAGTCCCATCTGATCACTCGACACTATGACGGCTTTGCAGGCTCCAAGGGACCGCGGATTCGCGGTCGCCGCTGATACTCGGCGCGTTGACCTGGCTGGCCAAGCTGACTAATTTGGCGTCGTCGATTAACGGCTGAACAAATTGGGTCGTCCCCGTGAGCAAAGGCAAAGGCATCGTTCTCAAATCTCGGCGTGAGATCGAGATCATGCGTGAGGCAAATATCCACGTAGCGGAGATTCTGGAGTTGATGGCAGAGGCGGTGAAGCCAGGTGTCTCCACCTGGGATCTCGATCAAATCGCCCGTGAGCAAATCAAGAAACGCGGAGTCACTTCAGCTTTTTTGGGCTATCGCGGGTTTCCGGCCACGGTTTGTGCGTCAATCAACGAAGAGATCGTTCATGGCATACCCAACAAAGAGGGTATCCTCAAAGAGGGTGACATCATCGGCCTCGACTTTGGCGTCATCCATAAGGGCTACGTAGGCGACTCCGCCCGCACCGTTGCGTGTGGCACGGTCTCTGAGAACGCCAGTCGATTGATGCAAGTCACAGAGCAGTGCCTCGAAGCGGCCATCAACGTGTGTACCCCTGACCATCGTCTCAGTGACATCGGAAAGGCCGTTCAGCGGACCGCTGAGGCCGCAGGCTTCAGTGTCGTGCGTGAGTTTGTCGGCCA
>Ga0156517_1267_pt2 | contig 10825 bp, 11 predicted proteins | sample RifOxyB3_FD_111912 | JGI IMG/M metagenome (GOLD analysis project Ga0156517, IMG submission 111912) | Deltaproteobacteria bacterium RIFOXYB12_FULL_58_9 | reverse complement strand
CCAAGAGCGGTTTCTACGATGGCTTGCATTTCCATCGGGTGATCAAGGGCTTCATGTTGCAGTTCGGCTGCCCCAACAGCAAAGACCCTAGGAGCTCAGCCGCTGGCACCGGTGGCCCGCCGCACGGTACCATCCCCGATGAGCATCCGGAAAATGCCAAGATTTCAAATGAGCCCATGACTTTGTCCATGGCCAACACGGGTCGGCCCAACAGTGGTGGATCGCAGTTCTTCATCAACACGGTGCACAACAAATACCTTGATTGGTTCACCCCCGGTCAGTCGAAACACCCGGTGTTCGGCAAGGTCACCATGGGAGAGGATGTCATCCGAGCCATCGAAATCACCCCCACGGATGGCCGTGACAATCCCCTGACCCCGGTGCAAGTGGTCAAGGTCACCGTTCGAGAATGAACGACTGACGGTTCCCTTCCGCGAGACCTACAAACCAAGCACGGTAACCGGTACCGGTCGATTGGAACCGCTTGTTCCATCACCACACTGCCCGGAGTAACAGTCGCCCCAGCATTGCACCTCCCCGCTGGCGAGGAGCACGCAGTAGTGGTCGCTATTGGCCACCCCCAAGCTGAGCTCCACCGCATGGGTGACATTGGTGACGTCCACGGGCAGGTTGCTCTCCCAAAGCCCATCGATACTGGCGTCGACACCGAGTTGACCGTTTCCGTTCCAGCCCCAGCACTTGACGCCACCGCTCTGCAATAAGGCACAGAAATGCAGATACCCCGTGGCTATGGCTATGGCATCGGTGATGCCAACGACGCTCACAGGTGTGCTTGTTCCGTAGTAATAGGGATTGCTGCTGTCCCACGTACCCCCCACGCCGAGTTCACCTTCACTGTTTTCGCCCCAGCAGGCCACTTCACCGGTTCGCCGCACCGCGCAGGTGCCGCAATTGCTCGCGGTAATCGATGCCACGTCCGTGAGTGTGACCACCTCCGTTGGTGTCGTAACCGGATTGATGACGGTCTGAGTGCCGTCATAACCGGGCATGTTCCATTGAGGGACGCCATCACCAATTTTGCCGCCGCCGTTGTGCCCCCAACAGAAGGCATGGCCATCGGCTCGCACCACACAGGTGTGGAGGTCACCCGCAGACACCTGGACGATATTGCTCAACCCTGGGATCTCGCTCGTGGCACGGTTGCCACCGGTTGTCCCGTCACCACTGGCTTGACCGTCGACGTTGTCACCCCAGCACACAACCTTGCCGGTATCCAGGAGAGCGCACGCAAAACAGTTGCCACCGGAGACTTGAACGGCACCGGCAATGCCAAAGACCTCAATGGGGGTTGGCTCGAAGGCAGAGGTCACACCGGTCCCCGTTACTTGTGCGCAGCCGTTAGCGCCGAGACAGTGGACGGTGCCGTCGCCAAAGATGCCGCACAGATTCGACTCGCCCATGGTGATCTCGGTGATATCTTCCATTCCGGGAACCGGTGTGGGGACGAGGCACTCGCCATCGGTGCAGCCCAACCCAAACATGTCGTCGCCCCAGCAAAGCACGGCACCGGTGTCATCCAAGAGGCAACTGGTCCAACCCGACTTTGCAATTTTGAAGGATTGAAGTGACACACAGGTTGCCGCCATGCAGAAGCCGCCCCCACAGGGTGAATGGTCGGGTAGCGAACCGTTGTCGGTACAGACTCCTGCGCCGTTGCAGCTATCGTCTGCGTAGCATTCGACACCCTGGTCGCCGCATGCGATGCCCGCGGTCTCGTAGTTGTGCGCGCAGGCACCGGCGAGACAGGTGTCTGGGTTATCACATTCTGTATCCGTCGGATCACCACAGGCTGTCGTGTCGGCAATGAAGCCTGCGTCCACACAGGTGCCCGCGCCGTCACAACCATCGTCCTGCTTGCAGTCGATCCCCTGATCACCGCACGCTGCCCCGGGGCCTTTGAAGTTCGGCACACAGGTGCCATTGAGACAGGTGTCGGGGTTGTCGCATTCCGTGGCCGTGGGGTCACCACAAGCCGTCGCATCAGCAGCCGCATTGTTGGAGCACACTCCTGCAAGACAGATATCCGTTGTGCACTCATGGGTGTCGTCACAATCGCCTGCCGTTCGGCATTCCACACAGGAATGGAGTGCAGAGTCGCACCATGGTGTCGTGCCACCGCATGCGTCGTCGGAGAGACACGCCACACAGGTATGGGTTGTGGTGTTGCACCATGGTGTCGTGCTACTGCATGTCTCATCGGTGAAGCATTCCACACAGGTGTGGGTGGCTGTGTCGCACAACGGCGCGCTGTCACCACAATCCAGGTTGGAGAGACATGCCACGCACGTTTGGGTCGACGGATTGCACCGCGGCGCTAGACCCATGCAATCGGCGTCTGCCACACAGTGAGTTGTCTCGGCCGCAGAAGGAACGCCAAATCCTCCCCGCCCACATGCTGTCTGCGTCAACAGAAGGACGAAGAGCATGGAAGACTGTCGGTGCATGTCAGATTCGACTCATGCGCGTCCGGGTGGCGCGATGTGACGTCCGCCGTTGCAAGGGCTTTGCCGCCCGGCGGTTTTTCTCGAGGCGTTCTTGGATTTTGGCGTGCTGCTTCTGACACAGACGTTGCATCTCCTTGACTGTGACTCTACCAAAGGGGCTCGAGGTTCGCGCCGCCAGGTCTCGGTGCGGGCTGCTTGTCAGGTGTTCGCTGCGCTCCACGCACTCCAAGAATCCGCCAACGGCCTGCCCCAAGCGCATGATGTTGTCTTCTGGTCTTCCGGCCTGTCCGGCGGTCATCGCCTGTTTGTGCGCCTCAGCGACTCGTGAGCTCACGGCCTCGAGGGATGCGAGCCAGTTGAGAGAGCCCATGGTCGACTCGAGGTGCGCCATTTGTTGCGCACATTCTTTGCGCAATAGGCTTGCCGACTTCTGACCGAAAGGGGTCGCGAAGGTGACTTCCGAGTCAAACCCGGCGTGCCGCTCAGTATCGATCAGCGCCGTCTGGCATGCTTCCAACTTCTTGGTGGCACTGCGTGCTGCTGCCAATCGTTCGGCCGCGGTCCCCTGCGTCTTTGGGTGTTCTTGCGCGGCGTTTGCGTGGGCTACGGCCGTCTTCACTGATACATGCCAACGTGCGCGCTCGAGCTCTGCCTGCGCTGAGCTCAGGCGCATGCTGCATGTCAGGCCAATCTCCTCCACACCCATGGGACCCCAACCGGTCTCCATCTTGAGGTCGCTCGTGTAGTCATGGTCGCTTCGGGCCTCTTCGACCCTGGCGACGCACGTCTCAAGGCTGCCGATCACGTTGGACCACCCTTCGACCGTGTTGGCGGCTTCGCTCAACCGACGTACTCCCGTCTCGCCTGAGATTGCAGCGCTGATGGGCCCTGCCACCGCGTTCGCGAATTTCTGGGCCCATCGGGCCTGCTTCAGGCGTTCTTGCAAGTGGGTCACAGTAGGTCGGGTTTTGATGAGGTAGTCGGCGAATTGAGACTCCCCAAGGAACTCCTTGCCTTCGTCCTCCAGATCTAGAACCTCGTCGACGACGTCGTCAAGGGCGTCGACGTCCCGCTCCACCGCCGTCGGTTTGAGAAAACGGGCGACGATGGCATTTCCGCGCTCCAGAGTGTCCTGCATGCGTCCAATGAGCACGGCGATGGCTGCGGCGAGACGTTCCCGTCGATCGCGCTCGACGAGCTCGTCGAGGGCAGGCCGAGCCTTGCCGACGGCACGTGCGATCTCGTCGAAATCCGGATGGGAAGAAGTGTACAGGTGCGCATCCTTGATGCCAACCTCAAGCTCATCCAAGATGTCGTAGGCCTTGTCAAAGTCCCGGTTCCGCGCCGCCGATTTCAACACCTCCACCAACGCGCCGATCTCGGCAACCCCGCGATCCTCCTTGGGCAGATCGAGTCTCTCCCTGCGGTATGTGGTGCATGCTGAGACAGCGATCCACAGGGCGACCGCACATGATCCAGCCACAGGAGCGGAAGTATTTCTTGCAAGCATGTACACAAGAAAAGCAATATCCGCGCCAACTTGGCGTTAACGGGGAGCGGTCCATTTCTGCCCATAGATCAAGGACGTCGGAACAACCCTAAGCCCGGCATTGGCCACAGGAGACCTGTGCCGTCTTGCCCGGGGCACTGTTGCCTCAGGCACGGTGCAGCAGGACTTGGGCGGGCCATGTAGATCATGCCCGACCTGGAGCAAGGCATTGTCTTTTCCCTGGTCCAGGGGCACGTCAGCGACCGGCAGACCAGTGACAGCCGTTGGGGAGATTGCTTCTGGGTGGATGGGGCAAACTTGCCCCAACAAAAGGGGCCCCAGGAGTGGGGGGGATCAAATTTGCCCCACCGATGCTGCGGAACCCGCAGCCAGAATGCTGAAAAGGTTGGTTTTGCCTGGATGCCGTATTTGGCAAGGGTCTTGCTTGGGTAGAACGCAAGAACGTACACCCGATGGAGGACACCATGCAGACATCCTTTTCGAACATGCTAACCCTCTGGCGCGGAATGTTGCTGGTGGCATTGGCGGCGATTCTGCCGGCGGGGTGTGGTGACGGGACCATCTTTGACGATTCTCGGTTCATCAACGTGTTTTCGGGGCAGACTTGCTCCCCGAACGCACAGACCTTCATTGCTGTAGACTCCGACCGCGACAGCAACGGCAACGTCAGTCCCACCGGCATTCCTGGGGACAACATGGATGACTTGCGTAGCGGCCGTATCGACTGCCTGGGAGATGGCAACAGCGGTCAGGGCGACGACAAGAGGCGGCCCGAGTGTCAAATGCCACAACCCGGCTGTGACGATGAGGGCTGTTGCGACTGCGGCGATCCAGACGCGGACGACCCTCCAGCTGACGACGATCCTCCAGCCGATGATCCTCCTGCCGATGATCCTCCTGCCGATGATCCTCCTGCCGATGACCCTCCTGCCGATGACCCAGCCTAGGGCGCACGGCGCTGATGATCAACGCGGAATGTGAATTGAAATCTGGGCAAGCTCGCCATCGGCAAAAGCGACCTCCAGTGGAGTCGATTCTGCAACCCATTGATCACCTTTGAATGCAAATACCACCAGAGTGAATCTCTTTTGCATCCTCGGACCAGGAATAAGTTCCAGTACGGGTTCCGTCTGGTTGTCCTCGAGAAGAAAATTTCGGCCGAGCATGTCCTCGTCGTTGTCAGTCAATTGCAGGTGAACGAGATCGACCTCAAGCGGGACAGCATAGCTCTGGAGGTCGACCTTGACCATGATAGCCGTCTCATCGCCGCAGGCAGTCGACAACAGAGCAAGAAAGGCCAGGAGTCCAGCACGGATCATGGTAGTTGCCACCGATAATCGGGCGGGTCCGACAACTCGCCTCCCGAGTCCACAACGAGTATCGCAATAATGACACCCGCAAGAACGGCTGCCACTCCACCTCCGATCAGCCAATGGGTGGTGCTCCAAGGGGCTGTATCCGACGCCTCCGCCCCGTGGGGCGGTTGAACGTGAGATGGCTGTTCACCTCGTGATCTTTCCTGCTGAGTGGCCCGCAAATTCTCGACAGCCGCCGCAAAGGCTTCGCGGATGCGAGGTGATTCCTCCCAGGAAATCTCAAAATCGGGATGGAGAGCCAACACCTGTTCGAAGCGTCGAGTGGCACGATCCGGCTGGCCGAGCACCGCGAAGACCCGCGCCAGGTAGGCTAGGGCCTCGGTTCGATCGCTGTCCGACAAATTCTCTTCAGCGAGTGCTCGTTTCAGTAGGTTTCGCGCCTTCTGGTAGTCGAGCGCCGAGTAGGCCTGCCGTGCTGCGGTCAATGTCGGGTTGCCAGATCCGGGCGCAGCCGTTGGTTCAGCGGGCGCGGCGGGATCAGTCGCGGGATGGGCGGGGTCAGTCGCGGGATGGGCGGGATCAGTCGCGGGATGGGCGGGATCAGTCGCGGGATCGGGGGGGGCAGTCGCGGGATGGACGGAGTCAGTCGCGGGATGGACGGGGTCTGTCGCGGGATCCGTTGGCGCTGCCACCAGACCCTTTGCTGACTGTAAGGCGTTGCCCGACGCACCGCAAACCAGTGTTCCGACAATGACGGTGAGCGCGAAACCCATGCTGGACACATCATAGTCCTTCGCCCATGACAGCGGCAAGGTGCAGGATCCGAGTGTGTAGGATGCGACCCGGATGGGCCCGCATCAAGGAACGCAGGCGGATAATGCGAAGCTGCAATTGACGTTGCAGTTGAGGGTGCCGCTGCTGAAACCGAGAGTCTCGCACGTTTGCTCGGCAAGATCGGCACCATCGCACTGTTCGTTTGGATTCACCTTGGCCCCGTTGCAGGTTCCCGGTGGTCCTGTGCATGGACTCAAGTCGAACAGCCTGCAGGTCACCGCGCAGGTCACCGGCTCAGTGCCGGTGTAGCCGTGCGCATCGCACGTGGCTTTCCCCGCGAGGTCAGAGCCATCGCAGGCCTCGGTTCCGGAGCGCACGTTGTCGCTGCATACCGCAGGCTCCGATTGATCACCGCCGGGGTTGGGGTCGCCGGGCAAGGGATCGCCGGGCAAGGGGTCGCCAATCTCGCAATATCCCTTGAAGCAGACCGTTCCACTGTCACACTCGGCCTGCGACGAGCACGGACGCCGGCACCGCTGTGCGACACATTGTTCGCCGGCCGGACATTCCGCTCCGCAGGAATCTTCGGAGCAGCGCCACAGCATGGCGGCCATGAGTGTACCAAGAACGTAGGGTGCCACGTGACCTATGAGATTGTCTCGCCGCACTACTCTCTCGTATTGTCCAACAGGTTGTGTTTGCGCAGCAGGCGTTTGAATTGGTTGCGCTCCATACCAGAGTCTCGGGCAGCTTGGCTGATGTTGTTGTCGCAGCTCGCAAGCTTGGCGGCCAGATAGTCGCGTTCAAAGGCATTGATGATGTGGACCTTGGCCTCGCGAAAGGTACCAACCACGCCAATGTTCTTGGCGACCTCCGTGTCGGAGGGCGCCAGGTCATCGGGAAGTGTGCCGAGGGCCTGGACCCGCGCCACCGCGTGTTTGAGCTCACGGACGTTGCCCGGCCAATCGTAACCACTGGTGAACAGCTCGAGGGTCGATGGTGACACGACCCAGTTGCTTTGCCCGAGATCGTCGAGGAAGCGTTGGATCAGATTCGGGATGTCCTCACGTCGTTCTCGCAGCGGGGGAATCTGCAGGGCGACGAGATTCAAGCGAAAGAACAGATCCTGGCGAAACTTGCCGGCATGAACATCGGCTGTCAGGTCGCGGTGGGTTGCAGCAAGAACCCGTACGTCTACCGTTCGGGTTTCGCCCGAACCAACGCGCCGAACGGTGTGCGCTTCCAGCACACGCAGCAGCCGCGGCTGGAGGTCCATGGGGAGCTCACCGATCTCGTCGAGGAACAGGGTGCCGCCGTTCGCACGCTCGAAGACACCGCGGTAATCTCTGTGGGCCCCCGTGAAAGCGCCCCGTTCGTGGCCAAACAGCTCGCTCTCGATCAGGCTCGGTGCCAGTGAGGCGCAGTCACAAATCTCGAACGGCCCGTTCGACCTCTGGGAATGTGCGTGGATCTCCCGTGCGATGTGCTCCTTGCCGACGCCGGTCTCTCCGAGAAGCAACGTGGTGTAGTCGAGCCCTTCGATGCGCTCGAGCATTGCGTACAGGCGTCGCATGGATGGGGCACTGCCTACAATGGAGCCGTATTCCATGCGCGTACTGTAGTCGGTGCCCGCCAGTGGTTGGATCGATGCGAGAAGCAGGCGGGTTCTTCCGAGTCGCAACGCCGCCCCGTGCTGGAGGACTGCTCGTTCCAGGCGCGTTTCTAGGTAAAACGTGCCGTTTTTGCTCCCCAGGTCGATCACCAACAGTCCCTCGGGCACAACTTCGATAGACAGATGGTGTCCCGACACGGTTGTGTCAGAGAGTTGCATGCCGCAATCTGACGATTTACCGATGATGAGACTTCCCTTGCGCAGGCATTCTTCGCGCCCCGCATCATGACCCTCGGTGATGCGAATCACGCAGCCTGGATTGCTGGTTGTCGGTGCCTCTGCGTACACGGAGGCTGTTGGGTCATTCGCCATGTCGACAATGTATTGGAGGAGCGGAAACGCCGCAATGTGTTTGCGCAGACACAGACAGAGTCATCTCAACGAAATCGAATTCTTGACGGTGCCACCCTCCGGGACGATGACCGTGATCTCTCGAGACAGGCTCGCCTCTGGATTTTCCAATCTGAGTTTCACTTCACCGGCGGGCAGCAATACGCCGATGAGGGGGGTGGTACCCAGAAGCTTGTTGCCCATGTAGACGTTGGCCCACGGCCGAGCCTCGAGGGTAAGACGGCCGTGCTTCTTCGTTGCCGTGGGGGTAGGGCTCCTCTTGGATGGGGTTTTTCCGGGTTTTGGCGTCTTCAACGCTCTGGCTGATTTGGCCACCTCGGTTCTGTGTGTCTCCTCGTTGTGAGGAGTCGCGGGTTGAAGATCGCCAGTCGAGAGGGAAGAGATTGATGTTGTTTCGTCCGGAACCACCGGCGGAGTGAGAGCCAGATCATCCGATAGGGAGTCCGTCGTGGCATCAGTTAGGTTTGGCAGTTCCGCGGTGGGTCCCGGCTCGGTCAGCAAGTCTTGCAACAAGACCCACCCGCCGAGCGCCAAAAGGACTGCGCCAAGTAGCGCCAGCACCCGTTTTGACGAGCCGCTCTTCTTTATAGGGGCGAGCTCCTTGGTTGTGCTGTACATCGGGCGGGTGGAGGTGAGCCAGGCGATGGCGGCTTTGTTTGGACCGTCCACCGAGGTTGTGACTTCGATGTCTTGGGTTTCATCGTGCTCCCAGCGGTTTTCCTTGGTGTCGTTCTCTGCCCAGTTGTCCTGCGGCTGGGTTTCGATATCTTGCGCGGGGTACACATCGCCGAACAGTGCCTCGAGATAGGCGGCAACCTCGCTCTTTTTCCACTGCGGCTCGTAGGCTTTGACCTTGACGAGGGCGTCCGCAAATTCGGCGGCTGTGCTGAAGCGAAGATTCTTGTCGCGCTGCAGCGCTCGCATGAGCACGCCGAGCAGGTCGTCGCCAACCGGTTCATTCTTGCGTGTGGGCGGCGGAATGAATCCTGACGTAATGGCATTGATGGTCTCGAACACACCTTCGCGTTTGAAGAGTCGAGAGCCCGACAGCAATTCATGAAGCACCACTCCGAGGGAGAAGATATCGGAGCGGCGGTCGAGCGGATCACCGACGCACTGTTCGGGCGACATGTAGGCCATTTTGCCCTTGACGACTCCCACCACGGTGCGTGCCACTTGAATGGACGATTTGGCCACACCGAAGTCGAGCACCTTGAGTGTGCCCTCGTTCGTGACAAACAGATTGGCTTGGCCGATGTCACGATGGACGAGCTCCAGTCTTTCACCATCATCCGTGGTGCATTCATGTGCGGCGTGGAGGCCACGAGCTGCCTCCACGGCGAAGCGAACCGCAAGGGCTTGAGGCAGCTCCTCACCCACTTTTGTGAGACGGCTGTGGATCGAACGAAGGTCCCAGCCCCGCAGCCATTCCATCACCAAGTAATAGAAACCGTCACAGTAGTCGACCTCGTGGGCCCTGACGACGTTGGGATGGTTGACCAATGTGGAAATACGCGCCTCATCGAGAAACATGTGCACGAGATCGCCACCGATGCTGGCCCGATTTTTTGCGTGAACACATTTGAGAACGACGTCCGGACCGGCCCCATCGGCACGGGCGCGATAGACCTGTCCCATTCCCCCCGTGGCGAGGTGTTCAATGAGTTGGTAACGCCCGAGGCGTGAAGGTGGAGTTACGGCCGACATGTTCTCAAGTACTGTATGATGATTTTGGACGTCACTTCCATCCTGCAGAGCCGTTTGCCGGTGCTTGCCAGTGCTACAGACTTGAACGAACCCGAGTGTACACATTCGTGTTGTTTGCAAACTGTGAGAAAAACGTGTCCGCCTTATCACCAAAGAACAAGCACGGTGATCCATCATCTTTCCCCGTCCTGGCGGTCAGCGTGTCGCCGTGGGGTATCTTTGCCTCACCTGTGGCGTCGATTAGATTGCGGCTTCAGTTGCGCCTCATCTGATAAAGCTCCCAGGCACCATCGCTGAAGCACACATCGAGCAGGGCTTCTTCGAGAGTCGGATCGTCGAGGATTTCTTCAGGAATGAGCGCAAAGAAGTCGTCCACCAAAATCTTGGGGGCCCCGCGGCTGACATCCATGGCTCTGGCGTAATAGAATGCATAGAACATGTGCAGTTGCGCTGCGGGTACCCGCTCCAGTCCCACGCCGTTGTTTTGCATTTCGTTGAGAGGGCACTCGGGATCATTGATGCTGCCTTCTCTTCCAATGATGAAATACTTGCCCGCGTCCGGATCTGTCGGATTGAGGCAACGGATGAGAGTGCTGTAGTCTTCCATACCGTGTTTGGCTGGACCGCGATTGTCGGCGGTTACCAGCGCGGTCATGATGTTTGTCAGGGTATAGTCGTCCAATTCCCCAGAATTATTGAAATGTTCAACCACGTTGTGGAGGAATTTGCCAAATGCAGGACGCAAACGTTCGCAGGTGGAGGGGTCGTCCACGAGGCGATGGGCACGTTGACACAAGACCATGAGGAGATTGTCGATTGTTTCCTCCCCTAAGATCGCCTTTCGGTCTTCTCCGAGTCCAATGACAACAGGGACTTTTTGTTCGAAGAAGATGTTGCCGCTTGTCTGCTCCATGGAGGTCGACCCTTTCTCAATCGCAACGGTTTGGTGATGGCGTTCCATACCCACCTCGAAGAAAGCAAGGTCTGTGCCGATTGGGTGGTGTCAGAAGATCAAACAATTGCAGCCAAG
>Ga0156517_1331_pt2 | contig 10877 bp, 12 predicted proteins | sample RifOxyB3_FD_111912 | JGI IMG/M metagenome (GOLD analysis project Ga0156517, IMG submission 111912) | Deltaproteobacteria bacterium RIFOXYB12_FULL_58_9 | reverse complement strand
AACGCTCTGCCAGCCGTCTCCGAGTCTGCCCCTCAAAGCGGCAGCGAGAGCAATACCGAAGGGGACCGTCATTCCAACGTAACCGAAATAGAGAGTTGGCGGATGCAGAACCATTAGGATGTGATTCTGCAACAGCGGATTGGGACCCGGGCCGTCGGTTGGCACCGGCAGAACGGGGATGAATGGATTTGCGGGTGCCGCAATGAGAAACGCGAAGAAAATCGCCACAGCCAACATCGAGCCAAGAGCGTAGCCCATCAGGTCCCGGTGCTGATTGCGATAGACAAAGGCGAAGGCGCCGATGAACATGCCCAGCACCGCGCCCCAAAAGAGAATGGAGCCCTCGAGAGAAGACCACAGGGAAACCACCGCCACCCAATCGGGAGAGGAGTGGCTGCCGACCTTGGTGACATAGGAAACCGAGAAATCACGAGCAAGCAGCGCGCGCACCATCACCAGGTTGGCGAAGACCATGGCACCAGAAAAGACCCATGCCGCACGGATGGTCCAGGCGAGGGCGAGGCGACTGTGACGGGCACCGGCAACGAAGCCCGTTACGGCACCAAAGGCGGCCGCAGCCAAACCCAAGAGTACCAGTACTCGGCCGAGCTCTTGGTTCACGGTTGCTCCTCAGTTGCGGGCGCAGATTGCGGTGGCGCAACAGTTGCGGGCGCAGATTGCGGTGGCGCAATTCCAACAGGCGGTTGGGCGCCTGGCGCCATCGTCTGCTCCGGCAGCAGCGTTCGGTAAAGCCTGCGTGGATCTTCGTGATCCTTTGGCGGCTGGTATTCGTTGGAGTGTTTGACCATGAGCCGATTGGAGTGGAACACTTGGCCATTGAAAGCACCCTCAACGATGCAGCCAATCCCCTCGCGGAACATCTGCGGTGGCACGCCATTGGAGACAACGGTCACCCGCGAGCCGGTGGAATCCGGCTCGTCCCCGAGTGCGAAACTCAAGACCAAGGTTTCGTCGTCCCACTTCATGGTCCCCTTCTGCACCATGCCGCCGAGCCTGACGGTGCTGCCGAGCGGCTTGCCTTTGGCAATGTGCGCGAGGAGCTCGGATGGCGTCCAGTAGGGGACGATGTTTTCTTCCATGAGTCCAAGTCCCAGGGCGGCGACGACAGCAACCGCCGTCAATACAGCGACCACGGCTATCAGCTTGTTTGTTTGCTTTGCTTGCATTTCGTGTTGTCACTTGTCAGTGGGAGGTAACCGCGAGCGCCGCCAAACCGACAAACCGTAGAGTCCGAGGAGGCTCCAGGCAATTGCGTAGGACGCGATGACATAACCCCACCCCCCAACGATGGTCCCATCCATTATGCTAGCTCCTGTTCCGGGGGCTCGCTGAGCTCCTCATCGATTTTCGCTTTGGCCACCCGGTAGCGCATGCGCAAAAACCAGACAAAGAGCAGAGTGAAGGCCAAAACATTGATTCCTAGAGTTGCACCCATGAAGACATTCATCGAATCGCGGGTTGATTGGTTCTGGTGCAGACCTCCCCACCAACGCACGGCGAACCAAACGATGGGGATCCCCGCCGCCAAGATGATCGCCACCACCGCTGACCAAGCGGCTCGTCGCTCGGGCTCTTCGGTCAAATTCCGCAGGGCGATGTAGCCGGCAAAACCGAAAACTAAGATCGCCATGGCGGTGAGCTTGGGATCGGGTGTCCACCACACTCCCCACGTCCCCTTGCCCCAAATCGCGCCGAGGATGTACGCCACGGTGCCAAACAACACGCCAAGCTCACCGGCGGCCTCTGCGAGGGCATCTGCGGCCCAACTGGTTTTGAAGAGGAAGGTGAAGCTGGCGGCGGCGGCAATCAAGAAGGACAAGAGGGCCACCCAGGCGGCGGGTACGTGCACATAGATAATGCGATAGACGTCGCCCATGTGGCGCTCAGCCGGGGCGATCCACAGGCCCATGATTTCTCCGACGACGATTCCTGCGATCGCGAGAAGCGGCAGGCCGAAGTCGATAGCTCTTTTCATCGTCACTCCTCCACGACTCGGCCAAACAAGAGCAGGCACAAGAGCCAATATGTGGCATTGAAAAAAATGAGCAAGGCGGTCCAACGCCCCAAATCCCCCATGGGATCACCGGCAAACAAAAGCTTGGTAGCCTTGACCGCACCGATAATGGCCGGAATCAGCACGGGGAAGAGCAACAACGGTAAGAGCACGTCGCGGGCGCGAACCTGACTGGCAATGGCTGCGTAGAGGGTGCCTGGTGCACTGATTGCAGCCGCTCCCAAGAATAGGATTGCTACACCATGCATGAGGCTGCCCTGCACCTCGACGCCGCACATGGCTACGGTCACCGGCACCAAGATGACGGCCAAGAGAAACAGGAACAAGGTGTTGGCTATGGCCTTCCCCAAAAACATCGCCTTGGGGTCTACGGGGAGCAGTCGCAGACCTTCGAGGGCGGCATTCTCCGCCTCCATGCGAAAGGACTCTCCCAGCGACAAGACACTCGAGAGCAGCACCGCGAGCCACAAATATCCCGCCGCACTCTGTGCCATGATGTGGGTGTCAGGACCGACGGCGAACAAAAAGAGCAGCAGGGTGAGGAACGCGAAGAATATGGTGGCGTTGACTCTAGCCCGGCTGCGCCATTCGAGCAGCAGATCTTTGTTGATAACTGCTCGTACTCCGGCAACCAGAGAAGCGGGTCGTCGCTCTGCGAAAGATGATGTCAATGCCAACCCCCACGCGCTTCGAGCTCTTGCGCTATCCGTGTGGCTTCTCCGGGCTCACCCAATGGCTCAACCGCACGGAGTACTCGGCCAGACTTGAGGTGCAGATGATGATCGCAGAGAGCCTCGCCGCGCTCGACATCGTGCGTCGACATGACCAAGGTGACCTGTTTCTGTTGCACTTCGCGGATGATCTCCTCCACAAGTGCGACACCGGGAGGGTCGAGCTGGCCAAAAGGTTCATCGAGGAGAACGAGCTCAGGCTCAACCAACAGCATTCGCCCCATGCACAGGCGCCTGCGCATGCCTGCAGAGAATCCTCGTACGGCACTCGCTCGCCGCGGAGCGAGTCCGACACGCTCGAGAATGTCACCCATTCGTCGCATATCCACCCAAGGCAAAAAGTGCCCGACCAAGCTCAAGTTCTCCTCGGCCGAGAGGTCGTCATAGAGGTGGCTGTCATGGGTGACCAGGGCCAGGCGCGGACGAATAAGGTCATTGTCAACGCCGGACAACTTGTCGAAGATGCGCACTTCACCGCGCGTAGATTTCAGGGAAGTGGCGAGCATTCGAAGCAGGGTGGTCTTGCCAGCGCCATTGCCGCCAGTTAGCAAGACTGAGCTCTTTTCAGGGATCGCGAAAGTGAGCTGAACCAAAGCCCAGCGCCGGCCGTACCGTTTTGAGACGTTGTTGAGTTGGACAACCATCGATGATGAGGGCAGCGTCAAATGCCAATCCCAATGACCAGAAAATGGTAACTCTTGGGCTGGGCCGCAATCGCAATATCTGTGGCTCTTGTCAATGGACCCAGTCACTTTCGAGATCGTGGTTGCTTTGTGCTAAATTTCCTCAGCAGAAGGAGAAACACATGGCCGGTGGATTCGCCAAGGATGGTGCCGTTCAAGATCAGATCGATGCCAGCATCGATGACGCGGTTGGTCAAATCCGTCGGCGCATGCCGAAAGGGCGCGTCAGTCTTGCGACGTGCCACGAGTGTGGCGAACCGATACCCGAGGCTCGACGCCGGGCGGTCCCTGGAGTCCAAATGTGCGTCGAATGCCAAGCCATCGTTGACGGGAAACAGACCATCCAGGTTGGCTACAACCGACGTGGCAGCAAGGGCAGCCAACTGCGCTGATGTGAGCCCACGAGCACCGATGGTGTGCTTCCAGATCTTGCCGCACCGCCTTCAACCTGCGGTTGAAATCAGCTATGGGCCATCCATGGGCACCCCGATGCGCACCCAAACGATTCCCTTTGCCCGCGGCCCAAAATTCGTCACCCGCATGGTGGTGGTCACTCTGTTCTTGGTGCTCGGCGCCACCCTGGCGAGCGGTGCGGCGGCCTACGTGGTCGCCATTCGTACGGTAGAGGATGAGATCGAGTTCGCCGGCCAGTCGCTCGCTCACGGGTTGTCCGGCTCGATCGTGACCATCATCAGCAAGCCAGGCGCCGAAGGCGAGCTGCAGGTCATCCTCAATCAGAGCCTGAGGGTGGACAAAGAAGCGCGAATCGCCGACGCGTTGATCGTCGCCAAGGACATGACCGTGGTTGCCGCCAAAGACCCGTCGCAGGTCGGGCAGCGGTATTCACGCTTTTCCGGCCTTGCGCAACTGACGTCGATGCAAACCGTGCACATCCGCGGCTCGGGCACCCGCATCACCGCGCCGGTGCAGTGGGGACAAAAGGACAAGCGTACGCTCGGTTATGTGGTCATCACCTTGAGCGAGCATGCGTTCGCGCAAGCGCGCCGCGGCGTTCTCATTTCGTTCTCCATTCTTTTCTTTGTTGCTTCGCTTGCTACAGTGTTCTTGACTCGACGTGTCCTGCAACGCTTGCTCAAGCCCGTGGTCGATCTCGGCAATGCGGCTCGAGCCTTGGCCGCCGGTGACTCCGACTTTCCGCTCGAGCCTAAGAGCAGCGATGAGATCGGCGTTGCCACGCAGAGCTTTCTCAAGATGCGCTCGGCGCAGCGAGTCTTCGTCCGCTTCAGCAATCCGGCTTTGGTCAAAGAGATCCTCGAAGGGCGTGCTCCAGACCGCCCTGTCGAGGTCAAGCTCTCTGTCGGCTTCGGTGACGGTGTGCGTTTTACCGACTGGTCGAACGCTCACACAGCGAACGAGATTGGCAGCCTGTTGAGCGACTATTTCACCCTTTTCGGCCAATTGGTGGCAAAGCACGGGGGCATCATCGAGAAGTTCATGGGTGACGCGGTGATGTGCTATTTCGGCCTCCATGGTGACGCGAGCACCCATGCGTCGCTCTCTTCTTTGCGCACCCACGTGGCTGCCCAACATCTCTTGGCGCTCGCCAACACTGCGTTTGCCCGTTACCACAGCCGTCGAATCCTGATGTTTCGTTTCGCCGTGGCGACCGGCCGCTGCGTCGTCGGCCCCATGGGTGCACGCGGCGTCAAGCTCGATTACACGATCATCGGCGAGACAGTGAATCTCGCTTCACGCCTAGAGGGATTGGCGGCACCCGGGGGCCTGGCGATCGACCGTTTCACCTATCTGAATGTGGAAGGCGCGAACCGCCTGCTGTGCGAGGGCCCCGCCCAGCAAAAGGTTAAGGGCTTTGTCGATCCGGTTCACATCTATCGCGTGATCGGCTATCGCGACAAGGCCGAGACGGATCTCTTGTGCCAGACACTGTTGGATCTGCTGCAAACGGAAGAAGCCCGTGACGTGTTGCGCTTGACCAAGAACCAATTCGCTGAGCTGTTTGCCGAAGCCGAGCAGCGTCTTATGTCGCAGGACGTCCGCTTGCCGACGTCCGCCGACGCAGCGGCCTTGGCAACGTAGCTCCCGGTCAGGCTGAAGTCGAGAATTCGGCTCGAGGCCTTGCCACTCTGCCAATCATTTGGGAATTGTTGCCTTCATCCACCAAGGATGCGCTGCAAGGTTTCGATTCTTTCTTTGACGTGATCAGCAATCGGCCCATCAGGAGAAAGGTTCTGCGCGCGTCTGTATTCACTCAGGCTGCGCTCATCCATCAAGACAAACAAACGGTCGGCTTCTTTGACAATGTCGGCGGTAAGACGCTTGCGGTCGGGAGTCCACACGCGTCGCAGTTTGACGATCTTGCTTCGTTCGCGTCCGGAAGATTCGTGGTAGAGTACCTCGAGCTCCGCGAGGGCCTCATAGAGGTTCTTCTTCTCGTATTGGTTGACGATGTTTCTGAGCCGCTCGGCAATTGTTTGGCGCTCCGCGATCGGCCCACCGCCATTGCGAAGAGCATCTTGGGTTGTCGCCGTGGCGGAGGCGGCGGCGGCTGCAAGAGCATCGTCTGTTTTGCTCGCACCCCCACTCGCGTTTGCGGCAGCCGCCTTTGACTGGTGAAACGGCACCGGTTGCACGTCGGCCGGTGTCTGAGCGACCACCCGCCATGCTTCCTTCGCCCGCTTCTGTTGACCCGCCGGACCCTCGAGCTGTGAGAGGATAGCACGCATGCGCCGTGCCGTCCGGTCGTCGGGCCCAAGATCAAGAACGGCGTGCGCTTTGTTGATGGCCGTTGCCGATTTCTTCGCCTCGAGTGCGGCGACCATCTCGTTGACCAAATTTTTAATCTTCTGCTTGCGGGCTTCCTCTTGTTGTTGCGCCATATGGTCGATGATTCCAAATAGGATCAACTCATCGTCGGTGTGCCGGGGCGTCGCGCGACCTGACGTCTCGACTGCTTCGGCAAGCTGAGTGGCAATGCGTGCGTGTTCGAATTGCCCATGTCGGCGAAACTTCTCTACCAGCTCCGCGGCCAACGTCTGCGGTCGGTTGTCCTTTTTGCCGATGGCGATGGTGAGCACGCGCACCCGTTCGAAGGTCAAACGGATGTCTGTCCACACCTCCGGGTCATACGTCCCTGTTTCCAACATGGCGGAAAGTTTGGCAAGCTGATCATCGAGTTCCTTTTGCAATAAATCCCGTGTCTTCTCAATTCGCTCGACGCCGATGACAAAATCTGGCCTCGTCGGATGGTCCTCCGGCATGATTTTCAAAGCCAGCTCAAGGCTGCGAATGGCCTCGTCGTACTGGTTGAATTGAATCTGACGACTGTGGCGTATGCGGTCGTTGGCACGTCGCCCGAGATAGAGCGCAGCTCCTGCGAGCGCCTCCTCTATTTGCTGAGCCCTCTCGTTGCAAGCCTTCACCTGTTCACCCGACAAGGACGAACAGGTCTGTCGATTGTAGTGCTTGCGGGCCACCAAAAAGTCGCCGCCAAGGTAGGCGGCCTCCGGATCACCACCCCAGCAGGCCATCCCCATCATGCACAGGCCCAATGTCATCAAACGGACAGGCAATATCGGGCAGCAGGTTACTTTGCAAAGACGTCGCATGTGCGCAGCATATTCGGGTCACGTGCAGGATTCCACCGGCAGAATCGCTATCCGGCTTGCCCTCGTCGAAAGCGCCAATATACGCATCAACGGACAGGCTGATTTCAACCTTCGAGGTCGGGCTGCCGCACAATGGTTCTGCCCCTGACATCGGCGTTTACGAGAGCAACTATTAGGTCTCTGCTGCACGTGCCCCAAAACTCATCGCCTCTGCTGAGCAGTGCGGCTTCCCCTATTGCGATGGCCTCTTGACCCGCCGCCTGTGTGGGCGCAGCTTGCGAATGTTTGACTGACGGCGTGGTGCCGTTCACTAAAATGCCTGGCGTGGCTGAAGAATTTAAGCATGTGGCAGATGCGTGTTGTTTATGCCGTCCTCACGGTAACCCCGTTGTTGGCCTGCGCAGAGGCTGGCTCGACCCTCGTCGGTCTCCCCGGGCCATTACCCGAATCCCCCGCAAACCTGGTAGCAGCACCACTGCCCGAGCCATTTGTCTCGAAACGAGAAACGTTGCCGCTGCCGTCTGAGCTGCTTGATGCCCGACAACCGCTTACACTCGCGCAGATCATCGATTTGGGGTTGCGTCAAAGTCCCGAAACTCGCGCCACGTGGCACGCAGCCCGCGCCGCCGCCGCCAAGGTGGGCAGCGCACGTGCTCCCTATTGGCCGACCCTCGACGCCAGCGCCAACCTTGCGCGATCAAGCACGTCGGCGCTGGGGGGGCGCTTCGTCGTTGAGCAGACCACCTATGGCCCAAGCCTGAGTCTCAGCTACCTGTTGCTCGACTTCGGCGGCCGTGGCGCAGGATTGGACCAGGCGCGCGCCGCGCTGACTGTTGCGAATTGGAGTCATAACGCTGCGGTACAGCAAGTGATTCTCGGCGTGCAACAGAGCTACTACGATTATGCCGATGCCCTTGCGCGCCACGAAGCGGCAACGGCGAGTTTGCACGAGGCCGAGACGAGCCTCACATCTGCAATGGAGCGTCTCGACGAAGGAGTTGCAACGCAGCTCGAAGTGCTTCAAGCGCGCACTGCGCTGTCGCAAGCGCGGCTCGTGCAGCAGCAGCTCAGTGGTCGTATCAACAGCCTCAAGGGCGCGCTCGCCGTGAATCTCGGCCTGCCGGCAAATACTCCGATGGCTGTGGAGGGGCTGCCGACGGAGGTACCCGTCGTTGCAGTCAACTACAGCGTGGCGGCCCTCATCGATCAGGCCTTGACCGAACGACCCGATCTCGTTGCGGCGCGTGCCAATGTGAACACTGCACGCGCACGCGTGACCATCACCCGCGCTAGCGGCCTTCCTGCCTTGTCGTTGGTCGGCCAGGCCGGACGTGGCTACTACGAGCCGCATCCCTATGCCCGCTATGGTGACAGCTGGTCTGCTGGTCTCGTGTTGCGCATACCGCTCTTTTCCGGCTTGTCAACGCCGTACGATGTATCTCAGGCCGAGAGTCTAGCCGCGGTTGCCGAGGCCCACGTCGACCGACTGGCGCAAAGAGTGGCCCTGGAGGTGTGGCAGAGCTACTATGACGTCAAAACAGCGGGCGAGGCGGTTACCACCGCAGGCGATTTGGTGGCAAGTGCAAGCCAGGCCGAGCGCGTTGCTGCCGGTCGCTACCAAGAGGGAGTCGGCGATTTTCTCGACCTTCTGACTGCGCAGTCCATCTTGGCCTCAGCGCGTGCGACGGAAATCGCGGCACGTTCAGACTGGTTCGTATCTGTTGCCCGATTGGCTCACGCCATGGGCGCCGCCTCCCTCGACCATTTTTGGAGCCCACCTGATGCCACTCCTCGATGACCCTCATTGCATATTTGCAGTTATCGTGCTCGGTGCGCTTGTGCCGCTAAACGGCTGTGCCGATCCCAATGTTACAAAACGCGACAACGAAGCGGTGCCCGTCACCGTTACAGAGGTCAAATCAAAGTCGGTGCCACTCATCGTCCGCGCCATCGGTACGGTCAACGCAAAAGAGGCTGTTGCCGTACGCGCGCAGGTGGGTGGCGTGTTGACCGCCATCCATTTCGTGGAGGGGACTGAGGTCAAAGCCAACGACTTGCTCTTCACCCTCGACGCGCGGCCATTCCGTGTGGCGTTGCATGCCGCCCAAGCTGGGCTCGCGCGTAATCGCGCGCTTCTTGCCAAAGCGGAGGAGGACAGTCGCCGCTACGCACGACTGGTGAAGAGCGGTTTTGTCACCCAAGAACAGGCGGATCAGACGCGCACCAACGCAGCGTCGCTTGCCGCAGCAGTGCAAGCTGACACGGCAGCCGTGGAAGCGGCCAGACTCCAACTCGACTACTGCACCATCCGCGCTCCGATTCACGGGCGAGTGGGGCAAACCGCGGTCGACGTTGGCAACCTCATCAAGGCCAACGACGCGCAACCGCTGGTGATGTTGCTGCAGACCGACCCCATTGAGGTCATCTTTTCAATACCCGAGCGGGTGTTGCCGGCGTTACGCGCCGTTTTTGGGGGCCAGCCGTTGGTTGCCATTGCCACCCCCCCAGGGGAGTCGGCCGCGTCGCTTGGCGGCGCGGTTGTTTTCGTCGACAACGCCGTGGATCCGGGGACGGGCACGCTCCTGCTCAAAGCGGAGTTTGCCAACGACGAAGGCAGATTATGGCCGGGCCAGTTCGTCGAGGTGGCGCTCACCTTGCGCGTCGACACAGACGCCATCGTGGTGCCGACGGAGGCCGTGCAGAACGGTCGAGAAGGCTCCTTTGTTTTTGCCGTGAAATCCGACGAAACGGTCGATCTGCGCCCCATCGTGGTGGCTCGCGAGGCGGGCGACGAAAGTGTTATCGCATCAGGTCTGACAAAGGGCGAAATCGTGGTGCGGGATGGGCAGCTCCGACTCTTCCCTGGTGCCAAGGTCCTGCGCAAAGACGTCACTGAGACAACCGCGCCATGACGTTTACCGAAGTATTCATCCGCCGGCCGGTGGCAACCACGCTGGTCACCGCTGGGCTTCTGGTGTTTGGATCCATGGCCTATCGCTTGTTGCCGGTGAGCGACCTTCCAAACGTCGACTTCCCAACCATCCAGGTTTCAGCCGGTCTGCCCGGGGCGAGTCCCGAAACCATGGCCGCATCGGTGGCCACACCGCTCGAAAAAGAATTCACCACCATCGCCGGCCTTGACGCAATGAGCTCAACGAGTTCACAGGGATATACTCAGGTAACCTTGCAGTTCAATCTCGAGCGTGATCTCGACGCCGCGGCGCAGGATGTGCAGGCGGCGATTGCCCGCGCCACACGTCACCTGCCCGCCGACATGCCGACACCGCCGTCGTATAGCAAAGTGAACCCAGCCGCCTCTCCGATTCTCTTTATCGCACTGACCTCTCCAACGCTGCAGTTGTACGAACTCAACGAGTACGGCGAGACCATGATCGCGCAGCGCATCTCGACCATCTCGGGGGTGGCGCAGGTGTTGGTCTACGGCTCTCAAAAATATGCGGTTCGTATTCAAATGGACCCAACGCTCCTCGCCGCGCGGGGTATCGGCATGGATGAAGTCGCGGCTGCTGTGCGTCAGGCCAACGTCAACCTGCCAACGGGCGGTCTCAAGGGTACGCAGAGATCATTCACTATCGAAGCCAGCGGCAATCTCGACAACGCGGCTGACTATCGATCCGTGATCGTCAGCTACAGAAACGGCCGTCCCGTGCGCCTCGAAGAACTCGGCAGTGTTGTCGATAGCGTTGAAAACGACCAAACCGCCGCTTGGTTTGTGGATCAACGTGGGTTGATCTTGGCTGTGCAGCGCCAGCCAGGAACCAATACGGTGGAAGTCGCACGAGCTGTCAAGGAACTGCTGCCGACAATTCGCGCTCAACTG
>Ga0156517_1273_pt3 | contig 10894 bp, 6 predicted proteins | sample RifOxyB3_FD_111912 | JGI IMG/M metagenome (GOLD analysis project Ga0156517, IMG submission 111912) | Deltaproteobacteria bacterium RIFOXYB12_FULL_58_9 | reverse complement strand
AACTGGTACTGGTAAACGAGTCCTCGTCCGGATCGTAGCTCGCAGGACCGAGATTACTCACGGCGAGCACACACCACCAACTATTCGACACCGGAATCGATGCGTTGGCGTTGGTGCCACTCATCGTTAGTGGGATCACCTGTGCCGGTCCGACACCGCCGCAAATGACCTGCAAACCCCAACGCGTCGGGCCGCCAACGAAACCGACCGCCAAAGTACCCGTGATTGACGGATTGAGGTCAACGCGAATGTAGCTCGAACCATGATCGTAGGGTGGGTTCGTTACAGTGGCAGCAACGGGCAAGTCCGCCAAACTGTAGACCTGATCGTCGGGCGCTTCACAGTAGTCGTCACAAATGGCCGACCAATCGCCGCCCTCACTGAAATGCGAGCCATCGTCACGATTGCCGGTAACGTAGCGCCACTCGGTGAGAAGCAACTGTACGCCATCCAATCCCGTGCCTCCGTATGCCCGAGCCACTTCGTCGATTGCGTCGAAATAATCGGGTTCGTTGTTCTCCCAATCGACTTGCTCAGACGCTTGCCAGATCTGTCGCACCGCCACCCCGTCACCATGGCCCAAAGCTTCATCGAAGGTCAAAGGCAAGAGCATGGCACCATACTGATAGCCGTTGCCACTCTCCCAGTAATCGAGGGGATAATGCGGATACATCTGAAAATGCGGCAAGAAGTAGACGTAGTCGTTAACACTTTCATAGGTGAGATCCATGATGTAGGTGGCGGTGTTTTCCCAAAACGAGATCCACTCTGCGCAATCGTGGGCGGCTTGGAGAACGTGGTTGATCTCGTGGGCCACGGTAGACATCAAGTCGCCACCATCGGGGATCTCTTCGCTGATCATCACCCAGGTGGTGCAGTCGGTACGCGGGGTATCGGGCCATTCCGCCTCTGGCGCTGTGAAACCACCAGCCCCCTCTGCATTTCCCACATAGATGTCAAACGCGACGCTGCCGCCTTCGCCAAAGTCACCCAACGGCGGCCTGAAACCCATGTTGCCAATTTGTATGGCGAGGGATTCCTCTGTGTACTGAAGTATGGCCGCTGCCCTGGACTGCAGCGACGCAGCGGTGAAGTGAGATCGGACAGCGTATGTTGTTGAATCAAAATAGCCAGCACTCACTGGCCGGCCCGTCTCGTCGGGCCCTCCCCAGACAAGGCCCCCTCGCATTCGCAGTTGATGTGCACGCAGAAAATGCTCCGTGGCGCATCCAACCTGGGTGGCGGGCAAGGTACGCAGCTCGCCAGGCAAGAGTTCTGGACGTTGATAGGCGAGCACTTGGTAGGTCGCGGCTGTTGCTTCGCTGATCTCTCCTCGCTGCAGCATCCCTTGAACCGCTTGGGAACGACTCAGGACCGCAGCGTCCACTTGTAGGGAAGTCAGCAACACGAACAGGCAAAGGACCACGGACTCTCTTGCACACATGAAACGCTCCACGAATGGCGATGGCGGAGGATTGGCAGATGGCACGGTCAGAATCTTCTTCGCTGCCCAATGCTTCTAACCATGATCCAGCCGGCAAGCAGAACCCATGCTAGACCGGTTTTTGTCTGACCGGAGCGTGTCCACAAGGAGCACGCGCAGCCGCCTATCATTGAATCTTGATCATCACCGTGAGGATTTTGATCATCACCGGGAGGATTTTGATCATCACCGTCATCAACACCTCGGCAAACACCTTGAACACAGGCAGAAGCTGACGTCTGGGGATCTCCGTCATCGCAGCTTCTCCCTTCATTGAAGAATTGACTCTGGCACACACCTGCCTCGCAGTAACCATTGTTGCACTCGTCATCTAGGTGTGAGCAATCCATAGGGGTTCCGTCACACTCCCCAAGTGTACAGGTGTCCCGCTCAGTGCAGGGATCGTTGTCGTCGCAGAATGTATAGGCTCCTCCGCGTAATCTGTCCCGTTGATAGAACGCCCAATCGCAACAACCGGATATCCATCGCGTGTTGAAATCATTCCAAAAATAGACAGCATCATAACCTGTGCCGATCACATCGACAAACCCATCCCCATCAAAGTCACCGACAACAGCGTCCCTGAGATGGACCCCCGCGGTTTGTTTGGGAAAGCCATTCACCTCAGTGCCATCGTGGTGCCAAGCCAAAATCAGACCTTCGTAGGTTGCCAGAACAATCTCTCGATCACCGTCGTTGTCAAGATCTGTAATCACCGCGTTCCTCCCAGGCCAGTCACCACCGGGGAGAATTTTGGGCCACAAGGTGGAAGTCACTTCACCGCTCTTATCGAGAACAAGTACACCGTTTCCCATAGAGTGGACAACCTCCAGGTCGCCATTGTTGTCAAGATCGCCGAGAGCGGTATCGAAGGCATCGTAACCGCTCCAAGGCGCGACACCTTCTCCGTGGGCATCTCTGCGTTCTCCATGTGCCAAAATGTCGATTGTACCATCCCTGTCAATGTCTCCAGCAGTGACATTCCAGTTCCAATAATTTGTCTCAAACGGAAATCCCGGAACAGGCGTGCCGTCGTGCCGATACGCGAGGACAGCACCTGGAGCATTAATATCAACCCAGTCTCTTACGCCCAGTAGGATCTCTAGCGTGCCGTTGTTGTCAAGATCAACCAAGACGGGATTGGACATGGCCGACCATTGCTCACCATAGTCAAGCGGCCAACCCGTTACGAGGCTACCGTCGGCGTGAAATGCATGGAGCTCATGAAAGTGTACTTCGGTCTCATTGTTCAACCAGTAGGCATTTGCCGTGCAAACAATGACTTCGAGGTCCCCTGAGCTATCCATGTCACCCACAGCCAACTGCCCATTCAATACACCTTGAACCTTGACCGGCCATCCAGGTACTGAGGAACCGTCCAATTCAATGGCAAATACCTGATACTGTGGAATGTCCGCTAACCCTCCGGATGCCTCGGAATACTCGGAAACAAGGATCTCCCCCTGGCCGTCTGAATCAATGTCTGCGATGGCGGGTGCACCTAAACCATAATCGGTAAGCTGTTGTTTCAACAAGTAGGTTCCGTCCGCATGAATGATGTTCAGTGCCCCGCCGCCCGAAATTGAGGTAGTCAGCACCAACTCTTGTGTGCCATCCCCATCTAGGTCAGCCACCACTGGGGCGTATGTCCAATGGACATCCTCCCCCATGTTGACCAGTAATCCTGGCACATTGATCCACACAGGACCGACAAAATCCAAAAAGTGATCGCCTGTCGTATTGCTAATACCCACCCGTACGAAGAATCTTCCCGACAACCCCGAAACATCCCATTCCCCAAGAACTCCGTTGACAAGGGGTGAGCCGCTGTTGATTTGTTGCCATGGGCCAGACTCGTCCACAGCGAACTCGAGAAGGTAATTTCCGCATGTGCTTCCATAGGCGCTGCCATGGATGCTCAACGAGGCTCCATCCACTACATCGTTGGCTATGGGGGATGAGATTTTGGCGCGACAAGGGGAGGATATTTGCAAAGCTTGGTAAGCGTCTATACGGCCGTGTCCAAATACACTGTCAAACCCAACAGCGCCGAGGTCAACAGCAGAGGTTCTGAGCACCTGCCGGACATCTTCATTGGAAAAGCTGGGCCGGTATGCAAGAATCAATGCGGCCACTCCAGACACGTGTGGCGCAGCCATGGAGGTACCGGAAAGATACTGATAGGCGTCTGTTGCCATGGTGGAATAGATGTTTTCACCTGGAGCCGCAACATCAAGGGTCGTTCCATAGTTGGATGTTGGCGCTTTCCCATCACTCGAGTCTGTGGAACCTACTGAGATGGTTTCCGACATGGAAGCGTAGTCGCTGACAGAGTTAAGCGGTTTGTTGTCATTACCTGCGGCAAAGACGATGGTGCTGCCCAGGCCATATGCTGTCTGTATGGCTGACGTGATGACGTCATCAAAGCCACCGCCCCAAGAGTTATTGATCACGTGGGCACCATTGAGGGCGGCATAGAGCAAGCCCTCTGCGCAACTGCTTTCAGTGCCACTACCGGAGGCGTCGATCGCCTTAACAGCCATAATTTTGGCGTTGGGGGCAACTCCACTGATCCCGGTATTGTTGTTGTCTATCGCCGCAATGGTCCCTGCAACGTGGGTGCCGTGGTTTGGGGCAGCGCTGTCGTCGTCCATGGGATTGTTGTCACTGTTGAAACAATCCCATCCACGGACGTCGTCCACATAGCCATTCCCATCGTTGTCAATGCCGTCGTCGACAATCTCAGCGTTATTGCTCCAGATGTTCGCAGCTAGGTCATTGTGATTGTAGTCAATTCCCGTATCAACCACAGCGACCACGATGCCATCGCCCCTGGTTACATCCCACGCCTGCTCCATGTTGATCTTGACCATATCCCATTGTTGAGAAAAGCTTGGATCGTTGGGGGTGAATGTTGTCCAAACCCGATGGTCCGGATGCACGTAATCCACCATGGGATGGCCGCGATATTCTCGCACGGCATCCACTATCGATTTTCCAGCGCCTATCTCGACCACATAGGTCTGCAAGAAATCATCCAGTGTATGTTTCTTGTTTGTCGTAGTATGCGGGACTTTCTCGAGCTTGTCTTTGACCTGGCCCAGCCGAGCTTTGTCCGCACCATTGAAAAACACTCTTCGAATTGTCTTGATGCCATATTTTGCATGTACTGCGGCCAAAGACGCCACCAAATTGGTTGAAGAGCCTTGGACTTTTCCATGGTCGAGTTCCGCTAGATGACCCGTAAAGACCTCGGTACCTTGGGTCTTCAGCTTCACGACCAAACGTGTTACGGGGTCGGAGACACGGACACGGCAGTCACCCCTTGCAGTGTTACTTGAACAGACCACTTGAAAATTTGAAGACGGCCCATTCGCAGTAACTCCCGCTGTCTCGTTGTCCACAAGTACACAGGCCTGACTCACAACCAGGGCACACAACCCACGAATTATACCAATCCCAGAAGCCACGATGCCCTCCTGTTTGAGCTTATGAATTCATCGGAGTTCTCCCCATAAACACCATAACTCACAAGCAACAATCGAATCACAATAGCACATTTTGAATTCAAGGCATGCGACAGGAAATCCGGCCAAAGTTTGTGAGGGGTGTGATCGGCAATTTTGTCGTCGTGATGTTCTACTCTGCAAGGAGAAAAAGGGCAGAGTCAGTCATCGGGTTGTTGGCTCATCTCTGGCCACTGTGATATCCATCGCCAAAGTCATGCAAACCTTGAAGACTCTCACATTCCTCGCAGCATTGTTGCTTTGCTTGCCAGCGGCAGCAGCACAACAACCAACGGCCGTCCCCGAAGGAGAGCCAATTGCGCCAGAACCGGTTGGCAATGCACCGGTACAACCCATCAAACCAATCAAGACGCCTGACGTTTCAGGCCTGTGGACGGTCGGCAGATGTGTTTCAGGCCTGTGGACGGTCGGCAGATGTGTACCATTGCGCATCGGTATGCAAGCGCACTTGCGCTATCTCGTCGACGACACCGAGCCGTATCACCAGCTGGTCGTGAAACGCGCTCGCCTGGCTGTTGACCTCTACCCTACGCCCTGGCTTCGCGCCCAGGTCGATGTCGACGTCTCGGAGCTCTCCGTCCTCAAAGATGCCTGGGTCGAAGTCGAACCCTCAGCATGGCTGAAACTCCGAGCCGGGCAACTCAAGAAGCCATTCAGTCGCGTGGAGGCCACCTCATCGCGGCAGCTACCTCTGTGTGAACGGGGCATCGTCAATCATCACATCATTGACGACAACAATCTCGAGTTCGGTGGCCGTGATCTCGGAATCGTCGCCAACGGGCGATTCGGCGACCTTCGAATTTCCGGCGGCGTATTCAATGGCAATGGGCTGTTCCAAGAAAACGACAGCGGTAAAGATTTCGTTGTTCGCCCGACCTATGAGTTTGGCAAGTTTCTCGAGGTTGGTGCCTCCGGCACTGTAAAGATGCGCAGTGACGAAGCCGACCCGGCCTATTCGGCCGGGGGTTTCGACGCACGAGTGCGCCTCGGACCGATGGAGGCGGTGCTCGAGGGGCTGTGGGCACAGGACGGGCGCGATCGCTCCGATGTCCTTGGCGTCATTGGCTACGTGCAACTCAGATACCGGGTGAGCGACGCTGTTCGATTGCGACCGATAGTCAAAGCAGAGTTTCTGAATGAGGGGCTCGGGAAAGAAGACAATGTCGCAATGGCCTACATGGCGGGAGTCAATCTTCACATTGCCAAGGTCTTGCGCATCATGCTGCAAGTGGAACAGGTTGTCGCGCAATCGCAATGCCGTACTCCCAACGAGCGCCGTGGCATGCTGCAACTCGCCTTTGACCACCGAATGGACATTCACACCGATTGATCCGGCCGTGACTCGTTCCGCCGCCACGAAGTTGATGACCGCACACAGCGAAGTGTATCGCCGTGTCTACAGCTTCGAGATTGTATGCACGATATGGTATGGTCGAAGGAAGTGGCACAGAGATTGCTTCGACAGATCGGTGGAGAACTCATAACTCAAGGTTGAGAATGCAATGAAGAAATCAGCAAAGATCATCATCGTCATGATCGTTGGCACCATGCCTTTGACAGCCTGCGGCGATGATCCCAAGCAGGCGGATTATTTACCGATGGCCGTTGGCAATCGCTGGGTCTACGAGCAGGTGCTCCTGCCAGGCGGCGGCGATGATGGCCTCATCACAAAGGAGCTCACCGGCACCGAGGCTTACGCCGGGGATGAAACGTTTATAATGATGACCACGCAAACCAATGGTGAATGGAACAAACGCTCCAACTGGGGAGTTGATGGAGCAGCGGTCACACGTTTGCGTCAGACAGTGTTGGATGGGGACACCGTGCTGTGGACCAACGAATACCAACCGGGATTTTTGCGCATGGATAGCTCCAAGGTCGGCGACAACGCGAGCTTCAAAGAGTCGCATTTGCGCGTCCGTCGTGACGCGGGCGGCGTCGAGTTGGATCGAGACAACAAGGAATACTCGTGGACCGTGGAAACCACCGATGAGGAGGTCGCCGTCTCGGCGGGAAAATTCAGCTGCACGCGCATCCGTCGGGTGGATGAGAAAGGTGCGTGGAAATTGTTCTGGTACGCCGAGGGCATCGGCAAGGTGAGGGAGCGTGGGGATACCAGCGAAGAACGTCTGGCCGAATACACCCTCAAGTGATGTGGCTGCGTTGCCACAAACCGCACCAAAGCATACCCTTCGGCGATGAATCGCGCGGTGACAACATGCAGCTTCGTCACTTTCGTCCTAGCCTGCCAGGATCGGGTCCCAGAACGCATTGCCCCGCCGCCGTCCCAGGTAAAACCGTTCAACCAGCCAGGTCAAGAACGGGAGGATGGTTGGTGGAACCGAGGTGACGCTGCGTGCCCGCCTGGCGGGAAGCTCATGGGCGACACCCCAGAACGCGCCAACGCCGCTAACACCTCGGTGTACGGGTCATCGGTGATCCTCAAGGCCTGGTGTACCAACGATCTAGGCATCAAACACGGTCCTTGGATCGATTGGTATGCGGACGGGACCAAGCACAAAGAGGGCAATCGTTTCCGCGACCAACTCGAGGGTGCCTATTTTGAATGGTACCCAGGCGGTCAACCGAAGACGGCTGGTGCGTTCAACCAAGGTCGTCAACACGGTCGTTGGATCACCTGGTTCGAAAACGGCAACAAAGAAAGCGACGGCGAGTACAAAGACGCCGTTTTGGTTGGCACCCACACCTCTTGGCGCGCCGATGGCAGCCGCGAGGCCGAGCAGACTTATCGACTCGGAGTTTTGGACGGCCCGTGGCGCCGTTGGCATGCCGACGGCAAGATTGAAGCAGAGGGTCGCTACGTCGACGGCAAGGAACAAGGCACCTGGAGTGTCTGGTACGCGAGTGGCCAGCTGGCGATTCGCAGCACCTATGAGCAGGGGAAAAGGCACGGCGCTTGGACGGAATGGTATCCCAACGGCAAGATCAAGACCGATGGCACTCACCACGATGGCGCAAAGCATGAAAAATGGACCACCTGGAGCCAAGATGGCAGCAAGGCCACTCAGGGTGCCTATCTCAACGGCAACAAACTCGGACCCTGGCTTGAATGGACCACAAAGGGGAAACAGAGTGGTGAATACAAAGATGGGCTGCGAGATGGCAAATGGATTGTCAGCAAAGGCAAAGGCAAGCGCAAAAAGAAGGCCGACACAATCGTCCACTTCGAGAATGGCGTGGTCAAAGACGGCTCGGCAGCCGCACTTCTCGACCCATGAAGGTTATTGACATTTTCCAACCAAACTCGCCAAAGTCACCTTTTTTCCGCAACTGATTTGCCATAACATTGGGCACCATGAAGCAGCTCTGTCGCCTGTGCAGACAACCGGTGGCCCCTGGCAGTATGTTCTGCCCAGACCACCAGAATCGGGCTCGCGCTTTCTCGTTGGCGTTCGGAAAACAAGAAGGGCCAGACAGCCACTCCGCAGTTGACCAAGACAACCAAGAAGAAGCAAAAGACACCGCCGCCGGAAGGCCCCCTGGCCAAGACCGCCGCAAGAAGGGCTCAGACCGCCGCAGGAAGGGATCAGACCGTCGCAAGAAGGGATCAGAACGTCCCAAGGAAGCCCCTGAGCGAGACGAGGAAAGCGATCCCGAACGATTTTTGATCGCATCATTGCTGCAAAATCGCTTTTCTGAGGTTCGCAAGCGTCTAGCGGAACAGACCGACGGCAATCGCTGGCCACTGATCTCCTTCTATGTGCTCGACAATGAGCTGCACGCTAGGAACTATTACGCCATTATTCCCACGGGTGATGGAAACCCAAACAACTCAGCAACGTTGGAGCTCAATGCGATCTTTCTGGAGGAAGCTATGTCGCCCGATGGAGCACTCTTCGCGGCAATTGCCCGCCAAGTAGGCCGACACCGAGAGGCCCTCACCAAGGGCGACGTTCAAACCTTGGACGTGCACTTCCTCACCTACGCCGGTGTCGTGGCCATCAACCGCCATCCCCAGAGCGGCAAAGACGAAAATCTGGTTTGCTTTGATTGTGATGGCATTGGCCTTTCTGAGGCTCCGATCGACCATATTCGCCAACGTTTGCGCCACCAACGTTGGTAGACGCAGTCCGGAGGACGAGCAGTCCGGCCGATGAATAAATGGCTATTTATTCAACCGACTTCATATTGCGGCGAATCAAGTCTTCTTCCTCTTCTGTTCGCAATTGTCGGACCATCCGTCAAGATCCCCAATGCCTAGAAATAAATAAAACATGTGATTATCCCACAACTTTGAACGCTGCCGGACGATAACCTAAACGATGCTCGAAAGCCGAGAGCAGATTTATAACAACAGGCCAGATTCGAACTGCTCGAAAGCATTGAGCAAACGTCGAGATCAGGCCCGGAAGCAGAGGAAGTGAATGAAAGCTGCAAGTATCCAGCCCGTTGTCGACAAATTCTTCGGGGAGATTGCCGCTGCCAACCTCAGCACTTCGGAGGGTGGTGCAAAGCTCACCAAAACAGAGCTGGAGAAAGCGTCCGCACATATCAAGGGGCTGTCGCCCCAGGTGCGTCGGGATGCGTGGGCCGATGTTGTTGCCGTTGTTGGTGAAGACATGGATCCAGGATTTCTGGCATCCTTGAAGACGGAGTTGACCAGGGGCGCTTCCTCAGTACGCTCACGCAACAATTACATGCTTGCCACCATGCGCGGAGCGCTCCGCACTGAACTTCCAGAGGCAATGCAAGTGGTCGTTAACACGACGGCTCAGCAAGAAGCGGTCAAGGCTGCTGTCAACTCACAGATCACCGATCCCGAGACCAAAGCCGCAAAAGCTGCGTTGCTCGACTTGATTGACCGCGCTCGCAGCCTTGCCGAGGTACAGCTCATCGAAAAAACCTGGCCGACCATGGTGGTGAAAGGGCTCGAAGGGGAATGGGGCCTTTCTCCAGATGGCGTCAAGGCGCTCGAAGGTTTGACGGCGCAATTCCGGTCCAACGGTCAAACTGACCAGGAGACAGTGCGCAAGTATGTCAACAAACTCCGTAGAAGTTGGGCGACTCCTGTAGAGCTCGGTCCCAACGCGCCCATCAATGGAACGCCGGCTGCGACCATCGCGCAAAAACTCGACGAACTCATCGAGGGCCAGAATGCGCTGCGCTTCATCCAGAGCCCGAGCAAGATGCGGGTCCAGGGCTATCGGAGCATGGTGGACAACATCAACAGCAATCCCGTGGTGCAGAAGATTCTGCCCGACATCAAGAAGCTGTTGTCTGAGAGTGAGCGCGCCTTCAAGGCAGAGCAGTCTGTCAGTGGTTTGGTGCTCGACAAGAACAACCTCGACATGGCAGTGACCAAGCCCTACGCGAAGAAGTTGTATGAGTTGGTGCAGAGCGTCGGTAAGCGCATGGGATTTGCCAATGAAGTGGAGCTGGTCATCGCCTCGAGCCTGACCCCCAATGCTTTCATCTACACCGCAGACAATGACAAACCGCGCGTCACTTTCTACACGCCCATCATTGAGATGTTCTGGGACAGCCGCACCCAGGATTGGATCAAGATGTGGCTCGACAAGGACAACAAACCAGCAGCCGTGGGTGCCCCCGGTGCCCGCGAGGTTTCGGTTGGTGAATACCTCATCGAATCGGTGGCGGCCCACGAGCTCGGCCACATCCGCGACCAAGTGGTGCTCACCCGCGCCACCGCCATCGTCATGTTCCTCAATTACGGCCGTGACATGTTGGAGTCAATGAAGACTCTCACCGATGTCGAAAAGGCCGAGATGCAAAGGATGATGACCGAAGCCCAGGGCATGATCGCGATGATGCCCGATGGTTCGACCGGCGCGCCAGCGGGATTGGCAGAGAAGCTCATCGCGGCGACCAAAGGCATCGCCACTGTTGACGCCGCGCGTTTCGT
>Ga0156517_1043_pt1 | contig 10899 bp, 8 predicted proteins | sample RifOxyB3_FD_111912 | JGI IMG/M metagenome (GOLD analysis project Ga0156517, IMG submission 111912) | Deltaproteobacteria bacterium RIFOXYB12_FULL_58_9 | reverse complement strand
CCGCCTGTTTGAGTATTGGCAGCGAGCCAACGGTCTTGCTCGTGCGCCAGCTTTGGTACGCCGCGAGGATCAGAGCATTCCAAAACACCACTTGAATCGTGATGCCTGGCACACCAACGACCGAAGCAATGAGAAAGAACCTTGGCTGTTGATAGAATGCCATTCCCTGGCCGAGTTCAAAGATCTGCGGCGTCAAGAACTCACACACCGTCCACAACACTGCCGCCACGCACGGCCAATACGGGCCGAAGTGGCGCCTTGTGAAATCCAAGCCCCAGGCAAAGACGCCGACATATGCACCAAAGACAACACCGTAGAGCACCAACACGCCCACGGCGACTGGCAACTGTAGGTTGGCAAATCGGTGAGCAGTTGGCACGAGCCAATAAAGGAGGGTGACGTGCGCCACCACACCCATCCACCAGCCACCGAAAAACGCGCGACCGCCACGTAACTGCAGCAGGGCCCAGAATCCCGGAATCAAGTGGAGCGGCGTCAACCACCACGCGCTCGTGGGTGGGAAGATCACCGTCTGGGCGGCGCCGCTGATGGCAAGAGACGCAATGATCAGCAGAACACGCCGCGGCCCTTTCGCGGATACGTAGTCATCTGCAATTGGACTTGATGCGGAAATTGTCAGTCCTCTCCTTCTCCCGCCAAACCGCGAGATGCAAATCGGGCGCTCTCGCGTCACAGGCAATCGATGATGCTACATCTGTGCCACCCACAGCAACCAAGTCTTCTGGCCATTCGTTTCTGCAGCGTCGTCGCAGCAGGCATCGGTGCAATGGCCGCGGAGGTCGCGGGCACTGCCGTTCGGTCAGTTCAGTTCTCGTTTGTTGAGTGGGCAGCCTCATCGTTTTCGATGCTGATCTCCTTTTTTTTGGGGGCTGCATTCTGGGGGGGGGGCCAACCTTCCCGACCGACGCGCATTGGTGTATACTCCGCGTTCATGGCTCTTGCATTCAGGAGAAACCGTGGAAACGCGAAAGCCAAACCTCCCGAATATTCCTGAACAGGTATTTCGGCAATTGGTTAGCTTCATTAGCGGCAACAACCCGGATGGTGCCCGTTTCGCCGTTGAACAAGTGGAAGATCTGCTCGCTCTTGTCTTGCTCTCCTCCCCCCCGAAAACGCGAGCCACGCCACCCAACGACGATGTCGCAGGAATTATCGGACGCTTCGTGGCGCGGGCAGGTGGCAACCCCGGCATGTCGGATACGGACCTGCAGGCATTGATAGGAGGATACGTCAACGATCACCCTCCCCCAGGGCCGTTGGTGCAGAAACTCCTTGAATTGGTCAAAGAAGCGGTGACCCAGGGTGCGATCGATCGGGGCTCTGCTTTTGCTGTGTTCGCAGGTAGCTCCTCCACGACGGCCAACCGCAGCGGCTCGGAGAAGCCCGAGCACACAATTCCGAGTGGTCCTTTTTCCCAATTTTTGCTACATTCAAGCAAACTCGACACAGGAACAAAATAGCATGGAAAAACTCGAATCAGCCTTCATTTACCCCAAGCTCATCCAGGTAGAGGCAGACAGCCTCCTTCGCCAGGGGAGCCTGTCGTCTCGCCAAATTTTTGAATTGGGCGTCAAAGCGTGGTTTCTAGGTGCCTCAAGTGAATGCACCGACAAAATGGGCGAGGAGATTACTCGCATCGCAAAGATGTTGCCACCAGATTTAGCCGAAGTTCTCGTCAAGGGCTTTGACCCTCAAGCGTTGAAATATCTCAATATTCCCAACCCGAACGGGAATGGATATGTTCCGCTGTTCGGATCCAAGGCCGATCCCTGCCAATACTACTACTTTACCTATGGTTTCACATTTGACGCTCAAACGGTCGAGAACGGCAAGACCGGTCTTGGTTTGCCACCAATGAAATGCCTCTCCATTAAAACGTATGAGAACGGTTTCATGATCCCAGACAATATTGTGAGCGATCTCCCTTTGGACCACTTGAATAACATCGGTGGTGACAGCCGGCGCAGGGTCTTGCCGCAGTTCTATGGAGGAGAGGTAGATAAGAAAGTCACAGTCTATACCCTGAGCCCTCCTGAAAAATAGTCTTTCGCTTTCCCGCCTCCGACCGACTCCTGCGGACTCCGCAGATGTCGACATCGTTCGCCAGGTACGCGACCGCATCAGCTATTTTGGACAAATCGTGCTGCGCATTTACGTCAGCACACTTGCTGGAGATGCACGATACGATACGAAACGAAACGTTGGGAGTTCAAACGCGACGTTCCGGGCAAGTGGGACTATCGTCTTTGCAAACATGCCATCGACTTAGCGGCACCCTCGCAGAGCGTACGAAGCAGAGTAACATCCCTAACAAAAGCCACAGGACCGCGCCGCTTTGTTTGCCGGCTTGACCACAAGAACAACCTCCAACCATTGAGCCACGATCCCCATCTTTCAGAGCGGTCTCGCATCCGTCATCCCAATCCCCGTTGCCGTTCTCCCAGCCGGCCGCACAATCGAGGCTGCAGTTGCCGCCTGCGCACGTAGCGATGGCGTTGCTCGCCACGGGACAAGCCGCGTCGCAGGCCCCACAATGCTTTTCATCCATTTGCGTATCAACTTCGCAACCGTCGTTGGCCTGTGTGTTGCAATCCGCTCTCTCGGTAGGGCATTTCGGAACGGCCTCGAAGATGACGAGATCCTTGTAGGCCATGTCGGTCGTCATCGGATAGCCATTGTGCAACGGAATGTCCCCGGCAACCAGTCGACGGACCCCATTGCGGTTCTCGTAGAGGTCGAAAAGGGTATAGGCGCTGTCGTAGTCCTCGAGCGTGAATGCCAGGCTGATATCCTCGGGGTCGTCAACGAGGCTGATGAGGACCAGGGCCAGTGCACCGTCTTGTTTTCGGAACATCTGAAGCTGCAGCGGCTCGTGAAAGAAGTTGATCGAGTACGTGCGGCCACCGGCGTTTGGCGTCACCACTGCGGGGGGGCGTCCGGAGACCTTCGGCGGGTGCAGGATCTCGGCGCCACGGAAGCTTTGATCCACGTTGGCGATGAGCTTTTTGAAAAACTCGAAAGTCGGCGCATACACCACTGGATCGCCCTCGTTCCAGGCCTCATCCCACCACACGACCAAGTTCGGGACATTCCCCTGGAGAACAGTCGTTGCTAGAGACCAAAGGTTGATCGGGTTGTCCGTCGAACTGCCGTACACGAAGCCGTATTCATCCATCGCCAGTGCGAATCGGCTGTACACATAGCTGAACAAGGGAACGTTGGCGCTGAAGCCGTCTTCAACCCCCCTGACCGAAAATCCCCCGTTACGCGCCTGTCGAATCATATGCAGCTGCAAGAATGGAATGTGAAACTCGTTTGTCTCTTCCATGGAGAGCGCGAAATCTCCGGTTCTGCCCTCCTGCGCGACGACGTCCTGAATGCCGATTAGCAGCTCAACGAAGCGATCGTGTAGCCACCGACCTTGGCCGATTGGGTGGTCGGTCCCCAGTCGCCAGTTGCCGAAGGTATAGCCACCGGCGATCTGGTCGAGGGACATCAACCGGACATTGCGTCGCAGGCCGCGGACGATGTTGTCGACAATCACCTCGTCCATGACATTGTTGTCGGCCGTGCCAATGTCGATCATTGCGGACTCGCGCTGGTTTCCTTCGGGACAGAAACGGTCGGACACGAGATACTCGCTGCCGTCCTCTTTGATGATCACGTGGTCGCGACCGAGCGCCTCAAAATCCACCGAGTCATCGAACAACAGAACGCCCTCCGAGTCATGCTCCACGATGTCCCACTTGTTGCCCGAAAGCCAAAGATAAGCGTCGACATCGATGGCATGCAGCGCCTCGACCTGCGCCAACAGCGGGTCATCCTCGAGCGGGTCGAGAGGCACGACACCGTCGTAAGGATAGAAGCAGTCAACACCACACCAGGTCGTGTCGGGTCTCCCCCAAATTCCCCCCGGGACGTAGAGAGCACCGTCGAATTGCGGCAGGGCATAGGGTTCGGTTAGGTATTGCTGGCGCATGAAATCGTTGATCACAAACCACTCATCGATGGGCATCCAAAAGTTGGTATGGGCCACATTGACATCGAAGAGAAAGCTCGGAATGTCAGGCCTCTCGAAGAGTGTGTGTGCGGTCCACCATTGCTGCAGGGCCCATGCCTTGTAGATGTCAGCGGCATCGTACCAATCACCCCAAAAGGTTTGCAGGCGAATGTCATAATGGAGCAGGAAATCCGCTCCTTGTTCTTCTGCAATGTGGTTGCTGTAAAAAAGCCGCAGGACATCGTCGTCCCCGGAGTCGATGCGCTCGAAACCGAAACGTTTGAAGTACCCCTGGGTGTCCTCGCTCTGAATGTATAGACCCGGGGTGGTGTCATCGCGGTCATAGTAGGCCATGAGCTGCATGGAGGTCCCGCCGGGGTTGGAGTTAACGTAATGTTGTCCCGTTGACGGAAGCGATGCGAGGTCACGATAGAGATTGCCGGTGTGGTAAGGCATGAGAAAGAAGTCGTCAGCCGAAGAGCTTCCTATCTGCGGCGTCAGATCCAGAACCGGGTAGTCGATCGATTGGATGATCTTGTCTCCGGCGTTGGTGACCGCGATTTGGAAGCGCAGGCTGTCGTCTTCTTTGTGGGCGACAATGGTTGCGTGGACTTCCAAACCGAGATCCGCATGGCAGGCCGTCATGACCAGCCGCACCTCGGACTCGGTTTCGCTGACGGTTTCCTCGTAGCATGAGGCGAAGAGATTGGAGACCACCGACTTCGCGGTGGTCTGATAGGTTTCCTTGTAGTTGATGCGATAAAGAAGCGGGGCCACCAGGCCTGACTGTATGAACTCGGTTCCGCTTGCTTCGTCGCGTATGCTGAGGATACCGCCTGATGTGTCCCTGTCCACGGTCACGCGGATGCCGTTCGTTTGGATCGACGTGGTATTCTGCTTGTCCGCCGAGAGCTCGATCAGGGAGATCCCATCCCACCAGGATGTTCCACTCGTGTTGGTACCCGTCTGTCGAGGCGTGATGCGTACAAAAGCGGTATCCCATGTCGTGTGGATCACCGTCAGGTAGGCCGTCCAGCCCTGCGTTCCGGCTGGCTGTGGGGGCCCGCTGAATTGGTTGCACCAATTGCTTCCGGTACAATCGATGGACTCCTCTGTGGAGGTCAAAAGAGAATATGCGACACTCGACGAGTCCGTGCGTTCGGCACTCTTGATGGAGTAGGAGAGCAGGTAGCTTGTTTCCGGCTGCACGGCCACGAGTTGGCCAATCTGGTAGAAATTCGTATCTCCCTGTTCTCCATGAAACTCCACTCGCAAGGAGGAGGAACCCCCGATGGCGGTATCGCCCACGACATCGCAGACAATCCTGGGGTCCGGGCAGGCCCCGGTCCACGAGTCCAAACCCTGCTCGAACCCTCCGTTCACAATTAGGTCTTGGGCCATGACCCTGCATGGGAGCAACGAAACGCAGACCCATAGCCATACACCTATAAGCTCTCGAACCATGGCGGAGATTATGACAAAGTGACGTGAACGAAGGAAGGCGCAGCGACTGACCTTTGCGCGGAGAGACTCTGACTGACCGCAATCCCTGCCTGTTGCCAATCAACCTCATCCACCTCGTCCGACGAGCGGTTTTGTTTGCTCGACCTGGACGTACGTGTAATCGCTCGGTCGCCCCAGTGGCGGTGTGGCCGAGCAGCTTGGCGATCATCTTCTGGCCGTCACCCATGACGGAGTAAATGGAATGGAATAGGCTGAAATGGGCTGGTCGCGACGAAGACAGGGCCTGCCAATTCCTGTTATCCTATTTGCCATGCACGGGCACAGACAGATCCGCCAGAGACGATTTGTTGCGGGGATGGGGTTGGCTGTGTCGACCGCCTGCTTTTTGTTGTGCGTAGGGTTCGCGTTGCAGGCTTGCCTGGCCCGCAGCCCGATTCTGTTCGCTCCAAATACCGACTCAGACAGACAGACGACAACTGGCGGGGACAACGGATTCGCTGCGGGCGATGCTGGTCCCAGTGGTGACGACCATTCGCTCGGAGACAATTTTTCCCATTGTCCATCCGTATTGCTCATGGAGTTCGACCATTCACAGACAGGAACAACCCGACCCGGCGATTACACGGACAGAACGGTTTCTTTTCACCTGCGTTACGATGACGACAATCTGTTGAATACCAATTGTCCGCAAGCTCCTGCCTCCATTGGTGAAGAGGTACTGTTCCCTGTTGGCTGGAGCGGCACCACGAGTCTCACTGGCTCAAACCAGGCCGATTTTCCCAATTTTTCATCTTGTATGACCGATGGCATTGATGAGGTGATTGACTATGGCTTCGGTCTAAATGGAGCACCGGGTTTCACAAGTTACGGCGGATACGAGTCCATGCAGCTACATGAGTCGCCGGATTTGGTGGGTTCAACACTGTCGGAGGTCCGGTTGGTGGTGCACAGCCTCGACATCTCCTACAACCAAAACCAAGATCGCAGCACCTTCACATACGAAATCACCTGGGAATTTTGGGGCACAAACGGTTCCTGCCCGTGAGCTTAGTCTTTCGCCGGGAACGGTTGTGTGGACACTCAATCGTGCGGCCCGTCGATGGGCTCAAGCCTCGACCCATGTTGACGAGGTGACATCATGACCATCTCCGTGTCTACAACCGATTTCGTTACCAAGGGCGAGGACCGCTTGGAGAGGTCCGCATGAGGGGCAAGCGGAATTTATGAGTTTGGTATGGTATTGGCAACCCATGGCCCACCCTCACCGATAATCTGGGAGGAAAAAAGGTTCGGCGCTTGGTAGCCGTCTCGGAGACGCAATGAATCTCTTTTGCATTCGTTCTGTTACGTTATTCTGCCTCTTCGGGACCGGGTGTACGACGGGGGCGCCCACGCCGTTGTTCGGCGACGAACGCAACGCCGCGGTAAGCCTGATCCTCACCTCCGAGGAGATCGACGGCGTGCTCGCACTGGTCAACGACTGCGGTGTTGGACTGGTGACCCTCGATGTCGACGCGGCCCTGGACGCCCGCGCCGCCGCCGCCATTGTCGCCCACCGCGATGGGAGCGACGGGGCCTGCGGCACCGGGGACGACCGACCATTCACGAATCTCGACGAGCTCGACGCGGTACCCTACGTCGGCGATGCCTGCCTGACCCGCCTGCTCAGCTACGCCCAGGCCCACGGCTACATCGCTGGCGCGGATCCCATCGTCGGTTACTTTGATGAAGTGGCGTTTACCGCCACCGAGGTCGCGCAGGTCATCGTCCTGTGCAACCGGGCGTCCCTTGCGACCCTCGACGACGAGGTTGGCCTCGACGCCCGCGCCGCGGCCGCCATCGTCACCGCGCGACCCTTTGACGCCGCCGATCCGCTGGCGAACCTGGCCGCCATCGCCGCGGCACCTTATGTCGGCGCTGGTGCCCTCCAAGCCCTCAAGGCCTTTGCGGCTTCCTACTCCAGCGGCTGCGCCGCCCTCGGGGGAACCTTCGAGAGCGTCGTGTTCTCCGATGCCCAGGCCAACGCGGTGCTCGATCTGGCCAACCACGGTGCGAGCGCAGTGCTGGACACGATCACCGGCATCGGCCCCACCCTCGCCGGTCGGATCATCGCGGCCCGGCCTTTGGCCGACCTCCCCGCCCTTGGGGCCGTCTCCAACGTCGGTGCCACCGTTCTGACCAACCTGCGGGACGAGGTCGCCACGACCTGGTGCACCCTGCCGGCGGCCACCTGCGACTGCGACACGACGACGCCTGAAACCACCTTCACCTACGATGGCGTAACCTTCACGCAGAACGAAGCACAGACCGCGCTCGCGGTGGTCAACACTGCTTCCCGAGCCCAGCTCCGTGCCGACGTAGGCCTCGACCAGGCCCTTACCGAGACCCTGCTCGGAGGACGCCCGTGGGCGAGCCTCGCGTTGGTAGCCGCTGCCCCCGGCCTGGGAACGGCGGCGCTGACCAACCTCGTGACCCTCGTCCAGGCCAGACTCTGGCAAGGCCCAGGACCCATGACAACGGCGATCACCGTCCTGGACCTGCTGGCCAACCTCGACGCACTCACCGGCGGCTTTGTCTCCTTCAATACCGTGCTGCTCACCCCCGGGACGGCGATCACGAGCACCACCGCCCATACGGTGGGCAATCTGCGCGACAGCGACCAAGGGTCCGCCGCGGTGTCCCTCCGCATTTTTTTGTGCAACCCCGCCATCGGCGACTGCGCCGATCCCCCGGCTCTTGCCGAGGGCGACCTCGTCGAACTGGTCCACGTCCGCGTCGAGTCCGATACCACCGGACCGTGGTTGCGCCTGGTGGATACCAGCGAGTTCCGCGTACTCGGTTGCGCGCCCGGTTGGGCCCGGACCTGCGGTATTGACGTCGGCGTTTGCGAGATCGGCAGCGAGACCTGCACCGGCGTCGACTGGGACCCGTGCACGGGCGACGTGGCCCAACTGAGCGACGATCCGGCCGATGGCCTCGATAACGACTGCGACGGGGTCACCGATGAAAACGCATTTTCCCTGACGGCGACCGGTTACCTCGGAACGTCCGTGTCGCGCTTTACCCCGAACGGTGCCAATTCGTTGGCCACCGGGGTGGGCGAACGCCTGTTGCTCGATGTCAGCGCTCCGGCGGTGCCCGCCGTCCTGAGCCGCACCACGGCCACCACCCAGGTCGCCGGCGGCATTCGTGTATATTCTCAGTATACCGTTGTCGCCGGGTGCCGCAGCGGCACCGCGCTTTACGCCAACCCGGTCAACGAACTGGTACCGACCCTCACGCTTCCCGCCGCCGCGGGAACCGCGGTGGGCTGTGTCTACGACGCGGTGATCGCTGGCGACCTGCTGATCACCGCCGAGTGGTACAATGGGGTGGACATCTACGACCTGGCTACCCCGGACCTGCCGAAGAAGGGCCACCTGGCGATTACCTTCCCCCGGGCCTTGGCGGTGGTGGGCGATGGGTTGTGGGTGCTCGGTGAGCACCTCGATGTCTTCGATCTCGGCAACGGCAACCAACCGACGCTGCGCCAGACCTTCACACTGCCGAACGGTCAGGCTATGGCGACCAACGCAGCGGGCCTGGTGGTGGTGAGTGCCAGCGCCGGCCTCTTTGTTTTTGACGCGGCCATCCCGACCAACCCAGTGGCCTACCCTGTGTGGCGTGGGATTGATGCCTCGACCGTCGATCTGCGCGGGACTCTGCTCGCCAGCGTCCCCCAGGGCAGCGATAGAACCCTGAAGCTGGTCGACCTCGAGATCCCTTCAGCCCCACGCCTGGTCGCCGATACGGTGGTCCCCAATGGCACCGGCACCCTCGCGGGATCGGCATTGCGCGGTGTTTCCCTCACCGACGACCTCGTTTGGGTCTATGGTGGCACCGGGTTGTACGCCTACACCATCGGCGAGTGAGTCACTCGGCCTCCGGACATGGTTTTCTTTCAGTTCGGTTGTGACCATGACCTGGGCAAGTGGAGCCGTGGTATTCATGCCACCTATGGTCGGGCAGTGGTCTCCTTGCCGGCCATCCAATTCACCACCCTGTTACGACCCTGCTCCTTGGCTGCGTAGAGCGCTCTATCTGCGAGATTGTAGATCTCGGTTCCATCTTGGACACCATCCGGGTTTGCACACGCCACACCGGCGGAGACTGTCACGGCGAGTGTCCGGTCGTTGTTGATGTTCACGGTGACTTGGCCCATCGCCACGCGAAAACGCTCGGCGGCTATGGCGGCATCGCCAGCCGTCGCTCCTGGCAACAGCAGGGCAAACTCCTCACCCCCCACCCGAGCGGCTATCTCTCCTTCGCGGAGAACTGACTGGATCGCCTGACCGATGAACTCAAGTAGCCGGTTGCCAACCGGATGCCCGTGCTCGTCGTTTACCTTCTTGAAATGGTCAATATCGAGGAGCACCAGTGAGGTTGGTCTTTCGTGCCTTCTGGCAGACGCGATCTCTTCTCGCAGCCGCGCGTGGAAGAATCGTGAGTTGAGCAACCCGGTTAAGGAATCCCGATACGCCATCTCTTCCAGCATTGCCTCGCGAGAGCCCAAAACAGCCCCAAAGACGCCAAATGTGCCGATCGTGACCACAAACGCGTGCACATAGATCACCGGGCTATGTTGGAAGTCCGCCAACGGCTCGAGACCGGCGGCGACCTCCACCAAAAGCACGATGACATCCGCAGCCACTGCCAGAAGTACCAGCTGAGCGACGCGTCTCCTTTGATGGCGTCTGCTGCGCGAACGTCTGTCGAGGTCGAATTCGGTGCTATCGAACTTCATCGCATGATTCCTATTCTTCATTTCATGATGGGGCCCTGATTCCTGACTCGTCACCGACGACCTCATCTGGGTCTATGGTGGCACCGGGTTGTACGCCTACATCATCGGCGTCTTGTGCTTGTCTCGAACCATACTTTTCGTGAAGGCGCGAACAGTGCCGATTGCGAATCCCAGAAGCGCAGCAAGGAAGAATCCAAAAGCGACTTTGTAAAACGACCTTGCGGCAAAAGACTCGTCGATGCCGACCAACATGCCTACGAAGCCAACAAGAACAGCAACGCATATGCACAATGCGCCCAAGAGAAACCAGCCATATCGAGCATACCAAGGCTGGAAGGATGGGTGGTTTCCGTCGTTTCCGTCGTCGAGTTCGTGGAGCGGTCCATTGTCATTTAGACTCATGATGCGAAGGAGTAGCACAACGAACGCGAAAGACACCACACCGCTCGTGTATCTATCCCGCTAGACGACCGCCCTGCGGTTGCTTGGTTGCGCCCGCGAGCAAACCGATCCTCCCCCGAGATTGATGGCAAGATGCTGGTGGGTGGCTCCAGGACGCTCCAGGACACGATAGCGGCACGAGCGGCGCGACACGAACACGCGCCAACGACTTCACTTTCTGAGCCCGAGT
>Ga0156517_1034_pt2 | contig 10913 bp, 9 predicted proteins | sample RifOxyB3_FD_111912 | JGI IMG/M metagenome (GOLD analysis project Ga0156517, IMG submission 111912) | Deltaproteobacteria bacterium RIFOXYB12_FULL_58_9 | reverse complement strand
ACAAAGGGAAAGCTGCTTCGGTAACCTCGAATTCTGAGGCAACGATTCCTCCGGATCAGCCGTTCGGTAACATGTAATTTTGGGTCAGCTGGCTGTGTTCCTGCTACTGCCCCGCGTTGCCTCGCTTACCAATAGGTAAGACGGCGAAATTTATCTCCCGCCTGCGCGTAGGGGTGACCATGATAACGAATGCATGGACACCCGCCGTCTTTCTCTGCTTCCTTGCCGTTTCCTCGGCCCAGACGGTCAATGCCGCGGCTCCCAGGTCGACAGTGGCCATCGCTACACAAGTGGACATGGTGATTGACGGATTGCTCGACGAGGCAGCTTGGTCTGCACCTGCTCGCGCCAACGGCTTCGTGCAACGGGAACCGCGACAGGGCCAGCCGGCGGTGTTCCCCACTGACTTCTGGGTTCTACGTGGTGAGGAGGACCTCTACGTCGGGGTACGTGCCCACGACCCAGAGCCCTCTAAGATACGTGCGCTGCTTACCCGCCGCGACCAGGATTCCCCCTCCGATTGGATTTGGATCAACATCGATTCACTCTCCGATCACCGCACCGCATTCTCCTTTGCCGTGAGCGCGGCGGGTGTCCAACGCGATTACTTGCTGTACGACGACGTCGAGTATGACGATTCGTGGAATGCGGTGTGGCAAAGCGCTGTTACCATCGACAGCCAAGGTTGGATTGCCGAGGTGCGGATACCCTTGAGCCAGCTGCGGTTCACAAAGGACAGCGACCGGTGGGGATTTCAAATAGGTCGCCTGGTACAACGAGCCCAGGAAGAATCCTATTGGCAACCCTGGTCCAAAAATGACGCTGGACGGGTGTCTCGGTTTGGTCTTCTGGATGGCCTCGCCACCCTCAAGGCTGGCGGCACATTCGAAGTCGTTCCTTACGGTATCGCCGGTGCCTCTGTTGCTGCCAACACCCAAGAGCCGTTGACCGGCCGATACAACATCGGAGTCGATGGACGATTCCGATTGAGCAGTGATTTCGCCATCTCAACCAGCATCAATCCAGACTTTGGCCAGGTTGAAGCTGACCCATCGGATGTCAATCTGACCAACAGTGAAACCTTCTTTCCGGAAAAACGCCCGTTCTTCCTCGAGGGTGTGGACTTGTTCCGCTTTGGATTGAGTCAAGGCGACGGCGGTGTTGCCGAGGAGTTGTTCTATTCCCGACGCATCGGCGCTCCCCCCCACGGTGACCTCGACGCTGCCACCGTCCTTGGTCGGGCCCCAGAGCAATCAACCATTTATGGCGCAGTCAAACTGGCGGGCAAAACTGGGGGTGGATGGTCCCTCGGCCTGCTCAACGCAACGACGGCGGATGAGTACGCAGACCTCGTGGATGGTGGCCGTGAAATGGTAGAGCCCCTCACAAACTACTCAGTGCTCAGCCTGCGCAAGGATCTCGATCACGGAAACACCCAATTGGGTGCCGCCGCCACCGCTGTGCATCGCACCTCCGACGCAGCCCAATTCGCATTACATGAGCAGGCCTATGCCGGTGGGCTCAGCCTCGATCACCGCTTCTGGGACAACAAATGGCTGGTGCAGGCAAAAACCTTTGGCAGCGCCGTCTTCGGCTCATTCGCCGCCGTGACCGCAACTCAAGAGGCATCGCAGCATTACTATCAACGTCCAGATGCCGACCACCTCCATTTTGATCCCAAACGCACGGCGCTTTTGGGATATGGCGCACAATACCTGGTCGGAAAGGTCGGTGGCGGCCCTTTGCGCTTTGGTCTCGGCGGCGACACTCGCTCGCCTGGGTTTGAGGTGAACGATCTCGGTTTTCAACACAGCGCCGACTACGCAGTGCAGTGGCTTTGGCTGCAGTACCGTAACGATGAGCCGGGCCCGGTGTTGCGCAACTGGTCGGCAAATTTCAACGGTTGGACAGTGCTCGACTACGGTGGCACCAACCTCAGCAACGGTGCCAACATCAATGCCTGCGCACGTCTGCTTTCTTACTGGGACGGCTCGTTCGGCGTGAGCCGCAACGAGGACCGTTGGAGCACAGGCACCTTGCGTGGCGGACCCGCTCTGCGGGGAGTACCGAGTTGGGGGTTCTGGTCCGAGCTCGGCTCCGATTCGCGGCGCGCCGTACACGGAAATGTCTCGGGCTCTGCACGACTCTACGACGAAGGTGATGCGCAAAAATGGCAGCTTTCAGCGGAGCTGACATTCCAAGCCATGAGCAACCTCGAGCTGTCGATCGCGCCGTTTTGGAGCCGCAACCTCAATGACCAACAGTATGTGGAGAGCGTCGGCGACCGCCACCTAGTCGCCAGAATGGACCAAACGACCCTCGGCACCACTGTGCGGGTAAACTACACGTTATCCCCCACTCTGAGTGTTGAGCTCTACGCCCAGCCCCTCGTCAGCAGTGGCCAATACAAAGACTATCGCGAGGCGAACCGACCACGGGCACGCAAGTACGGCGATCGATTCGCCACTGTCCACACAACACGAGCCATCGATGAGATCTCCATCGATCGCGACGACGATGGGCAAACCGACTACTCAATAACCAAGCCGGACTTCAACTTTCGTGAGCTCCGCTCCAATTTGGTTCTACGTTGGGAGTACCTACCCGGTTCGACCCTGTTCCTGGTCTGGAGCCACGCCCGCGCAAATGAAGCCACCCAAGGCCGTTTCGATCTCGACTCCGACTTCGAGGCGCTCGCCGACGAAACTGGCGAGCACGTGATGATGTTGAAGCTCAGTTACCGATTCGAATCGTGAGCGGCGGCCGGCTCTTTTGCACAACATGGGACGTCACACCAAATCACGCCATTTCTGTTCCTGCTGTCAACGTCAGGTCAACGGAGAAGACAGGCTCTTGTATTTCAGACAATGCCGGTCAGAACTCTGCGATGTCGCGGACTGGCGTCAATGCAGTTGACTGGCAGCGCTACCTGAACGAAGGGTTGGCGGTTGGCGGCAGAGTCATAGGCTGTAGTAGCATCGCTCACAACCAGCACCAGGACGGTTTGACATGCCTCAAGCAAAGAAACCCGACCGAAAGAAAAAGGCGTCTCGTCTGTCCAAGCCCAAGGGTCGAGCCGCCCTCCAGTTAAAGGTTGTTCTTCTTGGCTCAGAGCCGCTCGTGTGGCGCAGGATTCTCGTGCCAGGCAACTCGACGTTCTGGGATCTCCACATGGCCATCCAAGATGCCATGGGTTGGATGAACTGCCATCTGCACGTGTTCACAGACAACATTCGACAGATACCCAGCCAAATCCAAATTGGGATTCCCGATCCTGAATACGGTGATCCTGCCAACAACATGCAGCCAGGTTGGGAAATCGGCATCAAGCAGTTCTTCGAGAAGCCTGGCGATTCGATCCAGTACGTGTACGATTTTGGGGACGGCTGGCAGCACGAGATTGAGTTCGAAGGTCGTGTCGAAACAACCAAAAGATTGCCACAATGCCTCGATGGTGCTCGCGCATGCCCACCGGAAGATTGCGGCGGTCTTGGAAGGTTTGGAGACATCGTAAGGGGCGACATCGACGACGAGTTCAGGGAGTGGCTAGGAGACTATGACCCGGCGAGATTCGATCCTCGGAGGGTTGGATTCACGAATCCGACGAAAGCGTTGAAGGAAATGCTGGACGGCTGAACCAACCTGAGTGACAGCGAGTGAAACATGCGCCAGTCTGACGCACTCAGGCCCAAGAAGGCAAAGACAGGAGCCGTCACCGGACGTCCAAATCGCCACGATTTTTTCTGAAACCCTATGACGACACTCCCGCACGGTTGAGGGTCGACGCCGCATACTCGAAAGTGTGAGAACAGAACCTCAGGCACCGGCTGACGCAATTGGCACAGGAGGTATTCGATTCACCTCCTCATTTGACGCAGTCACAATTTCAATTTACAGCCTGGCGGATGGACAGACGCGCACCTGCGACAAGCCACTCGAGAAAGGCATGCCGTGTTATGTCAACGGTCTCCCAGCCGGTCCCGCGACTGTAACCTTTAAACTTGGCGATGAGCAGTTCGCCCGAGAGATCGTCATTCGTGCGGGCGATCTGGAGCGCCAGATGCAACTGGTCGACGGCCGCCTCGGGGCTACCCCGTGGATCGTCGGAGCTGTCGTCTTGATTATGTGGCGTTTCTAACCGTTTTCATGGCTCAGTAACGCGCGAGCTCGACGATGGCGTCGAGGACGTCATCTGTCTGCGGCAGGATCGCGTCTTCGAGAACTGGATGGTAAGCGACGAAAGTGTCGAGAGAGGCGACGCGTTTGACTGGGCCGTCAAGGTAGTCGAACAGATCGCTGGCGATGCGGGCGGCGATCTCTGAGCCGGCCCCCCAACTCAGAGAATCCTCGTGGGCGATGATCACCTTGCCAGTCTTCATGATACTCGCGCGTATCGCATCCCAGTCGTAGGGTACGAGGGTGCGCAGGTCGAGGAGCTCGACATCAATGCCCTGCTCCACCGCATGCTTGGTCGCGTCTGCGGCGCGTTTGACCAAGGCACCGAAGGTGAGCACGGTGATGTCGGTGCCTTCGCGCAGGACCGCCGCTTTGCCAAAGGGGATGGTGAAATCGGGCCCAGGATATGGCGCGCGGTTGTATGTTTGGCGATAGAGATGTTTGTGCTCGAGAAACAGGACCGGATCGTCACATCGAATGGCCGTGTGCAACAAACCATTGGCGTCGAGAGCATTGGATGGAATGACCACCCGCAGTCCCGGGATGTGCGCAAAGATCGATTCGCCGGTTTGCGAATGATATACGGCACCACCTTTGAGATAGCCACCATAGGTTGAGCGTATCACCACCGGGCAAGAAAACGCGTTGTTGGAGCGCCACCGCATAAGCGCGAGCTCCGAACGAATCTGCATCAGCGCTGGCCAGATGTAGTCGAAGAATTGGATCTCGACGACCGGCTTGATGCCACGCAAGGCCATTCCCACCGCGCGACCGACAATATTGGCTTCTGCCAAAGGGCTGTTGAACACTCGGTGTGAGCCGAAGCGGCGCTGCAATCCGTGGGTTGCTTTGAATACACCACCTTTGCCTTTAACTTCTGTGAGCGATTCTTCCCGTGATGCATCGGCGACGTCCTCGCCGAACAAGACGACACGACTGTCTCGTGCCATCTCGTCACGAATGGCCGCATTGATCATGTCGACCATGGTCGCGTCTTGGTCGTCCTCACCACTTTGCGGCACCGTTACCAGCTTTGGACTGGTCGGATCAAAATCGGCAGAGAATACATAGTCCATCACTGTCGAAGGGTCCGGCGGCACAGCTCCTAGGGCCTCATCTCGCGCGGTGCGCAGCTCATCATCGACTGCGTGAGCAAGACTGTCGAGTTGTTCTTCTGAGACACCATGCTCACTGATGAGTCGTTGCCGATAGACAACGATGGGATCACGTTTGGCGTCCCGGTCGCGATCCTCGACGGTGCGATAGAGCCGCTCGTCATCACTCATCGAATGCGAGTAGGGTCGAACCACGTGTGCGTGCATGAGCACTGGGCCCTTGCGCGCGCGCACATAGGCGACACCCTCTTGCCAAGCATCATAGCTCGCTTCGGGGCAACAGCCATCAAACTCGAGACAGAGAAGATTGGGATAACACGACACCAGCGCGGAGATGGAGCCGCCCGGAGTCTGAAACTCGACGGGCACTGAGATAGCGAAGCCATTGTCTTCAATGTGAAAGATGACGGGCAGTTTGGCGATGCACGCAGTGTTGAGAGCTTCGTAGAACTCCCCCTGGCTGGTGGTACCCTCCCCCGACGATACATAAACAACCTCATCGTCTTTGAACTCGCGACGTTCTAACGCGCCTTCGGCGAGGTCGGCCCACATGATTCCAGCCTCCGCGCAACCGACGGCGTTGAGAAACTGAGTGCCCGTGGGGCTCGATTGCGAAACGATGTTGTGCTGTGCGTGTCCCCAATGGGAGGGCATCTGCCGTCCGCCAGAGGCAGGATCGTCCGCCGCTCCCACACCTTGGAGCAACATCTCCGTGGGAGTGACGCCAATCCCCAAACACAAGGCGCGGTCTCTGTAATAGGGGAAGAACCAATCGTACCCCGATCGCAAATGCATGGCCGCGGTTACCCCAGTGGCCTCGTGTCCGGCACCGGATATCTGGAAGTAATACTGATTCTGACGCTTGAGTTGGATTTCCAGATCATCGAGGCGACGACTCAGGAGCATCGTGCGATAGATGTCGAGCCGTTGCTGCAAAGTTAGAGCCGCAGTGACGTGGTCTGTCGTCGCTATCTCTACGGATTCCATTTGCGAAAACCCGTCCTTGTTTTGCCGAAAGAGTTGAAATGTAGGGATCTTTCTTCGATAGACAAGGGTTGCCTTTCCACCAAATATGCTCAAAAAGACGAGCCGCGGTATCTCGCAGGGCTGCGTTGGCTGAAGCAGAAATCCAAAAAGTAATTCAAGGGAGACCGAGTGGCGACCGGTGACGTTATTACACCCAACCAGCGTGCAAGAGGGGTTTCTAGCGGCACCGTCCCCGGGTAGACTCAATCCATGTCCGACCGCGTATTCGATATTCTGGCGCAACAGCAGAATCTTTCCCACGACATCGTCGACACCGTCAAAGGAGACGAAGAGGTCGTCGAGTCGCGATGGGACAAAAGCGGCGAATCCCTGCGCAAGCTCGCAGCCAAAGTGCAGAAGATCGCAAAGCTGCGCCAGAGCCTGTGGAACAAGACTCTAGTCAGGTCTTTGGTTGCGCTGATACGCAGGGCCCTCGCTGACGCACAGGCACAGGCAAGCGCGGAAAACTCACACAATGAGTATGCCATACAGCTGGCCGTTGAAAGCATACGCGCGCAAATCAAACAGCTCATCGATCAGCTCGAGTTTCCCCCAGAGCTCGCCGATTCCCCAGAAATCAAGCAGCTCATCGAACAGCTCATGCCCAAGGGGTCGATGCACAAGTCGCAGGCCAAGAGCGAGTTCAGCCGCGGCTCCAACCTGCGCGGCAAGATCAAACGCGAGGTGATGACACAACAGGTAGCCGAGGCCGTGAAACAAGCGGCGAAGATTGCCGCGCAACGACTCGCGGCCTCCGGGCGCGATGTTGGCGCGCAACAGCAATTCTCGTTGCTCACCCTCGATCACATGGCGCGCCTGTTGAAGCGCAAGATTGACAAGAAGAAGAAGAAATCCGTCGGTCACACGCAAGATGTAGCCAACGCCGAGGAGGTCGAGGAAGATCGCGAGCTCCAGGAGATGCTCGAGATCTTCAGCGCCAAAGCCCTCGAGACCATGCGCGCTTTGCGCGAGGAGATCGCCCCCACCTGGGCTCCGGACCAACAGCCCTGGCTTATCCACGAAGCCGACCAGCAGGTCTATGAAATCATTCTTGCGTGTATCCCCAAGGAGCTCTTCGAGGAGACCGCGGCGTATCAAGAAATCCAAGACCTACGCGCTGGCCAAGCGGTGTTCACCCTGCGCGCCGCCGATAGGATTGCCGACGGTGCGGCCCGCAAGCCCTGACGCCGCCATCGAGCATAACCGAACGCCTCAACGGGCAAGTGGAATCACCCGACCCATCAACGGGCAAGTCGAATCGCCATGCGTAGAGCCGCGAGCATTCCGGCGGCGTTGATATCGTCACGAGCAACGCGGTCGTATGCGGTGCCGTGATCCGGCGAAGTGCGTGGCACCCGCAGACCCAAGGTGACGTTGACGCTCGCGCCAAGGCCGAGAAGCTTGACGGGGATCAGTGCCTGGTCGTGATACAGCGCCACGACGCCGTCAAACTCGCCGTCGAGTGCACGGCGAAACAAGGTGTCGGCGGGAAAGGGTCCTTGCAGATCGATGTTCCTGCTTTTTGCCGCATCAATGGCTGGTTGTAGCAGCTCTCGTTCTTCTGTACCCATCAATCCCGCCTCACCAGCATGGGGATTGAGGGCCGCGAGCGCCAAACGCGGCCGATTGTTTGTCCAATTGGAAATGGCACGGCTCAAGAGCTGTGCAACCTCGAGGATCCGTTCAGGCGATGTATCGTCGAGGACCTGTCTGAGCGGAATGTGATCGGTGGCAAGGACGACCCGGAGTCTATCTCCAAGAAAGGCCATGGCCACAGGACCGTCGCCGAGCTCTCGGGCCAAGATCCATGTATGGCCGCGGTCTTTGCAGCCCGCCATCGCCAGTGCTTCCTTCGAGAGCGGTGCGGTCACCAAGGCATCGACGCCGCCAACCTTGGCATCCTCAATGGCCGCGTACAAAGCAGCGAGTGCCGCTTTGCCACTCGCTGCGCTCGGCTCACCCCGTGGTCCATTGAAATGGACTTGTGGGTGCGCTTGGGCACCAACCCGGTGTGACATGCTGTTGGTGATTTCGCTAGGGCCGTAGAGATGAATCTCGATGCCTTCGCGGTCGAGAGCACGCACAGCGGCCTCGGTCACTTCGGGGCCGATACCAGCGGGGTCACCGAGCGTCACGGCAACACGAACAATCGTTTCGGTCATAGGCTGCGCAAAATACCAGGTGCGCCGCCAGGACGCACGTCTGGGACCGGAAAACCGTCCCGCCATAGCGGTTCTAAAACAGTCGGGCCGGCCGCGACCAACCCTGTCAGTTGGATTTGTTGAAGGCGATGCCGTTGTAGCTCACGTTCGAGCAGTCGGAGGCGAAGTTGCCGCTGACCTGCCCCCCACCGCACACCACATCGGCGACGTGGGGGCCTCGGGGGACCGCTTGACACGATGCCTTCTGGCCGGCGTAATCATGCTCACTGTGTTGGGGGAAAAGAAACGAGCGGCGCCAACCGCGGAGATGGTTGATCCGCATCCGTGGTTGAAGCTCGGCGTGTCGCGCACGGACTGGATCGCCTACGAGCACTACCAAAAGGCGGCCCGCGAGGCGGCTTACCCGCCGGTGGCCCTCAAGGACTATGTGGCCACCCACATCCGCGAGCACGGATTGTGGATCGACTACTTCCGCTATCGACGCATGCGCATTCAGCAAGGCCAACAGCCCGACGACTTCCAGACCTGGTGCGCAAGACATTGAAGAGGCGAGACAGCTCGGCCGCGGCACCGCGAAAGCTGTGTTTCGCTCTGGAATAGAGATGTGAGGCCATGCTGGCAAGAATGTCTCCGCGCACCACCTGTCCCGATCAGGATGCCTTCTTCTCGCGGATCAGTTCACGGATGATGACGGAGCCCGGCACGCCACGCCGTTTTGCGAGACGTTGCAGCGCGGCCATCTCCTCGTCATCGAGGCGAACGCGATAGACGTGCGCTCGCGGATGTCGAGTCGCCTGCGGCTCGTAGACGAGTTCCTCGCCCACGTCGTCGGGCGGTGGATCGATCTCGTGCTCGTGCCAGAACTCGATCTCCTCGGCCTCGGTGGCGAAGCTCGGCAGCGGTTTCTTCCAGGGCCACAGCTTCTTCTTCGTTTGTCGTTTCGTCATCGTCGCAAGCTCCTCTGCCAACGCAGGTACCACTCGAGGTCTCGATCCGAGAACGGCCAGCCGGTGATCGGACTCAGGATCCCGTCCGGGCGCGGTGCCGCCACGATCACCAGGTATCGCCCGCGGCAGGTCCGACCGTAGATGAGCAAGCGCCGCTCGTCGCCCGGTCTTCTCCGCTGCTCGACGATACGCGAGGGAGGGCAGCGGCCGGAAAGCACATCATCGACCTCCTGCCGCCGGCACCGGTGGCGCTCGGCGAAGTGCCGCCGGTTGGCAGCGTCCCATTCGATGCCGGTGACCTTCACTGCTTCAATGTAACCGTCATCCATTTTGTAGTCAATAAGACTACGAGACGACTGTGACTTGCTTTCCTTCTCACAAGAACGAGCGTTGGAGCGGCGTGTGTTTCTTGGCAATACCCCTACTGTCATGGATGGCGACTGGTCTATATGGATTGTCACCATGACAAGAGTTGCCCTCGAACCTGCCACCGTCTTGCATCCGCATCCCGTTCTGCTCGTCGGCACCTACGGTGTGGACGGCAAAGCGAATCTCATGAACGCTGCGTGGGGGGGTATCTGTTGCAGCAAGCCCCCCTGTGTGGCGATCTCTTTGCGTGAGGCGACGCTCACCTACCACAACATCTTGCACAGCCGGGCATTTTCCGTGGGCATCCCATCGCGGGAGCACGTTGAGATCGCCGACTACGTTGGCATCGTCTCGGGTCGCGACCGCGACAAGTTTGCGGACACTGGACTCACCTCGGTCAGAAGTGAGAAAGTGCAAGCTCCGATTGCCGCTGAGTTGCCCTTCACCTTGGAGTGCCGGCTGTTGCAGCATCATTGCCTCGGTCTGCATACGCTCTTCGTCGGGGAGATCCTCGGCATCGTCGCCGATGCCGACGTTCTCGGTGACAAGGGACTGCCGGACATCGAGAAGACCCAGGCGATTCTCTACGGCGGCTTTGGTAGCAATCACTACTTCGCCGTGGGCGAGAAGCTCGGAAGAGCTTTCTCAATAGGCAAGGGCCTCAAGCCCAATACGTAATCACGCGCACGCCCTGTACACCACAACAACGCTCGCCTGCGAACGGTTCCCCGCCACAAAGCGCTGTTGTGTGGCGGGGCGACGACCTCTCAGTTGCCACCACCAGCCGGGCCATGGCCACCGCCACCACCGGGTCCACGGGGTCCACCGCCGCCACCGGGTCCACGGGGTCCACCGCCACCGGGTCCACGGGGTCCACTGCCGCGGGGACCACCGCCACCAGGTCCACGGGGACCACCGCCGCCGGGCCCACGGGGTCCATTGCCGCCGGGTCCACGGGGTCCGCCGCGACCTGGTCTACGACCTCTGCCGCCCGGTCCGCCAGCGCGCCCGCGCTCGGCCATCTCTGCCTTTTTGCGGTCGGCTGCTGCGGCCTCCATGCTGAACGGACCGGTCAGATCCTCGGGGTTCGCTTCTTTGTTTGCTCCATCAGACCTTCC